>Ga0310345_10005410_pt1 | contig 11345 bp, 7 predicted proteins | sample HC15DNA20500_MG_FD_204667 | JGI IMG/M metagenome (GOLD analysis project Ga0310345, IMG submission 204667) | Marine microbial communities from station ALOHA, North Pacific Subtropical Gyre - HC15-DNA-20-500_MG | ecosystem: Environmental > Aquatic > Marine > Oceanic | place: Pacific Ocean: North...
GAAAAACGAAGAGCCAACGCAAGAACAAATAGATCACTTGATGGAAGATGTTCTTTTAAATTTTCCCTTCGATGATTACGCGAAGATAATTAGTAATATCATGGAGGTTTTCGATGACCCAAATGCGCGCGCTGGGTTCCGAAAGTACTTAGAGAGAGAGAAGAATAAGTAATGTCTGATGAGCGTAAAATCTATCCTGATGGTTCGGGTCCAGATCACCAAGTTGTCGAGGGTGATGATATTTTACCTCACGTTAAAGCAACGCTTAAAGACTACCTCAAGTCTTTAACATCAAAAAACGTATATCAAGTCAGTTCGAACACCGAAGAAGATCCAAAAACTAAAGAAAAAACTAGTTTAGATGATGAGCTGGACATCCGGATGAATGCTGAGGGCACGATCGTTGAGATAAAGCACGATACGAATGACGATCAGTTTGTCTTGTTATCCGGAGATACAGTCGAAGCCGACGCCTTTCGGAAAAATTCAGATTCTGGCCAGTTTACTAATTTAGAGAATGATTTACCGACGCTTAAAGATTTTTTTGATAAGTCAAAACGAGGATCCGGTCACGATTTTCTCCGTCGGATAAAGCTTTCGCGACCTTACGAGTCGGGCGTTTTAAGCGAACCGACAGGCCAAGATAAGAAAGAAATCTTTGACATACCAGAAGATGCTCCCGAGATCCAAAAGCGGATATCTGAAGTTCTTATTATGAATAACCGTTTTGCTCCATCTAATGCTGGTCCGGTGATAAAAGAAGAGGAAGTCATTGTGCCGTTTATAGGTCCGTTCATTCTCAGGACAGAAGTTCAAGAGCAAGGTCCATATATCAGGGATAGAGCTTATGTGATGCCGCAGAGAGCTTTTGGTTCAATTCACGAAGAACTGGGTCGTTACTCTCTAAATACCCCTGCTGGTGATTTAGCTTTGGCAGATCTGAGCAAAGTAGCGGACTCGTTGATGTTAAAAGCTACTGGCCACGCGATGGGAAGACCGGGATCAGATCCCGGGGACGAGAGCGCGTTTACTGTGCTCGGTGGAAATTTTTGGGACAATAGCATTGCGACAGAAGATTTAAGAGCTAAGAACGCTTATGGAGGAACAAGAGATAGGAACAAACCTGACGTCGACGCTGATTTACTGGGTCACGACGAAAGACGCTCAGTCGGTCAAGCGTTTTCTTACCTAGAACCCTTTACTGGAAATACCCTAGCTCACACAACCATGGTGCTACAGGGCATGCTTACGATCATGGTGATGGGCACAATTGTCGGTATCTTTATCGAGATGCTGTACGGAGCAGTTGAAGATGAACGCGCCCAGGGCATGGATCCGAGCTCGCTTCCGATGGGACAGCACACAGATGCTCCCGAAGCTGAATTGGTAAAGATCGGCGTTCCTTATTTGAAATACCCGATTTTTAATTCTATCGCTCGTGGTCTAGCTGCTATGTTTGGCATATCGAAAAGCGATTTACCAGAAAAGGGCATGTTTGGTTACCTAAATAATTTCATCACTTTGACTTTATGGTTTGCCTTAGCGGCAATTATGAATATCGGTAAGCTTTTGGGTAAGTTTGACCGTAACAAAGGTTTCTATGTTACCCTTATGAGATATGTTATGATGGATAACATGACCTTAGACCTCAAAAGCGGTGAGTTCTGGGGCAAGCTAGCAACGACTTTGGCAACAGCTTTAGTCACGGGAATGAGTAAATCAGCTGTGATGATGTCGCTAGTCGGTTTCTTTAGCGATTTATCGTCTTTCAAGTTTTTTATGACTGTCGCAGTCATGGGTGACAAGTTATACGAAAGTGAAATTACAGATTTTTCCGGTCTGCACGTTGCTTTGGATCTTTTAGAAGACAATGGTCAGACAAGGGTGTATAAAAGCCGGGTTAATCGAATTAGTAATGCGTTAGTTTGGCGCCATCGCAGTGCCCCCGCCATGATGATGTTACCACACGCACTTTTAGGGGCGAAAGAGATAGCGAATAACGGACCAGACCAGATGGTATCAGCAGCTGTTAAAGCTGGAGATCATGAAGGTACAGAGAAGCATAAGAGAGAATTATTTTTTGCTAGTCCAGGACGTTTTTCTCCAAGCAATGTCCTTGAAATGGAAAACCAGCTAGAAGCTGAGTATATGCCATTCTATTTTCACGATATGAGAACAAATGAAATAATAAGTTTTCATGCTTTTATCACAGACATAAAAGATTCGTATTCAGTCCAGTATAACGATACTAATTCTTACGGAAGGATCGATCCTGTCAAGATATATAATAGGACAACTCGTTCGATTAACTTGTCTTTTTGGGTAATATCGACATCTGAAGCTGATTTTGATTCTATGTGGCTCAGCATTAATAAGCTAACGCAAATGGTATATCCCCAATGGTCTAAGGGTCGAACAGTGTCAGACGATAAAAATTCTTTCGTAATGCCTAATTCGCAAATACAGACTGCTAGTCCGCTAATCAGACTCCGCGTTGGTGATTTTGTTCGATCTAACGGTACTAAATTTAATATGCTTAAACTCTTTGGCCTTCAAGATCATTCACCGACCACAAACGATGCCGGCGAAGAAGTCGATGCTAGTTTTAGTCTAGACGGTATGAAAGCTCCGTCAACCTATACAGATCCTGTAAAAACACTGAATAATTTTACTAAAAACATACAGCAACAGCAAAGCGACGCTTCTGATGATGCTACGCAGACTTTAGAGGGCGATGTGATCTTAAAACGATCAACGACTCATCCGTATGTTGCAATTTCTGCGAAAAAAGGTGGTTTTTTCGCAGCTGACCCCCCGCCGTTTCATGTCTGGACTAGGTGTGATGCTGTAGTTGAAGTAAAGAAAGCTGAAGCGCGTCCAGGTGGCGGAAAACCTGACACTGATTACGGAGAAAGTTATCTTTATAAAAAGCCTTTTCAATATAGGGTTAAATTTAAATCCGGATTTGATGAAGCAAACCCATTTAAAGATTCAAGCGATGATGTTAAAAAAGATTTTGAGCTGATTGTATTACCATCCGATCTCAAGCCAGTTAATATATTTGGCGATGCTACAGCAGAAAATAAATTAAACGAAATGAAAGACCTTGCTGGCGTCGGTGATTTTTTCGATACAGAGAAAAACAAGATCATGGAAGCTTGGGAAAGCAACCGAGGTCGTGGCTTAGCTGGGTTCATAACAAGCTTAGATTTTGATTACGCAGAATCGACTTATGAGACGACGTCTTTGACTCGTCGAGCGCCAAAAATGGTTAAAGTAAGTATCGGGTTTGCTCCAATTCATGATATTGCCCCGGGGATGGATAACCACGGCGGGTTTAGAGCTCCGATATATCCGATCGGTGATATCATGGCCCATGCTGCTGGTGATCCGCTTGCGAATACGATGGAGCACGGTCTTAAAAACCCAGGTAAGGGCATAGAAGCACCTGAGTCTGCTCACGATCATTTTGATAGGGCGAACGCCGCTATTAGCCGGCAGGACAGACTGGGCAAGAAAGAAGAGTAAATGAGAAGGTACGACAGAGCTCCACTTTTAGCTTTTGGAAAATTTTACGGAACGTATGTACCATCAGCAGTTCTTCGAGCTGCAGCTGTAACAAGATCTATCAACATTAAAGTCGAAGTTTTACAAGAAAACCAACGGTTAGACCACATCGCTGGAAAAGTCTACGGCAACTCTAATCTGTGGTGGATAATCGCGGGATGTAGCGGTATTGGTTGGAGTTTGCAACTCCCGCCAGGAACGATGCTGTTGATCCCTACTGATTTATCTCAAGTATCTAGTTTAGTGTAGGGATTTTTATGTCTAGCATGAAACAACGGTTCGAGAACGCTGTTGATAAATTACATATGTATTTTGGTTTAGTGAGTCGTCAAGACTTGCTTAGCGCAATAATGGCTGGAACTGATCCTAAAGATTCAAAGAAGAGAACGCTGGAAGCGATGTCTGGCAAAAAACCAACAGTAGATCCTAACGTTTTTGATATTACTGCGCTTTTTCAATCTCAAGAGCGCGCATATTTTGCCCACGAAATAGTTTCTCAACTAGATGAATTCAAGTCTAAAGGAGGCGATACTGCTAAAGAGCTCGAAAAAGCAATAAATGTTATTTGTGAAAAAACGCTAAACTTTGGAAAGTATGCGTATAAGCCGATGGAAGATGAAGCGATAACTACGTCACTAAATGAGTTTACTTCTTACATCAAGATTGGCAGCATTAAAGATAAAAAAGTTGAATTAAAATCAGCACACACAGAGAGAGAAACCAAAGAAGCTGGGGGTCCCCCTACAAAACTCAACGAAAACCCAACCGAACCATCGAAAGAAAAACCGACACTGTCAGCTATTGTAGTTAATAATTCGATGATGAACCCCGGTGCAAGACAAACAGACGGTGCATCAATTTTTTTAAATGGTATTCCAACCCTTGAGATGTCTAAGTGTGTTCCCTATTTAGACATATTAGTTAACTCGGCATCTGAACCTTTATCTGCTGATGGAAAAGTTAATTCAATATCATTACTGCAGTTTTTTGGAGGTAATTTTGAAGCAAAAGATGCTAATGAAATAATTGCAAAATCTAAAGACATACGCATAAAAAATTTTGTTGCTCCAAAAGCTGCGAAAGACAAAGTTAAAGCAAAAACAAAGTCAGGTGATTTAGCTTCAAAATCATCAGCAGGTATGGAGATATTTACCTCTCCGCAAACTTTAACGATGGGAAGTGAGATTCACTCGGATGGCAACTCGGCGCGAGGAGCTCCGGTTATCGATCGATTCCGACCGTTTATGAGCGTTAATAGCTTTAAAGTAGACGTTGCCCCATCGGTCGGTCTTATAGCACTGAAAAAAGCTACAATCGATTTAGTTTTGCATGATCGTTCAAGGTTATGCGAGATTGCTGAATTCGTTAAACCTGATCTTTTCAATCACACAGAATTAATAATAACTTATGGTTGGTCTCATCCGGACGGGTTTACAGGAACAAATGTGTGGGGTGAGTTTTTAGATAGCTTAAAATGTACTGAAAAATACGCAGTCGTAAACTCTCAATTCAGCTTCGATGAAGTGGGTCAAGTCAATATCAGCTTGAAGCTTAGCTTAAAAGGCTCGGTTGATAAAGACATGACTAAAATAGCTGATGGTTCTACTATTGTTGGACCGATGAAAGCGATGGCACGATTAGAAAAATCGGTGCAGCTTATTAGAAAAAAGTATCCAGAGATGGACGAGATAAAAAAAGAATGGAAAAGTAAAAAATCTTCTGGGGTTTATTACGATTTCTCAGTCTCCGATGTGTCTTCCACGAACTCGATAATGGGCTTAGACGATAAAGCGCTAGCGGCTGTTGAAGTATTCATCTCAAAGTCAACAAAAGGAGAGGGAGACGAGGGTGAGCTGGCAGAAGCGTTAGAAAAATTTCTTGAACAAAGGAAAAAAGTTAAAATAGAGATAAATAGAATTGTTAAAGCAAAAGTCAATTCAGCTAAAGTCATAAGGGTGATTGGTCATGCCAAAACAATTGATGAGTATAATGCGGGTAGTTTGAGTGTTGGAAAATCTGGTGATTTCCAAGATCCTTTTTTATTAGAAATTAAACGAGAAAAACTAAAAATCAACACTGTTACTAAGAAAAGGAAAAGGGTAAAAGGCAAAAAAACGACTTATGAAGCCACAGAAAATACTACAGCATATACTTCTTTTGGTTCACTTTTAATGCAATTCGTCGGCCGACCCTTAGCAGCTTCCAATAAGTTTGACGAAGTTCAGTTTGTTTTTTACCCCTTTAATGATAAAGCTTCTTATGTAGCTTCTACGCCAGTCAGCAGTTTTCCGATTAAAATTAAAGATTTTCAGAAAGAGTATGAAAAAGCTTCAAAAGTTTCTGCAAATATGTCGCTAGGCCAGTTTATCGGTTTTCTGGGAAGCAAGTTTATATCTTCTCAACATGCTGAAGCTTACGGGATGTCAGACTTATATAAGGCAGATAAAGAAGATGAAAATAAGATGGTTTTAAAGGACGAATATGCTAAAAAAAATCAATCCCTGTTAGATTTTAAAGAAGAACGGTTGTGTGATGCTTACGAAGAGGGTGGAGGGACTTGGAAAGCATTGATAAAACACAAAGAAGCAGACGGACCACCACCCGATGTTACCTTTAGAATGCCAAGAATTCAAATGATGAAAGAGTGCTTGAGAGGCCCAACTGATGACGATACGATTTTAAGAATTCATGTTTTTGACTCTGCGCAATCTTCTTATTCTACCCTAGTTGATATTTGGAAAGAAGCCCAGGGTCAAAACTTAAAAGAAATCTCCGCGAACTTTACTTCAGCAATAAAAGATGATGGCGATGTTTCTTCTAAGAAGGCAGCTTTTACTAAATATATCCAATCCGCGTTAGAAAAGGGCGTAATAAAATATACGGGAAATCCTAGTAAGAAGACTTTCGATGCTAAAACAGATGTCGATGAATCTTTTACGGTAGTAGCCGGAGCTGAGGCGACTAAGAGATACATAAAGGGGTTTATTCCCTCTATAGATTACGGCAATGCTACTTCTAACGTAACACAAGCCTCCGTCAGTTCGCAAATGACTCCAGGATTAGGAGACATTAATGCGATAAGATCAGGCCTAGGTTCTGGGACGACATCCCTTGGAAGCCGTGACAGTGGCTTACCTTTAGCTATAGCTCCAGTTCAGCTAACAATTGCAACCCATGGATTTCCGTTCGCTGCTTTCGGTCAACAATTCTTCATTGATTTTAATACCGGTACTAATGTTGATAACATTTATAGGTGTTCAAAAGTCTCTCATTCAATCAGCCCGGGCGATTTTAAAACTAGCATGTCTTTTGTTCAAATAAATGCTTATGGCCAATATGCTTCTCAAGCATCTCAAGTTTCTACCGCACTGAAAAAAATAAAAGCATACTCAGAGGGAGAGAAATAATGATTGAAAAATCATTCGTTTTTAGATAAATTTATTATGTGAAGCTGTTAGTAGGGAAATCTTGTTTTGCGTCGGGTAAGTACCTTTTTATCGATGGCAGCACATATTCGTGGGAAGATACTCCCAGAAAAAACCACGATTTGTTTTTGGGCCTAGAAAAAGATTGCAGTTTAAATAAATATCTCTCACTGTCTGACAGAGAACCGATTGAGTTTTTGGAGAGAAAATATTTGAAAATGATGGATTCTTTAAACACAAAAAACCCAAACTGGAAATCTGTGCTTCCGAGTGAAAAGTACCACATGATCATCCGTAAATTTCAAGAGAATTTGAAAAATACGAAAGATTTTTTATCTAACGATCGATATTTTCCGTATTTTTCAAGCGGAAATAAGATCTTAAATAACTTAGCAAGCATTAAACCGGACCTGGCGTTGCTTAACCAGCTGATAGAAAACGAGAAAAACCCAACCCTTAAAAGTATTTTAAAAACGTTTCTTCCTGATAAGGACGGGATGTGTTCAAGGGTTTTTTACGATAGGTTAAAGACAGTCACGGGAAGATTGATCGTTAGATCTGGACCGCAAGTTTTGCTCTTACCCAGAAACGCTAAAAAAGTAATAAGCAGTCGTTACGGCGACGATGGTGTGGTCGTTTGGGTAGATTACGTATCGCTTGAACCACGCTTTACCAAGCTTTTAAGTTCGGATGATGCTCCGCTTGACATATACAATGATATCATTGAAAGCTATAATTTAGCTCTTGATAGAAAGAGGGTAAAACTAGCTGTGTTAGCCATATTATTCGGCGCCGGAGTTTCGAAAGTGACAGAAATAGTCGGTCGTGATGCTATCGCAATTAAAAGGGCAATTTCTGATTATTTTGCCTTTAAAGATATATTGAACGCGACCGGAGAGTATTCGAGCGGTAAGATTAAGAATTTCTTCGGTCGACCGATTAAGCTAAAAAAAGCAACCTCTAACGTGGCTATAAATAATTTTGTTCAAAGCTCTAGCGTCGATGTTGCTTTGATGGGATTTTCCCAACTAGAGATGCCAGATTCAGCAAAACCGGTCGCTGTTATTCACGATGCTTTAGTTGTAGATGTTTTAAAAGATGATTTACAGCAGCTAACTAGCATAATTAAAGAAGGGGTATCGATAGAAGAAATCGGTCACTTTCATTTAGGGTTTGAAGTTTTATGAAGTTTAAATTAAAAGATGTTGTCAGAGATATGCTTTTCGAAGAAGAAGAAAAGCCAAAAGATGAGCCGAAGGAAAAGCCAAAAAAGGGTGAAGCTGATATTGAAGCATCGACGGGTTCTGGTCGGTACGCTGCTGGCGTCAAAGAAGCTGGTGCTTTAGCGAAGGAAGACCCAAAATTACTGATGAAAAACTTGGGAATAAAATCAGCGACTGGTTCTAACGATATCGATAAAATACTAAGTTTGCTAAAACAAGCTTTAACCGGGGCTGACGCTATGAAAACCGTGTATACCGGATTGTCGACGATTCAAAGCGGCAATAAATCTGGTTTAAAAATTACAGTGTCAGAGATAAAAGCTAACTCTGGTGTCAAATACATATATCATACGTTAGTCGGTGCTCGGAATTCGGGTATTCTTAAGATAGATTCTAAAATTCAAGTTGAAAATAGCTCTGGAACGATTATAATTTATCAAGGTGAAAAAAGAACCTGGGATAAGTGAATGATTTTTGACAATAAGAACAGCAAGGTAGAGATCGTAAAGATGCCTGCTGATTTGCAAGTTGCGACTAGAGAACAAGAAGAAGGTGACTTGGGTGTTATTTTCTGTAACATTATTACAACATCGATAAACTCAGAACAGGGTGAAGTACTAAGGATAAACCTTAAACCTTGCTACATTGGAAAAAACGACGGCAAGCTTTCAAAAGTTAGAAAGCCTGTATCTTTTTTTAATGTCGTGACTTCCGATATATCAAATGAAGAAAAAAAGTTTGTTGATTTTGATTTAGAAGAAAAACTTGGATCAAGCATTGATTGGTCTCTTGTCAAAAGCTTGTTTGAGAAAGCTGATTTAGTCGTTGCTCATAACGCTTCATTTGTCAGGCCTTGGATTGATAAACATGTAGGAGACAATGAGATTGTTTGGGGCTGTACACTAGACCATGTAGATTGGTCCTCTAAAGGGTTTCCGTCAAGGAATTTAGAATCACTCGCGGTGTTTAGTGGTTACTATTACGATTTCTCTAGCTCAGTTGATTCTTTAAATTCAGTCGTTAACTGCTTGAACAAAAATTCAGTGTTAGGTGAGTTTATCAACAGGGCTTTAACTCCGGATCTTCAAGTCTTTGCGGCTAACGCTCCTTTTGAGCTAAAAGATCTCTTAAAAGAGCGACGTTACCGTTGGAATCCTGATTTTTCTTGCTGGTGGTTGCCGTTAGAAGATAAAGCTCACGGAGACTCAGAATCTGAGTGGTTGATAAAAAATGTGCCTGGAACAGAACCACAAATTTTTGAAATTGATTCTAAATTCAGGTTTAGTAGATAATTAGATATATGAGATTTTCTTTACTAAAAAGATGGATATCGCTGATTCTTGAACAGGAAGTTTTGGGTGAACCGGATCTTTCTAACCAGGATGACCGTGGCGATAGTAAAGATAAAGATAAAGACAAAGATAAAGACAAAGATAAAGACAATAAGCTCGAAATGTCAGCGGGCGGAGTTGCGGGTGTTTCTACTCCCTTGGGCACCGGCCCAACTTACCCTGAGAAAATTCGTAAAAAAGCTAAACGTAGAAACAAAAGAAAATAAGTTCTTAACTGAAAATATTACATTTTAAAATTATAATCTAAATACAGTTGATAAGTTGCCAATTTGACAATATATATGGAGGTGAATTATGGCAGTTGATTTTGAAGCAATCCGCCGCAAGCTAAACCAGCTTAGCGGTCAGGGAAATAAGCGTAACAGTATGTGGCGCCCACAAGAAGGTGAAGAAGTAACAGTTCGTTTGTTATCTTTTCCGGATAACGAGGATGGGTTGCCATTTGTGGAACGGTGGTTCTATTACAACATCGGAAACAATCCAGGTCTGTTAGCTCCGTACCAGTTCGGTAATCCGGATCCGATCCAAGACCTTATTAATAAGCTACGTGACGAGGGTACGAAAGAATCTTACGAGTTAGCTAAGAAGCTTTACCCGAAACCTCGCTATTACGCTCCGGTTGTGGTGCGTGGCGAAGAAGATAAAGGCGTGCGAGTCTGGTCGTTCGGAAAGACAGTGTACCAGTCTCTTTTGAACATCATGCTAGACGAAGATTATGGTGATATCACTGACGTCATGGAGGGTCGTGACGTCAAGGTTATTTGCACAAAAGCTCCCGGTAGAATGTGGGCAACGACAGAAGTTCGACCCCGCGGAAAGACGTCCCGCCTAACTAGCAGTGCTGATCAGGTAAAGAATTGGGTGTCTAACATTCCAGACGTTAGCGACTTGTATACCGCTAAGTCAGAGGGAGAGTTAGAAAAGATTATCAATGATTGGTTAGCTGGTGATCTAGAAGAATCAAACCAAAGTGAGGGCACTACTAGGAACACGAATTTTAGTGATAACTCTACTTCAAACACTGAGGCGACACAAAAGAAGTTTGCTAGTTTGGATGATGCTTTTGCTGATTTAGAAAACGATTTCTAAAAGGGATCTTATTAAATGGCAAAAAGAAAGTCAAAAAATTTGACTGATGATTTTACCCAAGATCTTATTTCATCACTGAATAAAGAGCATGGTTCTAAAGTCGCTTATAACTTGAAAACTGATTCATCGCCAACTCATGTTAAGAGGTGGATCAGTACAGGTTCTAAACAGCTAGATTATATAGTCTCAAATATGAGGGACGGTGGCTTACCGGAAGGGAGGATCGTTGAAATATTCGGTCCTCCCTCAATCGGTAAATCTCACATAGCTATTCAGATTGCGAGATCGACCCAGCAGATGGGAGGTATAGTTGTCTATATAGATACTGAGAATGCGACTAGCGTTGAGAATCTAGGGCTGCTGGGAGTAGATATAAGCAAACGTTTTGTGTACGTTGATACTCACTGCACTGAAGAAGTTCTTTCCATTGCTGAATCAACTATTCTGAAAGCTAAAGCAATGAATAAAGATGTCCCAATCACTATTATCTGGGATTCTGTTGCTGCGTCTTCTCCGAAAGCAGAGCTTAACGGCGATTATGATCAGAACTCAATCGGTCTTCAGGCTCGAGCGATATCGAAAGGTATGAGAAAGATTACCGGAGTGATAGGACAGACAAACACTCTTTTGATTTGCTTGAATCAAACTAGAACAGCTATCGGCGTGATGTATGGAGATCCAACCACAAC
>Ga0310345_10005411_pt1 | contig 11344 bp, 10 predicted proteins | sample HC15DNA20500_MG_FD_204667 | JGI IMG/M metagenome (GOLD analysis project Ga0310345, IMG submission 204667) | Marine microbial communities from station ALOHA, North Pacific Subtropical Gyre - HC15-DNA-20-500_MG | ecosystem: Environmental > Aquatic > Marine > Oceanic | place: Pacific Ocean: North...
CATGTGCCATCACATGGCACCAGTGACAGGCCGAATAGCCTATGGAGAGGAGTATGGGCTTGTTGTGTCTGGCTGCTTCCTTTAATGCCTCCTCACCCCAGGGCCTCCAATGAACCGGATTGTCCTTGTGCTGACGCAGGTACAAACTGCCTTCGCGTCCAAGCAGGTTCTCACGTTCCATCCAGGCCACCTATAGGTTCATCTATTGAAAAGGTAGCGCGCTTTGCTTCTCGGGCAAAATACAAGCGATACGATCTTCGCACTCTCCACGGGGCAACTCCCATCCGGTGTTGCGGTTGTCCGTGTTTCAGGGAACCGGACATTTCCGATGGTCAGAGCGCTTTGTGGTTCCTTGCCACAAGCACGGCAAGCGAAACTCGTGCAGCTGAAGGATGAAGATGGCCTTCTGATCGATCACGGACTCTGTCTCATATTTCCCGCTCCTCACAGTTTCACAGGCGAAGATTGTGCCGAGTTTCAGGTCCACGGCGGCAAGGCTGTCGTTAACAAATTGTTGGAAGTACTGGGCCGTCAACCTCATTGCAGAATGGCGGAGGCCGGAGAATTTGCGAAACGCGCGTTTCTGAATGGAAAGCTCAACCTTACTGAAGCCGAAGCGCTGGCCGACCTTATAGACGCGGAGACCGAAGCGCAGCGGCAATTCGCACTCAGCAATCATACTGCAGCACATGAAGCGCTCTATGAAAGCTGGAGGAAGAAGCTCCTCCATATACGCGCGTTCATGGAAGCTGAACTTGATTTTGCCGACGAGTCTGACGTGCCTGAAGATGCTGCATCATGGATCTGGGGGGACCTGCAGGCACTGCAGCATGAGGTTCAACAGCATATTGATGGATATCGGGTTGCGGAGATCATTCGGGAAGGTTTCCGCATCGCACTCATAGGCGCTCCGAATGCAGGGAAGTCTACTCTGCTCAATCACTTGGCCAAGCGCGAGGCCGCGATCGTGTCTTCGATACCCGGGACCACCCGGGATGTTATCGAGGTTTCCCTGGATCTGCGTGGATACAAGGTGATCTTGTCCGACACTGCCGGTATTCGAGAGGAGGCGGACGAAATCGAAGTCATAGGGATAGAGAGGAGCGTTTACGCTGCCGAAAATGCCCAACTCATTTTACATCTGTTGGATTCGCGTGACCCCGTACCAGTGCTTGCGGAAGAAGATGAACGTGTACTTTCCATCGGAACCAAAACCGATCTGGCGCCTGCGCCCGAGAACTGTCAGCTGGGTATATCGGTCCACACAAATGTCGGGATCGAGCAGCTCATCGAACTCATGACCACTAGATGCGAAGCATTAGCGAAATATACCGCAGCAGTTTCGCCTTTCCGCCAGCGACATGTGAAGGAACTGCGCAACGGCGAACACGCCATAACGCGTTCGCTTGAACTGGGACGTCAGGGACATCTGGAACTCGCTGCTGAAGAAATGCGAGAGGCTTCAAACGCGCTGGCTCGGATATGCGGGAAGGCGGATGTTGAAGAGCTGCTTGGCGTGATTTTTTCCAGTTTTTGTGTCGGGAAATAGTGACTCACGTGAAACATTGCCGGCGAGCGTCCGCAATCAATGACTCACGTGAAACACCGTCTGAACGGCTTAGACAGGCGACGCGTCGATTCACGTGAAACATCGGGGAAACGCCGAGCAAGGTTTCACGTGAAACTTGACGTCTTGACCGCACCACATTCTGGAGCCAAACAGACCTCGAACAATTTTGGAGTTTCTTTATGGCTCGGATATTCGATGTCATAGTTATCGGTGGCGGACATGCCGGCTGCGAGGCAGCTGCTGCATCAGCTCGTGCTGGCGCTACAACAGCACTGCTTACCCTCGACAAGAGCGCGATCGGTGTCATGTCCTGCAATCCAGCCATTGGAGGCATAGGCAAAGGGCAGCTTGTGCGCGAGGTTGATGCGTTGGACGGCCTTATGGGACGTGTGGCGGATCAGGCAGGAATTCAGTTCCGCCTGTTGAACCGGCGTAAGGGGCCCGCTGTGCGCGGCCCGCGAACGCAGGCGGATCGACGTCTCTACAAAGAGGCGATGCAGCGAGCCATTGCTGAACAGGAGAATCTGGAAGTCATCGAAGGTGAGGCGCGGGCTGTCAACTACAGTGGCGGTCGGGTGCAGTCGGTAACGACTGATGCAGAGGTACTGCACACCGGTGCCGTGGTTCTGACGACCGGAACATTTCTCCGCGGTTTGATCCACATTGGTGAGAGGAAGATTGAAGCTGGCCGTATGAATGAACCGGCCGCTAAGACTTTGTCCGCATCTCTTGAAAGTCTTGGAATGCATCTCGGCCGCCTTAAAACAGGAACGCCGCCAAGGCTTGATGGCCGTACCATCGCATGGGACAGGCTGGAGAAGCAGGAAGCAGATGAAGAGCTGGTTCCATTTTCGCTTCTGACCGAGTCCATCACAGTTCCGCAGATTGCCTGCGGGATTACGCGTACCACATCTCAGACACATGAGATCATTCGCCAGAACATTCACCGTTCTGCGATGTATTCGGGCGCGATCGAAGGTGTTGGTCCAAGATATTGCCCTTCGATCGAAGACAAGATCATGAAGTTCGGTGACCGCGACGGGCACCAGATATTTCTCGAGCCGGAGGGCTTGGATGACGATACCGTCTATCCGAACGGCATATCCACTTCACTGCCGGAGGATGCCCAGCATGCATTGCTGAAGACAATCCCAGGACTGGAAGATGCGGTTGTGCTGCAGCCTGGCTACGCAATTGAATATGATCACGTCGATCCACGCGAACTCGAGCATAGTCTGGAATGTCGGCGCTTGCGCGGCTTGTTCCTGGCCGGGCAGATTAACGGTACGACTGGCTATGAGGAAGCTGCCGCTCAAGGGTTGCTGGCAGGCATCAACGCTGCACGTCGAGCTTGTGGCAGCGAACTGGTGCATCTTGATCGTTCAGAAGCCTATATTGGCGTGATGGTTGATGATCTGGTGCGTCGTGGCGTTAGTGAACCCTATCGGATGTTCACCTCGCGCGCAGAGTTTCGGCTGACGCTTAGGGCGGACAATGCTGATTTGCGATTGACACCATTGGCTGAGAAATGGGGGATAACAGGTAAAGCGCGGCGCGAGCGTTTTACCGAACTGTCCGAGCGGCTTGATGATGCCAGGAGAATGGCGGAGTCACATACCCTCACGCCAAATGAAGCAGAGAACTATGCGATAAAGCTCAACAAGGATGGGGTTCGACGGACCGCTCTCGATCTGCTGGCGCAGGTCGATGTTGGTGTGCAGCGACTGTCTGAGATATGGCCAGAGTTTGGTAATCTGGATCCGCGAACAGCTGAATTATTGGAGACCGAGGCGCGGTACGCGGTCTATCTTGATCGTCAGAAAGCCCAAGCGGACGATCTCAAGCGTCAGGGGCAGGTAGTATTACCGACCGATCTGGACTACGGAGCGATTGCGGGTCTCTCCAATGAACTGAAAGCCAAGTTGGAAATCGCTAAGCCAGGAACTGTTCGTGAGGCAGAAACTGTCGACGGAATGACACCTGCTGCTTTGGCGCTGTTAGTGGCGGCCGCTCGGCGGCATAATGCGGAGCGCGCGGCTTGAGTGATCGTTACGAACGGCTTGTCAAGATAGCTGGACCGGTTTCACGTGAAACATTCAGTCGTCTCGAAGCTTTTGAACAGAAGTTTTTGCATTGGTCGAAGAGCATAAACCTGGCTGCTCCTTCAACGCTCCCCTATCTATGGGAACGCCATATTCTCGACAGCACACAATTGCTGACTCACGTGAAACATGCTCGCAAGCTGGTAGATATCGGTTCCGGTGGTGGGTTCCCAGGAGCGATTCTTGCAATTCTTCTGGCGGGGAAAGCGGAAGTGCATCTTGTTGAAAGCAACCGCAAGAAAGCAGCGTTCCTGACCACGGTTCTTCATGAAGTCGGAGTTCCAGCGCGCGTCCACGCACGGAGAATCGAGCAAAGCTATGAGCTTGTGGGGCAACCTGATGTCGTCACCGCTCGTGCTTTGGCTCCGTTGAAACTTCTGCTGGAACTTTCGGGACCCTGGATTTCAGGTGGTGCATCGGCATTCTTCCATAAAGGCCGGGATTACCAACAGGAAATCGAAGAAAGCGATACCTTGGATCGATACGATCTGTTAATACATCAGGACCTGGTTACCAAAGAAGGTGTGATTCTTCAGCTTTCTGGGAAGCAGCAGGTGGCTGCGCCGGGGCAGTGAAATAGGCGAGCAGGTGTTGCTGATCTATGGACAAGTCCACACGCATAATTACCGTTGCCAATCAGAAGGGTGGAGTGGGAAAGACCACGACAGCCATCAATCTCGCGACTGCATTGGCTGCAATCGGAGAGCGGGTGCTGGTCGTTGATCTGGATCCGCAGGGCAATGCCAGCACCGGCTTGGGCATAGATCGCCAAGTTCGTCAGCTTTCCTCGTATGACGTGCTTACAGGAGGAACTGATGTTCCTACCGCTGCAATGGAGACGGCGGTACCCGGTCTTTCCATAGTGCCGTCAACGCTGGACCTTCTGGGAATCGAGATGGAAATCTCGGAGGCCCCGGATCGGGTGCTGAAATTGCGAAACGCGTTGCGCAATTCAGGACAGCTGAATTTCAGCTATGTGTTGATCGACTGTCCGCCTTCCTTGAACCTGCTGACCCTGAATGCCATGGCAGCCGCGGATTCAGTCCTTGTGCCACTTCAGTGCGAATTCTTCGCATTGGAGGGCTTGAGCCAGCTCCTCGAGACAGTGGAGCAGATTCGCGGCTCCATTAACCGGCAGCTTGGAATCCAGGGAATTGTCCTGACGATGTATGACCGGCGGAACAATCTCGCCAATCAGGTCGTCGAGGATGTCCGCGCCTATATGGGTGATGCTGTTTACGAAACGGTGATCCCGCGCAATGTTCGCGTCTCCGAAGCGCCTTCCTACGGCAAGCCTGCGATCCTTTACGATCTGAAGTGTTCCGGTAGCCAAGCCTATTTGCAACTGGCATCCGAAGTCATCCGCCGAGAGCGCCGCCTTCAGGCTGCTTGAGTTTTGTTTTGAGGACAGTGACGACCCATGAATGAAGATCCCTCACGCAAACGTCTTGGCCGCGGTCTTGCAGCCCTGATCGGCGAAATGGACAAGCCGGATGCGCCTGAACAGGCTCCTGTTCGCGCTGACCGTTCAGCGCCGATCGAATTCGTTTCGCCCAATCCACGCAATCCACGTCGCCATTTTGCGGAGGAAGAGCTTGAAGATCTTGCTCAATCCATTCGCGAGCACGGTATTGTTCAACCGGTCGTTGTTCGCACCGCCGCGCAAGGGCGTTACGAGATCATCGCGGGTGAACGGCGGTGGCGTGCGGCGCAGAAGGCAGGCCTGAGCGAAGTCCCGGTCATCATTCGAGATGTTGATGACAAGGCCGCGCTGGAACTCGCAATAATTGAGAATGTTCAGCGCTCGGACCTCAACCCCCTTGAGGAAGCGCGCGGCTATCAGCAGCTCATGGATGAGCACAATTACACGCAGGCAGATTTGGGGCAGGTGATTGGAAAGAGCCGCAGTCATGTGGCAAACACATTGCGCCTGCTCAAGCTACCCGAAGCCGTGACCGACATGATCGTGGATGGTTTGCTTACTGCAGGTCATGCCCGTACCCTTGTAAATGCCGATGATCCGGCGGGTCTTGCAAAGCGAATAGTTGAGGAAGGCCTTTCGGTACGCCAGGCGGAAGCTTTGATGGCGGAGCCGGGCGCAGCTTCATCACCCAAGGAGAAGGTGAAGCGCGAGAAGGACGCTGACACGGTATCTCTAGAGAAGCTTCTTACCGATACAACCGGGCTCAAGGTTGCAATCAATCACAAGGCCAAAGGCGGCGAAGTAAGGATCGCCTATAAAAGTCTTGAACAGCTTGATGAGCTTTGCCGGCTTCTTCAGCGCTAATTAGTCAGCTAATTATTTCTATTGCTCTGCGTTCTCGCCCAGCGGAGACCGTGGAAACCTGGCCGGAATGCTCAGTAGCATCCTGCCGGGATCGCGCTTAGGGGCCGCACTAATTTGCGCATGCTCCATGCCAAAGTGAGCTAACTGGTCAGCGCGCCCGCTTCGCCTCTACCGACAGGGCGAGCAGTGTCTGTCTACTGATCGCGTCGGAAAGTGCCTGATTTTGTCGACTTTTGAGGATTCCAGCCTGTAATCTGCTCGCAGCCTGATCAAGGCGCTCTACACTCCACTTTGCCAAAGAGGCTTCAACGGCGGGCTTTCGGGAGAAGAAGATCGGGGGCCGCGCAGCAGCCATGGCAGCACTTGCGGATTTACCTTCGTTCTCCATCTGGCCACGCAAAAGCATAAGCAGATGAACCTGGCGCAGCGCCGCTGCAAGGAGAAGGAAGGGCGGATTGCCGCCTGAGATATGGCGGGCGAAGTATCGATCAAACAGGTCCATCCGCCCCGTGAGGACTGCGTCCACACATGCATCGGCAGGGCTGGCGGCCACATCGCCAATGACGGCCTCGATATCCTCGGGCTGCACTTCTTCCCTGCCGTGGCAGTAAAGCGCCAGCTTCTCGAGTTCGCTGCGAGAGGCCAGCCGGTCTGCGCCAAGGCTGGCTTTCAGAAACTGCCGTGCCTCCATTGAAAGACGCAGTCCTGCCGAGGCCATCACCTCTTCGATCAAACCATCAAGGCCACGACCATCATCTGCGTAGCAAGGCAAGGCCATGCCTGCCCCTGAGCGTTCCACCGCAACGCGCAGCGGTGCGCTCTTCTTCATATCTCCACCTTCGATGAGTACGAGACAGTCGGTCGGCGGCTCATCAAGCAGGGCCTTCACCTCGCTCGTCAAAGCGGCGCTATTTCCAGCATTGCGCAGCCATACGAGGCGTTTGGTTGCGAACATGGGCACCGTGCGAACCTCGTCGCTCAAACGCCCTTCCTGCTTTTCGATCTCGCTACCATCCAGCTTGATGACGGTGAACGGGTCATCAAGCGGCAGTCCGGTTGTGCGTGCGAATTTCTGCGCCCTTTCGCTCACCAGCCCGCGATCTGGACCATAGATGAGAACAACTGCCGCAGCGGTATCCGGACGCGCAAGCCAGCGGTCCACTTCATGCGCTTTCTTCTGTGCCATGAGCCCTGCTTAACGCACAGCCACTGCGAGCGGAAGAGTTTCAGTTGTACATCGACAGGCGTGCCACGCGATCATCGAGACGTCCTGCAGCTACCGCAACGCTTGATCGGGATGCGGGGTGCAGCTATTTGCTTGGCGAAGATGTCAATAGCAGCAGCGAAGCCACCGTCAGGAGGTGCCAGAGGCTGATTCGGACGGGGGCCGGGAATGAACAAGCGGAAGATGCGGGAATTTACCCGTCGCCACTGGTTTCCCGTCGTCGGCTTCGTGGTCTCCGTATTTCTTGCCGTCTGGTTCAGTCTCACCTTTCTGGCAGAAGCGATCTATTTCAATGATGAGCGGCACCAGTACGAGCCGCTCAAACCCTGGATGACCCCCCGCTATGTCGCACTGTCATACGATCTGCCGCGTGAGGTGGTGCTTCGCGCATTCGAACTTGATCCCGAGGGACCGCCGCAGCGTCTCAGGTTGGGGCAGATCGCGCGCATGAACGGTCTGACGCTTGAAGAACTGACCGAGCGCTTGCATGTGCAGGCAAAAGAATACCGGGAGAGCACCAGTGACTGAGATCGTTCTGGGCCTGATCCCGGTCTATGGCCTCTTCGTGATCTTCGTGATCGTGTTTCTGGCCTGTACCGGCATTCCCATGCCCTCGTCGATCGTGGTGCTGACGGCGGGTGCATTGGCCGCGGCCGGCGACCTTGCTTTGTGGCACGTGCTTCTCGTGGTCATCTGCGCCTATCTGCTTGGCGACCAGATCACCTATAATGCAGGGCGCATGTGGGGACCGGCATTGATTGCGCGGCTGCGCCGCAGAAAGCGCATGCGACCGGCTATAGAGCGCAGTGAGGCTCTTCTTGAAAAGCACGGTTCACTGGCGATTTTTATCAGTCGAACCGTGTTGAGCCAGGCGGGGCCATATGTCGGTTATGTGAGCGGATCTCTGGAAATGGGGTGGCGGAAATTCACCGCCATGGCTGTTCCGGCAGCTGTGCTTTGGACACTGGCCTATGCGCTGCTTGGATATATGTTTGCAGGCGAACTGCCCAAGGTTTCCGATCTCGTCGCCGCGATGCTTCTGGTGGGTGCAGCATCGCTTTCCGCGCTCGCATTTGCCGTCTGGATCGCGCTGTTGTGGAGACGCTTTGAAGCCTCAGACGAAGAGGCGGCCCCTTCGCCAAGCTTTGCACGGAAATAGAAAGCGCTGACCAACCCAGAAAACACAAAAGCCGCGGCGAACCGCGGCTTTTTGCGTTTTGAAACTGGAGCGGGCGATGGGATTCGAACCCACGACCCCAACCTTGGCAACTCGTCCGAGCAGTTTCCGCTCCAGCAAGTATTAAGCCGCAAAACTACGAAAAATCCCTATACCTCAATAACTTACGTTGACACTGCTTTCCGCGCCCATACGCTGGAAACGCCGTGGATTTCCGTTCTGCTGCTTCCCCCCTGCTTCCCCGGCCATGCTGCACCTGCGTGGGGAAGCAGATTTGGCTGGTCTCGCGCGCCTCCTTCGTAGTGATCGCTCAAACGAAAAGAATGCCGAGATCCGAAGGAGTTTTATGATGCCCAAGTTGACAAAGAGAATCGTTGAAGCCCTGGAGCGCGATCCTGACCGCGACGTGTTCGTTTGGGACGCGGATGTGCGCGGATTTGGCGTGCGGGTGAAGCCGTCAGGGACGAAGACGTTCATCATCCAGTATCGGAACATAGAGCGCCGCACACGCCGGTTCGTGATCGGGCAGTATGGCGTTCTCACAGTCGAGGTCGCGCGCGACCTCGCCAAGAAGAAGCTGGCTTCGGTCATTGACGGCGCCGATCCTTCGCAGGAGCGTCGCTCGGCCCGCGAGGGGATGACGGTGGCGGAAGTCTGCGACTGGTATCTGGAAGAAGCTGAAGCCGGTCGCCTACTCGGCAGGAACCGGCGCCCCATCAAGGCGTCGTCAGTCTCCGGCGATCGCAGCCGCATCGAACAGCACATCAAGCCATTGATCGGCACGCGCGTCGTGGCCCATTTGAGGCTGGCCGACATCGAGAGCCTTCAGGCTGACATCGCCGCCGGAAGGTCGGCACAGGAGCGCCGGGCCGGACGCGGCGGACAAACCTCGGGCGGTGCTGGCGTCGCGGGCCGTGCGATCAGCACGTTGCGCAGCCTGCTCAATCACGCGCGCCGGCTCGGGATCATCGAGCAGAGCCCGGCGAACGGTGTGCGGGTCATCGCCTCGAATAAGCTGAAGCGGCGTCTGAGCGCTGGCGAAGTCCGGCATCTCGGCAAGATCATGAAACAGATGGAGCGCGAGGGCGAGCATCCGACGGGTCTCGCGGCCATCCGCGTCATGCTGCTGACGGGCTTCCGCCGCATGGAAGTGCTGGCGATGCGGAAGGAGTGGGTCGAGCCTGACGATAATTGCGTAGCCTTCCCCGACACCAAATCCGGTGCGCAGATCAGGGCGGCCGGCGATGCGGCAATCATCGAACTAATGGCTCAGGGGCAGCGCAGCGCGTCGCCCTACGTCTTCCCGGCTGATTGGGGTGACGGCCATTTCATCGGCGTCGTCCGTGTTCTCGACCGAGTATGCGGCCGCGCTGGCCTGGAGAAAGTGACGCCGCATGTCCTGCGCCACACCTTTGCGAGCATTGCGGCATCGCTCGGGTTCAGCGAACTGACGATCTCCGGCTTGCTCGGGCATGGGCCAAGGGGGGTGACACAACGCTACGTCCACCTCGACGCCGCTTTGGTGATTGCCGCCGATCAGGTTTCGGCCGAGATCGCCCGGTTGCTTGACGGGGGCGAACTGCTCTCCATGAAGCAGGTGAAGCGCCTGCGCCATGCGGAGACGGCTGGGGCTTTCTCCGAAGCACGAGTGTCGTCGCTCTGTCGCTAGTTGTGACGCAGCTCAACCATCCTCGCCTCAGACTTCGAAGTGGACCCGTTCAACGAGGATCAGCCTGATTTGTTAAATGGGCTGCCAGAACGTCAGAAGGGAACGTTACGGCCATAAAGGAAGCGCATCGGTCATTCTCACTTTGTGCAGTTGGGCATTCCTAAGAATTTTTCGAACGCGGCCAGCGTCTGCTCCGACACGTGATGCTCGATGCCTTCGCCGTCGATCTCCGCTGTTTCCTCCGGCACTCCGAGGGCGACCAGGAACTGAACGACGATGAGGTGGCGTGACCGCACCCGGTCGGCAAGCTGCTTGCCTTCCTCGGTCAGGAAGATTCCGCGATAGGGACGCGACGTCGCCAAACCTTGCCGTTTCAGTCTCGCGACAGCCTTGGTTGCGGTAGGTTGCGCCACGCCCATTCGCGCGGCGATGTCCGCGACCCTCGCCTCTCCATTGATTTCAATCAGGTCGCCGATCATCTCGACGTAGTCCTCGATGAGCGCGCTTGCCTGACATTCCCGGACATGCGCGAAGCGCCGCGCGTGCTGGGCTGGGCGGGGTGGCGAGTTGTTGGGCTTAGTCATCTGTACCGGTTGTTCACCTGATCGGAGAGATGAGCTCAAGGCTCAAATTTAGCCAAGGGTAAAATTGTTTCCACGAATTGGCAAACTCAACGGACCAAGTCCATGCTTCACACTTATTATTTTAGCCTATTGCACATAATATAGCATCAGCTATAAAATCTCTTGCAACCGCATCAGGACATACCCTCATGTACGACACAGAGCGCACGCGCAACGGGATGGCTGCGGTGCTATCCGGCGAGCGTCGCGGGATTTCCGGTCGCCTCCTTTTTGCCGGACCAGCGGTGATCGCCTCGATCGCCTATGTCGATCCGGGCAATTTCGCGACAAACATCCAGGCCGGCGCAGGCTATGGATATCAGCTGCTCTGGGTGGTGCTGCTGGCAAACCTGATTGCCATGCTTTTTCAGGCATTGTCCGCCCGCCTAGGCATCGTGACAGAGAAAAACCTTGCCGAAATGTCGCGCGACCACTTTCCTGCGCCGGTTGTCTGGGTGATGTGGGCGGTCAGCGAAGTGGCGGCCATGGCGACTGACCTGGCCGAGTTTCTCGGTGGCGCGATTGGTCTTGCGCTGCTTTTCGATCTGCCGATCTTCTGGGGCATGGTTGTCACCGCCACAGTGACATACGGCATCCTGATATTCGAGAAACAGGGTTTTCGGCCGATGGAACTGATCATCGGTACGATGGTCTCAATCATCGGTCTTTGTTACCTTATTGAGTTGTTGAT
>Ga0310345_10005412_pt1 | contig 11343 bp, 7 predicted proteins | sample HC15DNA20500_MG_FD_204667 | JGI IMG/M metagenome (GOLD analysis project Ga0310345, IMG submission 204667) | Marine microbial communities from station ALOHA, North Pacific Subtropical Gyre - HC15-DNA-20-500_MG | ecosystem: Environmental > Aquatic > Marine > Oceanic | place: Pacific Ocean: North...
GGTCCATGATGACCAGGTCGTAGCGCTCACCTCTGGCCAGGACCTCTTTCACCGCCTCGGCTCCGTTATTGGCCACCGTGACGTGGAACCCCTCACCTTCCAGGATGCCGCAGGCCACATCTTGATTCACCTCTTTGTCCTCCACCAACAAGAGGTGGGCACCCCGGATATCGTCCAGTCCGTCTACTGAATCTAGACTGAACTGGGTCAGTTCCCTATCAAGGTTCACCTCTTCACCGAACACGTTCAGGATGGTGCAGTAGAGACTAGTGTGACTGTACGGTTTGACCAGAAATCCTTCCAGTTTGGCCTCCTGGGCGGGAAGCATCATCTGCTCTCGACCGTAGGCCGTAACCATAACAATCCGAGGTATCTCACTGAGTTCAGCGTGTTCGCGAATATCTCGGGCCGTCTCTAAACCGTCTTTTTCGGGCATACGCCAATCCAGCAGAACGAGGCGAAACGGATCGTCGGACTGCTGGTTCTCCAGGAGCATCTTCACTCCGCTCTCGCCACTGGCGGCCTCCTGAACCCTAAAGCCGAAGAGCTTCAGGGAGGAGCGTAGTACGGCACGGGCCACGTCGTTATCATCCACGATCAAGACTTTCAAGTCTTCCAGAGTGGGGGGAATGGGAAACTCCGTGCTGTGAGCTTGAGAGACACTCTCGCAACGGATAGTGAACCAGAAAGTGCTTCCCACCCCCAGTTCACTCTCCACTCCGATCTCCCCGTCCATCATCTCGGTGAGTTCCTTGCAGATGGTGAGGCCCAGACCGGTACCGCCGTAGCGACGGGTGGTGGAGGCGTCGGCCTGGGTGAAGGCCTGAAACAAACCTTCCTTTTGCTCCGGGGTGAGGCCCACGCCCTGGTCGCGCACCGCGAATCGTAACTCCACCCGATTGCCCTCCCGGTGAGCACAGGAGGTCTCCACCACTATGTCCCCTTCTTCACTAAACTTCACCGCATTGCTGCAAAGGTTCATGAGGATCTGACCCAAGCGCAACGGGTCCCCCAGAAGACGGGTCGGCACGTCCGGTTGGGTGGCGAACACCAGTTCCAGACCTTTCTTGTGAGCCTTTAATCCGATCACATCGGCCAGATTCACAAACACGTCGCTCAGGTCGAACTCGGTGGATTCCAGGTCCAGTTTTCCCGCTTCGATCTTGGAGAAGTCCAGGATATCATTGATGATTCTAAGCAGGCTGTTGGCGGCCGTTTGAATCTTCTCCGCGTAGGTGCGCTCTTGCTCCTGTAGAGGGGTCTTCAAGAGCAGATGATTCAGGCCGATGATGGCGTTCATGGGAGTACGAATCTCGTGACTCATGTTAGCCAGGAAGTCGCTCTTGGCCCGGGTGGCCGATTCGGCTTTGTCCAAAGCTATCTGAAGCTCCTCGGTGCGGGTCTCCACAACACCTTCCAGGCCGTCTAGATGCTCCATGAGCTTTTGCTCGGCTTCTTTGCGGGCGCTGATATCCCAGTTCATCCCGATCATCCGTATAGGCTCGCCCTCTTTGTCTCTGTAAACATCGGCGTGGGATTCAATATGATGAGTGGAGCCGTCCGGCCAGATCACCCGAAATTCGTAGACCAGTCCCCCCTCTCTGCCCTCCTGAGCCGTCTTGATGGCCTGCTCGGCGCGCTCCCGGTCTTCAGGGTGCACCAGTTTCAGCCACGCCTGTTTCGGGTCCGGATAATCGATGCGATTCACTCCGAAAAGATCGTAAGTGCGGTTGTCCCACTCCAGATACTCCTGCTTGAGGTCCCAGTCCCAGATGCCGATGTGAGCCGATTGAGTGGCTAGAGCCAGGCGCTCGGTCAGCTTGGAGAGCTCCGAGGTACGGTCTTTCACCGCGTTTTCAAGACGACGGTTCCAGAGAAGAATGCCCAGAAAGACAAACCCGATAGGCACCCCCATCTTCCAGAGCAGAGTGTAATCGAAGCCGTGCTCCACTTTGATGGACCGCCAGCGGGCGAAAATAGCGTTCCGTTCCTCCTCGGTGATGGACTTCAAAGCCTTGTCCAGCAACTGCTGAAGCATGGGCCAATCGTTTCTTACCGCCATGGCCATGGGAAAGCTGTAGGGGGTCTCTCCAGAAACCTCGATGTTGGCGTAGCCCAACTTTTGAATGTGGTAAGTGGTGGTGATCAGGGAGTCGATGTAGTGGTCCACCTTGCCGGAAGCGAGGGCTTTCAAAGCCTCATTCACATTCTCCACTTCCACGAATTTGATCTCCGGATAATCTCGGGCGATCAGATCTTTCAGGGCGTACCCCTTCACGATAGCGGTCGTGCCGTGGCCCATTTCTCCCATGTCGGTGATGTAGGGGTGGTCGTCTCGTCCGAACACCATAACGGGCAGGTCGAAGTACGGTTCGGTATAGCTGAGAAATTCGGTACGGTCCTCAGTGAAGGTGAGGGCGGCCAGCATATCCAGATCTCGAGATTTCATCCCCTCCATGATCTGGCTCCAAGTTAAGTCTTTGGAAGGTTCGAATCTTACTCCGAGACGCTCTGAGACCAAACCGAGAAAGTCTCCGGTGATACCCCGGTGGCGCCCCTCCTCATCTTGAAACTCGATGGGAGCCCACATGGGGTCCACCCCAACCTTGATCACCGGATGCTCCGAGATCCAGAGCAGTTCTTCCTCGGTAAGCTCCAGGTCCGGACTATCCGTCTCTTCCTTGGGAGGGGTGAGCCAACGCTTTTTGATGTTGTTGAGCTCCGAGGCGGGGATGGAGTTCATTACCTTGTTCAAAATCGTGACCATCTCGGGCCAGTCTTTGCGAACCCCGAAACCCAGGCGCATGAGAAGTGAGGTGTCTCCGTTGATTTTAAGGTTGCTCAGGCCCAGTTCGATAATTTTATAGTTACAGGTGGCGAACGATTCGATCAAAGCATCGTATCGGCCCAAAGAGACTCCTCGCAGACCGTCCGTGATCGTATCAACCTCGTAGTAGTCCAGGTCCGGATGAAGCTCTTTGAGCTCCACGACGAATCCGTAGCCCCGCGGAATAGCCACTTTCATGTCTTTTAACTGACCCAGTGAGGCTACTTCCGGATGATTCTTGCGGGTCACCACCACCACCGGCATCTCAAAATAGATCTGGGTGAAGTTGAGGTATTTCTGGCGCTCCTCACTCTCCATGGCCGAGATCACGTCCACCTCCTTGTCCCGTGCCATGCGCAGCGTTTCGGCCCACTGGCTGCTTGGAACGATGGTGAAGTCGATCCCCGAGCTTTTTTCTATCTGCTGAAGATAGTCGGCCACGATGCCGTGATATTCGCCGTCGGGGGTGAAGGTCTCTAACGGGAGCCAGTCTGGATCGCCGGAGAAACGGATCACCGGGTGGTCCCGCAACCACGCTTTCTCGGCCTCGGTGAACTGCACCGGTGCTTGGGCCTGGAGGGGAAGGGGGAGGCAGCAGAGGAGGAGGAAGCAGAGATATAGGGACCGGGAGCCGGGCATCCTGTTAAATTACGGAGCAATCGCGCTAGTCCCCTTTTCCTGAACAAGGCGGAACAAGCCTCGGTTGAGAAAGTAGACTCGTGAACGCCCAGATTCTGACCTACCATCGAAGCCTGTTCCAGTGGCACTGCCGTCATTTTTTTAATTTCCGGCGCAAGATGCATCGCACTGAAAAAGATTATCTGGAAGTGTGCTTCCGACTCCCCGATGATTTCAAAGAGGTGTCCGAAGGGGGTTATGAGCATTTCAGCTACTACACCTTCAGTCACAGGGTGAAGGGCAAGGAGGTGAACTCTTCTCGCATAGCTTACGGTTCCGTGCTCCATCCTGAACCGGCTTACCAGGCCGCCGGGCCCGTCTTGGAGCACAGAGGGATCGTGGTGTCCGAAGCTCTGGAGCAGAATACCAAGTTTTACGGACTGGGCTGGGATATGGAGGAAGACCAGTTCAAGGTCTACTTTCGCACCCTGGACTGGACTCAGCTTCACCCGGAGTTTCGCGACATGGGTCAAGGCTACGACCCCGCCGAGCACCTGAAAGAAGCTCTCATTTCAGTCACTTTCTCAGGTGGAACAGAGATGGAACGGAAGCTTTATTTGTATCCCAATGAGGACAATCTTCCCAGCGGGGTTCAAGGTTTTGCTCGCATGATCACAGACCGGAGGGGCGAGGTAGCCCAGGAGGATGTGGGCCCCGGAAAAGTCTCTCAATACACCTTCAATGAGACGGGCCGAGAGATCATCGAGAAGTACGCTGAGATAGGGGAGACGCTCGATACGGTGGCTTACAAATCGGAGAACGATTATACACTGTACTTTCCTTAATTTTGAAGGTTTTCGGGAAGTTGTGTCCCGCATATGGGATTCTGTTAACAATACTTTTACAAAGTTTACAAAACCATAACGGACATGTTCCTAGACAAGCCACCGGTGCTGTGGGAAGATTGTTACAAGATCAACATTAGGAGGCCAAAACAATGGCATTTGGAGCAATAAGCGCAGGACTAGGTGTAGCACAAGGAGTCGGAAGTCTTTTCGGAGGTGGCGGTCCTCGTCAGCCGCGAATGAACCGCGCTCAGAAGAAAGCTTTGAAGGCGCAAGCCAACCTGCAAAACGCTATGGCGGGAATGATGCGTCAGATGACGCAAATGGCACGAGGCTGCCAGCAAGGAATGTTCGGACGACGTTGCGGTCAGCCGCAAGGCCCGTGCTGCCAGCGAGGAATGAACGGAGCAGGCTGCTGCGGCGGTGGAAATCAGTTCCCCCAGCGACCCTTCGGAAACATGTTCCCCGGTAGCGGAACCAACATCAATATCAACCTTGGCGGCGGAGTACCCTTCGGTCCTCCCCCGAGCCTCGGCGCTCAGTTTTCAATGGGTGTTAACCTCTTCGCCTAGAGAGTAACGTGGACCATAGGTTCGACGTCGTCGACGCTGAGGCTAAGGACATGGATTGGATCCGTGACCTGGCGGTCTCAGCGTCGATTCATACATTGGGAGGCTTGCGAAGTACCGCCCTTCAGCGCTCCGAGCACGTACACACGGAGTTCGAAGAGTTGAGGCGATACGCTCGTCAAGGCTCTTTTCGCTTTTTACTGGCCACCGATAAAGAGGCCGAGAGCAAACGCGCCGGTTACCTGATTCTCAATCTCTACGATCAGGATGAGCTAGGTAGACGACAAACCTTCGTGGAAGATATAGCCGCCCTGCCTGAATATTGGGGTCTCGGGGTTGGCCATCTTCTTTTCGATGCCGCCGCGAAACTCACGGCGGACCTCGGCATCCACTTCATGGGTGGAGAGGTTGCCGCCGAGAACTCCCGTATCGAGGCAGCACTCAGGAACAACTTTTATCTGGAAGCTTATCGTGTCTTTCGTCCCTGTACATCGGAGGCACGGGAACTGATGGAGAAAGTGAAGGCGGAGAACGAGAAGCAGTTGAGCGTGAACGATAAGCTAAAGGCACTCAAAGAGCGGCGCACCAAACGTAAGAGGCGAGCACCCCGAGCATGAAACCCCTTTTTATGGAAGAACACCACGAAGCCTACTTTGCCTGGAAGCGAGAAGGCTTTCGGGACGCCTGGTGTTGGCACGTGGATGCCCATTTAGATATCGGGAAAACAGGACTCGGTCGGGCCCGGCTGGAGGCTCTGGAGCCGTGCCGTACCTCGGAGGAGGCACGTCAAGCGGGATTGATGGGGAACAGCTATCTCCCGTGGGGCGGTCTCCACTGTGGCAACTACCTGTATCCCGCCATCACCGAAGGGATTGTAAGCAAACTTTCCTGGGTGATCCCCCCCGATCTGCCCGAGGGCTCCCTATTAACGTGGGGGCGCGGTCACCTGAACGACTGGTTCGAACTCAGTTTGGCCGAATTCGACAGTCTCCAGGTTGGGGAGTCGGGAGCACTGGCGGGAACACTCCTAGGCATCCCTTTCGAGATGGGCACCCTGGAACAGCTGGGAGTACCTGAGCAACCGGTGCTTTTGGATGTGGACCTCGACTACTTTCTCACCGAAGAGGGGGAGGCGTGGCAAGACTCGGCCGAGTTTCTCGAGCACATCTCCTCGTTGGAGAGTTTATTCACCACTGTAGCCTTTTCAGTTGTGGGCGGGTTTACGCCTGATGGAGAGCGCCGTCTCTCCGAACCGTTCGGCGACCCACGTGGGTCGCTGGATGCCCCATATCTCGCCGAGCCCATCGATGAACTGGCTGCCTTGGTTCGTTGCCACAAGTATGAAGAAGCCCTGGAGTTCGGTCTTGTAGAGGGATGGGACGTGGAGTCCAAGTTCTTAAGGGGCACCAGCCTTCAGGCCACCGACCGGATGGAAGAGGCTCTTCAGATCTGGCGTGAGTTGCTGAACTCTCCGAATCTAGAAGATGACGCCGCTGCATATCTTCACGGCCTCTGCAGCGAGATCTTGTTGGAGTTCAAGCGCCTCAAAGAGGCTCTGGAACACTCTTTGGCCGGTCAGGCGGCCGATCGCGAAGATTATCGTCACTTATGGACTGAGGCCGTTGCTCGCGAAGGACTCGGTGAAATTCGAAAGACCATCAAGCTCCTCCGTCGAATTGTGCGCAAGGCCGAGAGCCAACTGTTTGGACTTAAGGCTCGCTACGCTCTGAGCCGAGTCTATCGAGATCAAGGCAAAGAGGGCTTAGCCCGTATCGAACTACAAAAACTGGCCCAGTTAGACGTAACGGGCCAGTTTCAAGCGGTCGTTCTGCTTTAGCCTTCCGTAAGGAGCCCCTCTTCGGCAGCTTCCTGCATAACATCTTGGAGCATATTGTTGTAGGTCTCCAGTGAGAGCTGGCCTCGATGGATGGCGGAAAGACCTTGCCAAGTTAGGCGAATTCCCTCCACCAGGTGCTCTTCGTTGGGATCGGAGAGGAACATCTCCATGGTTTCCAGACCTTGGGCCGCCTCCTCCAGACCGGTTTGGAACGTGAGGGCCACATCCTCAAGATAGGGGAGGTGGGTGGACTGCCACAGTTCCAACTGTTCGGGGGTAAAGTTCGTTTCATCCAGAGCGGTGGCGGCGATACCGTCCATCTCATCGGAGAACTCTTTCAGGCCGGCTCTGGCCAGTTGAACTTCGCCTTGGAACTGTTCGGGTGTAATGTTGCCCACGGCCACATCGTCGCAGGCCTGAAATAGACGGGCCACGTTCTCAGTCATCTCCAGCTGTTGGTTCTCTTCCAAGGCGGGCCCGGAGAGCACGCTGAAGGTGGAGGAGGAGGTTGCGCCCGCATCCTCAGGTCTGGGCAAGGCCTCGCCGCACGCTTCGCAGTTGCGGTTTTCCGGCGGATTGGGGCGAGAACAGGAGGGACAGACCAGCTGATTCTGGTGCTGGGCCGCCGTCTCATAAACCTCTCGGGATTCTTCCAATTTGGAGGCGGTCGATTTTAGGTTGCCCAAAATCTCCGGAATCCGGTCCGTTTGCCCCTGTTCAATGGCGTCGCCCAACTCTTCGATGGCTGCATAGTGGGCGTCTAGATTATCGAGCGTTCGGGGAACTTCTTCTTGGATAAGGGCCGAATCGGAGGGGCGTGAGGCGGCGTTTTCAAACTGCTCCGTGAAGCGGTCCATCAGTTCACCGTAATCTTCGATCAGGGCCAGTTGCATTTCTTGGGGAAGCTTCCCGGCCGAGCCGTCCAGCAGAGACAGAAGCACATTGGTGGCCGGAATGGGAGTGGGGCCGTCTCCGCTTCCCGCCTCGGAGATCTGTTCTTCCAAGGTTTGGGCTCGATGAAAGGCCAGATCGAGATTCTTCAGGCTACCCATGACCTCCATCGAGGTTTTTGGAACGGCACCGCTTAGCTCCACCAGGTTGTCCACGCTGATGTGATAGTTCTCCTGAGCCAGCGTTTTGCCGGGGAGTTCTAGTTCAGCGAGGGACTCGATCCTCTCTTCGATCCCCTGTTGGTAATGGTTGCAGTATTGCATCCAGGCTCCTTGGGGCACCTCCGAGGACTCCAGCCCTTGGGCGATACGCAGCAACGTGTTGGCCGGGGCGGTGGTGAAGGGACCGAAGCTGGAGAACTGTTCCGAGTAGGCTTCCAGAGCTTCATTGAGGCGAGGCAAGATCTCTTGAGATTCCTCATAGGTTTCCACAACGGTGCTCGTGTCGTGTTGCTCGAGGGCCTCTTTCGTCTTCACCAACCACTCGTGGTACAGCTTCAGCTCACTCATGAGCGCTGCTCGGGTCTCTTGGGTGTGCTCCAAGAACTCCTCACCGCGAGCTTCCGCTCTCTGGGGAACCTCTTCCAGTTCTCTTCTGGCGATCTTCTCTTGCTGAGTCACGAGCTCCAGAGTTTCACTGGAGTCTTCTCCTCCGATAGCTACCATAAGACCGAAGCGGATCTTGTCGATGGGATGGTCGGATTCTTGACGTGGAATCATGTTTGGGGTACCTCTCGTCATTGCTGTTCTCTCCGCTTTTTATCGATACCTGCGGGAAGGAGATGACCCATCGGTTGTCAATCAATCCAGATGAGCGATCTTTGGCTTTCCCCCCATCTCGATGCCCGTTTCGGAACCACATCCGAGGAGGTTCTGTTCACCAATCTTGGCTACAGTACAAGAATCTTGGCTCAAGAAAACCCGTGGGAAAAACTCCGCGCTGTGGCCGACGGTAAGCTCTCCACCGACGACCCGTGGGTTCAGAGAGCTCGGAACGCTTTCGTCGTTCTTTCGGAGGAGTCGGACCCCTGGCCCGATTTCGTAGCTCGTTTGGAGAGCCGTCTCCGGAAATATCTGGCCAAGCACGAGGGCAAAGAGCCGGAAAAGGCCACTACAAAAGAACAGCTTCTGGAGCTGCTGAACCGGGTAGAGAAGCTCTATCGGGAGCACTCCATGCCCACTCCTTACGAGGGCCCTCGGGACAATGTGGGGCCGCTGATGCAGAAACCGGTTCGGCTGGTGGACTTCATCTTCGATCACACCAGGGCATTCATAGAGCATGATCTGGAGGACCGTTCCAAGGGCTTGCCCGTGACCTTGGTGGAGAAGTTTTTCGACCGTCCGGCTCTCAAGTTGCGGTACGAACAGCAGTTTTGTATCCCTCGTACCACTCAACTTCGAGCTCAAAAAATGATCGAGGAGCTGGAGCCCGGCAGTCGAGTACTCGTTCTAGGAGATGACGACCTGGTGGGCTTGGCTCTGGTGGAGATGACCGACCAGCTGCAGGTTGATGTGCTGGAATTGGATGCGGACCTGGTGGAGTTCCTGAAAAACAAAGGGGAGGGGCGGTTTCAGGTGCTGGAACACAACCTGAGACACGGTGTGCCGGACAGCATGAAAGATTGCTACGATGCGGTCACCACCGATCCACCCTACGCCGACGACGGGATGCGTTTCTTTTTGGAGTGCGCCAAGGCGTCCATGAAAAAAGATGGCAAGAGCAAGCTGTTTCTCACCACTTTCCCCGGTTTGCTGGAGACTCCCGAACAGTTCTGGACAGACCTGGAAGAGTTGGGCTTAAACATCGATAAGACGAACCACCACTTTAGTCGTTACATCTACAACAATAACTACAGGGTTCAACATCTTGCCGCTCTTCGGTACCTTGGTTCCCCTATTCACCCGACCACCGAGTTAATCGGGTTCCCGTTTCTTTACGCGCACTTTTTCGAATGCACCCTGAGCGGCGATTGATTCAGGGATAATTTCCTTCCACGCCGAACGGCCCGTCCATGAAAAAATTATTGATTCTTTTGTTTTTGCTCGCACCTTGTTTGGCGGAGATTCCCGAGTACCAACAGATCATCAGCGGCAAGCAGGTTGGGCCGGTGAAGAGCACCTCGACCCGCGCCGATATTGCCGCCATCGTGGGAACAGCCTATATGGAAGAGGGGGAGGTTTATCTTGGCGAGGGGATGACCTCACCGGCCACGGTGGTCTATCCCGGCCACCCTAACCGCATGATTAAGGTGGTGTGGAAACCCGGCCCCAAGGAGTCGGCCACACCTGAGAGTGTTTGGTTGGTGGGCAACGAGTCAGAGTGGAAAACGCCTAGTGGAATCTCTCTAGGTACGGGCTTGAAGGAACTCGAAAAGCTCAACGGCGTGCCTTTCGCCCTCTTGGGATTCGAGTGGGACCTGGGCGGCGGTGTCAACAGTTGGGGTGGCGACCTGGAGGATGAGATGAGGGACGTTCACGTGAGACTCAAACTTCCCGAGAATGTTTACGAGTTGGCCGACCAGGAAGTGATAGAACAGATTGTGGGTGACCGAGAGCTCAGTTCGTCTCACCCCGCTTTTCGAACCATCAATCCCGTGGTCGATCGCATCGTGGTTACTTTTTAGTCCTTAGTAGCCGAAAGTGAAGCTTCCCCAGTAGCTCTGCCAGTCAGCTTTGTCGCTTTCGGTTGCTCTCACCATGTGGACCACGCTCACCATCCAGTTCCCTTCCTGGGTGAGGGGGAAGGTGATGGTTCCGTTTTCGTCGGTTCGCAGGGCTCGCCGATTCACCCGACCTCCTTCTTCGTGCCACACTACCATCTGGGCGTCTTTCAAGGGGGTGTCCAGGTAGGTCAATCGGAACGATTGCAGGGGGGTGTCCTCGGCATAGGGGTTCGTGAGGGGAGTGAGTTCCAAGGGGAACCCAAACTCTTGAGAGTAGGCTTTGCCCTCCTTGGTGCCGTCGGCTTGAAGTAGAGTCTTGGCACAACGGCGATACAGTTCTCTGCCGACCTGGTCCGATTCTCCAAGGGTTTTCCGTTGTTCTACGATGCTCTCCAGGCCTTCCGACAACACATATTTCTCGAAAGCCTCGGCATCGAGTTCGATGAACGAACTTTTGTTTGTGAAACCCACCAAATATTGTCCCAGCTCATCCACTTCCACCATAAACTCCGGTGACTCCGGATATCCGGCCTCTATCAGCGAGGTTCGGTTCGAACCATGAAACTGAGCCAGCTCAATAATGTTGGAAAGGTCGCCTTTCCACGGCTTACCTTTGAGGTCCATACCGACTCGAATCTGGACTGGAACGGTGGTACCGGCGGGAGGCTGAAACTCCTCCGGTTGTAGCCAAAACTCGTGAGCCGATAGGGGCTGGGCGAAGATGAGAATCATTGCAAGTACTAACAGTCGCTTCATAGGGAACGAAGTTGCTCTCCGTTTGCCGAACCCCTTTATTTCGTCCAAACAGACACAAATAAGGACAGACAATCCGGGAGAATTTTGTACCATGACTTCATGAGAAGATATCAAATTTTTGCCCTCCTTTTTGTCCTACTGACCGTCACCGCCACACAAGCCGACGAGCGGGCTCGTTTCGACCAGATGAAGGTTGAGATCAACGAGTTAAAGCGCGAGTTGGGCGAGGCTCACAAACTTCGCCGGTATCCTCGCGCCATCGAGCTTCAGGAGGAACT
>Ga0310345_10005414_pt1 | contig 11340 bp, 8 predicted proteins | sample HC15DNA20500_MG_FD_204667 | JGI IMG/M metagenome (GOLD analysis project Ga0310345, IMG submission 204667) | Marine microbial communities from station ALOHA, North Pacific Subtropical Gyre - HC15-DNA-20-500_MG | ecosystem: Environmental > Aquatic > Marine > Oceanic | place: Pacific Ocean: North...
TGAGATAAGATTTTGGATGCCTAAACACCTTGCAAAATTTCATCATGTACGAGGTCCAGACTGTGAAAAAGCCTCTTAAATTGAATGTTAATGGTGAGGAAAAACAAATTTTGGTTGAACCGTATTCATCTCTTCTTGACACACTACGAGATGATATTCGTTTGACCGGGACAAAAAAGGGATGTGATGAAGGAGACTGCGGGGCCTGCACGGTATTTCTAAATGGTAAGCCTGTGACTTCTTGCATGGTGTTGGCCCATAGTGCGCACGACGCTGATGTGATAACTATTGAAGGTCTCGGTAATTTGGACGATATACATCCGGTTCAACAGGCCTTTGTTGATTATGGCGGCTTACAATGTGGTTTCTGCATACCAGGTTTGATTATGTCTGCAACAGCTTTTCTTAAAGAAAACCCAGACCCTACAGAAGAAGAAGTGCGCTTTGGGATCGGGGGCAACTTGTGTCGTTGTACCGGATACTCCAAAGTTGTTGAAGCTGTGTTGGCAGCCGCACAGAATATTAATAATAAACGATAACCGTTCCTCGCTGACTAATCCATCGATTGAGGAGATGTTTGATGGTTGACTTTAAAGTCCTTGAAAAAAATTTACCTCGTATAGATGCCAGGGATAAGGTTACTGGTAAAGCAGTTTATGCGAGCGACCTGTATCTCCCCGGTATGTTGATGTGTAAATTGTTGGCTAGTACGTATTCCCATGCCAGGATCATATCTATAGATACAACTCAGGCAGAGTCTCTTCAAGGAGTTCGGGCAATCATTACCGGTCAGGACTTTCCTGAAATTAGGTTTGGGTCGGGGGCATTAAAAGATAGATATATCATGGCCCGAGATGAGGTGTTTTACATAGGCGAGCCGGTCGCCGCAGTTGCAGCTGACGATGAGATAACTGCTCAAGAGGCTTTGGATCTAATCAAGGTGGTTTACGAGGCACTCCCGTCGGTAATCGATCCTATCACAGCTCTTACTTCTGATGCTCCACCGGTGCATTCTAATGTAGCCGATTATGAAGGATATGGTTTCACACTAGGGAACAGTAATGTTTGTACACTGCTGGATTCAGATAGGGGAGACGTCGATCAGGCATTCAAGGATGCTGATAGGGTTTTTGAGGAAACTTATAGGTCCCAAGGTATAAATCAAGGTTTCTTGGAGCCTATGGCATGTGTCACTAACGTCGAAGCAAATGGGCGGCTAACTGTATGGGCATCCACACAGGGTCCATATCAAATTCGCACCCAATTAGCGGGAGTATTGGATAAACCGTTATCGAGCATAAAAGTGATTCCTATGGAGTTGGGGGGTGGATTTGGTGCCAAATTGCGGTTGGCTTTTGAAGCCTTTCCTGCCCTGTTGTCATTTAAGACAGGGCGGCCTGTGAAACTAATTAACTCCCGTGAGGAAGTCTTTACTTTAAACGGTCCGAGGTTACCGGTAACTAATTACTTGAAAACTGGGGTCAACAGCGATGGAACTATAATAGCTAGAGAGGCTTACAGTATATTTGATGTGGGTGCTTATCTAGGTGCTGGACCTAACTCAGGGGTTGGGCATGGATTGGGCGCTTATAATATCCCGAATTTCCGATTAAGGTCATTTGGTGTCTACACAAATAAAATATATGTAGGATCTTATAGAGCTTCTGGTGTAGCTGATATGACGTTTGCTGTTGAATCTCACACCGATAGTATTGCCCGTCAGATGGGGTTTGATCCGTGGGAATTCAGGATAAAAAACGCCATAAAGGAAGGTGATGTGTCGGTTAGTGGAGCAAGAATGCCAAAGAATGGCCTCGTCGAAACTTTGCAAGCGGTCAAAGACAGGTTAGGTTTGCCGAAGAGGTTAGAAGAAGGTAGAGGTGTTGGTATCGCTGTTTGTGAATGGCGGAGCGGAAGTGGCCCTTCGACCGCCTCTATTAGCGTTAATGAAGATGGTACGGTTAGCCTGCTAACTGGCTCTGTAGACATATCTGGTAGTGATACATCTTTAGCAGCAATCGCAGCTGAAACTCTAGGTTTGTCTCTAGACCAGGTGATTGTTGCTAAAAGGGATACCGATCTAGCTCCATTTACTGGACCTAGTGGGGGAAGCAGAATAGTCTACAGCCAAGGGACCGCCGTCCACCGGGCAGCCGAAGCGGTCAAAGAACGCTTGTATGAATTGGCTGCAGACAGATTAGGTGTTCAGAAAGATGCCCTATCTATGAGTGATGGCAGGATTTATATAGAAGATGATCCCAATCAGGGGCTATCCTTTACGCAATTAGGTACATTGAGCATAAATTCTCGAAGTGGTCCAATCATAGCCACCGCCTCGCTTTCAAATATGCCATACGATCCCGTTTTTAGTACACAGGCTGCGGAGGTTATGGTCGATAAGGCTACTGGGCAGGTTAAGGTCACTCGATATGTTCAAGCTCAAGATGTTGGGGTAGCGATAAACCCCATGTCCGTTGAAGGTCAACTTGAGGGAGGCGTGGTTCAGGGTATTGGGAGGGCATTAACAGAGGATATGCAGTTGGACTCCGAAACAGGGGCTGTAAAAACCTCATCTTTATCAACATATCTAATGCCGTTGGCTGTCGACTTGCCGGCTATTGAAAACATTCTGGTTAAAGTACCATCGGTGGACGGGCCTTTTGGAGCAAGAGCTGTAGCCGAACCCCCTGGATTCGGTCCTCCTGCAGCTATAGCCAACGCAATTTTTGATGCTGTAGGTGTACGTGTACGCGAACTTCCTCTTTCGGGTGAACGAGTGTTGGCCGCGTTAGCAGGTGAGTCAATAGAAATTCGATTGGATGTAGATGCTTTGAAAAAGGCTGAAGGTACTTAACCCGATTAAAGCACCTAATTAAGCGAATGATGTGCTTTAATCAGGTTAACTCAGCCATAACGTTGAGCCCTCTTGTGTTTTCAATACTTCTATCCTGGCAGGGAACATATCCTTCAAATCTTCGAGATGAGTAATTACAATTATTTTGTCGAAGTCATCTTCGATAGATGAAATCACGTCCATGATTCGTTCACGGCCGACACTGTCTTGTGTCCCAAACCCTTCGTCGATGAATAAAGTTGGCAAAGTGGCACCCATTCTTTGGGATAGTACTTTGGATAGAGCTATTCTCAGAGCAAGATTAATTCGGAAAGACTCTCCTCCACTATATAATTCGTAGTTTCTAGGCCCAAGCTCATCACTAACGTTAATTTCTAGTGTTTCTATAGGTTCTCCACGACCACTCCTCCGTTCACGCTGGGTCTCTAATTTTAGGTGCATTTGGTTATCTGTCATTCGGCCTAATAGATAATTTGCTTCTTCCTCTAACCTAGGGATCACAGTTTCAATGAGCATAGCCTGAATTCCCTGGCGGCCAAAGGCGGTGGCAAGGTCTTGGTAGATACTCTGATCTTCCTCGAGTTGAATCCTACGGATATTAACATGCTCTAGTTCCGTAGCAAGATCTTCCAAACGTCGGATTTGCCCTTCCAAAAAACCCCGGCGGGAAATGGCGCTCATCTGCCCACGCTCAAGTGTCTGTAAGTCATTTTCAAAGTTTCTGATATCCTGGTTTGATTCTACAAGGCCTTCTATGTCTTTTTGGTCATCCGATATTTTTTGTTTGCGTAATAATAAATCATTTGTACGCTGAGTTAGCATATTACTGGTTTGGGATAAGGCTGATTCTTCATCGGGTAATCGGGTCAAAGCTTGATCTAGTTCTGCTCCACGTTGTTCAAAATTCTGTAATTCTCTCATTTCGGTGTAAGTTTTTTGTCGGAACTCCTCGTGGTAACCTAGATCAGCGAGCTTGGTTTCTAATGATAATAAATATTTGTTTTCATCGGAGGCAAATAGACCAGACTCTAGCGATCGCAAATAATTCTCCAATAGCGGACGCGCTTCAGATAAGTCTTTTTGAGCTCTCTGAGAGTCATTTATTTGCCGTTCTAGGTCATTCAACATGATTTCTAAGTTTGTGCGGTCGTTCAAGATATTATTTTCATCTTTGGACAATGTGTCGTCTAGTTGAGATTTTTCTGTTTGGAAAGCCTTCATAAGTGCCTGGTTTTCGCGAAAAAGGTTCCTTTTCGCTTGAATCTCAGCTTGGTATGTGTTGGCTAACCCTTGGCAACTGTCACCTGCCAGTGTAGTTCCGCATAACGGACAATCCGTTGACATATCTTCGAGATTGTTCAACAGGACCAATTTGCGTGCTAACTCTTCTCCTTCAATCTTATATAGTTCGGATGTAGTCTCCGTCTGTGTGATATGGTTCGCTAACATCTGTTGGCGTTCTTTGGTTGCTTGCAACTCGTGTTGCTTATCTGTCAACCTCTGATTTTCTGAATTTAATTGATTCTGTTTTTCAACAAGTCTAAGCTCAGAGTCTCCGATTGGAATTAGTTCAGAAGTTATCTTGCCTTGGAGGTCTTGAATTTGAGATTCCAGCCGATTTCGTTTTTCAGAGATGGCTTGTTGAAGTTTAGTTTTCTGATCGTTTAACGTTATGTGATCACTTCTAATAGCCTCTAAAGCTTCAAATTGGTTCTTAGCTTTTGTAAACTGCACGAGGCCTGTACGGATTGTTTCGGTTTGCGATATCAAACCCGAGTAGCTTTTAATACGTTGTTGTATGTTAATTTCCGTAGAAGATAATGTAGATATTTCGCTTTCTAATTGGTTAACTTGCTTTAGGTCTTGACCTATGATTCTTTTTTTCTCTTCAATTTCCCTGTTTTGGCGCCGCAATTGATCTACTTCTTGTCTTTTAATATTTATCTGTGTTTCAGTATCTTGGAGATGTTTTTCTAAGCCCTGTAACTCTAAAGAAGGGTCGCCTAAATCTTCCCGTTCCCTTTCTAATTGCTGGACGGCTCCTACGGACTGATCGATGATTGAACGGGTTTCCGACAACTTTTTCCTAGCCCGCTCCTGGTATTGATCGTACATATCAAGACCTAGAATGGCTGCCAGTACAGCCTTTCTTTCCGATGGGGTTTTACTTGCAAATTCATCCGCTCTACCTTGGATAAGAAATGCAGAGTTGATAAATGTATCGTAATCCATGCCTACCACGTGTTCGATCAAGGTCTGCGTTTCTCGTATGGAATTCCCTGAGATAGGTTGAGCATCGGATCCGCTTAAAATTTGCAACTGTAGGTCTGAAACCCCAGTCCTACGACGGCCAGAGAGTCCTTTAGCATGGCTACGTATTACCCTGTATTTTGTGTCTCTGCAGGTGAATTCTAGTTCTACTCTGGCTTCATCTGCGCCATAAGAAATTAGGTCGTCTTGAGTCCGACCTCTAGCTTTCCCCCACAAACTCCATGTTATGGCGTCAAGTAGTGCTGATTTCCCGTGGCCGTTATCTCCACATAAGCAAGCGAGATGTAACCCCGTGAAATCTAATGCTGGAACATTTTCCCGGTAGCACAGGAAATTTTTAATGCTCAGTCGTATAGGGATCATGGTGTCATCTATGTTTTATAATAGGTCTGACCAGATGTGTTATGTTAAAGATCATCTTAACATAGGGTCGAGTTATCTTGACCTGTCCTTATCGTGATCATAAAATCGATTGTAAATAAATTATAGATATTAGACCAATCATTGTTCTGTGGTAGTAAGTCTGATATCAGGGGCAAATCAGTTGTTTGATAACCTGACCAGTAAACTCACTGGAATCTTTCAAAAATTGCAAAGCCGGGGTCGTCTTACTGAAAAAGACGTAGACGACGCTTTGGGGCAGGTCCGCCGAGCTTTATTGGAAGCCGATGTAAATTTTAAAGTGGCCCGAGATTTTGTGGCCAATGTTAAAGAAAGGTCACTTGGGTCGGATGTATTGCAGAGCCTCACCCCGGGTCAACAGGTGGTGAAGATAGTTCATGAAGAATTAACTTCGATGTTGAGTGGTGGTGATCACCGCCTTGTTCTATCCAGCCAACTCCCGTCTGTCTTGATGCTCTGTGGCCTACAGGGATCAGGGAAAACTACGACTGCTGCAAAATTGGCATTGCAGCAACGAAAAGAAGGTCATACCTCTTTATTGGTAGCGGCTGATTTAAAAAGACCCGCGGCTATTTCTCAGCTGGAAACATTGGGGAAACAGTTAGATATTCCAGTTTATTCTGAAGATCCTGCTGATACGACTGTAGTTAAAGTAGCGCAGGCTGGAGTGAAGCGCGCCCAGCAATTAGGGATCAGTTGGGTGATAATAGACACCGGTGGTCGTTTACATATAGATGACGATTTAATGTCAGAATTGGAGGATGTAAAAAAAGCTGTTTCTCCATCTGAAACTTTGTTAGTGGTTGATGCAATGACAGGGCAAGATGCTGTTAATGCTGCTCAAGAATTTCATCAAAAAATGTCCCTCACCGGTCTGGTAATGACTAAACTGGATGGAGACGCTAGAGGAGGAGCTGCTCTTTCTATTACTCAGGTCACTGGAGTACCCATCAAATTTATAGGAGTCGGCGAACGTAATGATGCATTGGAGCCATTCCATCCTGATCGACTGGCCTCTCGCATCTTAGCTATGGGTGATGTTCTTACTCTCATTGAAAAGGCTCAAGAGGTTGTAGATGAGGATCAGGCTAAGGAGATGGAACGTAAGTTCCGGCAAGCTACCTTCAATTTGGATGACTTTCTACAACAAATTCAAAGCGTGAGGAAAATGGGATCCTTATCACAAATAATGGAAATGATACCCGGTATGAATTTGATGGGGAAAAAGATGCCAACTGAGTTTGATGAAGGTCAAATGAATAGGATAGAGGCCATTATTCAGTCCATGACAGTAGAAGAGCGGAAACGTCCTGAAATCATTAATGGCAGTAGGAGACGTAGAATTTCCAGGGGAAGCGGTACTACGGCTCAAGATATCAACCAACTGATGAACCAGTTTAGGCAAACACAGAAGATAATGAAACAATTTTCTCGAAATAAAAACCCGCGTGGGCTGATGAACATGTTCCGGTAACTTGGTTTATGGTTAAATTAATCCTCGGCGATTAGCCGCGAATAGATAAATTGTTGCATAGGTTCTCCAGGGGCTCCAACGCTCGGAAAGTTTTGCTATTTCATAATCAGTTACGGGAGTATCGTCAAAATAAATCTTCGATACCATTTGGTTCAAAGCCAGATCGCCGATAGGGAATGCATCCATTCTTCCCAACCCTCTTATCAGTAACCATTGAGCAGTCCACCTGCCTACTCCGCGTAATCTCGTGATTTCGGTGATTATTTCTTGGTCCTCCGTGAGAGATTCAAATTCTAGCAAGTTTGATTGTTCGCTGATAATTCTTGAAATACCAAGAATATACTCAGCTTTTCGATAGCTCATCTTCAAAAGACGCAAGTCTTCTAATGACGCTTCGGCAAGGTGTATTGGCTGTGGAAATGAATAGTAATTCATTCCTCGATATCTTGCAGCAGAGCCGTATTTTTCGATCATTAACGTTCTAATTAAATGTGCCACGTTAGTTGATATCTGTTGCCCCAGGACAGCGAGAATTAGCGCTTCGTAAGGAGATTGGGTGTGTGGGAGATGCAACCCGTAGAATATTTTGCCAAAATCGTTTAATGGTTGGTCATGAACAATTGACTCGTAAAACCGGTTCAGGTTTTGTGATGTCCCCAGGATCCATTCAATTTGTGATTTAGCCTGGCCGACGTCTGTAGACGTCAGGGCAGTTCCTTCAAGAGTCATCTCCAATTTTGGGTATTCTACGGTTCCTATTGACCTTACTGAGGCCAGTATCAATTTATTTCCTATATTTAATAATCTCCGGTACTCACCATAGACATAACAATCTGTGCCGTACCGCGATCTATAGTAAGTGTGGTAGCCAACTGTAAGATCGAGGTCGTAAGGAGGTTCTGGGAAGATGGTGCTAATGATGCTATCCATATCAAATCTTTCAAAAATCGTATTTTGGTGCTTGGATTAATTTGAGTAGGTGCGGATAATGGTCAGGTTAAATTTTTAATAGCTCCTGCCCTAGTTGCTTGTACCAGTTGGCTATATCTACCGAAGAATATTTAGCATTGGCTGGACTGGGGTTGGGCGCTACAAATATATGGGTTAGATTAATCATGTTCGTTTGTAACCCAAGTTCTGGTTTAAGGTTTAGATTCTCGCCATATTTTAGAAATGCTTTATAACATAACATTCCCTGGAAGCAGGCTACCTTGGGTTGATATAATATCAACTTGTCTTTCAGGACAGGAGTCCATTGACGATAATCTGAGGCCTTTAACCCTGTAGCTTGAGATGTTGGTCGTTTTATTAAATCAGTTAAACCTATGCCATAGTCGATCATGTGAGAATCTAACTCGGGGTTTAATTCCACTGGTATCAAGCCTGACATATTTAAAGCTTTCCAGAACCTATTTCTGGGATTAGCGAAATAATGGCCTTGCTTTACAGAAATGGTGGAGGGATTCAGTCCCACGAAAACTATATCCAAGCCTGGTCTCAGGTAATCCGGTAAAGTTACAAGCATCGGACTGCCCCTGTTTTAAAGCACTCTAATAACGTCATTTTACAATATCACAGATTTAACAAAATCTTAGCGTTCCCCCCGCGGATGTCTGATTTTTGTCTTGCATCCAATGAAGATTCATCTAATTGTACCGATACCCTTCTGTGAGAAATCAATGGATAGTCAGAAGCCAGAAGAATTCTCCCGGGATTCGTGAGAGAACTTACTAAATTAAATATTCTTTGATCATATAGAAAAGGGGAAGCTGCTGTATCGAAGTATACGTTTTTTAAGTCTCGATTCACTTCAGGCATTAACGCATAGAATGGTAATCCTCCACCCCAATGTGCGCATATAATTTTATTTTCTGGAAAATTATTAATTAAAGCAATGAGTTTGTCAGGAGTGGTATTTCCCTTGCCTGGATAAGAATGCCCTACAGGTTCGGAGGAATGAATAACTACAGGTATCTCGAGAGCTAACGCAGGTGTCATAACTGGTTCCATAATTCTCTTGTTTGTGATGTCGAGACCCTGTGTGTCTGGGTGAAGCTCACCGATACCGATTAATCCTTCCCCAGCACACCTCTCAATTTCTCTAGTTGCCTGGTCTCCCCATAATGGATTAACAGAACAGAAGCCTACGATTCGTTCAGGGTATTCCTTTGTTGCCTGGATAATATGATTATTGGCTTCTTTGGCGATGTTTTTATCAGTCCATCCAATACCCATAATCACTGAAATATCTACGTGGTCGCGGTCCATATCCGCTATAAGCTGTGGAATTGTAGCGAGTGTGGTCCTAGGATTTTCAAAAAGAGATTTGAAGGTTTCGTCTAGTTGAATTAATTCAGTTCGGCGATCTTGAAAGCCTTCTGGGAAAATATGGCAATGTGAGTCGATAATCATTGCATACTACTTCAAAATTTTACTCTCTGATCTGACCTGAACCTTTGATTACCCATTTATAGGATGTGAGTTCAGCTAATCCCATTGGGCCGCGAGCGTGAAATTTTTGAGTGCTGATTCCGACTTCAGCTCCGAGCCCGAATTGAGAGCCGTCTGTAAATCTCGTGCTAGCGTTCAAGTAAACTGCTGCTGCATCTACTTCATTTAGGAATCTCTCTCCTGATGTAGCATCTTCAGTAACTATGGCTTCGGAGTGGCCAGATCCGTGTTGTTCAATGTGATCTAGTGCATCTTGTAGTGAATCGACTACCCTGACTGCAGCTACCAGCGAAAGAAACTCGGTTCCCCAGTCATCAGAATTTGCCGGGATTACATTAAGACTTTTGGTAGGTCCCACCATTGATATAGCCCTCGCATCACATCTTAATTCGACGCCAACGCTGCATAGCTCTTGGGCCAGGGACGGCAGAATTGCTGGAGCTATATCTTTATGCACGATAATTGTATCCAGAGCATTACATACTGTAGGTCGTTGTACCTTCGCGTTAAATATGATTTTTCTAGCTTTTTCCTGATTCGCATGTGAATCTACATAAGTATGACAGACTCCGACTCCACCGGTTACCACGGGCATAGTCGCATTTTGACCGACGAAATTAACCAGCCCGCTGCCTCCTCTTGGGATCAGCAAGTTGATATATCCTTTCATGTTCAACATGGCTGTAACCAGATCTCTATCCGGGTTATCAATGAACTGTACTGATTCAATGGGAAGCCCGGACTCCTCTATACCTCGCTGAATTAAATGGATGAGGGCTGTATTGGAATAAAGGCTTTCCTTACCGCCTCTGAGTAAACAAGCATTTCCCGATTTTATACATAAACTAGCGATATCTACCGTCACATTAGGCCGACTTTCGTAAATACTACCGATTACACCTAGGGGCACCCTCTTCTTTTCCATTACTAGGCCGTTTGGTAAAGTGTTAGTTTCTATTATTTGGCCGACTGGATCTACTAATTCGGCTACATTTCGGACTTCTTTGGCGGTGGCAAGTAGCCGTTCTGGAGTCAGCAAGAGCCTATCCAACATAGCTTCAGCCATTCCTTCAGATTTAGCTTGCTGGAAATCAGTTTGGTTGGCTTTTATTACAGAGTCGTGGTTGCTTTCTAGAGCTTGGGCTATGTTATTAAGGACTTGAACTTTGACGGAATCTGATAGCCTTGACAGCTTCCGTGATGCTGCTTGTGCAGATATACCCATTGAAATGAGGTTTTCTTTAGTGGTTATTGGTGTCATAACTTTCTTCTTTCGGGTTGTGCTTATTAATAACGGTCTCTTGCAATGAAATTAATTAATACAGGTTCGATTGATATATGAGTTTCTCAACTTATAACAGAACTAGATTATTACGATGAACAACTTCTTGACCAAAATAATAACCTAATAAGTCAAGGATTCTGTCTGAACGGGACCCCTTGATTGAAATGATATCTGATGAACTATAATTAGCTATCCCGCAGGCAATGTGAGTACCGTTATTATCTGTAATAAACAGGATTTCTCCTCGTTCGAACTGTCCCTGAACGTCCATTATACCTGCGGGTAACAAGCTGACTCGGTTTTCTACTAGGGCCCTAACTGCCCCCTGGTCAATTAATATTTCACCTGATTCCGTATCTTTCGCCTGGCTGAGCATCCATCGCTTGCGTGCTTCTAGTTTTCCTCCTGCGGGTCGAAAGAGGGTTCCATTAGTATCTCCTGTAACAGCCTTGAGGATAGAATCCGTGGTGTTACCGTTGCAAATTATCATCGGTATACCAGCGGTGGTGACCAATCGAGCTGCCTGGATCTTTGTGAACATGCCGCCCCTAGATAAAGGGTTCAAATGTTCTCCTACCATTGAGTCTACGGTAGAGTCTATTA
>Ga0310345_10005418_pt1 | contig 11329 bp, 7 predicted proteins | sample HC15DNA20500_MG_FD_204667 | JGI IMG/M metagenome (GOLD analysis project Ga0310345, IMG submission 204667) | Marine microbial communities from station ALOHA, North Pacific Subtropical Gyre - HC15-DNA-20-500_MG | ecosystem: Environmental > Aquatic > Marine > Oceanic | place: Pacific Ocean: North...
AGGGATTTCCGCCGCCCACCAGGACTGGAAAACGTTGCCCCGGCGGGTCAGGCGCGTCGCCACCGGCCTCGGCCCGGAACCCCCCGGAAGGATCGTCTCATACATATTCCCGTCACCACCGGCCTGGCCGTGAATTCGACGGCTGGCCGTCCTGGCCTGATCTTCGTCACTGGGGCCGTGAAATTGGGTCATGAAAAATTCCGAGTCGCGAGTCAACTCCCGCCGAGCCATCAAGCCCATCTTGCCCCAGCGGCCGACGCCGTTTTCATGCGAGTATTCGACAAGTCCGATGGCTACATCAAAATCGCCCGTAAGCTCGGCGTAATCGAAGCTGAAGTCATCCCCGTTAGTCCAGATATCCCCGCCACCCGTGGAAATATTGGTGACGTTGCCCCTGTCAAAATCCGGCACCAGGCCCTCTCGATCATCGAAATCACCGTTACCGCAAGGATCCCATCCCTCACCGGGCTCATCGCCGGGCATCAGGGTATTGGAGCCGCCACCGGCATCGTTGCCGATAAACTCACCATTGATGTCGTTGAAGTCATCGTTGAGGGAATAGTAGCTGACCGACTGGGCCGCGAAGCCATCGGAGTTGTGTTCTGAGTTGGCGAAGCCGACATATACCGTCTCAGGCATCGTGTCGCGAAATTCGAGATGGCCCGGGGTCCATTCATCATCCTCGTACGGATCGTCGGGAACCGCGGGTGCCCACCAGGACTGGAATTCATTCCCACGCCGGGTCAGGCGGATCGCCAGGGGGCGCGGCCCTGCGCCGTCCATGACGACCTCATACATACCGCCGCCGGCGACGCCGTGCTCACGGCGACCGGCCTGGCGGGCCACGTCGTCGTTGGCAGGTCCGTGGAACTGGGTCTGCATGAACTCGGAATCACGGGTCAACTCGCGGCGGGCCATGAGACCCATCTTGCCCCAACGGCCGGCGCCGGTGGAATGCTCGTAGTCAACAATCTCGATGGCGACGTCAAAATCACCAGACAGTTCGGTGTAATCGAAGCTGAAATCATCACCGCCCGTCCAGATGTCGCCACCACTGGTGCTGGTGTTGATGACCGGATCGTCCACGCCCTGGGCCAACAACGCAGAAGCGGACGTCCAGCCACTGAGCGCCAGGACGACGATAAAAAAAGAAAGCTGCCTGTTCATGAGAGCCCCTCGTTTATGAATGAAGTGAGATGCGATTCTACGCAAGCATCCGCAGCCGAGCAAGCAATTGGTGTCGACGCCGCCGAAGACGGAAAAATTCCGCGACGTCCCTACCCGGCTTTTTTCCTGCCGGATTCTGCGGCGGGGCCGCCTCGACAATTGTACACGACCCAGATGCCCAGCAGGATCGCCGGGGGGCCCTCCAGCAGGATCCAGGCCATCGGCATGGCTGATTTTACGCCGATCCCCAGGAGGACAATTCCGAAAACAAGGAACAGGATCCCCAGCAGGCGAACGAAGCCGAGGTGTTCCTCCACCCTATAGGACACATACCAGAAAACAAACCCCACGAGCGCATAGAGCGCCGACAAGGAGCGTGCCAGGTACTCGACTATCGGCCCCTCGGGCATCTGCCCGAGCCCCATGTACTCATGAATTCCCCGCATCCAGGAAAAGGGCATCACCACGGCGAAGATTGCCAGTATTGCCGACAGACCGATGAGGCGAAGAATCCAGCTGGTAACCAGGAGCTGCCTGCTCATGAAAACCCCTGCATTGGCCGCCCCCGGAGACTCGACAGTTCACTCATGGTAATGCCATGCCTCCTCTCAGGGAGAGGTTTCTTCACAATAGCTTCGACCACGAGATGAATTCTGAAAGAGCTTGCGAACCTCCCCACCCGTAAGCGGCCGGTTCCAGATCGCCAGCTCATCAACGGCTCCCTTGAAAGGCCGACGTCCGGATGTATCCATCGCGCCGACGGAAATATTGCTCAATGTCCCTTCCGGGTCAACCCCGAGCTCATCGGTGTCAATCAGCTGTCCGTTGATATAAAGCCTGGAAACAAAGTCCCCATCCTGATCGCTCAAGGTGAGGGTGACATGGTTCCATTCCCCGGCAGGCCAGGAGGACCGGCCGGTATTCACATATTGCCGCTTGGTAAAAATGCCAGTCATGGTCCCGTCACCCTCGTCGGAAAAAAGCAGAGCATAAGACAGGTCTCTTTCAACATACCCCTTGCTGAAGAGAACCTGGGTTTCTTCCACCCCCCGCCCGATCGATTCGGTCGGCCTGAACCACAGCGCGACCGAGCTTCCGCGAGTGAGATGGAGCTTATCGGTGTGGGCAATCACGACTCTTTCGCCGACCCCGTTCAGCCGTAGCGCGCCGCCGACCTTGCCCCTGACGGTTTTTCCGCCGACGAAGCTGCCGTTGTTTCCGTGGCCGCTGAGATCCCTGCAGGTTTTCTCCTTATCTTCACCGGCGATGGTCTGCGGATCGAAGCTCAGCGCGACGACCCTGCCTTCGATGTAGGACTCCTTTGCCCGGCTGGGACTTCTCGTGAGCTTGCGCAACTCGGCCAGCCTGACGCTCACCCTCTCCTGGTCAAGTGGAACGAGCTTGTCGATCGTCAGCTCGTACCAGGAGCCCGCCCTCACCTTGAGATTTAGCTCGATCAGATCATCCTTCTCCTTCTCGGATACATCCCACCATCCATCCCCGAGCCTCGCGGCCGCTTCAGCGTCAACCGAGGCTCTCTCAGTGGCCCTGTCGGAGGCCGCGAGCTTGCCAAGGACACCGGCATCTCCCTTTTCGATCAGCGGGAGTCCCAGCTTCCAGTCTCCCTTCGAGAACGCGTAATATCTTCCAAGCTCGAGGTCACGCCCGGCGCCCTCCAGTTTGGCGAGACGTTTCTCCAGCGCGCTATAGCTCTTCTCCAGGAGCTTGATCTGTTTCGCCTGGGCGGCTATGTCACCCGCTAGTGATTTGTCACCTGACCTCACCACAGCCTTCTGGGCGACCTTCACGAACTTCTGGGCGTTGTCGAAATCATCCCCCCTGATGGATTCGGCGACAACGGCACGGACGGCATGCGAAAGCGCCCAGCTGTCATCGGGTAATTTGACCCGGGAGGCGAGCTTCTGAAAGGTCTTCAATTGCAGTTCATGCGGTTCAAAATCAAAGCGAGCGGTCATGAGGCCGATCGCCTCGATCGACAATTCAACATCGACGCATTCGGTAGCCAGCCGGAGCGATTCATCCAGGAGGGCATAGCCTACAGCCGGATCGTCCTTCGTTTCGTGGCCGGCATCGAGGAGCGCCCTGGCGAGAGAGCGCTTTGCCGCTACCCCCGCCTTCGAGCGCCTGGCCGCCTTCGCGTACTCGACCTTGTAGATCCCCTTGATTTCCTTCAGGGCGCTTTTCGTATCGAGACCGGGTGGAACAGGGGCTTTCGGGCCTTCCTGGGAGCTGAAGACAGGAGCGCAAAGCGTCAAGCCGACCGCCAGGCAAAAGAAGGCCAGGCGCCGCCACGTTGTGAACACACGAAGCGTCCCGGCCGCTCTCTCAACACCGCTCCGGCTCTCAACCTGCCTTATTACCTGCATCTCCGCCTCCTGTCATCGGTCGTAGCATTTCAGCGCGGTTATTGTAGCAGCCAAACAACGGCCCCGCCCTCGCTCCCTGGATATGTACAACTTTCGACAACACGGCCATTCTTCCGGAAATGCTCTCTTTACCGCCGGGAATATGCTCCGCCCCGGCACTTCAATTCCTCAAAACCGAATCGAGTACCTCGCAGGTTGACGCCATGGGAACTAATCACCACCACCGCTCAAGCCGCGCTCCAGCCAGGCGAGGAGGTCGAGAATCTCTTCGCGTGAAAATGTGTTCAGCAGCCCAGCCGGCATGAGCGATACCGCTGAGACCCTGCGCCTGGCAATCTTTACCTTCGGAATCCGGGTGACCTTGTCGGGATGCAGTGGATCGAGAGCTAGCTGCAGCTCAGGGGCCCGATAGTCGAGGTTTGGAATCACCTGCCCGGCCAGAACCCGCCCATCCCTCAACTCCAGGATGGAGGTCTGGTAGTTCTCAGCGACGGTGCTGGATGGATCCAGTATCTCCCGCAACAGGTCGTGTCGGGAAAAACGAGCGGAGGCACGGGTAAGCTCGGGGCCGACAGCGTAGCCTTCCCGACCATAGCGGTGACAGCGACTGCAGAGGGCGGCAGCGAACACCTTCCGACCGTTGGCTATATCCCGCCCGGCGGCATCAAAGCCGAGCCCCTCCTTGAAATCATCCGTCTTCCATTCCTTCACCATGCGTCGCCCTGAATCCCCAGGCAGGGGCGGCGGCGCTGGTTTACGACCGAGGACCCCTTCGAGCTCTTTTTTCTCCCCTTCTTCCAGGGTCGAGAGAGCGTCGCGGCGGATATTTTTCAGGATCTGGGGCAACCCCCGACCTCCGGGAAAGGTCCCGGATAATTCGAGGCGGCCGAAGTACACCCTGCGGGAAGCAGGCGCCCAACCTGAGCGGGCGCCACGAAGGCGATACAGGTAGTTGATGATCTCCCCCCGTCTGGCACTGGCCTCGAGCAGGCGAGCCGCCTTCGGCACGGCAGCCTCGGGATCCAGCTCGATAAGGATGGCCGCCAGCGCGTTGTTGAGCTGGATGGAATCACCGGGGAAATGCGGCCCAAAGAAGGAAGCGAGCAGGCTTCGGGTCGAGGCGGGAAGTTTGTGACGCCCCAGCGCCCGGCGATAGATGTCGATGAAACCGGCCTGCTGCGATGAGGGCCAATCGTTCCAGCGTCGATGAACATCCAGCCATTTTTCGAGCAGGACAGGCAGCGCCCCGGGCGCGGAGATATTGGCCTCGGCCGCGAGCAGCTCCACGTTAGCCGCGGACACGTTCCGTTTCCTCAAGCGGGCGGCGACTTCCGGATTCCGTGAATTGTGTTCGAGGGCGATTCGCGCGGCCTGGGCGACGCGGGGATCATCCAGTGGTCCGCCGAGGACTCCCGCGAGATCCTTCCCTTTGCCGTGATGGGCCTCGACCGCTTGCCGGCGCAGCCTGCCAGCGAGTGACAGTTTTTCGCGCGCCCTCTCCTGCTCCGTCCTGGCACGAGCCTTGATGGCCGGACCGGTATAGCTGACGCGATAGAGAGCGCTGCGGGTCTTGCGGCCACCGGTGACGAAGTACATAGCTCCATCGGGGCCAAAAACAAGCTCGGTCAGGTTGAGAGGCTCGCCGCGCAGAAACACCTCCGCCTCTCCCACATAGGTGGAGCCCCGCGGCACCAGGTGCACAGCCAGGATGCGTCCGTAGGCCCAGTCGAGGATGTACAGCGCCTCCTGGTAGTCGGGCGGGAAGCGGCTGCCGGTGCCGAACCTGACGCCTGTGGGCGACCCCTTGCCGATATCGAGCGCCGCCTGTGTATTGTCGGGATGATCGGGGTAATACGCCGGCCAGCTGCCGGTGACCGCCCTCCAGCCAAAGTCGGCGCCGCTGGTGAGATGACACACCCTGGTGGGCCTGTACCACGGTGCCCCCATGTCAAATTCAGCATCGGCATCGTAGGTAAACGCCTCGCCATCGGCGTTGAAGTCGATTCCGTAGGGATTGCGCATTCCTGCGCAGAAGATCTCCCTATTGGACCCATCAGGGTCCATGCGAAGAACGTGTCCTTCGTTCGGCCTGAACGGTACCACCTTCTTCCGCAGCGGCGATGTGCGATCGGCAATGCCCTCTGGCAGCTTGACCGAATCCCCATGGATCGCGTAGATCCGGCCGTCGGGCCCAAGCGCCAGCGCGTTGCGACCATGGCCGACGCTGCCTGGACTCGAATGCAGCAGCTTCTTCTCATCAAGGCGACCATCGCCGTTGGTGTCTCGCAGACGATAGAGCCCCCTGGAGTTGTTGGCGTTGACGTAGAGGCTGTCGTGGGCGTAGAGCAACCCCCTGCACTCACGAAGATCGCTGTTGATCATCTCCTGCCCGGTGATATTTTTTCGATCTCCGGACAGGGTGTAACGAATCAGCCCCTTGTCCTCCCGCGCGATTGTCAGCCGCCCCGCAGGATCAAAGGCCAGGCTGACCCACGACCCCTCATCCTCGCCCGCGGTGCGAAGCAACTCGACCGCGTACCCGGGCCGCGTTTCAAAGGTGGCCGGATCGGTACCTGCCTTCGCGTTACTGGCCCGCTTCCACTGCGTGTAATCGTCGGTCTCATCGATCGCCAGAGGAGGAATGCTCCACCATTTCTCCAGACCGAGATCTCCATAGCTCACCAGCCCGGAGCCGACTGTCCCGGTTTTCCAGGTGCCCGATGTAGAGACGAGAAGGCTCTTTCCTTCACCATCCACCATCGCCAGCTCCAGGGCCACCGCCGGGGCATCGGCGCCCGCCCTGCAAACCAGGCGGATCTCGTTTCGCCCCGGCCGAAGCAGCCCGGCCGCATCCAGCTTCACCACCGGGCCATAGGGCTCGGCGACACCAGCCGCCTTGCCGTTGATGGTGAGCCGTACGGTGGCGTAATCCGCCACCAGTCGCAGCCGGGCGGATTTCAGCCCGGCAGGGACATTAAACGACTGTTTCAAGGTAAGGCTATCGGTCGCCTTACGTCCGCCGAGCCAGACCCAATGCGGATCCGCCAACACGGATTGGGTAGAAACGACCAGCAGCAGGCCCATGGCTATGGTGCGCAAGCTCATGACGTCAGTGTACAAGCAGCCTTTTCCCCGTAAAAGGAAAGAGCCCTGCTGTATCCCGGCCTCTGCTGGATTCTACTGGGAATTGACTTTCTCATGCCGACAGGAGGGCCTGAAGTAGTCGATCTCATTGAGCCAGGTCGTTCCCTGCAATCACGCCCATTCCATTTCAGTTGGAGCCTCCCATGAAAACCAGAATCCTGACATCTCTCTTAATCCTCGGCGCTCTTTGCGTCGCCACCCTCGGCGCATCCTTTCCGACCCAGGAGGCCCCCGACAAGAACGCCCAATTGGTGGAAGGCATGAAGAAGTGGCTCGCCACCATCAATCCTTCCAGCCATCATGAAAAACTGGGCCGATTCGTCGGCAAATGGGACACCGTATTCAAGATCTACATGGGGCCCCCGGAACCCCGCCCATTGCGACCACAGGTTCATCCGAGATCGACTGGGTACTCGGGAAGCGCTACATCATGGAACAATACAGGGGAAGCACCATGATGCCCGACCTGAAAACCGGCGCTGTAAAGGAGATCCCCTACGAGGGGATCGGTTTCAGGGGCTACAACAACCATCGAAACCTCTACACGACGACCTGGATGAGCAGCCAGGGAACCGACTCCCTCTCCAGCAGGGGCAGCGTCGACCCCTCCGGTAAGGCATTCCGTTCTTACGGGGAAATGGACGAGCCCATGCTCAATGCCATCGGCCGCACGGTAAAATACGAGACCAGGATCATCGACAAGAACAAGCACACCGTGAAGGTCTACGATCTCCATGCCGGCGACGATTACCTCGTCATCGACATCACCTACACCCGCAAAACCGACTGACCAGAGGGAATACCCAGTTACTTCGAGTAGTCGGCGTAAATCGCCGCGATTCCGGCGTCCTTCGTCGTCCCCTTGTGGAAAACCACCCTGTATTTCAGGGTAAACTTATCCCCCGCAGCGAGCTTCAGCTCCTTCTGCATAAAGGGATTGGCCGCAAAGAGACCGTAGGTTCGAACGTGCCAGGTGGTCGGATGGCGAAGACTGTCTGGATGATTGAGGATAGCGATCCCAAGGGTCTCGCCTTTTACGTCCCCATAATAGTCCACCCAGGAGGATGGCTTCCCCCACGCGTCCCCGTTCTTCTTGCCTTCGCTGTTGACAATAGTGCCCCCTTCTTTGACAGTCGACTTCGGCCACATCCGCACACCAAAGGAACCCTCCTTGGTCCTACCGAAGGTAACCGGCGCGCTGGCGGTGAAGAGAATCTCCACATCCACCCACCTCGCCTTGTCATTTGCATCAAAAACCATCGAGCGAGCTTCCTCGCCGAGCGCCTTGCCGTCCTTGCCCTTCCAGGCCGAGACCGTCTTCAACGTGGCCTGCTTGCCACCCTTTGCCTCGACAAAGCTCTTGTGCTCAATAAGCCCACCCTTGTGCCAGAAATCGGTCCCGTTCACATCTCCATGCGTGAACCAGAAAGAAGAATGATGCACATGGTCACCCTCGCCGAGGGGCCGGGTCATCTCTTTACCCGTCGGCCCGATGACAGGGTGAAGTATCGGCTTGTTCTGGTACTTTTTCTGGTAACGGGTAAACAACTTGCCATCGAGCTTGATAGCAACCCCCTCCTCGTTCTTCTCGACCGTGAAGCGATCGGCCGCGAGAGTAGATGGTCCCCATGTCAGGAGGAACCCAAAAAGGACAATTTTGATTTTCCGCATATCAGCACCTTCCTGAATTTCGGGAACGGGGCCCGAGAGGTTTTTGAAACTTCAAATGTTCTTCCCCGGACCAGCCGGAACCATTCGCAAGCTACCGTCTGCTGAGCTGATCGGCAACCGGTTTGATACTTTTTTGATGCTCCTCTGCGGCAGCCACCAGGCGCTTGAGGACGTCGGGATGGTGAGCAGCGACGTTGTATTTCTCTGAGGGATCGTGTTCGAGGTGGTAGAGCTGCGGAGTGGCATGCACTGTTTTCTTCTCTCCGATACCGTAGCACCCCTGGGTGATGAAATGAGCTTTCCACGGACCCACCCGGATCGCGTACAGCTTTTCCTCCCGCCAGTAAAATACCCGGTCCCGGGGTCCCTTGTCGGTCTTTCCCAGGAGCAGAGGTGAGAGGTCGTAACCATCCAGGATTCGGTCGCCGGGCAGCTTCGCCCCGGCCAGGGAGCAGAAGGTCGGCAGCAGGTCCATGGTGGCGCCCAGCTCCATCTGCACGCCCGGCTTCAGCTTGCCCGCCCACCTGAACACTGTGGGTTCACGCATGCCGCCCTCGAAGGTGGTCCCCTTGCCTTCGCGCAGCAATCCCGCCGAACCTCCATGGGTATTGAACGGCAGCCAGGGACCATTGTCGGAGGTGAACACGACCAGTGTTTTCTCGTCGATCTTCAGCTCCTTGAGAGCAGCCAGTATCTGCCCGACTCCCGCATCTATCTCCTCGATCACGTCACCGAATATTCCTCTGCGGCTTTTGCCCCGGTGCTTCTTGCCCGCGTAAAGCGGAATGTGCGGCAGGCTGTGGGCCAGGTATACGAAGAAAGGCCCATCCTTGTGCTCTCGGATAAACTCGATGGCCTTGTCCGTATAACGTTGAGTGATCGTATGCTGGTTCGCCGGACGCTCGATGACCCTGGTGTCATGAATGAGCGGTACCTGGTATTGCTCGATCGGCGCGACATAGTTGGCATCCTTGCGCCCCGCCTGCCTGTAATTGGGAAAGCCGCCCCTGGCATCCATGTCGTTGGAATAGGGAATCCCCCAATAGGTGTCAAAGCCATGCGCGGTCGGCAGGTATTCGGGCCGATGCCCGAGATGCCATTTCCCCACCGCGGCGGTGGCATAGCCAACGCTCTTGAGGCACTCGGCGATGGTGACCTCGCTCTTCTGCAGCCCGCCCTTCGAGTCTGGAAACAAGACCCTTCGCCTGGCCGACATCATGCCGTTTCGAACCGGCAACCGCCCGGTGATCAGGGCCGCCCGGCTCGGGGTGCACACGCTCGCCCCGACGTAGAAATTGGTCCAGCGCTGACCCTCCACCGCCATGCGATCGAGATTGGGGGTGCGGATGCTCGGATGCCCGAAGCACCCGAGGTCTCCATAGCCGAGATCGTCACAGAAGATGACGACGAAGTTCGGCTTGGTCGGCCCTTCCTGGGCCGCCAGGACACCCGCCTGGAGGCAAAAAGCCAGAAAAACGAAGATGCCATTGCGATACATGCCTTTTTCCTCTCCTTGTTTAGTTGGTCCGAGCCCATAGCCTATTCCAGCACTGGACGGCAGGCAAGGTAACCGGACCGGCCATCTTCGATCTGTTCCGAAAAGAAGGTTACTTGCCGGCCGCCCCTGCCTTCTGCGCAACCGGCCTCGCGACACCTTCGCGCCTCCCGGTCCAGAGCACGAAACGCGGGAAGAAATCCTCCAGGCCCTCGGACCAGCCGGTGTGGCCGCTGGAGGCGATCACCCTGCCCTTGCCGTAGGCGCCCGCGATGATCGCCGGAGTGTCGATCATGGTTTCGGGCTTCGCCTCTCCCCTGGCGATGGCTGTCCTGTAATAGGCGAACGCCCTGTAGTCCGGAATGCCGTCCTTGCCGGCGGGAACGAAGAGAGGCCCGTTGCCGTAGTGAAGGTCGAGCAGGCCCTTGCGTGGCTCGCTGAGCGTCTCCCGTCCCGTATCGGTCAACTCTATCTTCACCATGCCGACCCCACGGGCATAGTGGTCGTGATCGAGAATGTCCGCATCCAGCAAACCGAGCCCCCAGCGGTACTTCGGGTATTGCGCGGTCATATAGGCGCCGGCGCAGATCCCGATGTAGCCGCCACCTGAGCGAACGAACTTCCGGATGGCAAGCCGCCCGGACACTCCGAGCGCCGGCCATTGCTCCATGGCCTCCCCCCCGGGGAATACGATCACGTGAAAGCTCTCCAGCCCCGCCGCCTTGATCTCGATCGTCCCGATCGGGTGCATCTCGACAAAAGGATAGCTCTTCAGCCACTCTCCAAAGGCGCGCGGAGCGCCTGTGCCGTAGCCATCGAAGACCGCCATGTACAGGGGGCTGTCCCGCCGCGCCTTGCCGGTCCCCGCAGAGGGAACCAGCTGGTGAACGTTGATCGAAGCGCCGATCACCTTCAGCTCCAGCAGGAGACGATGGAGCATCATTCGATGGTGGCGAATCCGGGCGACGATCCGCACAGGGAAATACTTGCCCTGCTGCCTGTGTGTGGCGCCCTCGGTAAGAACGTTCTGATGGACGCTGACGACGGGAGACATCGTCCTCGTCGCCAGCCGCCTGGCGGCCAGGAGCGCGAGGGAGCCTCCCGGCGCGGACCCGGGGCGAGGAGTGAAACGATTGTCATCGACCTCGATGGATTCATTGACCCCCGCCGTCATGGCGGCGGCGATGGCCGCGCCCTGCCGGGCGCCATCATGAAACAGGCTTCCTCCCCGGGCGCCCTTCCCAGCCTGGGCGTAGAGGTTATCCTCATCCAGCTCGACCAGCCAGTCGGGCCGGCTCTTTTCCACGAAATCCCAGATCGTCCGCTCCGGGGAGCCCCGGGCTCCAGTGGTCTCCCTGGAGAAGATCAGCGGTCCGGTGGCATCCACCGTCAGGAGAATGAGCTTGCCGCCCGTGATCGCCCAATTGCGAACCTGGCGGGTCACGAGTTTCAGATGGGGGCCCGG
>Ga0310345_10005419_pt1 | contig 11328 bp, 8 predicted proteins | sample HC15DNA20500_MG_FD_204667 | JGI IMG/M metagenome (GOLD analysis project Ga0310345, IMG submission 204667) | Marine microbial communities from station ALOHA, North Pacific Subtropical Gyre - HC15-DNA-20-500_MG | ecosystem: Environmental > Aquatic > Marine > Oceanic | place: Pacific Ocean: North...
TAATAGCACAACTGATTACTTTTTAGTAATTCTATCAACTGGGGGGAGGTTCTTCCTCCCCCAAGTTTTTACTAATTAACTTATGGCAGACTTAATAACATTAGCAACATATAAAGACGCTGAGGGCTTAAGCACTCCTAAAGAAGATGTGCGTATTAATGCACTAATTCCTTCTGTAAGTCAATTAGTAAAAACTTACTGTGGCAATAGTTTCGTAGACTATTATTCTTCTGCGAAAACAGAAACATTTACTGTTAATTGGAATACTCATATAGTACAATTAACTGAGAGTCCTGTAAATGCAATTACAAGTGTTCAAGAAAGAACTTCATATGATAGTGCATATACTACACTAACAACAGGAGCATATGAGTATCATTTAGATGCTATTACAGACTCTGTTTTTAGAACACTTTCTTCAGGGTATAAAAACTGGGCTACTGGAGTAGACGCAGTAAAAGTAGTTTATACTGCAGGCTATAGTGCAGTGCCCGCGGATCTTAATCTGGCAGTAATTGATTTAGTTACTTACTACTTAAAAGATGAGTACAAAGAACGTAGAACTATAGCGGGTGCTAGCATTCAGAATCAAGCCAGTACTAGTCAATCTAATAATGTGTCTTTCCCAGATCATATAAAGAGAGTCTTAGACTTGTATAAGAATTTTTAATGTCGGCTTCTAGTTTAAATGCTTTTTTAAAAAAGCTTCATAGTGAGCTTGCAGAAGACTCTGATGTGTATCGAAAACATGTTACGGATAAGCTAAGGCATGTATTTACCTATAGATCAACTCACATAAGAAAAGCTATTAAAGTAGTGCTAAAAGAAGCTATAGGTAAAGATTATACGAAAGTTTATACTAACTCAGACTTTAGGAAACCATTTGATACAAAACTTAAAAACCTTACTGAAACAATTAAACAAAATTTTCATGCGGCTCATAACCCGAATGAAGGAATAATTGTAAAAGATATTAGAGGCGGAGTAAGTGCTGTATTTACTGAGTTTCATTATATAACAGGAAAAAATAAAGGAAAGTCTAGAAGTAATTATAAGGCGATTCTTGATCTATATAAAGGCGATCTAAATACTTTTTATGAGAGTATTTTAGAAATTCTTAATCCCAAAATGGGAACTACAAATAAAGAAGAAAAATATACGCCCATGCCTCTTGAAAGAGTTAGCAGTAGCAGTGATAGCGGTAAGGCGAAAATGGGAAAACAAAGTGATGTTTTTAATTTAGGACACCAAAAATTATCTAATATTGAGCACTTCCTAAATGCAGGAATTCATAATGCTTTAAATGAAATTTTTACTGATACAGAAATGCCCAAGGAGCTAGAAGGTGAGTTAAAAAGTAAATTTCCTGAATTGGGAGAAAAGGCATACAAATCAATTTTAGCAGTTTATAAGAACGCTCAAGCTGGTACAGTAGAAGTAAGTATTGAAAGTAAGCTATTAAATATCAAAAAAGGCGGTAAAGAGGAGCAACAGTTAAGTAGAGATCTAAAAAAGATTTTGCTAGACATGGGTGTTCCTGAGTTGGACGGTTCTGATAGCTTAGTTGCTGCTCACAGAAAGAAACTAGTTAAAGCAATAGCAGACCCCTACTTAAAGATGAAAGGGGTTAAAAGCGTAAAAGTTGAAGATACAAAAATCAAAGAAAGCGGCCCTAAATCAATAAGCCACGAAGTTGAAACAAAAACAGCTAAAAGAAAGGGAAGTTTTGGCAGTAAGAAAACTGTAGCAAAGAAAAAAGAAGTAAAACAAACAACTCCAAATTTAGCTTCTATTTTAGGTTTTTTAAATATGAAACTTCCTAGTATAGTTGCAGGAAATATGGGAACCCCAAGGTTAGAAAACCGAACAGGGCGATTTGCTCAAAGTGTAAGAGCAACAGATGTAAGTCTAACGACTCAAGGATTTCCAAGTGTTGGATATACTTATCAAAAGAGCCCTTATGGAGTTTATGAAAGTACAAGTGGTACTAGGTATGCGGATATCGATAGAGATCCTAGACCGTTAATTGACCAGTCAATACGGGAAATCGTATTTCAATTGGGAATGGGCAGAATCTATACTAGGAGAATGTAATGACCGCAAGAGTATATGCATCTAGACGAAAGCGTATAATTGATGCTCTTGTGACAAAGTTGAAAACTATAAACGGTCAAGGAGCTTTTCTCACAGATGTAGGTGAAAACGTACATCCTAGAATGAAATTCTGGGATGAAGTAGATGAATTTCCTGCACTTCATTTAAACGCAGGGAGCGAGACAAGAGAGTATCAGTCCGCAGGAGTAAGAGACAGATTCTTATCAGTAAATATTCGATGTTATGTGCAAGCAGATGATGCACAGGAAGAGTTAAATGAACTGATGGAAGATGTTGAAACAATAATTGAAGATAATTCAAGATTAGCGTATACAGACAAGATGAATAATGTTTATTATACGCAACAAATCACAGTCATCAGTATTGATACTGATGAAGGTGTACTCGAACCTTTAGGAGTAGGTGAAATGCTAATAGAGGTCCGTTATTAGAAAATTCTGACACGAATAAACATTCACGATCAGGCTTTTCAAGTTCATAGGGAGATATACTATGGCCGAATATTTACATTTTAGTAGAGACTCACGGCTCTACATGGAAAAAGATGGGTATCTCTGGTCTATTCCTGTGCTTGATGGATTTAGTTTCTCTCAAGCAACGAATGCATCAGAGATAACGCTTAATGAGATGGAAGACTCTTCTGGTCGTTCACGTAGGGGTCGTAAGATGTTTACTGACTCTCTATCTGCGGCAGAGTGGTCTTTTGCTACTTACGCACGCCCATTTCTCGCGGCTGCCGGTGTTAATGAAGACGGTACTGGCAAAGCAAATAGGAATACTCATGCTCAAGTACATGCTGTTGAAGAAGCTCTTTGGGCTGCAATGGCAGGTCAAAACGTGTACAATAGAGACGGAAGTAAATTTACTCACCCCGCAGGTGGGGGTTCAATTTCAAGCTTTACTGTAGACGATGCAACAGACACAGATGTTGGTGATAGAACAAATGGCACGTATACTTTTAACGTTGGAAGCGGCCAAAATAGCACAAATATAACTTACTCAGGTGCTGGAGTTAATGGAGTACTTTCTGTAGTTGTAGATACAGGTGTAGCCACTTGTACATTTACAGAAGCAGGGCAAAAGTTTAAATCAGGTGAAACAATAATAGTAGATGGTGAAGGGCTGGGCGGAGACTCTGATTCTGAAAATATGACTATTACTATTTATGCTGAGAGTATAATTCAGTATACTGCTGCAGCAACTAATGCTAATTTAAGTCCTGATGGAACTGTTGCAAAAGCTGTTACAACTGCGGGAGCCGTTCCAGACTATGCGGACTCTTCTGCAGCTTCAGATAGGTCTGTAATTAATTTTACGGACTCAAACAGAGCAGCTCTTGGTACTTTTAGTTTGTACTTTGTTCTTTCAGATAGAAGTGACGGTAGATTGATTTATAAGCTAGAAAATGCAGTTGTAAATGAAGCATCTCTTGACTTTGACATTGATGGTATTGCTACTGTTAACTGGTCCGGAATGGCTGGTCAAATCAAGGATGTAAGTCCAGGTGAAATTAGTGGTGCGGGTAAAGCTGATATATTTACAGCTCAAACTACTCCGCCTGCAATAACTGCGGATAAGCAATTTTGGATTGATACGGATGCATCAGATAAAGTATATATATCTCATAATGCAGGGGCGACTTCGGGTTCTTCTGTTAATATTATTGATGCTTCCGGAGACAACGCATCCTCTACAGTAGGCTGGCGCTCAGTAATTGATGAAGGTACAACGGATACTGGAAACTTTATTCGTAACCGACTAACTCAGTTAACGCTTGCACCGGAAACTGTTTTCCAAGCAGGTACTACGTTTACGGACGCAGGCGGAAATGCGGGGCAGACATATGAAACCTCCTATCAGGTAGCATTAACAGGTGGAAACGTTACTATTAGTAACAATGTTTCTTACTTGACGCCTGAGGAAATTGGTAAGGTTAACCAGCCAATCGAGCACGTTACAGGAACACGTAGTGTAACTGGAAGTTTGACTTGTTACCTTGGTAGTTCGGATGTTGCAACTAATAAAGTTGCTGACCTATTCAAGGATCTAGTTGCTGATATTAATACTGTTATTAATAAATTTGCTATTACTTTACAAGTTGGTGGAACAGGTACAGGACCGAAAGTCGAAATATCCTTACCAACAGCTCACTTAGAAATTCCTTCTCACTCTATTGAAGATGTGATTTCTGTTGAGACTAATTTCCATGGATTAGGAAGTAGTGTAGGTGAAGGCGACGAATTAAAGATTACTTATAAAGCTGCCTAAAAATATTTCTTGACATAGTTGGTGTTTTGGAATATAATATAGGGTAAAGATTAGGGGGTCTTTTGACCCCCTTCTTATATAGTGGAACAGAATGCCAAATTTTACATTTAAAAAGGACGATGTTAAAGTTTATGTGGTAGATACGGATAGTAAGACTTATAACATTGATACTAATGATATTGAATTTGGACAAACCTTCCAAGAAAAAAGTTTTGCAGTAAAGACAATACATGACCAAGGAAGTTTTGAAGGTTCTGTAATAAATAGGGCGAATCCTGCAGAGTTCAGCCTAAATACCCCTTTACTAGAAGAAGCAACAAATAAAATTTTATTTACTAAACTTCTTAATTCTGCAACTTTTGATTTATACATTTCCTCTCAGTATGATGTTTGGAAACTTGAAAAGTGTGTTATTCAAGACGGGACGTTCGAGATTAATAAATCTAGACCCTTGAGATTAGCAATATCAGGTGAAGCATCAAAGCTGTCTAAATATACGCCAGTTGATAGTGTAGCATTAAACGCAATATCCGGAAAGCGTATCATAATTGATGTTGTAGGTAATACGAATTGGATTTCTGTAGGAGCTCCTTCAAGTATAAAAGGAACTATTTTTACTGCTACAGGGAACACTTCTGGTAATGGAGGTGCCAAACTGGCAGTTCCAGGAACCTTACAGAATACTACTATTACTACAACCACTTACATAATGCCGACCTTAAGTACATTAACATTTGGTACAACAGATGTATCTAGTGGTGTTACAGGTTTATCAGTAGAACTACAGAATGATGCACAGTGGAATGCGTATACTACTGTGCATGGGGCGCTTTTAGCAACAAATGCTGAAACTTCTCAGTATCCTACTAATATTCGAAACGGAAAAAAAGTTTTAGGTGGTTCGATTCAACGTTACCTAGCTGATACTTCCACAACTGTAAATACCTGGAATAGTGATACAAGTTTAAGGCTACGTGCCGGAAGAGATGTAGGTAAAACGGTAATATCTCTAACAGTAGTTAGCCAGGGTTCAGGATATAATTCGGTCCCAGAGGTAACTATTAGTGGGGGAGGAGGTACTGGAGCAACAGCAACTGCCACACTTACTGGAACAGCAGTTACTGGATTAACATTAACTAACCCAGGTTCGGGGTATTCCAGCACCCCTACAGTTACTATTGCAGAAAGCCCTAATCCTTATGCTAATGCAACAGCTACAGCTACAACAGATGCAGAATCAGTAGTATATGGAGTAGACTTTAATATTAGTAATTGTTCGTTTACAAATCGTATGGCTGCAGGTAATATTTTTAGAGAGGAATACAACTGGAGAATGACGCAAAACCCAACGGCATTAAGTGATGTCATAATTTATACAACAACATAATAGGAGTGTTTAAAAAATGGATTTAAAAAAATTAGTAGTCGATAGCAAGGCAGTCTGGGTAGACTTCTCTGGCCTCGACGGGTTTTCGGTAGAGGTTGCAAATCTTTCCCGAAAAGAGTTAAACAGAGTTAGAAAAATCTGTACAACTTCAAAGTTTAATCGAAAAACAAGACAGCTTGAAGAGGTTCTTGACGATGACAAGTTTGTAATAGAATTTACAAAAGTAACTGTTAAAGGCTGGAAAGGTTTAACTATTGATCATTTGGAAGGCTTGCTTTTAATTGATGCGGGGGACGAAGATAAAGGAAAAGAAGTTCCCTACTCACAAGAAAATGCAGAAATTTTAGTTGGACAATCCTCAGAATTTGATACATGGCTCAATGAGGTAGTCTTTGATTTAGAGAACTTTCGCAGAGGACCAGAAAAGCCAGCTCCTAGAAAGCCTAGAGGAACTCCTAAAGAATCTTGATTCTGGAATGACGCAAGATCGTTATTTTGAAATGCAAGAACAAATGGGAATGGAACCAGATTGGGAAAAGGTACCGATTGACTTTAGTGAGTTTCCCAGTATTGTTCCTTATGCCTTAGAAATATTTGGCAGGTTAGGAGATCGAGTATACCCAGAAATAGGGTATATTGGAAAAGATTATACAAATTTAAGCCTCTTAATGGAGGTTTATAACATAGAAAATAAAGATTTTTTATTAGAACTTTTAGAGTGGCTGGATGCCCGAGCTATCAAGAAATCTTCCGAAGATTTAAAACGGGAGTATGATAAGATGAAGAGAAAATCTAGTGGCGGCAAATGAAATAGTATTTAGTGTTAAAGTCGAAAAAGACGGTAACCTAAAAGTTATTGCCAAAGATTCTGAAGCTGCGGCTAAAGGAACTAGCAAACTTGGTACAGAAACTGAAAATTTAAGTAAAAAGCGCTCTAACTATCAAAAAATTGAAAAAGGAGTCGGCCAAGCCGGACTCTCTACCGCTAAAGGGTTTTCTAAACAAGCAGGTGCAATTAGTGGTGGGCTTGTTCCTGCCTATGCAGTCCTTGCTGCAAATATCTTTGCTATTACTGCTGCCTTTAATGCCTTAAAAGAAGCCGCCCAGATGAAAGCTTTAGAGGACGGTTTTTCTGCGCTTGGAAATACAGTAGGACGAACTTCTACTTTAATGGCAGAGCAATTAATTGAAATTACTGATGGCGCTATAGCTATGGATGCAGCGCTTAGATCTTCTGCAGCAGGCTTTTCTGCCGGATTTAGTATGGCAGAGATGAAAGGGCTTGCAGAAATTGCAAAAGGGGCTTCTATTGCTTTGGGTAGAGACTTAGGAGATGCTCTTGATCGTTTAGTTCGTGGTACTGCAAAACTTGAGCCAGAAATTCTTGATGAATTAGGTATTTTCATTCGACTTGATGATGCAGTAGATAAATATGCCCAAAGTCTTAATAAATCAGCAAGCTCTCTTAGTAATGCAGAACGACGACAAGCATTTTTGAATGAAGCCTTACTACAGGGAGAGCGAAAATTCTCTGCTGTAATGAATCTTGATACGAACCCTTTTGACAAGTTAGCGGCCGCGGCTAATAACCTTGCAAAAGGGTTTTTACGTGTTATAAATGTAGCAGTTGTTCCCTTTATAAATTTCCTTAGCAGCAACATGCTCGCACTTATTGGTATATTAGTTATGTTTGCTAATACTGTTGCAGCTCAAATGCTACCCGCTCTTTATAACTTAGGTGAAGCTCAACGTGATAATGCTACAGCCTCTGCTACGGCTGCTGCTGCAGCAAAAAAAGAGCAAGATGAGGGAATAAAATCCCGTGAAAAAGCAATTCGTACTACAAAAACTGCGATGGGAGAAGAAACAAGATTTGCTAAACTTCAAAAACGTATGGGAACCAAAAAAGAGAAAAAGGGTGATCGGGAGGCAATGTTAAAATCTCTCCAGCGGTCCTCTGACATACGAACGAAAATTATTGACGCTGAGGATAGTAAATCTACTGCAGCGTACATAAAAGAACGGAATGAAATTGATAAGCTAATTAAAAAATTAAAAGAATTAGAAGATGCTAAAAGAGGACAAGGTGTATTAGGAAAAGATTTGGCTAAGATGGAGGGCTTACAAAAGGCACAAGAAGGCTTAGCAGACTCTATGGATAAGGTTAACAAGGCAGGAGCTTTTGGAGGCTTTGTGGAGGCCTACAAAGGTACTAAAAAGTATACGGGCGAAGTAAAAGAGCTCAATGCGGGTAATGCTAAAGCAGCGGGCACACTGGGTTTCTTAAAGGATCTACTTCCTAAGGTTACTAGATTTTTTGGGGGTGCAGCTGTTGGTGCTCGTTTATTTGGTGCTGCTCTTATTAATGCTATACCTATTATTGGTCAGATACTATTTGCTTTAGGTATAGTAATTTCCCTACTTGGAAAGTTTCTTGGAAAAGCAACAGATACTAGTAAACAAATAAAAGTATTAAATGACATAACATCTACTATGGGGGATAAATTTGATCAGTTAGATACTGTTATGTCTAAATCTGCAGGTAGAGCAGCTTTAATGGAATCTGAATTTGATAAAAATGCTGAAGCAGGCTTTCGACTGGGTGCTGAAATAAAAGTATTAAATGGTGTTATTACGGAATCTGCGGAAGCGTTCGGGGCCCTTGGAGAAGCAATAACAGAGGGCAATATAACAGGGGCTGATAAGCTAAGATACCGATGGGGCCAATTTTTCAACTGGTACTTAAAGAAGTGGGACGATCTGAAAAACATGGCTGCTGATACTTGGAATTGGATCATGGAGAATACTCCTGATATTGGGTTCTGGGAGAAAGTACTTGGTAGTGATGAAGACGTAGCTAAAGATATGCTGACTAGTGGATTTATTGAGCCCTTAGAAGAATTAATGAAGCATACAGATCCAAAGAAACAAGAGCAGGTTGCAAAATTATTTGCACAGTTCGGAATTGATCCATCCCGAGAAGATTCAATTCGACTTCTTGCAGATCAGATGTACGCTCAAGCAGAAGCAAATGTTGCGGCGGGAGAGGCAGCAGATGTAACGAAAGAGTACCATAGGTTGTTAGGGGGTGAGTTTAAGTTACTTACAAAGATAACAGAGAGACTGAAGAAGGGAACAGTTGATGCAGCTGCAGCCTTTGAGCAATCGTCACAATCTATTAGAGACTTTTTCTCTAAACAAATAGCTAAAGATAACTTTCTTACAATGTCTAAAGACGCAGGAACGCTGATCAAAAGTTTGAACGATGTTCGGGTACTGGGAGATGCGGCCAGCACCTCTTTAGCTAAAATAAAGAAGGATGAAGGAGCCTGGTTAGCGGGGTTCTTTTCCAAAGAAGATTGGGCAGATAACGAGAAGGTTGGTCTAAATGAAATAGAGGTTGTATTAACGGATATTCAAAAGCGGGCTTTAAAGATTTCTAACCAACAAAAAAATGCTGCATTACATACTAAGAATTTTGCTGCTGAATTAAAGAAAGCAGAAATACAGATGCAAGGCCTGCAACAAGCCTTTAAGTTCAATGATTTTATAAAAACCATAAATGTTTTTGGAAAAGTAATGGATACTGCTGAGCAAAGAAATAAACGAATAAATGTTTTAAAAACAGCAGAACTTGAGTTACAAAGAAAAATCCATAAGAATAAGAAACGGTCAATGGAAATGGAACTAGATTTTGAAATAAATATGACAGAGTTTCTTCAAAGTAAGTTTAGAAAAGAGGATGAGACGTATAAACTATACGAAAAGCAATTAGAGTTATTGAGAAACATTAAAAAAGTAAGAGGTGAGACTCTAGATTTTGAAAATGAGATAGCAAATGCGGCAATAAAGCAGAATGCTCTAAAAAAGATGATAGGTGCAAATAAAGGAGCGATTGCAGGCACACAATCCGGAAGTATGCTACAAAGGACGGTAGCCTTCGGGCAAATGGGTAGTCAAGCTGGAGCAGTAAGAGCAGGTGAAGCAGAGATAAGAGCTGCAGGAAAGAAAGAGTACTTGGAGGGATTACCGTATGGGCCGCAGGAAGAAGGGACCCCTACAGGAGACGAAGCTGGACAAGCAGCTTTTGATACTGCACTAAAACAGGCAGAGCTACAAGATTTACAAAATATGATAAAAGGCACTCAAGGTCTGATGCAGGCGCTGTCAGAAAATATGAAGCAGTTAGGACCTGAAGGAGAAGTAGTACTAGCAGTATCAGCCGGATCTACAATGATGGCAACTAGTATTATTGAAATGGCCTCAGTGATGGAAACTAGTAATGATAAAATGCAACAAGGGGCCGCTATTGCAGCTACTGTTGCTACCGCTATTGCAGCTACTGCTCAGATAATGACTGCGGCTTCAAATGCAAGAGTAGCAGCAATTGACAGAGAAATCGCTGCAGAGCAAAAACGAGATGGAAAATCTAAAGCAAGCCTTGCTAAAATAAGAGCGCTTGAGAAGAAGAAAGACCAAGAAAAACGAAAAGCCTTTGAGCAGAACAAAAAAATGATGATGGCTCAAACAGTTGCAAATACTGCTGCGGGTATGATGGCAGTTATGGCAGATGCTGCTGCAGGGCCCACATGGATGAAAATAGCACTAGCTATACTAATTGGAGCAATGGGAGCAGCTCAGTTAGCAATTATTTCTGGGACCTCATATCAAGGTGGCGGTGGTGCAGGTGCAGGGGCAAACATGCCTACAAGTGTAGCTGTCGGCAAACGCAAAACAAGCACTGATTTAGCAAGCTCTAAATCAGCCAGAGGTGAGCTAGCGTACTTCCGTGGGGATCAAGGAAGGGGAGGGCCAGAAACCTTCCGTGGAGCTTTCTACGGAAAAAGACACAGAGCGTACGGTGGAAATACAGGATATGTAGTAGGAGAGCAGGGTCCAGAATTGTTCATGCCAGATCGCCCAGGCACTATTGTACCTTCAGACGATACCGCTGCTATAGGTGAAGGAGCTGGAACTGTTACTTTTAATATTAATGCGGTAGACGCAGCAGGAGTTGAAGAAGTATTAACCCAGCAGCAAGGCCATATTATATCCATGCTTAGAACTGCAGCCAATGTACATGGCGAAGAATTTTTTGAAACGGTAGATGATACAGTTTATACTCCTCACCAAGGTTCTATAGCGAGATTATAACATGGCTTTTGCAACTATATTACCAGACCCCACTAATAAAAGAGGCTCGTGGGGCGCAAATGACGCCAGTGGAGACGCTGGCCCAGGTTTTGCAAGTATAAAACTAGCTTCAGACCAAAAAATGCTAATGTCGAGAACAAATTCTCAACGAGTTATTTCTCGAGCTGTTGCAGGACATAAGTGGAATATTGATATAGGATACCATCCAATGACTAGAGAGGAGTTTGAACCTGTTCATACTTTTTTATTGCAACAACGAGGCCCTTTAACTCCATTTTTTGTGGCATTACCCCAATATTCAGAACCTAGAAATGCTACTTTTTCTTCGGACGGATATGTTAATTCATTAGCAACAGTAGGAACCCAGTCAGCTGGAACAACTAGTTTAAAAATTGGAAAGGCTG
>Ga0310345_10005420_pt1 | contig 11321 bp, 15 predicted proteins | sample HC15DNA20500_MG_FD_204667 | JGI IMG/M metagenome (GOLD analysis project Ga0310345, IMG submission 204667) | Marine microbial communities from station ALOHA, North Pacific Subtropical Gyre - HC15-DNA-20-500_MG | ecosystem: Environmental > Aquatic > Marine > Oceanic | place: Pacific Ocean: North...
CCGAACGGGGTGATGTTGTTGTCACCGATCTCGTGCTCGGTGTCGATCGGATGTGGGATCGTGTCCCGCGTTCCGGGTGTTACCTCAGTCATGTATTTCTCCTTGTTTCGCCGGCGGCAAAACAGACGTGCATGGGTATCCGGTGGCCCCGGAATGCCTTCGGCAGCCGTTGCTGCTTACTTTGCCGTCTCTCCCCGTCTTGCCAGATCGCGGCTTCAAACCGGCGGTTACTGCCGCAGAGTCCAAGCCTAACCGTGTGCAAAGGAGCCAAAAGGCGCTATTTCCGACTCAATTTCGGCGTATTTGGAGAAAAATGACGCAAATACGACAAAAGTCGTAGGTACCGCCTATTTCACGTTGAAATTGCGTTCCGCGCTCTGGCTGCCGTCAAAATAGGTCACGACCACCTGGACGTTCTCAGCCCCGGCCGGCAGCTTGTCCCAGATTTTTGCGTCGGTTGGTACGGCGTGCGGGTTGGCGGGGTCGCACTTAGGCATCGGCCACTCGTTGAAACTGCCGGAGTTGTCATAGGCGTATTCCACCTTCTGGATACCGCAGCGATAGCTGATCAAATGCGTCATGTAGATGGTGTTGGCATTGGAATCAGGAAATGCGACCCACGCTGTCCACAGCTGCTCCAGAATCTGTTTCTGCCCTGCCTTGAGTGCATGGTCGGGATCGAAACGGATCGGGAATACGCCCGCTTCTTCGCCGCGCTTGTCGCGCCATGTCACGTAGAGTTCACCCGGCGCCTGATCGCCCGGAAGGGAAAACCAGGTAACGGGCATGGGCAGGCCCGTGCGCTGGTCGATGTTGGGCATGGTTCCGGTATCGACAAATTCGCCATCCTTGCCGATGCGGTAGCCGAACTGGATTGCGGGCTCGGGCAGCGAAACGTTGACTGTCCATCCCTGATTTGAGCGCTGAAAATTGGCGATCGGCTTGCCCTTGCCCTCCTTCGGCTTGGGATCAACGCGCGGCAGCATGGCCACAGTCGCGCCTTCCTGGAACTCCGACTGGCTACCACGGGTCGCCGCAGGCTCGTTAGAGGGGTTGAGCGTCACCGAACCCAGAATCTGGTCGTAATAGGAGGGTAGCTGCACATGGCCCACCTGGGCTGCAAGGTCGCGCACCGAGACCTGCGTCGCCTTGGCGATGTCGACGATCGACTCGTTGGGCTTGTCGAGTTCCTTGAGAAATGCGCGCGTAAACACCGAATTGGGGTTGTCGTCGTCAGGGCCCATGCCGTCGAGCGCCGATTGATACTGGCCGGCCGAATAGAGCACGAAAATGCCTTCACCCAGCGGTTGGTTGGCCAGGCCGCCCTTGCCACCCAGCGAGCGTTTGCCCGGCACGGCAAAGGGATTGTCGCGGCAGGCGTCGAGGATGAGGATTGCCGTCTTGGCGCCCGCACGCAGGAAGCGGTCGGCGAGATCATTGGTCAGAAACGCCTCGTCGCGCACCAGCCCCTCGTCACCGGGGCCAGCCTGCGGAATGTCGACCGGTAGCAGGAAGTCCTGGCCTGACACGGAGAAGCCGTGGCCCGCATAATAAAACAGCGTCAGGTCACCTTCCTGAATCGACTTTTCGAACTCCAGAACAGCTCGGCTCATGGCTCGGCGGCCGATGTTTTTTGCGGTGATTACTTCAAAGCCGATCTCGGTTAGGCGTTGTGATACCGCGTTGGCATCATTGACGGCCTTCTTCAGTGACGCGACCTCCTCATACTCGTCATTGCCGATGATGAGCGCGATGCGCCGCTGCTCCTGGGCGGAGGCGGGCGCAAACATTGCCACAAGAAAGAGGGCGGCCATGAGGAGTAAAGCGGGAAGGCCGGTCTGAATGGCTCTTGACCTCGATCCCGGAACTGCTTCGCCGGATTTCCGCATGGCGTCATCCTCTCTTTTGCCTTTTGCCGCCATTCAAGCATGTCTGCTTTCGCGCCGTTGTGACGGTTTGCACAATCTACCGGCTTGGCGGAGAAGGTCAAAGCCGGTGTTGGCGGAAGGGTTAGAGACAAGTTGCTGCATTGATGTCTGGGTCGTGGGCGACTACTTAGTGACCAAACCGGAGCAATTGCCATGAACCAGGGCCCCAACCGCATATTTGACGAGTTCGCCAAGCTGATGACCGACGCTGCCGGTCTGGCGCAGGGTGTACAGCGCGAAGCGCAAACGGCATTCCGTTCGCAGGCGGAGCGTTTTCTCGCCGACATGGACCTAGTGCGCCGCGAAGAATTCGAAGCAGTGAAGGAAATGGCCTCCAATGCGAGGCTTGAAAACGAGACGCTGAAGAAGCGCATCGAGGCGCTGGAATCCAAGCTTGGAAAATCGGGCAACGCCAAATCCCCCGGCAAGCCTTCTACCAAATAGTCGCCGGCGAAAAAAATGTTCAAAGCGTGAAATTTTTTTCCACAAGGGCATGACGGCAAAAAGCCGAGTCCGCTGAATCGCTTAGCCGCACTTGCGGATTTCCTGAATCATCCTTCTCCACAGATTCGCGGGTGGCCGCCTGAAACGGGGGGTAGCCTCGCAGACTCCCGTCTGTAGACTGAAATTGCAAGATGATTCGTGGCGGACCTGTCTTGGCAAAATCGACTGAAGACAACGGATCATTCCGGTGGGGTGGTTGGCTCCGTCCGGGCAATCCCGGCTGCGCATAACCGGGGCAGTGGCGTTGCTTTGTAGCGTTAAGTGAAGATGCAAAACGGGGCAATCGCCGTGCGGCGGCGGAAGCGAGGAACAGATGAGCCTGATCGAAGTTGAGGTGGAGCGTGACATCAATCCGGTCGATATGATCGAGCATGTGGCCTCGGTCAATGACTGGGAGTTCGAACGCTCTGGCGATGATGAGATCAACATCACCGTGTCAGGCCTTTGGGCCGATTATAGCGTTTCCTTTTCCTGGATGGAGGATTTCGAGGCCCTCCATCTCGCCTGTGCCTTCGACCTGAAGGTGCCGCAGCGGCGGGTGCCTGAAACCATGAAACTGCTCTCGCTGGTCAACGAACAATTGTTGATCGGGCATTTCGACCTTTGGATGCGCGAAGGGGCAATCATGTTCCGGCAGGCGCTGCTGCTCAATGGCGGCGCGGAGCCGACCGGAGAACAGCTCGAATGCCTGCTCACAAGCGCGCTGGAGGCCTGCGAGCGTTACTATCAGGCGTTCCAGTTCGTGATTTGGGCAGGGCACAGCGCCCAAGAGGCGCTCGAAGGTGCCATGTTCGAAACTGCAGGTAACGCCTGACGCAAGGCGCTTTCCGGCGCATGCTTGAGCACCCGGAGTTTCCGTGGCAAGAGCATGCGCCATGATGGCTACTTCGGACTTTACCATCGCACTGGTGGGTGCAGGGAACATGGGCGGCGCCATGCTGGGCGGCTGGCTGGCGCAGGGCATTTCGCCCGGCCGCATTACCGTGATAGATCCAGCACCCTCCGACGCGATGAAAGCGAAGCTGGAGAAGCAGGCCGTGCGGTGTCTCGGCCAGGCACCGGAGGGTTTTCATCCAGACGTGATCATTCTTGCGGTCAAGCCGCAGATCATGGCCAACGTGCTGCCGGGAGCGGCACCAATGGTGGGACCGGAGACGCTTTGCGTATCGGTTGCCGCCGGAGTCACGCTGGCGCAGTTGCAGGCGGGACTGGGAGAGGCAACCGCGATCATTCGTGCCATGCCCAATACGCCCGCGCTGGTGGGTAAGGGAATGACTGTTTGTTGCCCCAATGCGAATGTTTCCGGCAAGCAGCGCCATCAGACCGAGATGCTGATCGAGGCAACCGGAAAGCTGGAATGGGTCGGTGACGAAACCTTGATCGACGCCGTCACGGCGGTCTCCGGCAGCGGTCCCGCCTATGTGTTCCATTTGGCCGAATGCATGGCCGAGGCCGGGATCAAGGCCGGATTGCCACGCGATCTGGCCATGACACTGGCACGGCAGACAGTTTCCGGGGCAGGCGAGTTGCTGGCGCAAAGCGAGGAGCGGCCGGCGAAGTTGCGCGAGAACGTCACCTCTCCCAACGGCACGACAGCGGCTGCGCTGTCCGTGCTGATGGCTGATGATGCGATGGCGAGGCTGGTAGCCGGGGCCGTCAAAGCAGCCAAGAAGCGTTCAATCGAACTATCCGGTGAATGAGAGGATCACACGATGGCGGAGATTACCATTGATGACTTCCTCAAGGTTGATATCCGGATCGGCACCATAGTCGAGGCCGAGCCGTTTCCCGAGGCGCGCAAGCCGGCAATCAAGCTGAAGATTGACTTCGGCGAAAAGATCGGCGTGAAGAAGTCGTCCGCGCAGATCACGAAACACTACACGCCGGAGGCGCTGGTCGGGCGGCAGGTGATGGCTGTTGTCAATTTTCCGCCCCGCCAGATCGGGCCGATCATGTCGGAGGTTCTGACGCTGGGCTTTCCCGATGAGGATGGCGAGGTGGTACTTGCGAGCGTCGATCTGAACGTGCCTGATGGTGGTCGATTGCATTAGGGAGAACGGAGATGCGAAGCGTTGCTGGTGCAGTTGCAGTGCTGTTGCTGATGACGGGCGGTGCGTTTGCCCAGAACCAGCCATCTAACCTTGCCACCGGCGACCCGACCGTTTCGGTCGGCGGGCAGAGCGCGGCGCGTGAAGGCGATGTGACCACGCAGGGTGACACGGTCGGCAGCGGTTCCACCAATGTCTTCATCGGCGGAAAACCGGCGGCAACCGCAGGATCCAACACCGATTGCGGCGGCGTGGTAGCGCAGGGATCTTCGAATGTCTTCGTCAACGGCAAGCCGCTTGCGACCGGCGGATCGGTGGTAACCTCCTGCGCCGAATAGGCCAGATACTCCGCTTCAGATCGGCATTTTTACGACCACCTGAAGGCCGCCCAGCTTACTTTCATGAAGATTGATGTCACCGCCATGATTGCGGGCGATGTCGCGGGCAATCGACAGGCCCAGCCCGGTGCCGCCCTCATCCTGGTTTCGTGCCTCGTCGAGTCGCACGAACGGTTTGAAGACTTCCTCGCGGTCCTCTTCGGCAATCCCGCAGCCATCATCATCAAAGGTAATGGTGGCAAAACCCGTGCCCTCGGTCGCTCGGATGACCAGCTTGCCGGCATGACGGAAAGCGTTCGAGACGACATTGGCAACCAGACGGGCGAAGGCGCTTGGCCTGACCCGAATCTCAAGTGACTTCGGACAGATGATCTGTAGCTGCTTGTCCTTGACCTTGGCTTCCGACTCGTGGCGCTCCAGTACTTCGCGTAAATTCACCGGCACGACTTCCTCGCCGGTTTCACCACGGGCAAAGTCGAGATAACCCTGCAGCATGCGCTGCATTTCGTCGATGTCGGCTTGCAGCTCCTCGACATCGCTGCTTTCACCGACCAGCGCCAGTTGCAGCTTGAACCGGGTGAGGATGGTGCGCAGATCGTGGCTGACGCCGGTCAGCATGGCGGTGCGCTGATGCAATTGGCGCTCGATGCGGTCGCGCATTTGCAGGAAGGCAAGCGAGGCCTGGCGCACTTCCCGCGCGCCGCGCAGCCGGAAATCGGGTGGCAGGGAGCGTCCCTTGCCGAAACTTTCGGCAGCATCGGCAAGCCGCTGGATCGGCCTGATCTGGTTGCGCAGGAAGGCGATGGCAATCAGCAGCAGAACCAGCGAAGTACCGACCATCCAGACCAGAAAGATATGGCTGTTGGAGGCGTAGGCGGAATTGCGCCGGGCAAACACCCGCAATACGGCATCTGGGTTTTGGAGCCGAACTCGTATTTCCAGCAGATCGGAATCGCCCACCGTGTCGATCCAGAACGGCCGTGCGATCTGGGTGGCGATCTCGTTGCGCAGCGCGTCGTCCAGGATCGAGAAGAACGGTTTGGCGGAGGCTGCGGGAAAAGGGTCCGGCGGCAGGATGGCGATGTTGAGCCGAAGCCGGTCGCGGGCGATGCGGACGATATTCTGGTAGTCAGTGTCCTGCGGATAAGTCTCGATGACATCTACTATGGCGGCGATATCGGCTGTTACCGCTTGCGAAAGGCGCGTGGTGACGGTCTGCCAATGGCGCTCCATGAACACGAAAGCGACAACGCTCTGCAGCAAAACCATCGGGGCGATGATGATGATCAGTGACCGGCCATACAGCCCCTTGGGCAGGCGCGCCGATACCCAGCGCGATATCTTGCGCGCGATGTTTCTGCGCGGCCGCGCAATGCTGATCTGATCGGTATCGACGGCCAACCGGCTTCTGCCCCGCTGCTGTTACTGTCGCGGGCGACCGCCCGCTGCAGCGCCTAATCTACACAAAGCCGGTAGCCGATGCCACGCACGGTCTGCAGCCATTTGGGATTGGCGGGGTCTTGTTCGATCTTGCGGCGCAACCGGTTGATCTGGACATCGATCTTGCGTTCGCCGGCGATTTGGTCGCTGCCTAGAAGTTCGTGGCGAGCCACAGTGTCGCCGGGGCGCGAGGCGAAGGCTGCCAGTATCTCCTGTTCGCGGTCCGTCAGCCTTACGGTTTCGCCCTTGTACCGCAATTCGCGCCGGGGAATGGAATACTGGTAAGGGCCAAAGCGAACCTTCTCGATCGCCGGCGTGGCAGGTTTGGCGGTGCGCTTGAGAATTGCAGATATCCGCAACAGCAATTCACGCGGATCGAAGGGCTTCGGCAAGTAGTCATCGGCGCCTGCCTGCAGCCCGGAGATCCGGTCATCGGTCTCGGCAAGTGCGGTCAGCATGAGGATCGGCACTGAGACCTTCTTGCGCAGATCCTCCGTCAGGCTGATCCCGGTTTCGCCCGGCATCATTATATCGACGATGAGCAGGTCGAACTCCAGCCCTTTGAGCTTGGCGCGGGCCTGTGCGGCATTGGCTGCCATCGATACGCGGTAGCCATGTTCGCCGAGATAACGCAGCAGCAATTCGCGGATGCGCCGGTCATCGTCGACCACCAGCAGATGCGGCGCATCATCAGCGGGCCCGGCCTGCTTCCCGGTGTTTGATGTGGAAACTTCCCGCGCCAGCGCTTGCACCATGAACCTCCCGCTCGCCTGCAGGCTTGCTGCGTCTCTACGCGCCGTCGGGGGATTTGTCCGTCATGGCCCGCAGAAAGGCGGAAACTGCCTGCGCGTTTTCATTACCACAAACCTCCAGTGCCTTGGCAATACGGCGCGATTGCGGCTGCGAAAGCTGGAGGATCAGATCGTGTCCGGCCTGGGTGAGAAACAGAAGTCGCTGCCGGCGGTCGCTCTGGCCTTCGTGCTGGCGGATATAGCCCGCATCGACCAGTTGGCGCAGCACGCGCGAAAGGCTCTGCTTGGTGATCCCCAAAATATCCAATAATTCAGCCACAGTCATGCCAGGGCGGCGAGCAACGAAATAGAGTGCGCGGTGATGGGCACGGCCGAAGTCGAGGCGGTTCAATATGCGGTCCGGATCCGCGGTAAAATCGCGGTAGGCAAAGAAGAGCTGCTCGATCAGAGCGATATGCGGTACCTCTTCCGGTGAGAGGGGCGCGGAATGGGTGCTGTCTTCTGATTTGATCCCGGCGTCCATGTCTGCGCTTCCGTTTCGAAGATGGCGTTAGCATTGATGCAACGCTATTCTGGCATACGGGGCAAATTATGTCAGCACTATTGACATAATTTTCGGTGCGGCTAGTGTCTCGCATCTTTTTCAGTGCCGGGAGGTTATCATGGCTGGCGTTCCTTACGATCAACTGGGTGGGAGCATCTGGTTCAACGGTGAATTCGTTGCGTGGGAAGATGCCAAGGTGCATGTGCTGACCCATGGCCTGCACTATGCGAGCTCGGTGTTCGAGGGCGAGCGTGCCTATGAAGGCAAGATATTCAAGCTTGAGGAACATACTGACCGGCTGTTCTATTCGGCGGAAGTGCTTGGATTCGAAATTCCCTATTCGCGTAAAGAGATCAACGACGCCTGTGTCGAGGAGATCAAGCGGCAGGGACTGACCGATGCCTATATCCGTCCGGTTGCCTGGCGCGGTAGCGAGATGATGGGGGTTTCAGCACAGAGCAACCGCATCAATGTCGCCATAGCCGCCTGGGAATGGCCCAGCTATTTCAAGCCGGAAGAAAAACTCAAAGGCATCCGCCTCGATATCTCACAATGGCGCAGGCCGGACCCGAAAACCGCGCCCTGCAAGGCCAAGGCTGCAGGCCTATACATGATCTGCACGCTTTCCAAGCATGCCGCCGAAGCCAAGGGCTATGCCGACGCCATGATGATGGACTGGCGCGGCCGGGTGGCAGAAGCCACTGGGGCGAATGTGTTCTTCACGAAGGACGGTGTCATCCATACCCCTGATCCGGACTGCTTCCTCGACGGAATAACCCGGCGCACCGTGATCGAACTGGCGAAGCGCCGCGGCTACGAACTGGTCGAGCGCGCGATCATGCCGGACGAGCTCGACGGCTTTAAGGAGTGTTTCCTGACGGGCACGGCCGCCGAGGTGACGCCCGTGTCCGAAATTGGACCGCATCGCTTTACGCCGGGCAAGGTTTGCGAGCAGTTGATGGCCGACTACGACGCCGAGGTTCGCGGCAAGGCTGCCGTGAAAGCGGCCTGACCACCGGCTACAGGGCTGCTTACGCTAAGTCAGTTTTCCTTTGAACTTTAGTCTAGGTTTCTCTACGACTCTCCCTGCCCCGTAGCGGGCAAGGACGGGACAGCCGCGATGCGGCAAAACGGGAGATATCGAGATGGAAGCACTCCTTCCGATTATCATACAGGCCATATCCGGTATGGCCGGCGGCGGCATCGTTGGCGCGATAGTCAAGCAGGCGGCGATCAATCTGCTGCCGAAGCTTATTGCAGGCGGCGTCGGCGGGGTCGGTGGTGGCCTTGCACTGGGTCCGCTTATTGCTGGCATGCTGGGCGGCGACACAGGTTCGGCAATGGACATGGGCTCGGTTGCCGGCGACGTGATCGGCGGCCTGCTGGGTGGAGGCGTATTGACGGGCCTTGCCGGCGCCGTGCTTGGCCGCAAGTAACATCGCGCCTATAGTACAGTTTGGCGGGCGGCCATTGGCCGCCCGTTCTGTTTGGTACGACCATGATCGACGGAAGGGCACGAATGGCCGGTCAGGACACAGCGCAAGGGCAATTGCAGGCGGCAATCATTCAGGTCACACCATTCCAGCAGAACTGCACGCTGCTATGGGACAGCGAGACGAAGAAGGGTGCGCTGATTGATCCGGGCGGCGAGGTTGACCGGATACTGGAAGGCATCAAACAGGCCGGGATCGAGATTGAAACCATCTTCCTGACCCACGGCCATATCGACCATGCGGGCGGTGCCGAGGAAGCCAAGAAGGCACTTGGCGTGAAGATTGTCGGGCCGCACGAAGATGACCGGAGCTTGCTGGAAGGAATCGAAAAGCAGGCCGAAATGTTCGGGGTTCCGGGGCAGTTCCGTAATGCCTATCCCGACCAATGGCTCAGTGAGGGCGACACCATTGCAATCGGCGGACATGCGTTTGCTGTCTATCATTGCCCAGGTCACGCGCCCGGACATGTCGTCTTCTACAACGCTCCCCACAACTTCGCTCATGTCGGCGATGTGCTGTTTAGCGGCTCGATCGGGAGGACCGATTTACCCGGCGGAGATCACGAAATGTTGATCCGTTCAATCAAGGAAAAACTGCTGCCGCTGGGTGACGGCATCTCGTTCATCTGCGGTCACGGGCCGGGCAGCACGTTCGGTCAGGAACGACAGACCAATCCGTTCCTGCAGTGATTTCCTGAGGACCGGCTGATCAATATCAGAAACGAAAAAGGAGCGCTGCGGCGCTCCTTTGTACTCCTCAACAGCCGGCCTGTAACGGCTTCAGCTTACTCGACGACCAAATTGACCGCCTTCGGTCCCTTGCCGCGCTTGTCGGGTTCGGTGTCGAAGCTGACCTTCTGGTTCTCGGCCAGTCCGGCCAATCCCGAAGCCTGAACCGCAGAAATGTGGACGAAGACGTCCGCACCGCCATCATCCGGCTTGATGAAGCCGAAGCCCTTGTCATTGTTGAAGAATTTTACCGTGCCGGTTTGGCTCATGGATCACTTTCCCTTGGTGCCGGGGCCGCAAGCGGCGCCCCTGTTGCAAATTGCCGCCCACCGGATCAGCCCGGCCGGAAACGGCATGGATGACCGGCTGCCACAAGGCAGACCGGACCGGGGCGAAATTCGGAAGTCGAGGAAAGGTCCTGTTACCGTGCGCCCGCGACGCGGAATTGTCTCCGCATCCCGAACATACCCGGGATATGTATAGGCGCTCCCGGTGCGCCTGTTCCCCCTCGCCGCCGGGTTTGCACCCGTTGATCTGAAGGATTTTATGCGGTCTTTCAGTCGAGTTCGCTTTTGCCCGAACGGCGAAGTACTGTTCCTTTTCGTGGGCTAGTTCAAGCGAAACTTTTGTGAAACGGCCCTTTACTCAACCGGACAGATGAGCCGCCACCTGGCGCAAATGCGCCCGGTCGCGATGTTCGAAAAGGTAGATGCCCTGCCATGTTCCCAACACCAAAGCTCCCTGCGAAACGGGTATCGAAAGGTTGACCGGCAGGACGGACGCCTTGATGTGGGCCGGCATGTCATCAGGGCCCTCGGTGGTATGGGTGATCCAGTGCATGGATGGGTCGTCAGCATGCGGAGCCAGTTTCGTGAAGAATGCCTGCAAGTCGGTCTGCACATCCGGGTCGGCATTTTCCTGGATCAATAACGAGCAGGAGGTGTGGCGCAGGAACAGCGTCAGTAGTCCGGTTTCGATGCCAGCTTCGCGTATGAACGCGTTCACCTCGCCTGTGAATTCGTAGAGCCCCGGCCCGATGGTCCGAATATTGAACTCGGTCTGCTGGGAACGCTGCATACCGGACCGGTTCAGGAATAGAGCCTGTCACCCTGCTGGTCGATCAGCAGCTTCGCCTTGCGGATAGCGAACTCGGCAGCCTGCTCTGCGGAGGGGAACACGTCGGCGCGGATAAGCCGATGCTCCCTTGTCTCGCCACTGACTTCCTTTGAGACGGTGGCCTGCAAGCGGAACTGCCCGTTCTCCGGCATGGGCTGCGGGGTAATCAGGTGCCCATCATGTTCGACAGCGTCAAATTTCGGGCCGGAGGATTGCGACCCTCCACCACCGAAGAGCTTTTTCAGGAAAGACAAAGTTCTCCTCCACCATCGGAACTGAATTTAGAGAAGCTAGCGCAAATACGATCCTGTTTCGACTGCTTCGTCTATTTTCCGAAACTCTCGTGGTTTTCGGGTGGCTGCTGACTGCCGGATATGGATTTGGTGCGGGTAACAGCAATCCAGGAGACCTTTATGCAACTTGAGAACAA
>Ga0310345_10005422_pt1 | contig 11317 bp, 10 predicted proteins | sample HC15DNA20500_MG_FD_204667 | JGI IMG/M metagenome (GOLD analysis project Ga0310345, IMG submission 204667) | Marine microbial communities from station ALOHA, North Pacific Subtropical Gyre - HC15-DNA-20-500_MG | ecosystem: Environmental > Aquatic > Marine > Oceanic | place: Pacific Ocean: North...
ATCATCCTACATCATAGTCAAGACGAAAACGGAATAAAATTATTCGTACAGCCATATCTAGAACAAAAGGAAAATAATGAAGAATATTTAGATTTGATACAAGACAATATCTATATTTGGACTGAATTAACTTCGGAAGTCGCATTGGTAAAGAAAACTGGAGATTCCAAATTTATCACATATGTAGATGAACCAATAGTTGAAACAATGAGAACATATATGCAAATAACAAATACACCAAAAACTGGAATAAATATATCATTACCAACTGATGGAAATATAGACAATCCTTGGACAATTCCATTAAAATATGGAAGAAGTTTGTTTTCAGTTTATTTAGAATTCGATGATCAGATATTCGTTAGCAGAATACCAATTGTTATTTTGGAAAACAAGATAATTATAAACCCTGATTTAATAATTCCAATAGATTCATTTAATGAGAACCTGAATTATTATGGAGAGCTAAAATTAGAAGAAGATCTTGTTTTAGATTTTATATTCATTAGTAAAATTAATGGTGTTGACAAGATGTTTTATTTTTCGGAAAAACCATCAATAAACAAAATTTATGTACAAAATGAATTAAATGAAAGATTAGAAAATTATAAATTAGTTTTTGATCAGAACATAAAATCAATTAAAATTAATGAGACAACATATGTATTAACAGACAGCATAATGGCAAATCCATCTTTGTATATAAACTCATTTCAAGTTAATAATGTCGATTTCATGCCATCTTCATTTAGTTTAAATGATAATTCAATAGTAAACATAGTTGCAAATACAGGCTTGGTAAATATCCAGATAATAGACTCTGCAGGATCACTATCAGGAAAAGGAAACATAACAATAAACAAATTAGATAGTATAAACAGTGAAGAATTTATCACAGAATGGAGCGGAAGCTCAATAGACATATTATTACCTAGAGGAGAATATTCGGCAATATTTACTCTAGGAGACGTAGGTGGAGAAACTAATTTCAAAGTAAATGGAGAGAAAACTGATGTAATTATCGTAATAGATTCAATATTTGGATTTTCTACTGAAATATTAATTTTCATATTAATGACTGTTATTACAGCAGAATTAGGCATAGCGTACATCGTCTGGAAAAAAGCATTGAAAAAATGAACGTCTATCGTTGATTTAGATCTATAAACGAACGCGCCTCAGGACCAATATATTTAGCGCGAGGACGGATTAAACGATTATCAGATAATTGTTCTAAAATTTGTGAACACCAACCGGAGGTCCTCGAACATGCAAAAAGAGGAGTGAATAAATCATCAGTAATATTCAACATACTATAAACAGAGGCGGCATAAAAATCAACATTTGGTTTAATATTCTTTTCCTTAAGGACAAATTGTTCAATTTCATATGACAAATCAAATAAATTACCGCCAAGCTTAGATTGAAGATCTTTTGACATTTCTCGTAAAACAGTTGCTCGAGGATCAATAGTTTTATAGACTCTATGTCCAAAACCCATTATTTTTTCTTTTTTTGCAAACTTGGCTGAAATATAATTATTTATATTTTCAATATCATTAATTTCACGCAACATTTTAATCACAGCTTCATTAGCACCGCCATGAAGAGTACCTTTCAGAGTACCAATTGCAGAAGTTACAGCAGAATATACATCAGAAAGAGTAGACATAGTAACTCTTGCGGAAAATGTCGATGCGTTAAAACCATGATCCGCGTGTAAAATTAAACATTGATCAAGTACACGGGAAGAGAATTTATCAGGTATATTTCCAGAGAGCATATACAAGAAATTTGATGCATAATCAAGATCTTCAGCAGGAGGAATTACTTCAAGATTATTTTTCATTCGATAAAAATAAGATAATATAACAGGAATTTGCGCAAGTAATCTAATGGATTTATTCATACTTGCTTCCAGAGAATTATCATTTAGATCAGGATCATAAAGCGATGAATAAGAAACGATAGTGCGAAGGAAATCCATAACATTCGCGTCTTTGGGGAAACCTTTAATCAGGGAAACGATATTTTCAGAAATAGGTCTATTAGAATATACAAGGTTAGAATATTGATTAAGTTGAGAACTAGAAGGAAGCTCTCCATAAAAAAGGAGATAAGAAGTTTCTTCAAAAGAACTATTGTGTGCTAAATCAGAAATTTCATAACCTCGATAATATAATTTTCCAGTAAGTCCGTCAATAGAAGTAATATGAGTATCAGAAACCACAACATCGGCTAATCCTTTGGGATTAGAATTAGAGGTCATATTCATAATAATAAAAATACAACATGGTTTAATATATTTTTATAAAAATTTTAAATATTAAATAAACATAAGATAATAGAAATAATCAATGGATAGAAAAATTTTAAAATTATCGTTAGATTTATTAATGTTTTCAGTAGGACTAGCATTTACAATTGCAGGTTCTACATTATATAATGGAAGATGGATAATTTTAATTATAGGATTAATTTTAGTTGCAATTCCAATCAAACGATCACAAGGTTTAGGAAATTTTTCACGTGTTAAAGGGATAAATGAGAAACAAATAGAGGTAAAAATTGAAAAAGATTCATGTATGGGAGTAGCAAGTTGTGTAACATTAGCTCCACAAGTATTCAAGTTAGATGAATCAAATTTAAAATCTTCATTTATGGCATATGCACCACTCAAACTATTAGATGAACAAGGAGCCAGTAATCAAACTATATTAGAAGCAGCGCAATCTTGTCCATATAAAGCAATAATTATCAAAGATAAAACAACTGGTGAACAAATTTTTCCATAAATATGGCAATTTATAGAACTATTATTTAATTGTTAAACCCAAGGTTTTTATTGTTACAATGTTGAGATTTAATGTGGTTAAAGATGGCACGTGTTGAAACTGAGAGAGTAGCAACTTGGTTTGTATATGCAGCAATAATCAATACAATGTTAGCATTACTTTATGTTACAGTATTTCTACTTCCAGATACAATTGGAAATGGACATATACCTCCATCAGGAGATTTATTTTCTCTATCTACAGCAGTGGCAATGTTTCCTGGAACTTGGTTACTGATTGCATTTTTTGTACATGTATTTGTAGGAATATTAGGAATGGCAGGTTGGGCAGGAGTTTATTTTATTTCTTCTCGAGTTATGAATAAAAAAACAACTAACACATTACTAGCAAGAGGTCATTTAATTCTTACTGCATTAGGTGTATATGTAACTACAATATTTTTCTCATTAGCAGGATTCATTGGTGGACGAGCAATGTTACCTGAAACAGCATGTGTAGTACTAGTTGACCAATGTATGGGAGCTGGTGCGGCAATTGTTCAAACATTAATTAAATTTACAGTAATTCCAACAGGTGCAGGAATGGGATTAGCATTAACTGGAACAGCATTAGGAATAATAAACATATTAATTACTTTAAGACAAAAAGAATAAACACATGTCAAATACGATAGAAACTAAGATTATCTCAAAATATTTTTTAATATTAACACTAATTAATACAGTCGCTGCAATTTTTTTCACTCTTCCAATTTTAATTCCAACATCAGGAATTCCGTTAATTGTAGGAGTTTTCCCAGGAACTTGGTTACTAATTGGATATTTTTTATTCTTAATAGTTGGAGTTATAGGAATGCTGGGTTGGAGTATAATGTACAATTTAATGGGACCCATGTTTAATAGATCAAGAACATACAAAAAATTAGCAATAATTCAACTGGTATTTATAGAATTATCAATATACGGAGTTGCAAGTACAATATCCTACATAGGATGGAGTGGCGGACAGGCTTTACGCCAAGGATTTTCGATTGCATCTGTGGGATTTTTAATTGAACCATATGTACTGCCAACAGGAGTTTTTGTATCACTAGTCCTGGTAGGTCAATTATGTGGAATAATTAACATTTTCTCAACGATTAGAATGAAACAATAATTATTTAGTTTCTTGTTTTGACGTAATATTATGAATGTCATGAATTCTAAGAATTGATATAGCAGTTTCTGTTGCACTAGTAAGGAGTTGTTTTTTTACAGAAACAGGTTCAATAATTGATTTATTTTTAATATTACATAAGAGACGATTATTGAGATCTAAACCGATATATTTTGTTGGAGAAGGATTAGATTTTCTAAGATCGACAAGCAAGTCAATATTACTAAAACCTGAATTAATAGCTAAAGAAATAGGAATTAACTCGATAGAATCAGAATATGATTTCAGAACTAGTTGTTGAAGATTGTCAATGTTTTGAGAGTAAGTTCTCAATTTCTGTGCTAAAATGAATTCATACCATCCACCACCAAAAACAAAATAGGGATAACGAATAGATTGTTGTAATAAAATAAGTGTACGTTTTAGAAGGTCCTCAAGTAAATCGCTATGCCGTTGAGTTTGAGTACGGACAAATATGGTATTTGACATATGTTTAACTCCGTCTTTTAAAACAATCCAGTTTTTTTCATCCATCGACTTGAGAGTAGATATATTTGAACAATAACCAAGATTATTATCAGCAAGTTCAGCCAAGTTGTTAGTCATGGTGGCGCCAGTAGATTTCTCAATCATTTCAATATACTTTAACGGAACACGTTTAACTGTAAAAATTCCCAATTCAGATAAACGTGAAGTTAATAAATCATCAATCGTCTTATGGCTGAATAATACATTAGCTCCGATTTGTACCAGATAATCTACATTCTTTAATAATAATTCTTTTTCCGAGTCTCTAAATTTAGGCAACATTAATGGATCATCAATGTTAATTTCTTTTTTAATTCCATTATTCGAAATTGAAATCGGCGAATGAATAATTGCAATTTTTGCAGATTTAAGATCTGAAGTCATTGTACTAGATAATGGATCTGCGTCAAAAACTACACCGTCGATTAATTTACTATTATCAAGAGAATCACCTCCATTACAAACAATATTTACATAATCAGGCGTGGTTGAATTAGTAAAAGTTGGATCAATTGAATATATAGAATCAAATGTTAATTGAGAAAGTTTAGATGATTCATTTTCGTTAAATTTTGAACGCAATGATGAATAGATTAGTTTTTTCCAATCATTATTGGTTACAATAGGGAGTTTAATATGGTCCAAAAGATCCAACGAAAATTTCAAGGCAGTATTATAACCATCAATAATAATATTTTGATGGATGCCTTTCTCTATATTCAAACGTGCATTATCCAATAGAAAAGAAGTCAAAAGAATGGCAGATATTGTGCCATCTCCTACATTTTTAGTCATAGTTTCAGTGAGATCAAGCATTATTTTTCCAACAGGGTGCTCAAAATTAGATTTCTCAATAATAGTTTTTCCGTCACGAATAATAAAGAAATCCCCATAATTATTTATGGTTAATTTCTCAAGGCCAAAAGGACCAAATGATTTTATAATCATTTGCCCAATTAATTTAGCCGCTTCAAAAAGATTTTGTTGTGAAGTGTTCAATTTAGAGACATGATTATCTCGTAAATTCCTTTGATTCATTTGTTTTCACGAATAAGTGCGACAAAGATTCCAAATACAGCAATTAGAAAACCAATGAAAAATGCTTGACTCAAACCTTCAATATATTGAGCAACAGAAATAGATCCGCCAACATTATAAATATCTGCAGAAAGAAACAACCCAACAGTAGAGGCTCCGATTGCAAGACTAAGAGATTGACCCATATGTCTCATAGTACCCAACATTCCATTTGCAAGACTTCTATCTTGTGAACTAACGGATGAAAGATTTGCATTAGTATTCGGTGCTGCAAATAAGGATAAACCTATACCAAGAATAATTAATGAAACTTCAATAAATAATATTGAAGAATTAATATCTAATCTACTCATAAGAAGAAGAGAAATAGCAACAATACCAAAACCTAAGGCACAAAGTTCTCGAGATGATATAGATTTAGAATATTTACCGACTGCAATTGAAGTAATTACAACACTAAATGGAAAAGCAGATATCATAAATGCAGATTCAATTGGATCAAATAACCGAATCAATTGTAGGTAGAAAGAAATCATCACTAGTGAGTTAAAATGTGAAGTATACATGAATAGGGCGGAAAGATTAGTAGAAAGAAATAATCGGTTTTTACTCATCATCCTAAGGTCTAAAATCGGATTTTTAGAACGATATTCCACTATTACAAAGACAAGTAGAAAAGCAAGGGATAAAACAGGTAGAACTAATAATGGAATGGATATAGCTAAACGCGACCAGATATGAAAATTTCCAAACATTGGAAAGAAAATTTCCTCTATATATAAATCAACACTAGTCCAGCTTTCTTTAGGTCCAAATGTTATTGCGATAAGTAAACAAGATAAAGAAGAGGCAAAAAAGAAAGAACCCAACCAATCCATAGATTGATTGATAGATTTTTTGCTTTCTGAAAGTTTTTTTGATATAATAGGAAGTAAAAGAAGTCCCAAAGGCACGTTAATAAAAAATACATTTCTCCATCCAATATATTCAGTAATAACAGCTCCTAATGCAGGTCCTGTAGCAATAGCGAGATAAATTACAGTAACATGAATACTCATAGCAAGACGTCTTTCTTCAGGAGGAAATGCGTCAGTTATTATTGCACGACTATTTACCAACAATAATGCAGCACCAATAGCTTGAATAATTCTAAAAATCAACAACTCAGCCATAGTTTGGGACATTCCACTAAAAAATGAGCCAATTACAAATATAGATAATCCGACTACGAAGTATTTTTTTCGTCCATGAATATCTGAGAAACGTCCAAAGCTAGTCATAAAAGTAGTAAGGACAATTAAATAAATCACAGAAACCCAAATAGCAATATCAATTCCTGTCTTGAAATCTCGTGCAATATTAGGTAGAACAAGAGCAACAATACCAGTATCTAGAGGTGCAAGAAAAGTAGCAATGTTTACTAAAATCAAAGTAAGCCATTTAGGCTCGGAAAGATAATAGGAAATGGACCTCATATCAAATTACGATATAATAGCTTACTCTATAAATTATTCCAAAAACAATACAAAAAGTCTTAAATCAAGTATTAACTGATTGTTCACGGATTTCTTCTTTAGTAATAATTAGAAGATCAATCCCATCTCCAGAGGCTGAATCTCTGTTAATTGCTGAACGAATAGACTTCGTAACAAGATCAATAGCTTCTTGTTCAGTCATATTCTTCTTATATTCAGATTCGACAACACCAATTGCCAACTCAGCTCCTGTTCCCACAGTAGCATATTCATCAGGAATAACAGAACCTAATGGATCAAGAACATAAACAGCAGGTTTATCATTTTCAACACCAGCAAGTATAATTTGAGCCATCATTGGAAACCATTTTTGTTGATACATAATAACACCCATGAATTTTGCTACAGAATTTGGAGGTAGAGACTGTTTAGTTTCAAGTTCTGTGATTTTTGCATGAGCAGATACCTCTCTCATCAAAATATTCATATCTGCAATCATACCAGCAGCAGCAGCTCCAACTTTATCAGTAACTTTAAAGACTTTCTTTCCGGAACGACTAACTAAATGAGTGCCATAAGCAACACGCTTCTCGGCGCCGAGAACAATACCATTGTCAAAAGTTATACCAACAGCAGTTGCTCCAGGTATTTGATAAGGCATAGCCATATGACAAATCTTATCATTATCCTTTTTAAGGATTAATAATTATTGAATAACAAAATTTATTTTGTTTGTCAATTTTATAACTCATTCCAGTAAGTAACTTAGATATTTCTAAATTAGTCTTTAGATGATTACTAATAAAAGATGTAAGAAAAACAGATGGTTCTTTAGAAATTGATAACAAAGGAATAATCATATCAGCCAAATGATGATCAATAGTACATTTAGAATTATATTCAAAAAGAAATTTTTTTGCACATGAAATTCCTAGTTCATTTTTCGGAATATTTTTATTTCCAACAATATCAGAAGCAATAAAACAGCTAGGCGAAGAATAAGAAATACAAATGGCCGAACCAAAAGAACTAGAAGTACAAGAGGAACTATTGATTGAATCAACAGAAATATTATGGTTTTTTAAAAATTGTTGTGCTTGTTCACATTGATTAATGAAGTGGTTCTTATCCGAGGTAAAAATTCCGTCAATAGTAACATTTTCATATTTGGGATTAATCAAATTAATATTGTTAAGTTTTTTAGGTGATTGTATTTCAAAATCTATTTGTCCATTTCCTTTTGGAAAAAAACCGCGTTTTATAATTGACATAGAGATAGAAAACCCTAAAGTTTCCAAAACAGGAACAACTAATCGTCGAAAATAATCTGCAGAAGGACTCCAATTAACATCAGTTCCACCTCGAACAGAAAACTGGAATTTTTTTCCGCACAGACTAATTGCTTGAATGACTGATTGCATCAATAAAGTAATACTTCCTGCAGTTCCGATATCAACATACATATTTTTTGAAAGAACTTTATTGGGAAGAATATTGATTGTGGTAGAATTGAGAGAAAGGCCTTGAGTTTCAGATTGACTAATTTCTGCAATAGTTCGAATAGAAGAAAGATGTTGTGGGCGAAGACCTGGATTATTTCTATTAGCTCGTATATTGTAAATTTCAACAGGTTTTCCAAGAGCAGTTGCTAATGAAACAGACGTTCTCAATATTTGGCCGCCTCCTTCACCTTTAGAACCGTCTATTCTAATCATGATACAACTAACAGTAGTAGAGATTTAAATAGAATATCTATAACTAAAAGCAAGGTATGCAAGTTGGAATATTAGTTGGAAGATTTCAACCATTACACATAGGTCATGTCCAAGCAATAGAATTTGCCCTAAAAAATTCAAATAAATTATTCATTGTCGTAGGCAGTGCTGAAAAAAGCAACCAGAAAAGGAATCCATTCACGTTTGAAGAAAGAAAGAAAATGATTGAATTAGCAATAAATGACGAATCATTAGATAAGAAAAGAATTGAAATTATTCCAATTAATGATGCTGAAAATCACGCAGAATGGATATCGTCGATTAAAAAGGCAATAGGAGAATATGGATTAATTTTTACAAACGATGAGATAACTGAAATGTTATTTAGAAAAGACAATGTAAAAGTAATTAATGTACCGCTATTAAATAGAGAAACATTATCCGCTACTGAAGTGAGAAAAAGAATAGAATTAGACAACAATTGGGAGAATCTTGTAACACCAGTAGTTGCAAAATATTTAATCGATATAAATTCTAGTGATAGAATAAAATCTATAACTTAGAAAGATTTTTCAGTGCAGCATCAAGAGCTAAATCAGTATTTGCTTTAAAACCAAGACGATTGAGATTATTAGCAATTGAAGAAATGGTAGTAAGGACATAAAATGAATTAATCATACCAAGACTTCCAACTCTAAATATCTTTCCCACAGTCTCTCCAAAACCTCCAGCGACAACTACACCATAGTTTTTAGCTAATGAACCACGAAATTCTTTATCGTCAATTCCTTCAGGATATGCAATAGATATAACAGTGTTAGAACGAGCTTCTGGGGCACCAAAGAGTTGTAATCCCATTGCCTCAAATGCATCGTAGAATGCTTTACCACATACTTGATGGCGAACGTATCTATTCTCCATTCCTTCCTCAATCATAATATCGTATGCTTTGTTCAAAGCAAAATAGACAGGCAAACATGGAGTGAAAGGAGTTTGTTTGACTTTATCTGACATTTTAATAAAACGTGGAAGATTAAGAAAATGAAGCTTTTGTGGATCCTTCATCATTTGTTCTTTGTATCGTTTACTAAGTGCAATCATAGCAAGTCCAGGAGGTGCTGCGCAGGCTTTTTGACTGCCAGTTGCAATAAAATCAATATTGTAATCCTCAAGAGGCATTTTATCTGCACCCCAATTAGAAACTGCATCAGCAACAAGAAAGGCACCATGCTTTGAAGTTAAATCTCCAGCTTCTTTGAGCCAATGGCACATTGCTCCCGATGATGTTTCGTTAGTGACAATGTATACTGCTTTAGCGTCAGTGTTCTTTTCCAAGGCACGTTCAAAATCAGACAAAGAAGGAAAATCACCATAATCAGCAACTAGTTCAATAGGAGTAGCTCCAACACTAGCTATTTGTTCTGAAACCCTTCCTCCGAATTCTCCACATACAGTAACTATAGCTTTATCATCTTTTCGAAGAATATTAGTTATACTTGCTTCGACTGCAGCAGTACCAGAAGCAGATAAATGAATAATATCTTCTTCACATTCAAATAGAATTTTTCCCTTACGAATCATTTCTTCCATCATGGAACTAAAATCTTTAGTTCTATGACCAATACTAGGGGCAACCATTGCTTGAGTTACCTCAATAGGCACATTAGTTGGTCCGGGAAGCATAATCAACTTCTGAAAAGTAGACGTATCTTTAGAATCAATCATTTTTTATATTTGTAATGTAATTAATTCAACTACATAACTTTTTCTGGAATTATTCATCTATATATTTTATTTTTATACTTCCAGTGTAAGATAATAATCTATGAAGAATGGAGATTTAATATTATTAGATTTTACGGCAAAGGTGAAAGATACAGGTGATCTAATTGAAACAACCATAGAAGACGAAGCAAAAAAAACGGGTAATAACGATACAGATTCTGTTTTCAAGCCTAAATTGGTAGCAATTGGAGAAGGATGGGTACTAAAAGGTCTAGATGAAGCATTAGTAGAAGCAGAAATTGGCAAACAAATTAACGTACAAATTGAACCGGAAAAAGGATTTGGGACAAGAGACTCGTCAAAAACACGATTAATACCATTAAGAAAATTCAGAGATAGAGCAGATCAACTTAATGTAGGGGCAGAAATAGAAATCGACGGAAGAATAGGTATTGTAAGATTCATTGGTTCAGGAAGAGCACAAATTGATTTTAACCATAGATATGCAGGACGAACAATTGAATATAGTTTCAATATTGTAAAGAAAATTGAAGACGATAAAGAAAAGATTCAAGAAATAATTGATAGACGAATTCCAGATGGAAAAGAAAAAATAGTTGTAAATATTGAACAAAATATTGTAACAATTTCAATACCAGAAGAATATTTCTTATTAGAAGGATTGCAAATAATAAAACGTGCAACATCGAATGAAATAATGAAATATGTAGAAAATGTAGTAGAGATATCATTTACCGAGAAGTTCAAGAATACGAAAAATGTAAAGGATACAAACAATGAACAAAGTGAAGTAATTGAGAAAGTAAATGATACAAACAATGAACAAAGTGAAGTAATTGAGAAAGTAAATGATACAAACAATGAA
>Ga0310345_10005424_pt1 | contig 11316 bp, 12 predicted proteins | sample HC15DNA20500_MG_FD_204667 | JGI IMG/M metagenome (GOLD analysis project Ga0310345, IMG submission 204667) | Marine microbial communities from station ALOHA, North Pacific Subtropical Gyre - HC15-DNA-20-500_MG | ecosystem: Environmental > Aquatic > Marine > Oceanic | place: Pacific Ocean: North...
TCAGCCTCATACGCGGCACGCGCCTCATCGTCGGAAAGATCCGCTCCGGCATCGACGATCACCCGCACATGCGCGCGAGACACCCGCCCCTCACGCCACGCCTCCCACGACGCCTGAAACTCCGTCACCGTACGGTGCGCTTCGAACAGCTGCGTCTGCAGCGTGCGATCACTCACCCGAGCGTCGACCGCGAGCTCCGCCGCCATCGACCGCAACGGCATCTCCCGCTCCCGCGTCGACGCATCACGCAACCGCGCCATCTGCTCCTGGGTCAACGCATACGCGTCAGCATGCGTCCGCGCCAACTCCGCCTCCGCAGCAGCAATCATCACCCGGAGCCGACGTGCCTCGGCGACGAGTTCCCGCGTGCGGAGGGCATCTGCCTCCCGCTGCTTCTCGTCGCTCATCACGCCCCCGGTTCGATCTCTGACTACTTCGAGACTAGGGAGGGCCACCGACATTCCACCCGAAAAACCGCCGACCGTACGGGAAATCGACAAACTTCTTCTCGAGCCAGCCCGTTTCCCGCCGAGCCACCCCTTTCCCCACCAGCGAGCGCCGAAAGCCACCCCGCTCCGCCGCCACCCTTATCCGGATATTGACATACCCGCTTCCTATCCGGAAAATGTAATAGGCCGAAGGTATCCGGAAATCCGCATAGCGCGGGGCCGCAGACAGCATCACCCGAAGCAAGGAAGGCGCCATGTCGACGGCACGAACCCGCATCCAATCGCCGAGCGACATCGGCCTCGTGATTCAGCAGGCGCGCCTTGCGCGGGGCCTCTCGCAGACCGCTCTCGCCGACCAGCTCGGGCTGTCGCAGCGATCCGTGAGCGAGATCGAATCGGGCAAGCCGACGATATACATGCGCAAGGTGTTCGATCTCCTCCGCGCGACCGGTGTCGAACTGTCCGCCGAGCTGCCCCCCGAAGACGAATGAGACTCGCCGTCGAGCTGTACGACGAGGTGATCGGACACCTCGTCGGCGACGCGCGGACCTTCGACATCGAGATCTCCCGCGACGCGATGGCCCGGTTCGGCACGAACAGCCGCGTTCTGTCGACGGCGGTGCCCCTATCGCCTCGCCCGCCCCGTCATCATGCGGGCCGCCGTCGCAACTGGTTCGCCGAGCTGCTGCCCGAGGGCGACCAGCTCGAGCACATGCTCTCTCGCCGCGGGCTCCGGCGTGGCGATGTGCCGGCCTTCCTCGCGGCATACGGCCGCGACGTCGCAGGAGCCCTCCAGATCTGGGATGTCGATGACCCGACCGAGCCCCCTACCGGGCGCGCCATCCCGGTCGATGCGGCTCAGATCAGGCGACTGCTCGAAGACCCGCTCTCCGCACCGCTCGGCAACGACCCCGTGGCCGGAAAGTCGTCTCTCGGGGGCGTTCAACCGAAGGTCGTACTCGCGCGGACCGACGACGGCTGGGCCCGCGTCACCGGCGGCTTCCCCTCGACGCACATTCTCAAACCGCAGCTTTCACAGCTTCCGACCGTCATCTTCGACGAGGAGTACGGAGCGCGCCTGGCCCGCGGGATGCAGCTCGCCGCGTTCGACACACACGTCACGTCGTTCGATGGCCTCCCGACCCTTGTCGTCGAACGCTTCGACCGAGCGACCGGCACCCGCATCCACCAGGAGGACTTCAGCCAGGCGCTCGGAGCGACCGGAAACCAGAAGTATCAGGAGATCGGCGGCGTCGTCAGCCTTGCCCGCGTGGCGGATGTGCTGGCGCGGCATGCGCGCTCCGACGATCTCCACGCGCTCGCACGGATGCTGGTGCTCACCGTCGCGGTCGGCAACCTCGACCTGCACACGAAGAACCTCGCCCTGCTGCACGCCAGAGACGGCGATGTGACGCTGGCACCGGCGTACGACGTCGTTCCGATGGCCCACCGGACGGATGTGGATGGGCGCGTCGCGCTGGCCGTCAACGGTCAATATGTGCACGCCCGACTGACGGCGGCCGACCTCGTCGCCGAAGCATCGGCGTGGGGCGTCCGCCGCGCCGACCGCGTGGTCGAGTCCACGCTCGATGAACTCCGTGCCCTGATCGATGCGGAGACCCCGCTCGACGGTGCGGCATCTCGTCTGCACGACCGCGTTCGGACGTACATCGGGAACCTCATCAACGGTCATCGCGTCGGCAAGGAACCCTGACCGCGGCCCACGCGGGGCGGAGCACCGGGGCATGGTTCTTCATCGTCTTCATCCCGCTCGCCGGTACCGTGGTGCTGCTTGTCTTCACCCTGCTCTCGCAACGCCCCGGAGGATCGCGTTTCGACGCGAACCCGCAGCCGTCTTGATCGCCCGCTCGCTGGAGGTGACCAGCCGAAGATCGTTCTTGCACAGCTGGATGAAGCCACCGACACGGCACCCCTCGCGCAGCGAGCGCGGTCCCGAGCCAGCAGGTGTCAGAGCAACCGCACGACACAGGTGGCGCCGGGGGTGCGCGCGAGCTTCGCATCCATCGTGACCAGGTCAGCCCCCGCCCGCTCCGCGAGCGCGACGTAGGCGGCGTCGTAGGCCGTCGCGTTCGCCGCGAGGTCGCCCATGCGTCTCAGCAGCGGAGCGATGGAGTGCTCGTCGACGTCAGCCTGCTCCAGGGAACCGAGCGCGGCAGCGAGCTGCTCCGGCGTGATGGCTCCGCCGAGCATGCGGCCGCGCAACGCGCTCGCGACCTCGACCAGGAAGTGACCGGGAACGAGCCAGGAAAGGTCCTCGCCGAGCACATCGAGGGCATCGAGACGTCGAGCAGAGGACGGGTCCAGAGCCTCCGCCATGGTCGAGGCGTCGACGACCACCGTCATGCGGCACTGTCACGGTCGCGACGGATGAGTTCCGTCGCCGTCGCACCCGCGCCCTCCCCCGCCGTCGCGGGTCTGACGCCATCGAGCCAACGTCGGCGGCGGGCCTGTCTCGCCTCCCGGTCGAGCACATCGAGGAGGTAATGCTGCAGCGAGACGCCTTCCCGGCGTGCGGCCTCGATCAGTTCCCCGCGCACGTCGTCAGGCACGTGTCGCACCTGAATCGCCACCATGCATGCATTTTCGCATGCACGTGGGAAGGCGGCAAGTGCCCTCAGCTCATCGCCTGCAGCGACTCCCACCGTTCGCGCAGTGTGCGGCGCCTGTCCGAGACGAGGAGCAGCGGGTCTCCGAGCGACCTGCTCCAGTCCTCGGGCACCGGCACGCCCAGGGCCCGGAGCATCGGCTGCGCCCGCTGCGACGGCGACCCCTTCAAGCCCAACGCGGACATCATCGCGCTCACGGTCACCCCGCCGCGAGAGGCCCGGAAGGCGTCGTTGACCGATCCGGCGATCCACAGCACGGCGGCCGCGGCTGCCGCATCGCTGGATCTGCGGCGAAAGATCGCTGGGTCGGCGGCCGCGATCCGCGCGAGGATCCGCCGCGCGGTCGTGCGCAGCTCCGTTCGCATCGCGTCATCCGCGAAGAGATTCGCCACGGCGTCGTCCGCGAGTGCGCCCACCCCGCGCACCCGCTCGCGCACGTCGTCGGCAGCGCCCGAGAGGTCGAGCGGCTCGTCGGGCAGCGGTGTGTCATCCAGCGCCTCCATGGCCTCGGGTCCGCCGACGGCGCTCTCGACGAGCTCGATGAAGAACGACACGTCCGCGTCGTCGAACGAGGGGAACTCCGCATCGTCGTCGGCAGCGCCGTCGAGCGGCGGCAGCATCCCCATCTGCTCGAGAAGCGCTTCGGGCCCCTGTCGTCGCGGCGACGAGATCGCGTCGAGGTACTGCGGCTCGAACTCGTCGACGGCTGCAATGGTGGCGGTGGTCAGGTGCTCGGGGATGCTGCGCTCAGCGTGCGCGAACGTCACCACGTGCCGCATCACCTCGGGCACCCGCCGCAGATATGCCGCGTCGGCGACGATCTTGCGCGGCACCAGGTCGAGCAGCGAGATCTCAACCGTGACCGGCGACCAGCGCAGCGGGTCTCCGCCCAGCTGCTGCGCACCGAGCCACAGCAGGGTCTCGACGATGTCGGCATCGTCCGAACCCTTTCTCCTGCGCAGCGCACGTCCGTGCGGAGAGGCCATGATCTGCTCGGCGAGCGCCTCGATCTGGTCGCTCTCGATCTCCTCGGTGTCGTACCCGCTGCCACCGGCGGGCAAGATGCGCAGCATCCACTCGACGAGTGGACGCACCGCCGGCCACGTCTCGGTCTCGAACGGCGGATACGTGATGCGCCCGAACCGCACCGCGTCGTCGATCTTCGCCCGCGCGTCGGCCAGCGTGATCTCACGCGTGAAGGTCTCGCCCGGAGACTCCGCACCCAGACTGTCGAGGCGGGCGACGACTTCGGCGATCGGCGCGTCGATGACGAACGCGTCTTTGACCACCGTGCCCATGTTGTGGTCGACGTAGACGAGCACCGTCATATCGCCCTCCGGCAGGTGCACTCCGAGCGCGACGTTCTCGCCGTCACCCAGCACGTGCCCCATCTGCACGGCCCGCACCGGGCGGATCTCATCCAGCCGCGTCAGCCAGGACGGGAAGGAATGCCGCCGCGCGGCGACCTCCCGATCGACACGGCGCTGCCTCATCTCGTCGCCGGCGAGCCGTGTCAGCACGAGCAGGAGCGCATCGGTCGGCATCCGCGCCGCTTCGCGGAACATATCGATCAGCTCGTCCAAGCTCGGAAGGTCGACGTCGTCGTCGCGTCGCTTCTCGAACGGCGAAGGCTCGGCCGCCGACTGGATGCCCGCCAGCATCGTGCTGGCGTAGGTCAGCAGGTCGACCGGATGCGGCGAGGCGAGCGTCTCGGCGACCTCGGTCTCAAGCACGAGCATTCCGTCGTCGGCCGCGGGCTCCGGCGGCTCCGGCGGCCGACCGAGCCCGAAGGATGCCCCGGCGGGCGACGGAGGGCGCGGGCTGCGCGGCTTCTGCGGACGACGGTTCTTCGGGCGACGGCTGCTCACCCGACGACGGTATCGCGCCTCTGTCGCGAACGCGCCCGCCTCCGCTATGGTTCCAGCACACGCGGAGCGGAGGGTTCCCATGGCGCACGACCTGACGACGCCCTACGTGCCCGGGCCGCCTCTCGAGGTCGACCTCCCCTCCGGATGGACCTTCACCGCGGATGCTGCCGGCCACGTCGCCGGAAGCGGCCCCTGTCCGTGGTGTCTCGGGCCCGCGTATGGCCCACCGCTCCTCGGTGCCGATAGCGATACAGCCGACAGCGACGCCGACACAGACAGCGGGCCGACGACGAGGGAGTTCATCGCGGCGTGCAGCTGCGGTGGTCCGCACGGCAAGGACCACCAGCCGACGTGCGGTCGCACCTTCCTCGTGCGTGTCCCTCGAGAGGGGGCGCCGTGACCGCCCCGCATGATCTCGCTGCCCTCAAGCAGCTGCAGGACCACCGCGCCGGCGAGCTGGCGCGTGTGCGCACGCGCGCCGAGAAGTGGGTCCCGGGTCTCGCTGCGGTCACCGGGGTGCTGACCACGGCCGTGGTCGTGAAGGGTGCCGAGACCTTCACGAAGGCTCCCGCGTCCACCCAGTTCACGATCATCGCGCTGATGATCGTCGGTGCTGTGGCCGTGGGCACCGGCGTCTTCTGCGCCTACGCTGCGGCGCACGGGAATCCGTTCGGCGACGACGAGCTGTCGCGTCGCGCCGATCAGCAGAAGGTGGATGGCGCGTACGAGGACTGGAACGCGGCAGTGCGCGCAGAGGTCTCGCGCGCACGTCGATTGCTCACTGCGGCGGTCATCGCCACACTTGTCGGCACGGCGAGCCTTGGGACGGCGGTGGTGGTGACGTGGTTCGCGCCGGCGACCGGTTCCGGCGCCACCACGTGCCTCGTCACCGATGACGGTCTCGTGCGCATCGAGGGCACGGCACCGGTCGTGGTCGACGGCGAGCTGCGCATCGTGCCGTGCGCCGCCACGTGACGACGGCTGCCGCGTGATGCGATCAGCCGGGCGTCGTGGCCTATGCGTCACGACGGCGAGGACGTCGGAGCGGCGAGGCTTTCTTCCTTTACGTCCACCTTTCTTCCTCGCGAGATAGTATGCGGATATGGCGCTCAACATCAAAGACCCGGAGGCCGACCGCCTCGCCCGGGCGCTCGCCGCCGCCACCGGTGAGAGCATCACCGTCGCCGCACGCGCCGCGTTCGCCGAGCGCCTCGCACGGGTACAGGCACGAGACGCCGCCCCCGAGGTGCTCGCCGAACTCGAGAGCATCATCGCGCGAGCGCGAGAACGCGAGACGCTCGATGACCGAACCACGGATGAGATCCTGGGCTACGACGATGCCGGGCTGACCACGTGACCGTCGCGGTCGACACGTCCGCGCTCATGGCGATCGTGCTCGGCGAGCGCGACGCCCTGCCCTTCGCCCGGGTACTCGCCGCGAACACCGGTGACGCGTGCGTCAGCGCCGCCACCCTGGTCGAGGCCACGATCGTTGCCGAGGCGCGCCAGGGCAGTGCTGCCGCGCAAGACCTCGCGGCCGTGCTGCAGGAGACGCGTATCCGCATCGTTCCGCTCGATGCCCCGCAGGCGTCGATCGCGTCGGCCGCCTGGCGCCGGTTCGGCAAGGGGCGCCACGCCGCGGCACTGAACCTGGGCGACTGCTACTCCTACGCGCTCGCCCGGCACCTGGGTGCCCCGCTGCTGTTCAAGGGCGACGACTTCGGGCAGACCGATATCGCGTCGGCCCTCTGACCGGACTCGATCCCGTGACCTCACCCGGTCGTTGAGAGAGCGCAGTGAGACGAAACGTTCCCCGCGCGCATCTGCCAGCGAATCCCACGGCTCAGAACGGCGCGGCGACCTCATTGGTCGGATCAGAACTGGGTGGCGGGTCGGGCACGAACATCACCCGAGGTGGTGGGTCGTCGGTGTACTCGAGGCCGGAGGGCGCGGTGAAGTGCAGTCGTCCGCCCGGCTGCTGCACGACCCTCCATCCGGCTGCTTGTTTGAGCGCATGATGGCTTTCGCAGAAACGCCCCGAGATTCTCGATGTCGGTTCTCCCGCCGAGGGCATAGTCCTCCCGGTGATCCCACTCGCACTCCCTCGCCGGTCTCCGGCATCCGGGGAACCGACACCGCACGTCCCGGGCCATCAAGAACCGTTTCTGCGCCGCCGTCGCGTGCCGCCGATCCACCGCGAGGACGGCGCCGCCGATGGGGTCGAGGAAGACCCGGTCGAGCCCGGGTGCGTTGCCAGCGAGGATCCTCGCCGTCTCCGGATCCACCGCGCACGTCCCATCCAGCTCCGCACCCCCGGCGGTTGATCCCGCGAGGCTGGTGGCCGGCACGGTGACCTGCACGTGCGCCCGGATCGCCCCCAACCCACCCTCGACCACATCTCCGGTCGCATCGATCGACGGGGTGGAGGTGAGCATCATGTCCAGCAGCAGGTCGGTGCGAATCTGGTCGAGGGTCCGCTGGTCGAACCACACCGCCGCCTCGGCCACGTCGTCGGCGAACCCATCGGCGACTTCGGGATCCCCCGCACCGTCCGCGGTGCCGTACTCAGGAAGGCCGAAACCCGCGCCCGATCCCGTGGAGTGACTCTCCACCACCTCGCGCTCACCACGCCTGGCCGCCTCACGTTCAATCTCCCGTTCCGCGGCCTCACGCCGCGCAATCCGGTCGGCGGCCTTGACCGCCTTCCCCTGCCGGGTCAACCGGTCGTAGACCCCGTGCACCTCGACGGAGGGCCCGATCGCGCCGAGCATCGACATGCCGTCGCTGAGGTCTTCCAGCCACACCCGCCGGCCCTGCACCGCCTGATCGTGGCGCTCCTGCATCGTCACCGGATTGTGCTTCTCCGACACCTGCTCGGCGTAAGACCGCAGTCGCGCCGCAGACGTCGTCTCCGCATACGCCAGCACGTCGTGCTCGTACGCGGCACGCACGTCACCGTCGGGCAGGCCGGCACCACCGTCGACGATCACCCGCACATGCGCGCGGGACAACCGCCCGTCGCGCCACGCCTCCCACGTCGCCGGGTACTGCGTCACCGTCCGGTGGGCCTCGAACAACCGCGACTGCACCGTGCGATCACTCACCCGCGCATCGACCGCGAGCTCGGCCGCCATCGACCGCAACGGCATCTCCCGCTCCCGCGTCGACGCATCACGCAACCGATCCGTCTGCTCCTGCACCAGCTCATACGCATCGGCATGCGCGCGCACGAGCTCAGCCTCAGCGACCGCGATCACCTCACGAAGCCGTCGAGCCTCAGCGACGATGTCGCGCGTGCGAGCCGCATCCGCCTCCCGCTGTTCCTCGCCCATCGTCGCCGCCCCCGCTCGATCCTCGACCAACATCGAGATTAGAACATAGGTACGACACTTAGTGGGACCCGGGCAAGATCTGTGCAACCGCAGCCGCCGGCTGGCCGCCGACCCGCTGACCGTCTCCTGTCGCGCCACCCGAGCGCGGCCCTGATCGACCCCGCCACCGCGCCGACCCGCCATCCCGCACCATTCATTGTGGCCGCGCTACCCCGATGCGGAGGCCCGCAGCCGCGCGAGAACGCTTCGCGTCGAAGCGTAGGCGTCTTTGAACACGTCGAACCGCTCCCGGTAGAAGGCGGCGAGATCGGCGGCGGGGCGAATCGTCCGCGCGGGCCGCACCGTGGCGGCGGCGGCCGCGACCGTCGGGAAGACTCTCAGCCCGACAGCGGCCCGTAGAGCATCACCTCGTGCCGCACCGATCGTGTTGTTGGGTACGGACTGAGCGAGCCCGGTCACGTCGGATACGACCTGGAGCAACAAGAGGTTCTTCGCGCCGCCGCCGACGGCGAGGAGGCGTCGCGGCTCATGCCCTTCCGCGGTCATTGCGTCGAGGTTGTCTTTGATGGTGAAAGCTATCGCCTCGATCAGCGCGCGATAAACGTCGGCGCGCGTGGAAGAGAGCGAGAGACCGAGCACCGCCCCGCGTGCCGCGGGGTCCGAGAGCGGCGTGCGTTCCCCCTCGAAATAGGGCAATGCCAGCAGACCGTTCGCGCCCGGCACTGACTGTTCCCCCAAGGCCATCAGCGATTCGAAGGCCGTGCGCCCGCCTCGACGTTCCTCGGCCACCTCGGTCCCGCCGAACTCATCTCGGAACCATTGCAGGAGGGTGCCGAGCGTGTTCGTACCCCCCGCAACCGAGAAGGTGCCGGCGTCGAGGAACGGGGCGGTCCAGAAAGTCGTCGAGTCGCGACGTTCGGCGCTGATGAGAATGAAGAACCCCGTCGAGCCGTACATGATCATGAGGTCGCCGGGTTCGCCCGCTCCTGCGCCAGTCGCTTCGGCGGCGGCATCGACGGTGGGCGCGATGACCGGGCAGCCCTCCGGCAAGCCCGTCTGCTCGGCGGCCCATGTGGTGATGGCCCCGACGACGTCTGCGCTACCGACGAGTTCCGGGAGGAGGTCCCGGGGCACGGTGCCGTCTCGGCCACTCCACCTCGAACCATCCACCTCCAGAAGAGGGTGATAGGAGCCCGCCTCATACCGGTCGACCACCGCGCGCCCCGTGAGGCGCAGGGTGAGGAACCCGCCGCAGCCGAGGATGCGGTGCGTATGCGCCCAGAGCTCGGGCTCGTTCTCCTCGAGCCACAGGATCTTGGGCCACACGGCCTGGGAGTCGAGCTTTCGGCCGTCAACGGGTGCCGAGCTGTTGAGGCGTTCGGCGATGGCGACGCCGCGGGTGTCGATGCCGTAGAGAATGGCGGGTCGAAGTGGGCGGCCTTCGTCGTCTACGGGCAGTACACAGGGCCCGATGCCGCTGACGGAAAGGGCGGCGACGCGTGACAGCTCAATCTGTAGACCGAGGTCGGCGACGATGGCGAGGAAGCCTCCCCACCAGTCCTTCTCCGCGTCGTGCTCGTAGTGACCCGGCTTGGGGGTACGCACCTGATGCGGGCGCGTCGCTTCGGCAACGATGGTGCCGGCAGCGTCGGTGACGACGCCCTTCGCACTGGACGTGCCGATGTCCACACCGAGCAGCAGCCGGCCGTCAGGAGCCACGGGACTCTCCCGCAGGCGCGATGATGCCGTCGCGCAGAACCGGCACTCCGTCGACGCTTACTGTTCCACCCTGACGGGTGTCTTTGATGATGTCCCAGTGCACCGCCGATTGCACCGTTCCGCCGCATTCCGGATACGCGCGACCCAGCGCGAGGTGCCAGGTGCCGGCGATCTTCTCGTCGAGGAGGATGTCGTCGGCGAATCCGGTCAGGTGACGGTTGGTGCCGAGGGCGAATTCGCCGATGTGCCGGGCTCCGGGGTCTGTGTCGATGATGCGATCGAGGAAGTCCTGCTCGGTGGATGAGGTCGCTTCCACGAGCTCCCCGTGGTCCCACCGGAGCCGCAGGTCGCGGATGCGTCGACCGCCGAACACGGCGGGCTGCTCGAAGGTCACGACGCCGTGCACGGTTCCCTCGACGGGGGCGGTCATCACTTCACCGTCGGGGACGTTGATGCGTCCGACCGCGGGCACCCACGTGCGACCGGCCACGGAGAAGGAGAGGTCTGTGTCCGGCCCTTCAATCCGCACGGAGCGGCTGCGGTTGAGTCGTTCGGCCAGGTGAACGAGCGCGGGTTCCTCGATCTCCCAGTCCACGAGCGCGGCGTTGAAGAATTCGTCCATCATGACCTCGAAGTCACGCCCGGAGTCTTCGGCCATCTCCCTGCTCGGAACCCGGACGAGTGTCCACCGGGTCTTCTGCCAACGCAGCGTGGAGATGCGCCCCTGTGCTGCTTGATTGCGCGCCATCCGGTCGGCGGCGACATCAGCGTGAAGGTCGAGGGCGCGACCGCCCCGGAGCGCGATGTACACGTCGGCCCACTCCATGCCATAGGCCTCGATCTCCGGCGTCCAGGCGAGTTGCTCTTCGGACCCGTGCTGGAGCAGATCATGGCGGAGCGTTTCGGAGAGGAATTGCACCTGCGGGTAGCCCCCGGCGCGCACGACGGCGGCGTTCACCGTTGCCGCGAGAGGGGCGCTGTCGACCTCGCTCATGGCGATCATGACCCGCTCTCCAGGTTTCACCTCGACCGCGCGCCCCACCAACGCGTCGGCGAGCGCTGCCCACCGCGGGTCGTCGGGTGCGACGGCGGTCACTGACCGCGAACTTCCCGCACGGCGGCGACGAAATCTGCGACGCGCTGCTCTTCGACTTCGTTCCAGATGTGGCCGTCGCGCTTGAAGGTGGTTCCGACCACGGCGCCGTCGGCGATCGAGAGCTGCTCGGCCACGTTTGTCGTGCGCACACCCGTGTTGGCGAAGACCGGGGTGTCTCCGACCGCGCCCTTGACGGCGGTGAGGATGCTGGCGTCGGTTTCGGTT
>Ga0310345_10005426_pt1 | contig 11315 bp, 9 predicted proteins | sample HC15DNA20500_MG_FD_204667 | JGI IMG/M metagenome (GOLD analysis project Ga0310345, IMG submission 204667) | Marine microbial communities from station ALOHA, North Pacific Subtropical Gyre - HC15-DNA-20-500_MG | ecosystem: Environmental > Aquatic > Marine > Oceanic | place: Pacific Ocean: North...
ACAAACAGTCCATTCTTCCACGGCAGCACCTGCGCGGGACTAAACATCGAGGAGAAGCCGCAGGCCTTACAGTTATAAAGGTCACTTGATTTGCTGCTAACAATGTCGAAGGTATTGTGCGCCTTGCAGTCGGGGCACCAATAGGCCTTGGGGTTCGGAATGCAGTGGTTGATTTCAGGCAGGTTCTTCATCTTGATCGCCCTTAGCTAGCGAGTTCTCATCCCAGCCGCACCCTGTAAATCAAGCGCCGGTAGAGCCGCCCGCCCCATCCAATGACTTTGTTTGCACAGCCGGCAGGAATGCTCAGCCGCGCAGGCGCCGAACCTCAGTCGAGGAAATATTCCTCGATGAAGCCCGTGTTGACCTTTCCGGCAACGAAGTTCAGATGCTTGAAGATATCCTTGGCCAGGGGAATCGTCGTTGAGATCCCCTCGATGACGAATTCATCCAGGCAGCGCCTCATGCAGTGGATCGCCTCTTCACGGGTTTCCTGGTAGACAATCAGCTTGGCGATCATCGAATCGTAATGCGATGGGACCGTGTAGCCACTGTAAACATGGCTGTCGAGCCGCACACCGAAACCGCCGGGAGCTCGAAATTCCTCGATGCGCCCGGGACAGGGCCTGAAGCCGTCAGCGGGATTCTCTGCATTGATGCGGCACTCGATCGCGACCCCTTTCGGCTGGATATCATCCTGGGTCATCCCCAGCGGCTCGCCGCTGGCGAGACGAATCTGCTCCTTGATCAGGTCAATCCCGGTCACCATCTCGGTAACCGGATGCTCGACCTGGATCCGGGTATTCACCTCGATGAAGTAGAAGTTGAAGTCCCGATCTACAATGAACTCCACCGTGCCGGCATTGGTATAGCCGGCGGCCCGGACCAGCTTCTTCGCCGCATCTCCCATCTGATCGCGAACCTCCAGGGGCAGACCTGGCGAGGGCGACTCCTCGATCAATTTCTGATGACGGCGCTGGAGGCTGCAGTCCCGCTCACCGAGATGGATCACCTCTCCATGGACGTCGGCGAGGATCTGGATCTCCACGTGCCGGGGCTTCTCCACGTACTTCTCGAGATAAACATCCGGATTGTTGAAGACCGTCTCTGCCTCGGTCCTGGCCTGCGCGTAACCATTCTGGAGACTGATGTCATTGTGGGCCACCCGCATCCCCCTGCCACCGCCACCGGCGACCGCCTTTACGATGACCGGGTAGCCGATCTCCCGGGCGATATCGAGGGCTTCATCTTCATTATTCAAAATACCGGTCGAGCCCGGCACGCAGGGAACCCCGACCTTCCTGGCGAGTTCCCGCGCCTTCCCCTTGTCGCCGAGAAAGCTGATGGCCTCTACACCCGGTCCGATGAACTCGATATGGCAGGACTTGCAGATCTCGGCGAACTGGACGTTCTCGGCAAGAAAGCCGTAGCCCGGATGGATCGCATCCACATCCATGATCTCGGCCGCGGAGATGATCTTCGAGATCTCGAGGTAGCTCTGCTGGCTCGGACCGGGTCCGATACAGACCGAACGATCGGCGAGATCGATGTATCCCGCATCCTTGTCGGCCTCTGAATAAACGATGACTGACTCTATCCCGAGCTCCCGGCAGGCCCGCAGGATACGAAGGGCTATTTCCCCACGATTGGCGATGAGTATCCGGGAGAACTTCTTCACGAGATCTCAATCTTGAACAGAAGCTCACCGAACTCGACAGGGGCGCCGTTTTCGACAAAGATCTCGCGAACGATACCGCCGACCCCCGCGGTGACCTCGTTCATGACCTTCATCGCCTCGATGATACAGAGGACCGTATCTTCATCGACTCGATCGCCTTCACTCACGAACGGATCGGCTTCCGGGCTCGAAGCGCGATAGAAGGTTCCTACAAGAGGGGCCTCGACCCGGTGCAGATCATCGTCTTCTTCAACTTCATCCGTCCCATCAGCGGAGACTCCTGGCAACCCGTCCGGCTGGGAGCCCAGAACGCTGCCCTGGATGGCTATCGGGGCCGCGGAAACATGCGGCTCACTCTTGCGAAGACGAACCTTCTGGCCATCCTCTTCGAGCTCGACCTCTGCGAGGTCGTGATTTTTCATCAACTCGAGGAGTTCTTTCAGAGCCTTGACGTACTTGGGAAGATCCATGCTGTTTTGTCTCGGGACCGACTCTGCCGCAGACGTCGGTATTTTGTCGTAAGTATCTGTATTGAAATGTGTTACGATCTATAAAGCGGAAAAAATTCTAGGCATCTGCCGTAAGATTGTCAAGTGAATTCCCCCCAGCTGAAGCCTGGTAAATGCATTGTGAGTGCCCTGAGGCCCCTTACCGGAGCCATCTGCACTCAGGTATCCGGATTCTCCAGGATGTCATCGTCGAGAGCGGTGGTCGAGGGGGGCTCTTCAGCCTGCTGCGGCCCGGCTTCCGTCTCGTCTCCTTCCGCTCTCCCTGTTTTCTCATCACTGGCCTGCTCGAGCTTTTCGAGTTCTTCCTCGGCCAGCTTGATCTCCGCGATCAATTCCTTGACCGCCGGATCTTCCAGCCTGTAGGGCGGCTCACCCATCCCGCGCAATTCCTTTTCGACCACACGGCCCAGCTCCTCCCGCGATTTATGAAGTCTGCGGCGCCAATCCTGCTTATCGAGGATCGTCTCACCCTTCTCACCGATGGAGGCCCCGATGTCCCTGGCCTTCTGAAGACCATCACCGACACTGCGTCCCACCTTCTCCCAGAATGAACCAGCCATAGCTACAGCCGCCTTATCTGAACCGGAACCAGCCAAACACGACATCACAGCTTCAGCAAATACCGAGCCCCTGTCAAGCCATCAAAATACCCGTGGAGGATCGCGGAGCCCAGGCTGGTCGGCGAAATAAATTGCCGCCTACTCGGCCCCCTGGAGCTTGACGGTAACAGTCTTCTCCTTGCCATCGCGCAGGATACTGACCTTCACCTTGTCGCCGGCCTTGAACTTCTCGAGCGCATTGAGCAGATCATCCTCATCATCGACGGCATCCTCCGCGATCCCGACGATTACATCCCCGAGAGCGAACCTCCTGTTGCGAAGCTCTCGTACGCCGCGCAGACCGGCAACCGCCGCGCCGGATTCCTTCACCACGTTCCGGATCACGACCCCTCTTTCCACGTCGAGGTAGCGGGCCTGCTCATCGCTGAAATTATAGACCCCCAGGGTGGGACGCACGACCTTTCCGAAACGAATGAGCTGTTCCACCACGCGCCGAACCGTGTTCACCGGGATCGCGAAACCGACACCGGAACTGCTTCGACTGCCGCTGATGATGGTCGTATTGACTCCGATCAACCTGCCGCCCGAATCAAGCAGGGGGCCTCCTGAATTCCCGGGATTGATGGCTGCGTCGGTCTGGATCGCCGAGGTGATCGTCCGCCCGGTAAGCGACCGGAACTCCCTGCCAAGGGCGCTGATGATTCCCTTCGAGAGGCTCCTGTCGAGCCCGAAGGGATTGCCGATCGCCAGCGCCATCATGCCTACCTTCAGGCTGTTGGATGTACCGATGGACAGGGGATAGAGGCTGTCCGCGGGAGCATCGATCTTCAGAACCGCGAGATCCTTGTCCGCCGCCACCCCCACGACCCTGGCCCGATAGCTGGTCTTGCTGTCAAAGCTGACGATGACGGAGTCAGCCCCGGCAATCACGTGGTAGTTGGTAACGACATGTCCCTTCTTATCCCAGACAAAGCCGCTGCCGCTGCCCTGCGCCACCTCTTTGCTTGTATCGAAGAAGAAGCCTCGGCGCACGGCGGTATTCGTGATGAATACGACCGAACGGGACGCTTTCTCGAACAGCTTGACCAGGTGGGCCTCCTCCGGCCGCAGGAGGGAATCAGCCCCGGCGGAGCGCATTCCGGCTGAAACCGCCTGGGGTTCTCGTTTCCCGGAAAAAACACCGAGGACAACATCGCCCAGCAGGATCGCGAAGCTGAGAAGAAGCCCCCCGGCCAGGGCGATCCGTACTTTCCATTTGCTCATTGCCAACCTCCGGTTTTTTTTAAAGGACTCTGGAGTCGTTGTGTTTTTATTTTAATCCGTTCCCGGCTGAAAACACCCGGATTGACAAATTTGTACACCAGGATTCGGTCGGTTTTTTTTCTCGCCGCCGGATCCTCCTGATAAGCTGATACCCCGAGCCCTGTTTTCATCCAACACAATAACGGGAAAGAGGCGATGTACCTGCCTGAGTTGACAACCCTCGACGTAGACGGACTCGATCCGCGGCTGCCGGTCGTCATCCCCTTCGCGGCCATCGAGCAGCACGGCCCCCACCTGCCAACGGGAACCGACACCTACATCACCGAGGGCCTGCTGAGAAGACTCGACTCCCGGGATGATGAAAATTTCATCTGGCTCCCGGTGCAGAGATTCGGATCCTCATCCCATCACATGCCCTTCACCGGCAGCCTCACCCTGAGCAGCCGCACCTTCCTCGATACCGCCCGGGAGCTGGTCGAGTGTTTCTTCGCGCACGGCTTCACGCGTTTCATCCTGCTCAACGGCCACGGCGGCAACCAGTCTCTGCTCAACGTCGCCGTGCAGGAGGCCCGCCTCGGACCTGGAAACGTGATTGCCGATGAGGCCCGGGCCGGCCTGAAGATCGTACACGCCACCTACTGGGTGCTTGCCGCCGAGCGTTTCGAAGAGATCCGGGAGTCCGCTCCCGGCGGCATGGGACATGCCGGCGAGATGGAGACCTCGGTAATGCTCGCCCTCCATCCCGAGTTGGTCAAAACCGATTTGATGGAGCCTGACGGCGAGCCGCAGCGCTGCAGGTTCGACCACAAGGACATGCTCGAGCCCGGCAAGGTCGGTCAATTCCGTCTCTGGAACGAATGGTCGAAGAGAGGGCCGATTGGTGATCCCACCGTGGCAAGCGCTGAAAAAGGCGAGCTCTTCCTGGAGGCGGCCGTCGATGCCATCGCCGAGCTGATCGAAGAATTGAAAGCCGGACGCATTGGCTGAGGCCCGGGAATGACCGAAGAGCAACCTATCCGGGTCCAGGGCATCGACCACTTCCTGGTCGTATCGAGCGATCTCGAAAAAACCCGCGAGTTCTACTGTGAACTGCTGGGGATGAAACAGCTGCCGAGGCCGGACTTCACCTTCCCCGGACTCTGGTTCCAGGCCGGCGATACCGAGATCCATGTGACCCTCGCCGGAGAAGACGCGGGAACTCCCGGCCCGGGAGAATTCACCGGCAGCTACCCGGCCCAGGGACAACACCTGGCCTTCAAGATCGATGATGCCGGGGACGCCGCAGCGCACATCGAATCCCTCGGAATCCCGATTGTCGACGGACCCTACCTGCGTCCCGATGGCCCCCTTCAATTCTACATCCGCGATCCGGACGGCTACCTCATCGAGCTCTTCAGCCGCTGATGAGCCCGAAGCAGCGGGCTCATCAGGCCAGGATACCCTTGATGACCTCTGAATGCCTGACACCGGTGAGCTTGCGATCGAGCCCGCCGTAGAAATAGGTCAGGCTCTCATGATCGAGTCCCATGAGGTGAAGTATGGTCGCGTGGAGATCCCGGATGTGGTGGCGATTCTCAACTGCCTCGTGGCCGATCTCATCCGTGGCGCCGTAGCTGATGCCGGGCTTGATGCCGGCGCCGGCGAACCAATAGGTGAACCCCTTGGGGTTGTGGTCACGGCCGTGGTTCTTGCCCTGGGAGACCGGCTGGCGGCCGAACTCGCCGCCCCAGACCACCAGGGTATCCTCGAGGAGACCCCGCTGCTGCAGGTCGGTGAGAAGGGCCGAGACCGGCTTGTCGATCTCGGGACAGTGAATATCGAGATTCTCCTCAACTCCATTATGCGCATCCCAGTTCTGCTGCTGGTGGCCGCCGCCGTGGTAGATCTGCACGAAGCGCACCCCGCGCTCGATGAGGCGGCGCGCGACCAGGCACTGGCGCGCGAAGGGTGCCGGGCCGACGGAGAGCTTGTGGGAAGGCTTCGGATCGTAGACTCCGTAGAGCTCACGCGTCCTGTACGATTCCTGCTCGAGATCGAGAGCCTCCGGCGCCGTGGTCTGCAGTTGGAAGGCGAGCTCGTAGCTCGCGATACGGGCCTGCAATTCGGAATAGCCTGGACGGTCGACGAGATGCCGCGCGTTGAGCGCGTTGATCGTCGAGATCCTGTCACGCTGGATACCGGAGGCGACGGCGGAGTTCGGGCTGAGATTGAGTATGGGGTCGCCACCGGAGCGAAACAGGGTTCCCTGGTAGGCCGCCGGCATATAGCCGCTGCCCCAATTGGGAGCCCCGGAGACCGGGCCGCCGCGCGGATCGAGCATGGTCACGTAGGCCGGCAGGTTCTGGTTCACGGTTCCGAGTCCGTAGGCGAGCCAGGAGCCCAGCGAGGGATGGCCCTGGATCACCTGGCCGCAGTTCATCTGCAGCAGAGCCGAGCCGTGGGCGAAAGAGTCCATGTAGAGTGACTTGACGACGGCCATCTTATCCATGTGTCCGGCGATCCTGGGCAGAGCCTCGGAGCACCAGAGACCCGACTCGCCCCGGCGCTTGAACTCGCGCCTCGAACCCAGCAGCTTCTGCTTCTGGATACTCCTGCGGCGGATTTCTATATCAACCGTCTTCCCATCGTTCTTCTGCAGGTAGGGCTTGTGATCAAAGAGGTCCATCTGCGAGGGGCCGCCGTACATGAACAGGAAGATGCAGCGCTTCGCCCTGGGAACAAAATGCGGCTTCTTCGGCGCCAGGAGGTTCAGCTCCCCCGCCGGGCCGGGCTCTTCGGCATGGGCGTATTTCTTGAAGAAGCCATCCTGCTGGAGCATGGCGGCCATCGCCACGCCGGTGAAGCCCGCCCCGGTCTCCCAGAGAAACTCGCGGCGGGTTCGACCGCAGAACTGGCTCCCTGGTGAGGGGGCTCCCCTGGCCGTTACTTTGCCGGATCCGGATTCCATTTCAGCGCGCTCCACAGGACGATCTCTCAATCAATATAAACGAACTCGTTCAGATTTAGCAGCACGAGACAGAAAGAATGGAGGGCCTGGCGCGTGCTGCGCTCGAGGTTCTCACCGGGGGCGCTCCCTGCCGCGACTACCCATTTCTTTCCGGAGATCCCGGCAGCGGTTGCCTTTCCAGCCGTCCTGACCACCAGGGAGCTCAATCCGACCGGGGCCTCTCGAGAGCTCAGGCCCACCCTGTCGCCAGGTTCCGCGGGATTTTCGACGGTGGCCCGCAGGGACGGCTTCCGCCCATCCAGTGAGCCCTGGCCTACCCAGGCACTCACCTCCCCTCCAGCCAGGACTACCCGGACCCGGTACCAGGTCCCTGTATTCAATTCCAGCTGGGCTGTCTTCACCACCACCGGCTCCTTCTCCTTGCCATGACGGCGAAGCTCGAGGCGATCTTCCCGCGGATCGAGCAGCAGCTCGAGACCCCAATAGAGATCTCCCTTATTTCCTCCGCGGAAATAAATCGAGGCTCCCTCGGAGTTGGACCGCATGGACAGCTCCGCGGAAAGCTCACCATCCGCCAGCCGAAGCGTCTTGTGCAGGGCGAAGGGCCGCCTCTGCGGATCTACCCAGTCGATGTTGTCGCCGGCATCGTACCAGCGCCCGCGGAAGTACTCCCAGCCGGCCTCGGGACCCTCAAAAAAGTTCGAGGGCTTCTGGGTGTCCTTGAAGCCCCGCTCGATAGCATCGGGAACTCCGGGCCTGAAGGTAGAGCGCACGCGACGGCTTTCGAAGGCTGTCTCCTGGCGCCTGATAAAGGCAAGGCTCCTGGCGACCTCATCCTCAGCCGCGTCCCTCGACAGGGCCAGCCGGTAAGCCCTCCTGACAAAGTCGGCCGGATGTCCGGCCGGATCGGCGCCCATCTCACTCAGCACACGCCCGGCAAAGACACTGGCCTGCCAGTCAAGAAAGGAGCTGTTGAGCAGCATCAGGGCCTGCGGAGCGACGGTGGTGACTGTTCGCATCCCCAGGGACTGGGCCGTGTTGGTATAGTCGAATCCCTCGATCAGGGGCATCAGCGTTCCGCGCTTGGTGTAGATGTAGATGCTGCGGCGGGACTGGTCCTTCCTGTTGGAGACCCCCCAGCCCCAGCCGGGACGGGACCCGGCCGCTATGACCTCCCGCCCGAGCTTCGGAAAGAAGCCGCGGCCGCTCATCCGGAGATTCAATCCTCCACTTGCCGCCAGGATTGAATCACGGATAGCCTCGGCCTCGAGACGCTTCATGTTCTGGCGCCAGAAGAGCTCGTTTGAGGGATCCTGCCGCAGGGCCTCTCCCTCCCGTACCCTCGATGACATGCGGTAGGCGCTCGAGAGCATGATCAGCTTCTGCAGGCGCTTGATCTTCCAGCCGCCCGAGATGAAGTCCCGCGCCAGCCAGCCCAGCAATTCCGGGTGAGTTGGCGCCAATCCCCGCTTGCCGAGATCGTTGGGGGTCCGAACAATTCCGCGGCCGAAGAGGTGCTGCCAGATCCGGTTCACCATCACCCGCGCGGTCAGGAAGTTCTCATCTCCCGCTATCCACTCGGCAAGCTCGCGCCGAAGCCCGGTAGATGCCTGCGGGACAGGCCGCGCCGCAGAGGCGAGCTCACCTCCTCCCAGGACAGCAGGGAATGCCGGCCTGACCAACTCGCCGGGGGTGGCCGCGTTGCCGCGCACGAGGACCTTCGTCTCACGCGCCTTGTTCCCATGCTCACGAACAGCCAGGGCCCACTCCTTGTTTCCTATGGAGGCGTAGGTTGCAGAGCCCTTGTCGTACTTCGGCTTATCGTAATAGCGAACGTTGTGCAGGAAAGCCAGGAAGCTGTAGTAGTCCTTCTGCGGGATGGGGTCGTACATATGATCGTGGCAGCGCGCGCAGCCCATCGTCAGGCCCATGAAGGAGGCGCCGATCGCCACGACCATGTCGTCGAGCCCATCGTACTCGGCCATCCTCTTGTCATCGGGTTCATCATCCCAGACCCCCAGGCGGTAGAAGCCCGTGGCGATGATCGAATCCCGCGTCGTCTCCTCCAGCTCATCCCCGGCGAGCTGCTCGATGACGAAGCGCTTGTAGGATTTATCCTCGTTGAAGCTCCTGATCACGTAATCGCGATAGCGCCAGGCATAGGGCTTCTCTCCATCGCGCTCGTAGCCATTGGTCTGGGCGAAGCGAACAACATCCAGCCAATGCCGTCCCCAGCGCTCACCATATTGAGGTTTCGCCAGCAGCTTGTCGATCACCCGCTCGAGCGCCCCCGGCTCATCATCGGAGACGAAGCTCTCGACCTCCCCGTAGGTTGGCGGAAGACCGATGAGGTCAAAATAGACCCGCCTGAGAAGCTCCCGCTGGCCGGCCGGCGGCGCCGGCTCAAAGCCGCCCTGCTCGAGCCTGGCGAGGATGAAATTATCAATCGGGTTCCTCACCCAGCCCGCCTTCTTTACCGCCGGCGGCGGAGCCCCCCCAACCTTGCGAAAGGCCCACCAGTCTCTGTCCCGGGCGGTCACCTCCAGTCCCGGCTCGCGCTTCACGGCGCCTCCGGGCCCCTCCTTTGGCCAGGGGGCGCCCAGCTCGACCCAGCGAACCAGGATGCTGACCTGGTCATCGGAGAGCTTCTCCTTTGGCGGCATCTTCAGCTCAGGGTCCTGGTAGCCGATCGCGCGGATGAGCCGGCTCTCCTGCGGATTGCCCGCAACGACGGCGGGACCGGATTCGCCCCCGGCAAGAATGCGCTCCAGGGAATCGAGCCGGAGCTTGCCCTTCTGCTTCTTCTCTCCATGGCACCTGAAGCAGCTGCCGGAGAGAAGAGGCCGCACCTTCCTCTCAAAGAACTCAAGAGCCTCCCTGGAGGCAGGATTGTCGGCGGCCCGCGCCCTCGCATCGGCGATAAGAAAAACCGAGAACAGAATAACGGCCGCGGCTCGATTGAAGATCATGGGGTTAGAACCTGGATGTAATCCGGGGGGCGCCAGCGCCCCTGCTTGCCGGTTCAATTTAGCAACCCCGCCGGAGCGCTTCCACAACAGAAAAAGGTTTTGCCGACACTACCTCCGAAATGCCGCCAGCCCCTTGCGCAGAAGGCCGAAACAACATAGCGTTAAGGACCCGGGAAAAACAGAAAACACTCTTATGGAGGCCCCTGGAATGAACGGAACAGGATCGAGAAGAAAATTTTTAAAGGGATCTGCAGCCCTGGCCGCGGGAGCCCTGCTGAGCTCGCCGGCGTCCCTCCTGCGCGGCTGCCCGGCCCAGCCGGGATCGTCCATGAAGTTCGGCCTGGTCACCTATCTCTGGGGACAGGATTGGGATCTTCCCACCCTCATCAAAAACTGCACAGCGAGCAAGGTGCTCGGAGTTGAGCTCAGGACCACCCATGCCCACAAGGTGGAACCTTCACTCAACGCAGCCGAGAGAAAAGAGGTCAAAAAAAGATTCGCTGACAGCCCGGTGACCATGGTGGGGATCGGCAGCAATGAGCGCTATGACAATCCCAACCCGGCTGTTGTGGCAAAAGCGGTCGAGGCCACCAAGGCCTTCATCAAGCTCAGCCACGATGTCGGGGGGACCGGCGTCAAGGTAAAGCCGGACCGCTTCCATCAGGGCGTAGAGAAAGAAAAGACCATCGAGCAGATCGGCAAAGCCCTCAACCAGCTCGGCGAATACGCCGATGGCTGGGGACAGGAAATCCGCCTGGAGGTTCACGGCCAGTGCTCCCAGTTGCCGACCATCCGCAAGATCATGGATGTCGCACAGAACAAGAACGTCGGGGTCTGCTGGAACTCCAACGGCCAGGACCTTCAAGGCAAGGGACTCGTGCACAACTTCGACCTGGTCAAAAAACGTTTTGGGGCCACAGCCCATGTGCGTGAACTCGAGGACAAGAACTACCCCTACGAGAAGCTGATGGAGCTCTTCGTGAAGATGGACTACGCAGGCTGGGTGATGCTGGAGGCCCGCGGGAAGCCCAGGGATCGTGTCGCGGCGCTCAACCAGCAGTTGAAGCTCTTCAACTCGATGGTCGCCAACGGCCGGAAGGCTCTCGGCAAAAAAGGATAAGATATGAAGCTGCTTCTCACCCTCGGTCTCATCTGCGCTGGCGCCTTCGCTCACGCCGAAGATGCGGTTCTCACCAGTGAGCTGATCTACGAGGACGCCCCCTTCCCCAGCTGCCACGCCTCGACGATCGCCGAGAGTGGAGGGGGACTGGTGGCCGCCTGGTTCGGAGGCACTGACGAGGGCAATAAAGATGTCGGAATCTGGGTGTCGCGTAAGGAAAAAGGGAAATGGTCGGCACCCACAGAAGTCGCCGATGGCGTGCAGGATCCCGG
>Ga0310345_10005428_pt1 | contig 11315 bp, 10 predicted proteins | sample HC15DNA20500_MG_FD_204667 | JGI IMG/M metagenome (GOLD analysis project Ga0310345, IMG submission 204667) | Marine microbial communities from station ALOHA, North Pacific Subtropical Gyre - HC15-DNA-20-500_MG | ecosystem: Environmental > Aquatic > Marine > Oceanic | place: Pacific Ocean: North...
AGAATGAAGTAGTTGATGCGGGTTGCATTGAGAACAAATCGCACCCAACCGTTCGGGGTAGACCAGTAAAGTTGGCCGTAGGTGGGGCCTCGGTCGGCACGGGCTAAGCCGTGATTGTCCGCTCTCTGTTCCGGGTCCACCACTCCGATAAAGAGCATGGCCTTATCTGAGAGACTCACCTGCCGGCTTCCTCCGTCGTGAGTATGCACTTCAAGAGTTCCAGCTTTCACCTCGAAGGAGCGAAGCTCTCCCCCGTACTCGGCCACATCCTCCACTTCCTGACCGGGTAGATCCGCCTTGCCCGTCTTCACCTCCATGATCGCCTTGGCGGAGTTACCGCCGTAGGCGGCCAACAAAGCTCGCGCTTGCTGCTCGGAGCAAGCCAGGGTGGTTCGAATCTGGGAAACGGCCATACTCACATCGTTCACCACCCGAGTCTGCTTCTTACCGCGAGTGAGCATCCTCACTCCCCAGTAGAGTAAGAGACCGAACCCCAGCACGGGCCACCATCTGCTAAACCAATCGACCACAACCTGGTAGTCTGCCACTTCTGTCACGAATTCAACCTCTCATTTGAGGGACAACTGTCCCGAAGTCAGAAAGTATCTGTATGCCGGAAATTCCGAGATGTCACCAACCTACCATCGAGGAGTTCGAGGAGCGTTTCGCCGTTCCCGGTTTACCTGTTATCTTAACAGGCATAACCGACCATTGGCCGGCACGTTCCTGGACTCCTGAAGAGATGGCCGAGCGTCTCGGGGAGGTGCAGGTGGAGGTCACACCCAAAAATAGCACGATCGAGGGTACCAAGAGTCTGAGCTTCGCCAATTATGTTCAGCTGGTGTTGGAGGGAGCATCAGAGGGAGATTATCTCACCAGTTGGTGCTTCCGGCGCGACTGTCCGGAGTTGCTGGCCGATTTTGAGGTTCCCCTTTATTTTCAGGACGATTGGCTGGAGGAGCTTCCCACCCTCAACGACATGATGTGGCTCTTCTTGGGAGCCGAAGGTAGCGGTATGGGTCTCCATCAGGACCTGGGTCACACGGCGGCCTGGAACGCACAGGTTACGGGACTCAAGGAGTGGGCCTTGGTGGCGCCCGAATACGAAGATTACCTCTACGAAGGCGAAGTCTGCGCGTTTAAGCCGAATCGAGTCCGCCACTCGAAGTTTCGCAAAGCTGAAGTTTGGCGGGGCGAGGTTCGTGCGGGGGAAGTGCTGTTCATACCGGGCGCCTGGTGGCATCAGACCCGAAATCTGAAAACCGGCTTTGCCATCACCGCGAACTTCGTAAACCGCTGCAACTACCAAAAGGTTCTAAGGTGTCTTCGAGAGGCTGAAGAGCCTGAGCTTTACGAAATGTTGAAGAGCGTAGCCGAAAGGAAGATAAACGCGTGGAGATAGTCTTTCTAGAGCCCGAGGATGCGGAGTATGTTGAGACCCTGGCCCAGCATCACTATCCGCCCGATTTTAATCTTTCCTTTGAGGATATCGTTTCCAACCTGGAAAAGAACGACAAAAGCTCCTTCTGCTTCGGAGTGGAGGCTGAAGGCAAATTAGTCGGATACCTGATGGCCTGGATCGACAACACCATGGTTGAGGGGCGAAGGGAGCGGGTCGTCCTGGTGGACGATATTGTGTTGAGCACCAGAGCCCGCTCTCAACTCTATCGACTCATTCAGACCATGTGTCAACAGATGGAGGAGAGAGGCTTTGGGAAGCTGCCCATTGAGGGCTCGGCGCGACCCACCTCCACCAACACCTTCATGGGTCATCCCGAGACCCTTGAACGGTTGGGTTACGAGTTGGTGAGCAAGGCCGAGTACTACGAGGAGGATTTCGACGAGACACTCACCTGGGTGAGGTTTGAGCCTATCGCGCGAGAAGAAGCCACCATCGATACGGACGATTATCTAGAGATCGAATTTGAAGAATCTGAACCGCTGGACGAGGAAGAGGACTGGGAAGACGAGGAAGAATGGGACAGTGAGGAGTGGTAAGGTGAGTCTTACTCCCCTTCAGTCTCGGTTTCTTCCTCCACCTCATTCGCTCGACTCTCCTCTAAAGCGTTCTCGATGAACTCTCGAGCCTCGTCGATCCGCTCCAGTACAAACTCTAAATGAGACGGCTTCCCATCTTCCAGGTGGGTGGTGAGCGCGTCTAAGCTGGAGGCGATGGCGTCCAAGGCATCCTCCACATTCTCCGACGACACATCCTGATGAAGACCGAACATCTCCGGGTTTTCGGCCTTAAGCATAGCCTGCTCGATACGCCCGAGACCTTCAGCCAGCTGAACCTCGGCCTCCCGAAACTCTTCTTCAAACTCCTCCAGATCGTCAAAGTTCTGAGCCGAAAAGAAGGTCTCGTGCATGATCGCAAGACCTTCCTCCACGTGCTCTCGACCCGCCTCGAATTCCTGGAAAAAAGCCTCTGCCTGAGGTCCCCCTTCCCCATCCTCCCTGAGGTTTTCATTCACTTCCTCAAGTTGGTCGAAGGCGCCCGTGATCTTGGCGAAACTGGCATCCACCAGTTCCCCTACCACCGACTGAATGTGATTAAAAAGAGATTGAAGTCTCGTGGGAGAGGTGGGTATGTCCCCGCTCAGCAGCCTGGTGGAGACGGAGGTGAGAAGTGCCAGCGGCTCGTCGAAATCGGGACTCTCATCTTCCTCTTCCACCTCTGAATCGATTCCGGCGTCCTCCTCGGTCGCCTCTCCAACACTTGCCATTAAGCTTGCATTCCGTTCTGATTATCTTCGAAGAACTCTTCGTTGGCCGCCGTTTGTTGCTCTTGCGGAAGCGGCTGCTGTTGTCTCGGTAACTGCTGTTTCGGTTGGACTTGGGCAAACCGCTGCTGCGGGCGCCCTCCCTGCCCAGTTCCTGCGGGACCCATACGGCCTCCTGCACCACCACCGGCGCCTCCGGCGGCGTTGTCGGACCTGGCCACGTTGATCTTCTTGTTGGGCTGGTATTGTGAGCCTTCCAGCGCTCGAGTGGCGTTCATCTCGAATTTCGAACCGATCTCAACACCTTCCTGAGCAATCTTGTTGTAAAGCTGGGCCAACTTAGACTGGCTCTGAGTCACTTTGGCTTGCTGCTCGCGGGTTAATGGCTTGCCTCGGCCTCGCTGGTTTGATGCCGGTGCGTTTGCCGCTGGAGCGTTAGCTGCCGGGGCATTGGCCGCAGGTGCGTTCGCTGCCGGAGCATTGGCCGCAGGTGCGTTTGCAGCGGGAGCATTCGCAGCTGGTGCATTGGCCGCCGGCGCGTTAGCCGCTGGTGCATTCGCTGCTGGAGCGTTCGCTGTTGGAGCGTTAGCCGCTGGTGCATTCGCAGCTGGAGCGTTAGCTATCGGAGCGTTGCCCCCAATCGCGGGGGCTCCGGCCGAAGCTGCCGCGCCACCGGTTCCACCACCAGTACCTCCGGCCGACGGCGGGTCGATTCCCCTGGCGGTATACACCTGGTCGGTCAGAGCCTTCAACTGTGACTCGTACTGGCGACGCACATCGCTGGCCTGGCCTTTGCCCGTACCTTGCGAGCGGCGAGCCGCTGCCTGTCGCCCTTGACCCTGCACGGCGCGACGCCGACGTCTCTCGCCGCGCTTGGCCTTGTTCTTCTTCTTAGATTTCTTGGACTTAGCGTTCTTCTGAGCTTCCTTCTCCTTGTCAGTCCGCTTGTCTTTAGCTTCAGCTCGCTCGTCGGCGCGCCGTTTTCGACCGGTGCGACGGTCGTTGTCGTCCTTGCGAACATCCCGGCCACGCTCGGTCTCTCCACCGCGCACCTCTCGGCCTGTGGTCTTTTCCACGCCGCCCTGGTCCGCTGGACCGGTCTCCGGCCGGCCCTCCTTGCCGGCGATGGGCGACTGAGCTTGTTCCACGGGACTCTGGCCCGTCACGGGGCCGGGTGTGTTCGCGGGAGGAGATGTGTTGACCGGTCCCGGCACGTTCACAGGACCAGGTGCACCGACCGGACCCGGGGCACTTACCGGACCCGCATCCACAGGGGCGGGCGCCGGAGGCTGGTAACTCTGACCTCCCCCGGAGAATCCACCGCCTCCGCCTTGAAAGCCGCCGCCTCCTCCCCCACCGGAGAAACCGCCGCCGCCGCCGAAACTGGCAGCGGGACTCATGCCCGGCCCTGCTCCCGCTCCACCCGTTGGGGGCAGAGGTCTGGGTACGGGAGCCTGTTGTCGATTCGCCTGGTTGCCCGCGAGAGCGGCCAAACCGGTCACTGCGGCTGCAGCCGCACCGGCTGCCAGTGCACCCTTGTTGATGCCTCCCCGGTTTCGCTGCCCCGCTTGATTTCCACCAACCGGCATGGCTCCGCGCGCCGAAGGGTTGCGGCCGAGCGCTTGCATGCGCTGGGCGATCTGGTTCAAGTTCTGCTGATTGATACCGATATGCTGTTGAACCTTCTGGCGAGCCTGCTGAATCTTCTTGAGTTGCTGAACCCCCTGATCCAACTTCGTCTTACTAGCAAGCTCTTTGGCCTTATTGGCCATCTTCTGAACTTTCATCTTCTGGGCAATGCCCTGCATCTTTTTGCCCAGCATCCCCATTTTTTTGGACATGGTCTGCATCATCTTGCCCACGCCCTTAAGGACCTGAGCGATCCCTTTTAGCATCATGGCGACCGCTTTCAGGGCCATGGAGAGGGCTGCACCCACATAGGGAATAGCGGCTACCGCACTGGCCGCGGCCTGCACTGATTGAGCAGCCGTCTGAAGGGCCGTGGCCGCGGCGTTGATGCCGTTCGCCACTCCCTGGAGAGTTCGAGAAAGACCGTTAAACATCTTGGCCTTACCCATATGAAGCTTCTCTTTGAGACCGAAGCTCTTACGAAGTTTTCCGAAATGCTTAAACTGCTGGGCAAAACCCCTATTCTTTTGAATCTGGGAGGTCTGTGCCTTGCCGATGGACTGCATGGCGCTCGCCAGGCCCTGGCGCTGTGTCTGCTGTCCATCGAAAAGCCCGGACAGCTGATCCAGGTTCTTCATACTGCTCAGACCGGTAATTCGGTTGACTGAAACGTTCGGAGGATTGAACTGACTACGCCCGCTCTGAACCGCCTGACTCATGGCCCGCTGCATGCGAGGATTGAGATTAAGGGAGCCGCGAGCCTGCTGTCTGGCTCCGGCGGAGCTGCGATACTTACCCTGGGCTTCCTTGGAGGCGCTGACGCCTTGCTTGGTGCCGGATACAGACTGCTGTTTCCCCTGCTTCACCTGCTGGATGTGCTGGGGTTTAATCTTCTTGCGCGCCTTTCGCTTCTTGCGTGCTTTTCTTAATTTTGCGTCTGCTTGGTCGAACTGCTGCGACACATTTTGGGTTATCCCGGAATTAACTGTGGGCAGTTTCTCCATCATGAGTAAGCTCCTAGAGGTCTGTCTTACTTATAATCTCACACGAACGACTCTCATGTTAAGGGCAAATCAGCCGATGTTTACAATCTATTAACGTTTTCAGACGGTACAGGAGAGGCGCCGGTACGGCATCCCAGCATTTCAACACAAAAAAAGACGGATCTATTCTCTCCATAGACCCGTCTTCTTATTGGGAAGTGACTGCTCTTGGGTTAGGGCGCCACAATATTCACATTCTGCATCATACCGATGTCCTCGTGAGTAAGGATATGACAGTGCTGCACGAACAGTCCGGTGAAGTCCGGGTAACGGGAACGGAAAGTCACGCTACCCATAGGCGGAATATCCACCGTGTCCAGCCAGACCGGACGGGTCAAAGGCAGACCTTGTAGGGTGTTGTTCACATCCGGATCGGGAGAACTCACGTCGATCACCTGAAACGGGTTGATGTGGATATGGTGTGAGTGCCACGCGTTACTGGTGTTGGTCAGCGTCCACTCGATGACGGAGTTGAGGGTGATGGTCTCGTTGATCACCTGAGGGTCGAACCTAACTCCGTTGATGGTGAAGTTGTTGGCCTGTTGGCCTCCGATCATCGGTCCGTTCTGGCCGACTGCATAGACGAGAGTTCTCGGTGCCTCGGTCACTTCGGCGGCCGTGATGTCGGGCAGCTGCGCCGGAGTGGTGAGTGAGCCGCTGGGAAGAGGAAAGTCGAAGGCTTGACCCACAACATTGATGGTTGCCAAAGTCTCCGCTGGGAAGGGCCGGCCTTGCGTGTTGTTGCTGAACTCATCCTTCTGAATGGTGAAGGTACCCTCGTCTTCAAATTTCAGGATCACATCCACTCGGTTAGCCGGTGCAAGGCGTACGCTGTCCACAGTTAACGGTTCCGGGATGGTGATGCCGTCAAATGAGATCACGGTCATCTGAGCTCCCGGAATGGAAATAGGCATAGTGTTTCTGGTGCTTGCGTTCAAGATACGAAGACGAACGGTACGCCCAGGATTCACGGTGAGTGTGGGTTGATATTCGCTGTTCACCAAGAAGAAAGAGTCGTCTCGGGCGAACGGGCTTGGCTTCACGTAATCGGGTACTTCGAACCTCTGGTCGGGCGGATTATTCTCGTCGCTCACCATTCCGAAATTGATCTCCTGGATCACGAAGTCCAACTGGAAGGCTTCGGCCACACCGGGGTCATTATCCACTTCACCTTCCACGATGATAAGACCGGCCATACCGCTCATCAGGTGCATGGCAGTCGCACCGTGCTTGTGAGCGTGATACCAGAAAGTACCGGCCGGGTGGTCGTCCGGAATGTCGTAGGTGTAGGTATAGGTGCCTCCAGGAGGGATCGCCAACTCCACATTATCCTGGTCCGGCGATACGTGAAGACCGTGGGTGTGAAGATTGATGGTATTGAAGTGGTGAGGAGTGTTGTGGTCTGGAGGTACCGGATCGGTGTTGGGGGGTAGATTGTTGTTGATCTGGATCACCAACTGGTCTCCGGGGCGAACACGGAAGGTGGGGCCGCCGAGAAAACCGTTCCAGGTGCGTAGCGACGCCGTCTTTTCTCCAAACGGAGTGTTGACGGTGGTGGTGATGTAGCTGATATCAAAGGTAGTGGTTAGCCGTCCGTCAGTGGAACGAAGAACGGGAGGCTGAACCATATTGGCTCCCGGAATATCGGATCCGACGGGCGGTAACACGATAGGGTCGTTGCTGGAACCGCAACCCGTAAGGACACTGGAGCAGAGAGCTGCCGCAGCGAGACCCCCTCCTAAGAATTGACGTCGATTAAAAACTCTCTGAGACATACACAAACTCCCAACCAAAATTTTCTAAGGCCTTTGCCTTATGGTTGAGGGTTTGTTGGTTGATTTGTGACGGGAAGTCCTGCTGTTTGTGACAAAAATCCTACTGATGCGTACCTAACATAAGCCTATGAGTCCGGCTGAGACCTATCCCGTAGCTTCTCCGCCGCCTGTTGTATGGCTTCAGGGCTCTCTCCCGCCTCGGAAGCGTTCTTCTTCATTTCCTGCACAGCGTCATCCGTGTTGCGGCTGTGGAGGGTCACGTATTTCAGCATCGGTTTGTCGTCGAGTTTGCGAAAGGTTCCTAGAGATTTGTCCTCCGGCTGAAGCTCTTTCGCCGGTTTCATGGTGAGAGTTTGGGTGGTACCAAAGGAGCGACCTTTCACGTCGAACTCTTTCACCGAACCGCCACCGGCGCCGCTTTGCTCCTCGGCCTTTTCTTTGCCTTTCCCACCTTGTTCCATGCCTTCCACTTTCAGGCCGGACTTTTCCATACTCTGAGCTGCGGCCGCCTCTTTGGCCTCTTTCGCTCCCTCTTTCGGACTATCGGAATTCTTCTTTCCGGCATTTGATTCGGAAGCCGGTTGAACAGCTTGTCCCTTGCCGTCCGACTGCTGGGCGCCCGCCTGGGTCCCGCCCTTGGCTCCTCCGGCCTGTCCGACTGCGGCCACCGCCCCACCAGCCTCGCCACCCTCTTCCTTCACTTCCTTAGTCACGCGAATCTTTCCGATCACCTCGCGACCTTCGTGAATCTGTCCGGGTTTAGCTTCCGGTTGCCACTCACTCTTTACTTTGACTTTCTTCTTTTTCTGACCGCCATCGCCGCCTTGCTCGGCTTTTTCCTTCTTCTTTTGATTGAAGTCGGATTTCGGATCGAGAATCTCCTTATTCAACATATCGAGTACGGAATCTCGGAGTTGAGTGCGACGGTTCATGACGCCCGGTTCCGATCCACCCACTTGATTCACGGCCTTATCGGAAAGTTTGACCGCATCTTCCTGGGTCTTGGAGTCTTGTTGAACCGCTTGCCCCTGGTTGGCGGCCTGGGCCGAAGCCAGTCTTTCCGCCGCCATACTCTGGGCCATACGGCGCACTTCCGCCTGGCGCGAGGCCGGGTCCATAGCTTTTGCTTCTTTGTTTGATCCGATTTCGTCTATCTGCAAGTGAGTGTCCTTAAGCGTAGTCTGTCCACTATAGAATATCTTGAACACTACTCTGGAACCACATACAGGATGTTACGAATGAAAACTGTTTGTAAAAATTCTGTTAATCGGCGGTCAAAACGGAGCTTATAGGTTACAGATCGTCGGTCTCTCTCATAGAAGCAGGCGGGTTCACATTCAGCAGTAAGCTGGAAAACTCCGCAGCCTTCCAGATCCCTTTATCGTTTCGTGCTAGCGTGATCGGGCGGGCTCGGAAACCATCCACCTCCACAAACACTTTCACCCGTCCGGAGGCGTCTGAGCCGCTATTCCTCTGCCTGTAGGTCTCGATGGCAAACGGGGGAGAGACCTGATAGTTGCTGGAAGCTTTGGCACCCTTCAGATAGGCAAAGCCAAGATACGGCCACATATTGTATCCGGTGATCCGCTTGACGTGGTACATCACGGAACCGTTGGGAGCGTAGCCCTTGTAGACATCTCCTTTGATCAGGTTACGTTTTTCAATAGCGATGGTGAGGCACTGAAGCCCCACGTCGTAAGACTCGGAAAATGCCAAAAGGGAGGCCACGAAACAAGCAGCCCCACCCTCCGGTGTGCCGGCGAGCCGGCCTCTCATCTCCAGAAACTGCTCCACATTCTCGGGAACCTGGTCGATGGTCACGGTCTCGTTGGAAAGAGAGGGCGTCGCGAGGGCGCAAAGGAGCAGACAGAGGATCAGGATTTTCTTCATTCTTTACGTTTTTACGTTGAGGGGGGTGGTCCTTGCCCCCCCCGGACCTTCTGACTTTGAACGATGGAGGAGCGTTGAGTCGTGTCACAGTTTCCAAATGCTCAAAAACGAGGGGATAGTGTTGCCGCTTAGGACACAAAATTCGTCTTCGGCCAGGGATGAAGGGTAGTCAAAGATATAAGAGATCGATAAACTAAGACCCAATGGCAAAGAAAAGACCGCTCCGCTTACTCTTGTTAGCGCTCTGTGCGCTGCACTTGGGATGCAGTCCCGATACAACCACACCCAAACAACCAACGGATACTCCGCGTGCTCTACAAAAGACTACGAGTGAAGTGCAGAACGCCTACGCACCCTTCTCCGTGGGAAATCGATGGGAATATCGAATGAGCACGGGCGGTACCTTTACTCGAGAGGTTGTCGAAGTCCAAAACGGACCTGATGGGAGCCTAATCAAGTCGATTGCGATTGAACCAGACTATCATTCGGTGTCCTGGCATCGATTCGACAACGAGGGGCGTCTTTACCGTGTCAAAACAACCAATTCCAACGACGGAGTTTTCTACACCTTCGAGCCACCTTACATTGCTACCGGCATTGTGAAGGAAGGCAATTCCTGGCGCAATCATTTCAAATCGGTACGTCACGAGCCAGGGAGCGACAAGGCAGAGGTCCTCAAAGAAGTCGACTACGAGGTGAATGTCCAAAAGAATGAACGTGTCAAAGTCCCGGCCGGTGAGTTCGATGCATTTCTCATTACAAGCGAATTGATGAAAGATCGAGAGTGGGTTGCGGAAGGGGTTGGGATGGTGAAATATGAGGTCATTGTTGAGGGGGAGTTGGTCACTTATGAACTTGTGGAATACCACATCGAATGAGCGATCAGGGAAAGAGAGATTATCATCCCCAGGACCGCCTTGGCTGGCTTCCGGCTTCCGGCTGATAGGCAGCTTTAGGACAAAACACGTTCAAGCCTCTGGTTAGCTCGTTCTCCCAGTTCAATAGCGAAGGAAAAAATGGTCGTTAGTAACGGCTCTCTTTTTTTATGATTCGCGGAGGTGTTCGGCTGAACAGTTGAGACCTCAGTTGGCGAAGAGTTGGAAGAGTTGCCTTGTGCGGGGTGGAAGCAGAGAGCGGCCCGAAGTCGCTCGTGCCGGCAGCGCTGAATGCGATAGTCGAGCTGTGTGGTGCTTATCTTATGGGGTGTGTTGGTGTTTTTCATACTCCCACAATATTCGCTCTCAGAGTGAGCTTCTGTGAGAAATGATCCATACGTGAGAAGCATAGTCCGGCACTTCCTATCAAGGGGGTGCTCCTCGCCCGCAGAAGAGAGGGAGAGTGAGACGACTCATATGGACCGGCGTACTCTCCTTGGCGTTCTTCGTAGCGCTGGAGTTATGGACCTATTTTTCCGCCTTCGAAGACCCCACTCAACACTCGTCTTGGCGGCAGTTGGCCGCACCCGCAAGTCTCTTGCTGGGCCTCGTTGCCTACGGCTGCGTGCTCAGAATTTTCTACCTCCGAAGGATGCACCCGTTTACGGTTGCGCTCCTTGTGGCACCGCTCGTGTTGCTTGTAGCTCTCTGGTCCCCTTGGTACTCGGCACCCAAGTCGTCCTGGCTATTGGAAGTTCGGAAGAAAGAGCGCTTGGTAAAGGTTTTTCATGACGGTGAGGAGTTCGCCACCTATCCGATCGCTCTCAGCAGCCAATCCACCGGCGACAAGGTTTTTATGGGTGATGGACAGACGCCCGCGGGCCGATTTCGGATCGTGGATAAGGGACCGAGCCATTTTCACAAGTGGATGGGCATCAACTACCCGACCGCTGAGGATGCCTGGCGAGGGCGCCGGGACGGACTGCTGATGTGGGCCGAGTTTCTCTACATCCTTATGGAGAACAGAAACGGCCGGATCCCCTACAGTAGCAGTGCGGTAGGCGGAGCCGTGGGGCTTCACGGGGGAGGCTCGGAGAACGACTGGACCCTGGGGTGCGTGGCTCTGGAAAATGAAGATATCGACCAGTTCTTCGATCGGGTACCCTTGGGCACGGAGGTGGTCATTAAGGATCCCGCCCGGATTAACTTCCCGATTTCGAACGCCGATCCACTCCGCCTGTCGGCGTCGCTCCGTCCTTATTTGTACCCGACAAACCGCGGCCGAATCGACACCGACAGGCGGGCGCCTCAACGCCCGAAAGCAGAAACTTCATCCGGGCGGGATCCTAAGCCGTGATAGAGAGACGGAAAATCGTTGGG
>Ga0310345_10005429_pt1 | contig 11313 bp, 10 predicted proteins | sample HC15DNA20500_MG_FD_204667 | JGI IMG/M metagenome (GOLD analysis project Ga0310345, IMG submission 204667) | Marine microbial communities from station ALOHA, North Pacific Subtropical Gyre - HC15-DNA-20-500_MG | ecosystem: Environmental > Aquatic > Marine > Oceanic | place: Pacific Ocean: North...
GAAGCCGCGCGGCGTGGCAGAGGCCATTGCACCGCGGGTATAGCTTAGTGGTAAAGCTCCAGCCTTCCAAGCTGGCTATGCGGGTTCGATTCCCGCTACCCGCTCCAACTTTCCGTCCACCGGCATCCACCGACATCGTTGAAACCCGCAGAAATCAGGGGTATTTTTGCGTTCATCAGGTCGCTGAGAGCCCTCGTTTTCCACCTGCTTCCAGCCCATTTGGGGGCCTCGGAGAAGACAAGGCCCCCAGCGTCAAGGTGGAAGGCCCCCAAGTTGGGGGCCACGGATTGAGGGATGTGACGCAATGCCGCTTTCAGACGCTGCGGTCCGAAATGCCAAGCCGAGGGCCAAGCCTTATAAAATGGGCGACAGCGGCGGACTCTATCTTCAGATCCAGCCGAACGGCAGCAAACTCTGGCGGCACAAATACCGCCACCTCGGGATTGAAAAGAAGCTCTCGATCGGGCCCTATCCCGAAATCAGCCTGAGCGAAGCGCGTCGCCGCCGCGACACGGCACGCGAGCAGCTCTACGCCGGGCTCGATCCTTCGCGCGAGAAGGTGAAGGCCCGCCAGCACGCCGAAGCGGTGGCTGGGTGCACCTTCACTCTGGTCGCAGAGGAATACTGCTCGAAGCGCAAGCGTGACGGCTCGGGCGCTTGGGCCCCGGCAACGGCTGCGCGCTGCGAGTACCTGCTGAGTCTGCTCGATGGCTCGATCGGTAAACTCCCCATTGCCGATATCGCCCCCATCGACGTTCTCGAGGCGGTCCGCCGGATCGAGCGCAAGGGCAATCTGGAAAGTGCTCGCAGGACGCTGCAGTTAGCTGGCGCCGTCTTCCGGTATGGCGTTGCGACAGCCCGCATCACATCCGATCCGACACGCGATCTGCGCGGCGCGCTGTTGACGCCAAAGGTCACGCATTACGGCGCAATAACTGAGCCGGAGAAGGTTGGCGAGCTCTTGCGGGCTATCGACTCCTACGAAGGGTTTGGCATCACCAAGCAAGCCCTGTTGCTAGCAGCACATGTCTTCGTTCGGCCGGGCGAGCTGCGTCACGCCTTGTGGAGCGAGATCGATCTCGACGAATGTGTCTGGACGATCCCTGCTGAGAAAATGAAAATGCGCAAACCGCACCATGTGCCGCTGTCGAGGCAAGTCGTTGAACTGCTCAAGGACCTGCGATACGTGACCGGCCCCAATGGCTTTGTGTTCCCTTCGGTCCGTACCCGCGCTCGGCCGATGAGCGAGAACACGCTCAACGGTGGACTGCGCCGGCTTGGCTACACAACCCACGAAATGACTGGCCACGGCTTCCGGGCGATGGCCAGCACCTTGCTCAACGAATCGGGCAAATGGTCGTCCGATGCCATCGAGCGCGCCCTGGCTCATGGCGACAAGGACAAGGTGCGCGCTGCCTATCATCGCGGCACGCACTGGAGTGAGCGCGTCGAGATGGCGCAATGGTGGTCGGACTATCTCGACGCGCTGAAGGGCACAGTGAACCACAAGTCGATGCGGCGCCGGCTGGCAGCCGTTGCCTGATAGCCAGCTACCTGTTCGCCTGCCCGACAAGCGCGCGTAGGCTCGCCATGGGGATCAGAGTGCAGCGGCCGACCTTCACCGTCTCGATATCGCCCGAAGCGATCAGTTCGTAGATCTTCGACCGGCACAGGCCCGTCAGCCGGACCGCCTCGGCGATGCGCACGGTCAGCGGATCGAGCGGATGCCGCGCGACAAACAGGATGAGAATGCAGCGTCAATCAAGATGAGAATCGGTGTTTGCCGTGTCGGTGGAGGGCGGAGGGCGTAGCCCGCAGCCCGGAGACGACACGGCAAACACCGATCGCCCTTTGACGAAGGGGGCGCTGATGGTCGGGGTCGGCCCGATATTCACGAGCATTTCCAGAGTTGAGGGAGATGCCGTGGGTGCCGGGTTGCCACGTCAACGATCATCAGATGAGGTTCTTCATGAAGCTTCGACAGACCAATGGCATCGCGGCGGCTTCCGCGAAGGCGGGGTTCAGCACGGCAACGGGTTATCGCCTCGCCCAGGCGCCGGTGCTTCCCTCGCAGCGTGCCAGGACGCGTGAACGGCGCCGGCCCGATCCGCTGGCCGAGATTTTCGAGAATGAGATCGTACCCCTGCTCAAAGCGGCGCCGGGGCTGCGGGCGGTGGCGGTCTTCGAGGAGATGCGTCGACGTCATCCCGATCTCGATCCCGGGGTCAGGCGCACCATGGAGCGGCGCATCCGCTCCTGGCGGGCGCTTTATGGACCTGAGCAGGAGGTGATCTTTCGTCAGATCCATGAGCCGGGCCGGCTTGGCCTGTCCGACTTCACCGACATGGGCGATCTTGGCGTCCTGGTCGCCGGGCAGCCGCTCGATCATCGTCTCTATCACTTCCGGCTGATGTGGTCGGGCTTCGAACATGCCCATGTGATCCTGGGCGGCGAGAGTTACGTCGCGCTGGCCGAAGGGCTGCAGAACGCGCTGTGGGCGCTGGGCGGTGCGCCGACAGAGCACCGCAGCGACAGCCTGTCGGCCGCCTTCCGCAATCTTGATGCCGAAGCCCGGGCGGATCTCACCACCCGCTACGACGCGCTGTGCGGGCATTATGGCATGACGCCGACCCGCAACAACCGCGGCATCGCGCATGAGAATGGCGGGATCGAAAGCGCGCACGGCCATCTCAAGGCGGCGGTTCGCGACGCGCTCTTGCTGCGCGCCTCGCGCGACTTCGATGATCTGGCCGCCTATCGCCGCTTCATCGACGAGATCGTGGCAGCCAAGAACCGGCGCAATGGTGCCCGCATCGACGCCGAACGCGCCGCGCTGCAACCGCTGCCCGACCGGCGCACCAGCGATTATGAGGAAGTCATCGTCACCGTCACGTCGACCAGCAGCTTCACTCTGAGGAAAGTGTTCTACACCGTGCCTTCGCGGCTGATCGGGCATCGGCTGCGGGTCCGGCTCTACGATGACCGGCTCGACCTGTTCATCGGCGGCACCCATCTCATGACGCTGGCGCGTGGACGCTCGAAGAGCAATGGCGCGCACGGACATGTCGTCGATTACCGGCATGTGATCCACAGCCTGCGCCGCAAGCCAATGGCGCTGATGAAGCTGGTCTATCGCGATCAGCTCTTCCCACGCGAGGCCTACGCCCGGACCTTCGAGAGGCTGGTCGAGGCCTTGGGCGAACGCGCGGCCTGCCGGACGATGGTCGAACTGCTGGCCATGGCGCATGAACAGGCTTGCGAGGCCGAACTCGCCGATCTGCTGGGCGCCGATCTTGCCGCCGGCCGCCTGCCCGACATCGCCGCGCTCAGGGAGCGCTTCGCCCCCAATCCGGCGGCGCTGCCCGAGGTGGTCGTCGAGCTCGCGTCCCTCAGCACATATGACGTGCTGCTGACGGGAGAAGCCGCATGACCCAGGCGATCGACGCCCAGCGTCTCACCCTCATCCTCAATGACCTGCGCCTGCCGGCCATCAAGCTGGTATGGCCGGACTTCGCCGCGCGCGCCGACAAGGAAGGCTGGCCCGGAGCCCGCCTGCTTGCGGCCCTTGCCGAGCATGAGATCGCCGAACGTGATCGACGCCGCATCGAACGTCATCTGAGCGAAGCGCGGCTGCCTCCGGGCAAGACGCTCGAAAGCTTCGCCTTCGATGCCGTGCCGATGATCTCGCGCGCGCAGGTCACCGCCATGTGCTCGGGCGACGGTTGGCTGGAAAAGGGCGCCAATCTCATCCTGTTCGGCCCGCCCGGTGGCGGCAAGTCGCATCTCGCCGCCGCCATCGGCCTGGCGCTGATCGAAAATGGCTGGCGCGTGCTGTTCGCGCGCACTTCCGACCTCGTGCAAAAACTTCAGGTCGCGCGCCGCGAACTCGCGCTCGAAGCCGCCATCGCCAAGCTCGACAAATATCACCTGCTGATCCTCGACGACCTCGCCTATGTCACCAAGGACCAAGCCGAGACCTCGGTCCTGTTCGAGCTGATCAGCGCCCGATACGAGCGTCGCTCCATGCTCATCACCGCCAACCAGCCCTTCGGTGAATGGAACCGCGTCTTCCCCGATCCCGCCATGACGCTCGCCGCCGTCGACCGCCTGGTCCACCACGCCACCATCTTCGAGATGAATGTCGAAAGCTACCGCCGGCGCTCCGCTCTCCAGCGTCAATCACGCGCCGGACGGCCCCCAACCTACGCGACAATCAAAACCGCCGACGAATTGTCGCCGCGCGACAATCAAGCCGGCGAATAGAGCTTGCCAGCGTCAATCTGAAACGGCACAAACAACCCGCCGCGACAATCTGTTCTCATCCTGATTGACGCCCGCCTCTCATCCAGATCGCCGCGCTATAGGAGATAGAGCTGCGATCGCCAGCCGCCGGGGATATGGCAGATTTTCATGCGCCAGCCCCTTCGCGGCGAACGGCCGTTGGCGATTGCGAGTAGCTCGCATTAGGGATAGGAACATTGTGCGATCCAGCGGCCAGCTTGTCGCGCGTGAGCCCCGTGCCAGCGGGGCTTTCGCATTTCTGGGGCATGGTTCAAGCCGCTTCGCCTTGGAGCAGCCGGTGCAGGCTGGCTGCGGGGATCAACGTGCGGCGCCCCAGCTTGCGGGTTTCGATCTTCCCTTCTCGGATCAGCAGGTAGAGACTGCTCATTCCGATGGAGAGCACCCGGCAGGCTTCCTGCGGGGAGTATGCGAGCGGGGCGAGTTGCTGAGTTTCGGTGGGCACTGGCTGGCTCCTTCGTTTTTGGCCAGCAGTCTTATGAGAAGATTACAGGGGATAACCGCAAGCGCACTTTCACGCATGCGAGTGCAGTCACAAAAATGGGCAGAGGCTCATTCTTCTCCCGAATCTGGCAGGATCGTGCCGATCATTCATTGACGGTTAGGGAGTGTCGGCATACATGAGGGCCAACAACACCCCCCAGGCCTAGGCTTCGGCTGCCCAAACCGGGGGGTTACTCATGGGGCCCTCTCGGTTATTCCGGGAGGGCCTTATGCGTTACGACAAGCCCGCCACTACAATAGACGAGCAAATCACGCTGCTCGAAGCCCGAGGAATGACTGGCGATCCCGCGCTTATGCGGCGATGGCTGGAAACGGTCGGGTACTACCGGCTGAGTGCCTATTGGCTGCCATTTGAGCTACCTGCAGCGGCCCCTGCGACGCGATCCAAGGCCTTCCCCGCGAACACCCAGTTTGATGCCATCGTCGATATCTACGTTTTCGACCGCAAGTTGCGCTTGCTGGTCACGGAAGCGATCGAGCGGGTCGAGATTGCGCTTCGGTCTCGTTGGACCAACCGGATGACGCTGGCTCATGGCTCACATGTGCACCTGAACGCTGAGTGCTTCCAATCCGGGTACGACCACGTTGCTTTGCTGGCGCAGCTCGCCAGCCGCACAAAAGACAGCAACGAGGTGTTCGTCGACCACTACCGCGGAAAGTACGACGCCCCGTACTTGCCGCCGCTTTGGATGGTCACCGAATTGATGACATTCGGCGAGTTGTCGCGATGGTTTGCCGCGACGAGTGATCCCAAGGTCAAGACTGCCGTGGCTAAGGACCTGGGCATGCCGTCGCGCGAAGTGTTCGAGGGCACGCTGCAGCTTCTGTCCTACATCCGGAACATCTGCGCACATCACGGGCGCCTGTGGAACCGGCAAACCGTGAAACGGCTGCCGGCCATCAAGCGGTTTCGCGAGGATCTGGTCATTTCCCTTGATGGCGACCAGCACCAGCCGGACAACCGGATTTACAACGCGCTGGTGGCGCTTGTGCATCTCATGAAGCACCAGAGCGCTGCCACTACCTTCCCGATCCGGTTGGCGGATTTGGTTCGAACGCGAAATCTACACCAGCAAGCTGCGATGGGGTTTCCCGCAGATTGGGAACAACGGCCTTGCTGGCAACCCTGACCCTGTCCCCTATTCCTCGTGCGCCCACGGAGAGGGCGGAGGTTTGGTCCCCCGCCCTTCACCGGGTACTAATGTTTAAGCTGCAGTCGCCAACCTATGCCGTCTCTCCTCAGGCGCTCTGAACGCGAGCTGGTGCGCGTCCTTTGCCAGTGCCGCCGTGATCTCCGACGATTCGGAGATATGGCAAGCACCTGAGTCGCGGAACACCTGCAGCTTCCTTGACAGTTCGGCCAGATTGCTAGCCGGGTGACGCAGAAACGCTAGCAGCGCGGAATGTTCTGCATCGCACAACTGCCGCTCAAGCTCTTCGGGAAGATCGTCACCGTCGTTTCCGGGCGCATGTAAGGCAAGCTGCCATGCGGCCGATGCGTACCGCCATGCCGAATAGAGGCGGTTGGCTTCGTTCCTTGTGATAGCCATCGATTAGGCCTTTCCGTGCAGAAGGCAGGCCTTGATGGCATTCCGGCCATCCGCAACCGACTCCAACATGTCCAGCATCGCTTGCATCCGGCCTGTGTGCTGGCCATCGCAGAAGGCATCGTGCCGAACTCGCACTTCGTCTGGAAGATTGAACTCCGCTGGCCTGTGCGAAGGGCTGCAATGCCATTCAGGATAGCAGAACGCCACGCGGTCATCATGCCCGATGGTCGCAGTGCCGCCATGGGCCCGCCAATGGGCAAGCCAGATGGTTGCAAAATTGAGCGGATAGGGCACCAGCCCGCCGGCGTTGTGGTCCGCTTTGGTGTCCCCTACGTCGATTACAGCCATGATCAGCACTCCTGTTGCTGTTTGTGGTCAGGGCCGGCGGGGAAGCTCCTACCCTTCCCCCGCTGGCCCGCTTCCATCGGGCGCTTGGCCCGGTGAAACTCTAGCCCGCCTCCGCTCTGCGGATCGCAGTGACGTTCGGAGTGACGCCAGACAGCGATGGCGAAGCGAATCGGCCCCATGCTTCCATGAGCGAGCGGCGAAGGTCGCGCAGATCGCTGCGGAGGTAGGCCTGTTCAGTTGCGGTGCCGACTTTGTGGGCAAGGGCCATCTCGGCGACCATAGCGGGGATTGTCGGGCAGCGTTCGGCAGCAAAGTCACGGAACGCGGAGCGGAAGCCATGGACCGTTTCATGGCGCCCAGCCGTCCGCAGTGCCTTGGTCAGCGACATATCCGAGAGCGGCTTACCCTTCTTGAAGCCTTCAAAGATAAGACCATCCCGAAGAGCCTTTTCCGGCTGCCATTGCGTCAGTAGCGCAACAGCAGCGTCCGAGAGCGTGACAACGTGCCCCTTGGCCATCTTCATCATCGAGGCAGGCCGCGTCCAGGTGCGGGCATCAAGGTCGACTTGCGCCCATGTTGCGTTCCGCACTTCACCAGACCGGGCGGCCGTCAGGATCGCGAACAGGACAGCGAACCTGCTGGCAGTCGCATCCTTGGCAAGTTCGGCGGCGAAGAAGGTGGGGATCTCAGCGAATGGCATGGCGGCGAAGTTCTTGCCCTGCTCTTGCTTTGCGAGACCAGAGCGCAGTTCCCGAGCGTCCGGCAGGGCATCCTTGCGCCAGCCGCGCGCCTTCGCGAAGGCGAGCACCTGCCCGATGCGGCTGCGCACCTTACGCGCCATGACCGGCTTGCTCTGCCAGATTGGTGCGAGCGCCGTGATGACGTCCGAGCCGCCGATCACATCGACCTTCATGCTGCCGAGCTTGGGAACTGCATGCTCCTCAAGTGAGGCGAGGAACGCCTTGGCGGTGCGGTCCGACCAGCCGGACTTGAGCGCCTCATGCGCCTCTTTCACCGCCACCGCAAAGGTGGGGGTGGGGCGCCGTTCCCGATCGCGCTCGGTGACAGGATCAGCGCCAGCCTTTGTCAGCTTTCGCAGCGCTGCTGCTTTCTCCCGCGCCTCTGCGAGTGTGAGCACCCGTCGCAGCATCAGAGGGGTTTCATCGTGCCGCTTGTCCGTCTCGGCAAATGCATCGCGGCCAGCGCCGGCGACATCTGCCGCGCCCAGTCCGATATCACGCCGGCGCTTCCCATCCTTGATACGTAGCACCCAGTTGCGAGCACCAGACGGAGCAACCACGAGAAGCAGGCCGGCGCCATCGACCAGCACGCGCTTGCGCTTCGCCCCCTCTGGGCCAACACCCGGCTTCGCGTTCCGGACCTGCATGACTGTCAACTTACCCATGCTTTCCCCACTTCCTTCCCAACAAAATTAGACGGAAGTTGGCGGAAGTCAACGCAAGTCAGCGGAAACTCTGGCGGTAAATTGTCGAAAATGCTGGGCTTAGTCGGATGTCTGCGGCGGCTTGCGGAAGAATGTTATAATCCTCGCGGGGCATCCAATCTCCGAAGAATAATCCTTCTGAATCAAAAATTTGCGATTTCAGATCGAGTCCCATCTCCACAAGACACCCTTCACCTGCTGCAGGACACAGACCTGCGGGGGCGGACCGGCGCGCGATGCGCTTGACCAATGGAGCGGGTGAGCTAGCCTGACCCTGCGGGACTTTGCTGGGATAGCGACCGGATCATCCGAATGTCTGATGTGCGACGCAAACCAAGACTTTCGAATATTGCGGCAGCGGCCGGCGTTTCGGTCGCCACGGTTTCGCGCGTCCTCAGCGACCATCCGGCCATCCTGCCCGAAACGAAAGCGCGGGTGCGGGCGCTGGCCGAGGCGGAGGGATATCCGCTGCGCGATGCGGGCAGCCGGCCGCGCAAGGTGCGCGTGCGGCGACCGAGGCGGAGCGGGTCGGTCTGCGCGGTGATGCCGGTGGCGCTGCCGGCGGGCAGCCGGCTTGCCAATGCGTTCGAGATGAACCTGCTGGGCGGCGTCGGCGCCGCCATGCGCGATCAGGGCCTCGATTTCTCGGTCTCGGCGCAGGCGCCGCATGATGACGCCTCGCTGCTCCGCTTCATGGAAACCCATCCCTACGACGGGGTGATCTTCTTCGGGCAGTCGCAGTTTCATGAAGGGCTCAATGCCTTGGCGGCGGGAGCGCGGCCCTTCGTGGTCTGGGGTGTGGAATCGCCGGGGCAGCGCTATTGTTCGGTGGGCAGCGACAACTTTGCCTGCGGCTATCGCGCCACGCAGCATCTGATCGAGCTGGGGCGCCAGCGGGTGGCGTTCATCGGTCAGGCCGCGCCGATCACCACCGCGCAGACACGCCATTCGCAGCTTTCCGAACGGCTCGCCGGGTTTCGCAGCGCACTTGCCGCCGCGCAGCTGCCCACCGGCCTCACGATGATGCGGCCTGCCAGCTCGGGGCTGGCGGCGGGCGAGGACGGCGTGCGGGCACTGCTGGCGCAAGGAACAGCGTTCGACGCCGTGGTCGCTTCGTCCGATCTCGTCGCGCTGGGGGCTATCCGCGTTCTGCGCGAGAGCGGCATGCGCGTGCCGGAGGACGTTGCGGTGGTGGGCTATGACGACAGCGAGTTTGCCCGCCTCGTGCAGCCGCAACTCACTACGATGCGGCAGGATCCGATTCTTGCCGGCAACCTGCTGGTCAGCAAGCTGCTGCGGGCGATGGCGGGTTACGAGGTGAAGTCGGAGCGGCTGCCGATCGAACTGGTCGTGCGCGAATCCTGCGGCGGTGCGGCGGTTGCAAGCCCGCTGGTCCAGACGGCGAAGCCGGCGATCACGGCATAGGCCAGCGCGGGCACGGCAAAGGCCTGCGCAAGGCCTTGGTGCTCGGCGAGGTAGCCTGCCGCGGCGGACATCAGCGCACCCCCAGCAATCGCGGTCGAAAGCAGGCCTGAAACCGCGGCTGGCGGCGCATCGGCATGCTCGAGGGTGAGCGCGAAGATGGCCGGGAACATGATCGAATTGCACAGACCCGTGGCAAGCAGGGCATAGCCGGGGAGCGGACCCGACAGTGCGAGCACCGCAATCACGCAAAGCAAGGCAAGCATTGCGGCAACGCCAAGCGCGCGGGATGCAGGCACCCGCAGGAGCAGTGCACTGCCCAGCGCGCGGCCCACCAGCGCGCCGCCCCAGAAGACCCACGCGACGATCTGGCCAGCGTCAGCAAGGCTGAGCCCCAAAGTTGTCGGCAGATGGAGGTAGGGGATCAGCAGGCTGCCGATCGTGCCTTCCGCGCCCACATAGAGCGCGATGGCGGTGGCGCCGACAAGCGCCCGGCGCGAGCGAAGTGCCTGACGGATCGGCGCAAGGCTGGCGGGGGCAAGATTGCCCCAGCTTTTGCGGCGGACGAGTGCCGCACCTGCCAGCACGATCACCGACACGGCTCCGGCGAGCAGATAGGCTTGTCCGGCGCCATCGGCGATGGAGCGCGGTTCGCTACCGAGCGCGAGCGCTGCGCCGAGACTGACCCCGGCGAGCACGCCGATCGAATTGAAGGCCTGTGCTGCGGACAGCCGCGCCGCTGCGCTGCGCGTGCTGCCCGCCTGCACCGCGCAGACGTTCGCGGCGACCTGCAGCGCTGCAATGCCGAGCGCGACAAGGGCAAGCGCGGCGACAAGGGCTGCGAAGCTGGCATGGGCGCCGCCTGGCGGGTGCAGCGCCATGGCGACCACAAGGCAGCCGAGGACGACCAGGCTCAGCCCGCCAAGCATCACCGCGCGCGGGCCACTTTGCTGCAGCCGCTGCGCCAGAACGAGCGAGGAAAACCCGCTGACCACGAGCGCGATCCATTGCACGACCATGGCCACCGAGAGGCCAAGGCCGAACACGATCGGGACGACGGGCACCAGAGTCGTCGCCATCGCCCCGGCGAGGCCCATGATGAAGAAGGCGCCAAAGGACACGGCAAGCAGCGCCAGGTGGCCGGCTTGCGGTGTTACCTTGCCGAGGTCTTCGGGCGGTGTTTCCTCCATCACCTTCCTATGCCGTCCCGACTGGCCGCCGCCCAGTCCGCAAAAATTTGCATATGCAAAAAATTCACTGATTCATTGCAATCGATTGTCAGGGCCATAGTTCAAGCAGCGGCAAAGTCGGGACCGGCAACGGAGAGTCGCAGGCCCGAAACAGGGAGAGGATCAGTCTCATGAATGCACGGAAGAGTCTTGTCTGCTCGACGGCGGTTGTCGCCCTTCTGAGCGGAACCGGCGCTTGGGCCCAGCAGGCCGCGCCCGATGCTGCAGCGCCCGCAGCTGATGAGCCGATCATCGTGACGGGCTTCCGGGCAAGCTTGCAGCGCGCCCAGACCGAAAAGCAGAACAATTTGTCGGTGGTTGAGGCGCTGACGGCGGAAGATATCGGCAAGCTGCCGCAGTCGAGCGTCGCGGATTCGCTGAGCCGTCTGGCGGGTCTGGCGGGTGAACGCCGCGCGGGCCGTCTGAGCGGCATTTCGGTGCGCGGTTTCCGCGAGGACTTCGTGGGCACGACGCTCAACGGGCGCGAGCTGATCGGTATCGGCGACAACCGCGGGGT
>Ga0310345_10005431_pt1 | contig 11313 bp, 9 predicted proteins | sample HC15DNA20500_MG_FD_204667 | JGI IMG/M metagenome (GOLD analysis project Ga0310345, IMG submission 204667) | Marine microbial communities from station ALOHA, North Pacific Subtropical Gyre - HC15-DNA-20-500_MG | ecosystem: Environmental > Aquatic > Marine > Oceanic | place: Pacific Ocean: North...
TGAGCAACGCACGACCGACCGGGGTCCGAAAGCCGCTGAGGGCCGCATACAAGATGAGGGGGGGGAGCAGAGAGATCGCCCTCGGCCCGAACAGGCGGCTCAGGGCTGTTGCTAGGAGCGCCAGGTGCAACCCCGACACGGCGAAGAAATGGAGCGTCCCGGTGCGGGCCATGCGGTCTCGGTCGGCGGGCGGGAGCCGATCCCCCAGGAGCAGCGCGCGGAGGATGGCCGTAGTGTTCGTGGGCAACCCCTCCGCGAGTCGGGAACGGGCTTTCCGGCGTGCCCGCTCGACGAGGGCTGGGGGGTAGAGGGGGTCGGGTGACCGCGTCACCACCAGGCCCGAAGCCGCGCCCACAGAGACGACCCGTCCGCTGGGGTTCAGGCGGCCCAATGCCCTGATCCGGGTTCCTGGGAGGGGGCCGTGACTGGTGCCGGGGACGGCGATCCACGGGCCCCTCTCCAAGGGGACGAGGACGCCAGTGCGTGTCTCGCGGCAAGGCGTGGCGACGGTGCCTTCGACCAGGACCACCGCGGATCGTGGCGCAGCTGTGGCGATCCATGGCGGCTCCACCGACGGCAGCCTGGCGAAGAACAGGGCGGTCCCAGCGATGACGGAGAACACGGCCCGGGTGTCACGGCGGAAATGAACGCAGGCGAGCAGGGCGCCTGTCGACGCGGCGGCCAGCGCGGGGTGCGGCCCGCAGACGACCGCGACGGACACGGGGACGATGAAAGCGCAAGCAAAGAGGAGCACGCACCTACGCTACGCCCGGTGGCGAGCGCCGCGTGCGGGAGCGGCGACGCTTCGTCAGTCCTCCGGCTTTCCCTTCTGCGCTTCGGGGAGGGTGATCGTAAACGTGGTCCCCTCATCGATCGCACTCACGACGTCGATATTCCCGCCATGCTCGAGGATGATGCGTTGGCAGATGGCGAGCCCTAGGCCGGTGCCGCCGGTGCGTGTGCTGAAGTACGGTTCGAACAGGCGCGCCCGGTCAGCTTCCGGGATCCCACGGCCCGTATCGGTCACCTGGATCTCGACGACTCGACCGCGCTCTCCGTCATCGCTCCGCGCCTCGACGTAGATTTGCCCGTCGTCGTCCATGGCCTCCATCGCGTTGTTGAAGAGGTTGAGGAAGACGCGGCCGATCTCATCTTTGTCGACGAGGACCTCGGTCCCTTCCGGCGTCTTTATCTCGCAGGTCACGAGGACGTCAGCTTCAGCTCGTCCGCGGTACATGTGTACGGCGCTCGAGACCAGTTCGGCTATGTCGTGGGACTCGACCTCGCGGTTGGGGAAGCGGCCGAAGGAGGCGAAGTCCGAGGCGATCCGCCGCAGGCCTTCGCACTGATCGACGATGGTCTTGACCGAGTCGGAGAGGATGTCGTCAAACGCCGGGTGCCGATCCTGGTGGGCTGTCCGGAGCTGCTGCGCGGACAGCATGATCGGGGTCAGCGGGTTCTTGATCTCGTGCGCGACCTGCCGCGCCATCTCCTGCCACGCGGCGTCCTTCTCGGCCTTGATAAGGCGGCGATTGCTCTCGCCCAGGTCTTCGGCCATCTTGTTGAACGAATCGGCGAGCACCGCGATCTCGTCATTGGTCTTGATGGTGACCCGCGCCTTGAGGTTGCCCCGTGCCAGCTCCTGGGTGTAGCCGATCAGGCGCGTGATGGGCTCGGTGAGCCGGTGGCTGAAGACAGCGGCCATCAGGATGACCATGCCGGTGACGATCAGCGCGGCGATGACCATGAAGTCTCGCAGCAGGTAAACGTCGCCATAGATCTCCGTGTGGTTGATGCCCACACCGACGACCCACGCGAACCCGTGCTCCGAGTCGTTTGTGTAGGCGAATCCGGAGATCTTGGTCGTCCCCGGCGGGTATTCGTATTCGTGGGCTCCGTAGGGTGCCGTGCCCATCGCCTCATGAAGCCCGCCGAGTCCGTGATCTCGCTTGAGGCTGTTCCCGAGCAGGTCCTGTTTGTTGTGGGCGATGATCGTGTCGCGATCGGAGGCGAAGAGGAATGGATACCCGGATTCGTAGCGGGTGCCGGAGGACCCGGGTTGATCAGGTGACTTGAACCGCTCTGTGACCTGGTCGAGGACGCCTTGAATGCTGGACCAGTTGAACAGGCCGATGAGCGCCCCCACGGGTTGTGTGCCCCCGGGGGCGACGATGGTGCCAGCGAACCCGATGGCGTAGCGGTTCGCTTTGTCCGGGTAGCCGCTCTTCTCCAGCTCGTAGGGAGGTTCACCCGCCGCCAAGGTGCTCAGAGTCGAGACATGCCAGTCATTAGTCGAGACCGGCACCTCTGGCTGGTTGAGGGCAGCGGCGCTGGGAGAGAGGGCGTGGTCGAGCCACGTGCGTTCGCTCTCTGACAGCTTGAGGTCATCGATCTTCGAGCCGCGCAGGTGCTTCTCACCGGTCGTGCTCTCGGCGACGATGGTCCGCCCGCTCGCCTCGATCAGGAGGAGCAGGTCGAGGTCGTGTCGGTAGTTCTTCTGGCGACGGAGGAACTCGTTGAGGTGCGCCTCGAGCCCCCCCCACTGGGCGGCGCCCTGTCCGAGGAGGTCGGCCATCTGGCTGGCGAGGATATTGTCGTCTGCGCGGCTACGGATGAGGGTCCGCATGCCGCTCACTTCCCGGTCCAACTGGGCGGCCGTTTCGCGGGCCTGGCGGACCAGCCAGTACTTGATCACCGTCTCGGTCATCCGGTCCCGGGCCTTGGAATAGGTCCACCAGGACAGAACGAGAAACGGAATAAGCCCGATCACCAGGAATATGGTGACCAGCTTGACGAAGATGCCGCGAGGTAGCCGCATTCGGGGCGAGTTCTTGAGGACGCGTCCGCTCGGTTATCCTAACCGCCGATGACCATCACGGCTTGCTACCCGGGCAGCTTCGATCCCATGACCCGTGGGCACCTCGACCTAGTCGAGCGCGGACTGCGCCTGTTTGACCACCTCGTCGTCGCTATTGGCGTCAACGGAGAGAAGGCCTCGCTTTTCTCGCTGGAGGAGCGGGAGGGCCTCATCCGGGCCGAGGTGGCGCAGTTTGGAGATCGGGTCGAGGTGGCGACCTTCGACGGCCTCGTCGTCGATTTCTGCAAGGCGAGGGGCGTGGGAGTCCTGCTGCGCGGTCTGCGCACCGTGTCGGACTTCGAGTCGGAGATGGCGATGGCGTTCACCAATCGCCGGCTCGCTTCCGAGATCGAGACGGTGTTCATGATGCCGTCGGAGGACTACGCGTTCGTGAGCAGCCGTCTCATCAAGGAGATCGTCCGCGCGGGCGGTTCGGTCTCCGATTTCGTACCGCCTCATGTCGAGCGTGCGCTCGCAAACAGGCTTGGAGATTGACCGCATGGAATCGAATGTCGACGCTGTTTCCACGAGCGCTGCCCCCGAGGCCATCGGGCCCTACTCGCAGGCCACGGTTACCGGGGGCTGGGTCTTCTGCAGCGGCCAGGTCGGGCTTGATCCGAGCACCGGGGAGCTGGTCGCCGGGGGGGTAGAGGAGCAGACGCATCGTGTCTTCCTCAACCTCCTCGCCGTGATGGAGGCGGCGGGGGGGAGCCTGGCGGATGTCGCCCGATGCACGGTCTACCTCAACAGCATGGATGACTTCGCGAAGGTCAACGAGATCTACGCGAGCTACTTCACCGAGCCTTACCCGGCCCGCGCCACGGTCGAGGTGTCGCGGTTGCCCAAGGACGCGCTGGTGGAGATCGATGCCGTGGCCAAGGTCGGGCACAGCCGGCACGGCCTGGGCTGATCAGTCCGGGAGCATGGAAGCCAGGCGGCGGAGCCGCGCCGCTTCCCTTAAACCGGAGATGCGATCGGGGCTGGCGGGGAGGCTCGCGGCGTGTCGCTCGTGGAGGCGCGCCGCCGCCCGCAACATGTTGCGGGCGACGCTCGCACGTTGGGACTCACGGGACGCCCGTTCGTACCACTTGGCTGCGGCGGAGATGTCCTGCCGCTGCATCTCGAGCATGGATAGGGCGGTCATGAGGTCCGATTGATTGCGGGCGGTGCCGATCCGAGACGACAGGTTCTCGATCTCGGATCCCACGGCCCGGATGGCGGCGCCGTGGCGGCCGAGCTTCCGCAGGGTCTCGGCGATGTGACCGGTGATCAATTCGGTGCGCAGCGGCGCCGAGCGGGCCCGGCGTAGGGCTTCTTCGAGATGGGGGAGGCCATCCGTGAGGCCTTGGTTCGGCTGTCCGTCGAGTTGGGCGATGCTGCGGATCACGGCGGCCTCGAGCTGCGGACCTCGGACGTCCCACCAGCGATCCTCGCTCAGCTTGGCGAAGACCGCGCGCTGCTCTTCGAGGAACACGCGGGCCTCGGCTTTGCGGCGGCCGAATATCAGGATGCGAGAGAGATCTTGCCCCGCGCTGCTTGATCGGGGCTCCAAGCGCAGGGTCTCTCTCAGTTCGCGCTCGGCCTCCAGGAGGAGGCGTGTGCGTGGTTCACCTGAGAGCTTGCTGGCGCGGGCCAGCAGGATTTGTGCCAGGACGTTGTGAGCCTCGTAGATGGACGGCAGGTGCTGTACGACCCAGCGCGCGTGTGCTTCCGCTTCTCGCAGCGCCAACAGGTTTATGGAACCGCCTCGTGCCTTGGGCATGCCCTTGTTTTGGAGGAAGCGGACAAGGTCGAGGCGTGTCTTGTGGTCGCTTTCGTCGAGAGAGAGCGCGCGCCGCAGCTCCGCTTCCAGCTTCGTCCTGAGCTCGAATGTCCTGGCGAGGTGGCGTTGCTGCGCCGCGCCGTGATCCTCGCGTAGGAGCTCCTTCAGCAGCCGGGCTTCCTCGCTGCCCGAGGCCTGAAGCGATCGCAGCCCTGCCTGGGAGGTCTGGTCCTGTTGGGATTGGCTCGCGAGGCCGGTCTGCTCGTCCAGGTCCCGTTTGGTGATGGTGGCGAGCAGCCGCCAAGAGCTGCTCTGTCCTGGTGCATCCTCTACGAGGGCTCGCATGAGCGACTCGTCGCTGGCGTAGTCGAACGACCGGTTAAGGGTCATCGCCGCGCACACCGCGGTCGCCGTGAACAGGATGGATCCACCCATGCGGGGCCAACGGGATATGACGCGAACGATGAACAGGGTCGCCCCCGCGATGGGGAGCGCGAGGAACCGCTCCCCGAACGTCTCGCCGGTCACGTACAGCACGTTGGCCACGATGGCGAGGGGGCCGGCGAACAGTCCGAGCAGGAACGCATCCCGGGTATCGCGAAAGCAACGCCAGACGAAGAGACCAACGAACGCGATCCCGACGCCGAGGGCCACCCAGGCGGTCATGGTTGCGGGCTCGTCGTACTCGTTGAGCAGGGGATGGGGGAGCAGGGTCAGACTGACGTAATCACCGAGGAAGGAGGTGCCCAGGATTGCGCGGTCTGCGAAGCCCCAGCCGTGCAAGACTTGCTGCCCGCCCTCGGGGCCGAGGCCGACGACGACCGTGCGCCAGGCGAAGGCCACCGCGAGGGCGCCCCCGACCCAGAGCGCGATGCGTGTGCGCTCGGCGCGCGGGAGTCGCGGGAGCATGGGTACGAGGAGGAGGAGCACGATCGCCTGTTCCTTCGACCAGAACGCGAGCACCGCGAGCGCGGCGGCAGCGGGGCCGCGCCAGCCCCTCCCTCCCCGCGCTGCGATGGTCAGGGTCGCGAGTGAGAACAAGGTCATGAGGCACTCCGCTCGCCCGCTGATCCACAGCACGGCTTCGGTCCTGGCGGGGTGCGCCGCGAACAGCGCCGCTGCCATCCCGGCGGCGGTCGGACCGAACCCGATGCCCCGTCCGAGGGAGTACACGAGGGCCGCGGCGCCGGCGGCCAGCAGGAGGTTCGTCACGTGCCACACCGGGGCGGAGTCCTGGTTGACCGGCAGGTTGAATACGCGGCTGATGATGAAGTCGAAACGCAGGCTCTGCGTCGTGACCGGCCGGAACAGGCCGAGCTCGTGCTCAGGCTGAAACGGCGAGGAGAACATGAGTGACGGGGGCGTCGGCTCGGTCACGTGCGGGTTAAGGACGACGTAGAGGGTGTCGTCGCGGATGAGTCCCCCTGACACCGCCGGGAGCCCCGTGCCGACGGCGAGCAGGACGGGGATGAGGAGGGGGAGGGCGCGGCGCATCCCCTTGCCTGGTAAATCTCGTGCCGACGGGCTCATGGGCGCATCATGTCGGGTCAGGCGGTTCGGCGTCAAACTTGGTAGCGTCGAAGCATGGTCCCTTGTCCGAAGTGCGACGCCTCCGTTCACGCTGGAACGAGGCGCTGTCCGTTTTGCGGGACGCCCGTTTCACTGGCCGGGTTTCGTCCCGACAGCAAGCGGAGGCCCGACCCGATCGTCGACCCGATGCTCGATCTCTTCGAGCGCGACGACAGCGTGCGGTACTGCAGCGACTGCGTCAACGAGTTCGTTGAATCGGAGAAGACCTGCCGCGGCTGCCGGCGCCGTCTCAGCCGCGTGTTGCGGAGTGCGTACGAGAGGCTCCTCCTCTCCCGCCCTCTGCGAGAATTGGGTGAAGCGGTCGCCGCGGGTCCGCCGCGGGTCCCCGCTGATCTCGTGCGCGTGAAGGTGGCGCAGGGGCTTGCGGAGGCGCAGACGTTCCTCGAGGAGCTGCGTTTCATCGGCCTCGAGGCGGTCCCCGGCAGTGACGCTCTGGACCCGTTCAATGACCCCGAGGCCATCGGCATCTATGTCCATGCATGTGACCGTGAAGCGGCGGGTTATCTGCTACAGGGCTTGAAGCCCTCTGATCCGTTGGCCGATCCTCCGACGCCGGACCGGGATCCACGGGCCGATGCGCTCGACGCGGCGCGGGCCTTTGGCGCCTTCGGCAAGTACAACGACGCGCTGAGGGTCCTGGGGCAGCTTGGTGACGATGGTGAGGCGCTCGGACTGGCGGCCGAGATGCTGCTGCTCGCGGGGCGGGTTCGGGCGGCGGAGCGGTACGCGATCGACGCCGCCGACGCGCGTTTACCGGACAGGGAGCGGGGCTGTCTCCTCGCTCAGGCAGGGCTCATGAAGGCGCTCGGGCACGACGGCACGCCGTTCGGCGAGGGCGCCGATCTGCGCGGCGCCGCGGGGGTGCTCGCGGACGCCGTCGCGTTCGCGCCTCGGGTGCTCCGGGTGGGGAAGGTGCTGGCCGAGGTCCTTGACGGTCTCGGCGACCGTGAGGCGTTCGTGCGGGAGCTTCGTCGCCTCGAAAAGGTCAACGCCAACCTGGTGGTCCGCGACGGCATCTGGCGGCGCCAGTTCCTCTCCACAGCCTTCTGAATCACCCTCGTTCCCGCCTCCGGCGGTGGTCACGCCAGGTGGCACGACACGGCGGACCCGCCCACCGTGCGCATGGTGGGTCGCTCGGACGCGCAACGCTCCTCCGCGACCGGGCATCGGCTCGCGAACGCGCAGCCTTTGGGTACGCGTTCCTGGGACGGGGGTTCGCCTCCGAGGGGTCTGCTGACGCGGGCGGCTTGAAGCACTGGGTCCGGGACGGGTACGGCGTCGAGCAGCGCGCGGGTGTACGGGTGTCGGGGCGTCTGGAGGAGCGCGTCGCGGGTGGCGATCTCGACGAGCTCACCCAGGTACATCACTGCGACGCGGTCGGCCAGCGCTCTGACGACAGCCAGGTCGTGGGTGATGAAGAGCATGGCGAGGTCCAGGTCGCGGCGGAGGTCTAAGAGCAGGTTCAGGACCTGGGCTCGCAGGGACACGTCGAGGGCCGACACCGCTTCATCGAGGACGACCACCCGCGGTTCGGAGGCGAGGGCGCGCGCGATACCGACTCGTTGTCGTTGGCCGCCGGATAGTTCGTGGGGGAATCGGGTGGCCAGGGCCGCGCCGAGCCCCACGCGTTCTAGCAGAGCGGCGACGCGTTCTCGCGACGTCGTCCCGCTAGCGAGCCCGAACGCGCGCAGCGGTTCAGCCACCGCATCTCCGATGCTCATCCTCGGGTCGAGAGACGCGTAGGGATCTTGGAAGACGCCCTGTATCCACCGACGCGCGCGGCGCAGCGCGCCCCCAGTCAACTGGTGTAGAGGGAGGGTCCCGTCCGGACCTTCGAGCAGCACGTGGCCGGTGTCGGGGCGCCGCAGCTGCAGGATCGCGCGGGCCAGCGATGACTTGCCGCACCCGGATTCGCCGACCAGGGCGACGACCTCGCCGGCGGCGACTTGAATGTCGACCCCGCGCACCGCGTGGACGACGCCGGACGCGCCGCGAGCGGGATAGGAGAGGCGGAGGTCCTTGACCCTGAGCACCGGGCGAGTCACGTCGTCTCCCTGGTTACCCAGCAGGCGGCACGGCCGTCTAGCAGCGGCTCTTCGTCGGCGCATCGGTCGATTTCTTCGGCGCATCGCGGGTGGAATGGGCATCCCGCAGGCAACGCGAGAGGATCGGGGGGGATGCCCGCGATTTGCGGGAGGCGGTCCCGGTCCCCGAGATCGCCAGGGATTGAGGCCAGCAAGCCGCGCGTGTATGGGTGACGGGTGTCGCTGAACAGCTCCGAGACGCCGCCCCGTTCGACGACCCGTCCGGCGTACATGACCGCTACCCGATCGGCTGCTGCGGCGACGACCCCGAGGTCGTGGGTTATGAGCAGCAATCCGGTTCCGCGATCGGAGCACAGGCGTTGGAAGAGCTCCAGGATCTGGGCCTGCACGGTCACGTCAAGGGCGGTGGTGGGTTCATCGGCGATGAGGAGGGACGGGTTGCCGGCGAGCGCCATGGCGATGAGGGCTCGTTGGCGGAGGCCTCCAGATAGCTGGTGTGGCCACGCCAGCGCCCGATGTTGAGCCTGCGGGACCCCCACCTCGTTGAGCAGCTCGACGACCCGTCCGCGCGCCGCGCCGCGGGAGAGATCGGTGTGCATCTCGACGGCTTCGAGGACCTGGTCTCCGATCGTGAGGTGCGGGTTCAGCGACGTGAGAGGGTCCTGAAAGACCATGGCCATGCGTCCGCCCCGCAGCGCGCGGGCGCGCCGCCCGCCGTCACGGAGCAGGTCTTGGTCGCCGAGCCGGAGCGCGTGGGCCGTCACCTCGGCCGACCCGGGCAAGAGGCCCATGACGGCGAGCGCGGTAGCGGACTTGCCAGACCCGGACTCGCCCACCAGCGCCAGGGTCTCCGACGGTCGTATCTCCAGATCCACACCTCTCACGGCGTGCACGGCGCCGTCGGGTGAGGCGAACCGCACGTGGAGATCTTCGATCGTCAGGAGCGCGCTCACTGTCGTCCTCCGCGTAGTCGCGGATCGAGCGCGTCGCGGAGGCGATCCCCGAGCGCGTTCATCGCCAGCAGGGTCGTCGCGAAGGCCAGACCCGGGAAGAGGATCAGCCATGCGTTCACGTGTACGGCGGTCAGCGCGTCAAATCCCTGGCGCGCGAGCACCCCCCAGCTGACGTCGGGCGCCTCGACCCCGAGGCCGAGGAAAGAGAGGAAGGCTTCGAAGAGCATGACCCGCGGGATCGTCAGGGTGAGCGTCACGAGGACGACGGGCGTCACGTTGGGGAGGACGTGGCGCCTGAGGATCGACAGATCGGTTGACCCGGACGCCCGGGCGGCGTCCATGAACTCTGTCCCCCGCAGCGAGAGCACCTGTCCCCGCACGATGCGGGCCATGGTGAGCCATGAGGTCGCGCCGATGACCGCGAACAGCACGATGATCTGGTTGGCCTCCAGCTCCGGGTGCTCGTTGCGGAATCCCCGCAGCAATGCGACGACGAAGATGACGATGAACATCAGCGGTAGGGCATACAGGACGTCGACGGCGCGCATCATGATGTCGTCGACTCGTCCGCCGGCATATCCCGCTACGGCGCCCCACGCGACGCCAATGATGAGGCTGATGGCGGACGCCACGAGCCCGACCGCGAGGCTGAGTCTGGCGCCCCAGGCGAGCCGCGAGAGCAGGCACCGCCCCAGGGCGTCGGTGCCGAGCAGCGGGCCGAGTTGGCGGTCGCCGAAGACGGCTGTCCGGGTCTCGATCAGGAGACGGCTCACCGGACCGGGGTCGCGAATGCGCTCCGGTTCGAACCCGTCGCGCCACAGGGTCTCGAGTGATGGTGAGGCCAGCTTCTCCTCGAGTCGAACCTCCGACGGCGCCGCGAGCGGCAGCCCCGGCACCAACACGGTCAGCAGCCCCACCACCGTCAGAAACCGGGCGGCGATGGAGCGATGCGGGGCTCGGCTGGACGTCTTCATCTCGCGGCGGCTCATGTCAGCTCTATCCGCGGATCGAGCGCCGCCAGTAACAGGTCGGCGATGGCGTTGAGCACATACACCATGAGCGTGTAGAGCATGATCATGCCGAGGGCGAGGGTGTAGTCGCGGTTGATGGCGCTCTGGACGAAGTGCGTCCCGACGCCGGGGATCGCGAAGACCTGCTCGATGACCAGCGATCCCGTCAGGATCCCGGCGAGGGCTGGACCTAGGAACGTGACGACGGGGAGCAGCGCTCCGCGCAACGCGTGCCGCGTGATGACGCGTGTCTCGCTGAGGCCCTTGGCCCGCGCCGTCCGGATCCAGTCTTGGCCGAGGACCTCCAGCATCCCTGTCCTCACGAGTCGGGCGACCTGGGCGGCGAACGGCGCGCCGAGGCAGAACGACGGCAGCAGCAGCGCCCGCGGCCCGTCGAGACCCGCAGCGGGGAGCCAGCCCGTCGCGATCACCAGAGGCCACATCAGGGCCCCTGCTAGGACGAAGTTGGGGATGGCCATGCCGAGACTTGCGCCGGCTGACAGCGCCGCGTCGAGGGGATGTCCGTGCTTCAGCGCCGCGGTGACGCCGATCGGTACACCGATCAGGAGCATCCAGGCGAGGGCCGCGAGTCCCAGGAGGGCTGACGCCGGGAGTCCCTGCCCGATGACCTCGCGTACGGTGAAGTCGCGCAGCGTCATGGACGGACCGAAGTCGAACGTGGGCAGGCCCCCGAGAGCGGCCAGCCATTGTTCGCCCACGGGTCGATCGAGTCCGAACCGGGCTTCCAGGTTCTGACGTACCTGGGGCATCAGCTTGCGGCCGTCGTCGAACGGGCCCCCGGGCACCGCGCGCATCAGCAGGAAAGAGACGGTGAAGACGACCAGCGTCGTGACAAGGAGCCAGCCGGTCCGTCGCAGGAGGAACGGGGCCACGCGCCACCCATGGCGGGTGAGTTTGCGGGCGAAGAGCAGCATCCCCACGGGTGCTCCCGCCAAGCCCAGCAGCGCCACAACTCCCGCGGTCATCGCTCGATCCTCAGCCAGCGGGGCGGGTGCCAGTCCAGGACGTTGCGGGTGAAACCCTTGACCCAGGGCTTCACCATGGCGCGAGATACGTAGTGGTAGATGGGGATGAT
>Ga0310345_10005432_pt1 | contig 11310 bp, 12 predicted proteins | sample HC15DNA20500_MG_FD_204667 | JGI IMG/M metagenome (GOLD analysis project Ga0310345, IMG submission 204667) | Marine microbial communities from station ALOHA, North Pacific Subtropical Gyre - HC15-DNA-20-500_MG | ecosystem: Environmental > Aquatic > Marine > Oceanic | place: Pacific Ocean: North...
CTTGTCCTGTCGGTGATAAAATTGGTGAAATTCTCTTAATTACATTTGCTGTAATAAAAAGATAATTCCCACAATCATCACACTTTATAGTATCTGCTTTTGATAAATCAACCTTAACATCTGCCCGTGGTTGTTGTAATGGTTTTCTTTTAGCCATTTTGTATCTCCTTTACTGTAACTGTTATTCTCTCCAAATATCTAACGTTGTACAATGAAAACTACCACCAAGAGTTCTTGAATGTCTAAGTTTCATTGGAATAACTTCTATGTTATATTTGTATAATTCTTTATGCAACTCCGTCTGATTTTCATCACAAATAACCAAGTTTGAATTTAAAGATAATAAATTTATCCCAATCCAAACTGATGCATGATTAAACTCTCCATAATATCCAATGTCTACCATCTCTGGACACCAAATCTTATCCCAAGATTTTAATAACTCTGGCATATTATCTTCATTAACTCTATCGGGATTTAATAAACATAACCCTTCTCTCAATAACGCCATTGTAGAATCTAAATGAGAATAAGAATACATATTTTCTAATATATGAACTCTATATTCACTCCCAAGAAAATTCTGTAACCATTGGGCTCCTAATTTATTACCCGTATTTGATAATAAATATAAGATATCATTGTTACATCGTAAAATATTTGCTGCATCAAATATAGGTTCTACCTCTGTTAAAGTCAATTCATCTAAATTTTCTCTCTGATAACAATCATTTGTTAATCTTGGTTTTGGTGCGGATACCCATCTTGTACCTTTCTTCATATAATCAATAAATTCATCACGAAATGAAAATGTTTCAAAGTACCTCGACCTTAATGCCATAGGTGATTCTATTATAGTATCACCAATAACAACTACACTATCTCGTGGACAATAATTGTAATATCCATCTGACATCCACTCTCCATTTGATAGGAATGGTTTAGAATTATCTTGAGTAGTTGGTCTTTTAACTGTTACTCTAAATGATTTAAGTGTAGAAACTAATTCTTCTAAATCTTCTTTAGTTTCTTCTATAACTTGTTCTGGATAATAACCCTCTTTAACATCATCAATATTATCTTTATCGGCATAATTAACACAATGAAGGTCTTTACCTTTTATTGGATTATTTGCATTTTCTATATTACCTACGAATACTTCTTTTAAAGTATCCCATTCATTACAACTCTTCACCATTCCGATATTTTCTCTTTTTACCATTAATTAACCAAACACCAATTCTTTCATCTTTCTTATACTTTCCCTGTACTTTAATATTTCCATTTTTATAATACAATTTAAATAACCCATTTTTAAAACCATATTTATAATTCACTTGACTCCATATATTACCATTTTCATAATACCACAACCATTGGCCATCAACTCTTAAATTTCCTACAAAATTACCCTTTACCATTATATTACCATTTTCCCAATGTAATTCAAACTTCTTAACCGTATTTATCTTCTTACTTGTGTGTGAAACGGTGTGAATACGTGTAAGTGAGTCTGTATATTCTACACTTTTTTTGGAAGGGGAAGCCGTATTCTGGTTTACGGTCCGTGGGCCCAAGAAAACTCTCTGTAGGTGGTTGTCGGCTTCCATCTGATGGAAATCATTATCCAATAAAATAGCTGACTTAGGATTTTCATCTCTCCATTTCAAGTATTCTTTATATCTTGGATCAAATGATAATACAACCTTTCCATCAATTTCTATTGCATTCTCATTGTTTAATATTTTTTTATACTCTGGCATCTAATTCTATAGGTAAGTTAGGTTCAACATAATCTTCAAAAAACATTTTATGTCCTTTTTTATTAAAATGACATCCATCAGGACCAAAGTATTGTTCTACTCCATCAACTTTCAAATCATTCCAATTTTTATCATAATCAAATTCTACAAATTTATTTCTATCCAACTTATTATAATAAAATTCTACAGCTTTTACATCCATTTTTAATAATGGTTTCCACCATTCAATAAAAAGTATGGGAATTTTTCTTAATATACATTCACTCTGAAGTAAATACAGTTCTCTTAAATATCTAACTTGAGTTTCATATACCGAGGGTAAAATTTGTTCTAAATAAAAAATATCAAACATTTCGTAATACTCTGGATCATATACAATATCATTTTTTACTGTTGGAAAATCTTCTAAAAAAATATTTTTTCTATCATCAAAATCATGCCTATCTGGATTAAATTTATATTTTGATGAACTATATTTTCGCCAAAAAACTGAATTTAAAAATATATTTATTGACTTACAACTAGCTCCACCAAAATATTGATCAGGAGGTCCGTTTAGTAATGATTGGTGATTTATACCGAGAACTGTTCTAAACTGTTCAGTTACTTGAAATATAACTAAGTCCACTTTATTTCGTTTATTTATTTTACCATCAATATTATTTAGTTCCCACATTAAATGATCAATAATAAAAAGATTGCCTGCTCCATTATAAGTATGAGAGATTATATCACAGTCATATTTTTCCTTCAACAATGAATGCCAAGTTTCATTCCTTTTAACATAATAAGAATTAGAATGAGAACACCCCCCTACAAGTACTGTTTTCTTCATAAAATATCTCTGTCATCAATAATCGAACTAATAACCTCAAACCATTTCTGGTGTCCTAAATCATTTGGATGAGTATCTTCCTTACTTTGTCTAACTTCCTTAGATGAAAATTGTTTTAAATACTCATCAAATGAACTATCAGGTAATATCCAATTACTCCAATCAACAATTTCTACTACCTTATTCCAAAGTGGTAGAACATCAGGAAGCTTGGAATGTAAAATACAAGTATCATGAAATGCATTCCAAAATAAATATTTACAGTTATTTGCTTTCAAAATACATTCCAAAGAATAAACTCGTCTAAGATGATCTTCTAACATAGTATCCCAATCAAGAAATTTTAAAACCCATTCTTTTCGAAATTCTTTAGATACATCAAAATCATTCACCCATGATGGTTGTTCATCTTTATTTAAAAATGAAAGAGAGCTATTATTTAACATTAAATAAAAATTGTAATGTCCCATCTGGATATATTTTTTTCTAATAGCATGATATAATTCAAACCGAGTAGGTTTAGTCCACCCAATTAAAAATAATGTATCTTGTAATTTAGATTGATTGTTCATAATATGATTTAAAGTTTTTCTGTATGTCCTATGACTACTTGAACCACCTTTCCATGCATGATTAACTTCTAAATTATATTTATCACCCAGTAATTGACCGAATGTTTTATCCTCAAATGTTTGATCACCACAAAAACTATCTCCAATATAATACAAATATTTCATTTAAAATTTCCTATCATTTTTATAAACGTATTTATATTACCAATATCTGGAGTTACAAATGGTTTTCTCCTATATCGATATGCAAACTCACTCCAAGTTGAGTTAGGATGTGATATTAAATAACTACAGAATGAAAGTCCAAATAAATCTATAATATCTTTTAAAGTATTCTGTTTTATAATATTAACTTTATAATTCGTAATTTTATCTCTAATACTATTATTCTCAATTTTCAAATCATAATCTTTCACAATATCTTTATAAGTAATCATTTCATACTTGTCTAATAAAAACTTCATACTCTTTAAAGGCAAATCACTACTTAAATAAAACTTTTGTTTAGGATTAAATTTCAAAATTTTTTCAATAAATTTAATATAAACAATATTGTCAATGTTATCATAAGGACCTTCGCGTTTATTTCGAAAATAGCTGCCCTGTACTCCATGTGATTTTCTTATGTGAATACCAACCACACCTCTAACCGCACTTTCAATCAAATGTTTTAATTTTATATCTTTAATTTTTATTAATTGTAACGGTCTTATCAAATGATATTTATTATCAAAATAATCAAGATAAAACCTATTAAACGCCCACCCTTCAATTGGAAACCAATTCTTATTGCTGTTCAACTTAAAATTATAATGTCTTATTATATTAGAATCAAAAGGATATACACCATCCACAAACTCAATATCAGTTTTATCTACACAACAAGTTAATGGAAATTGTAAAAATTCTAATTCTGGCCACCATTGTTTTTGAACTTCAATTTTCATATTATTAATTTTTGCAATATTGTAACCAAGTTCCCAATGATAAATTCTATTGCATAATCCAGTATCTTCATTTATAATATATCCACTGCCCCGATGTGGTTCTGTCCATTTTAAAATACCACTCATAACTTCTCTTTAATTAAATCTACAATTCTCTTATGTCCTAATTCGTTTGGATGTCCATTATTTTCTTCAAAATATATACTTTTTTTTATTTGACCATCTGGACCATCTTTTTTTAAATTCCAAGATTCATAATAATCATTTCCACCTAATAATGTAGTCAAAGATTTTTTAATATTTAAAAAGTTATCAATATTAATTAAAGATTTGAATCTACGGTCTATAATAAATTCACCACCATAGTTGTGCATAAATAAATATTTACAACCAATACTATCTAATACAGACTGTATAGAATATGTAAATAGGCTAGCATGATATCTAAACCAAACTTTTGTTTTATCACCTAACCAAGACCTATATCGTTCTTTATCTGATTCATAATACCACGTTTCAAATCCGTCACCCTCTTGATCCATCCACCTAATATCTGGAGGAACAACAATCAACACAATATCATTTTTTTCAATTTTTTTATTTTTAACCAATTTACTAAGAAAAGAATCTTCATCCCTATTTCTAATGTTATCAAATATCTGAGTTACCATTACTGGGTATGAATTACCTTCAAATGAAAAATTTTTAAATTTTTCTCCTAAATCTTTTGCTAAATGATAAACGAAAGGATTTTCATTTTCATTTAATTCACTACCATACCCCCAACTATCTCCAAAACACCAAATCATATAATAACCCTCGATAATTTATCATTTAATTCAGGTAATACTGGATTATGATATATTAACCAATTCTGATTATGTTTTCTTTTTTCTAAAATACTATCCTGTGAAAATATTTGATGAACTTCACTCTTATTCTTATTCCACATATCTATGTATCGTTCTATTTCTGTAACTACCATATTAAACCTCTCCTTAATATCAACTTCATTATCATAACTCTCATCAAATAATTCTGGATAAGTTTCAAATCCCATATCCCTAAGTACCTTTAATACTCCCGAATTTGACAAACTAATAAATGGTTGCCCGTGAAGTAATGGTTTTACATTCTTTTCACATAAGAATACTCTACCATCTCTCTCATCTATATCACAATTACAAAATGTTTCAAAATATGTATTTTCATAATATTTATTTAATTCATATTTCAAATTCCCCAATTCCTTTTGATCATTCCAATCTCCACCTGATTTAAAATGTTCTTCAGCATCTAAATATATTCCATAGTCTAAAGCTGAATAAATAGAAACATCTAATCCCCCTTTACTTTTAATCATTTTAAAAAACTTCTCTTTATATGTCCACATTTTTCTGGTAAGAAAAAGAAATAACTTATCTCTTTCATTAGTTATCAAAATATTTTTTAATAAAATTTCATTAATATTTTCAAAATTTGAAACCCAATCCATAGTAACATTAAAAATTCCCAAAATTCCAATTACATTAATAGGAACATCATCCTTAAATTTACTTCTTAATTTCCAATCATTGTAATTTTCTTCTATACAATGATCACCACTTAAAAATATTATTTTATTTGCAGGATATTTATGTTTTCTTATTTCTTCATGTAATACTCTCATAGAATAATATGGAAAATAACCTTCGATTATTCTATCAAGTACTACATAATTTTTATTCCAATCTACACTTTCCAAAAATACTGGCCATGGTGATGTATCAATCCATCCCAGGCCATGTTTATCAAATTCATGATATGGTTTTTGGAGTTTCATATCACCAGCAGAATCTTCATACCCAAAATCTGCAGAATAAGCTATATTATCAAAGTGTTTTTCAATATATTCTATCATTTAATTTTTTCCTGGGCATATATTTTAATAATCTTTCTCTTTTGATTGTATGTATAGTGATGGACAATGGGCGTTCTCTTTTTAAGACTATTGCTGATCGCTTTTTCATTGCCAATATAGAATCCGATGTGTTCGTTTATTGAACCGCCTATTTTCATTTTTTCCCAAAGTAAAACATCTCCTTTTTGAGATTTTTCAACTTCTTTCCATCCATTCTCTATCATATCCTTAATTGTGCTTTCAATTGTCGCATGCGGTAAAGAAATCAAATCAAAAAATTTCAAAAGAGAAGAAACAAAAACTGCGCAGGATAGTTCTCCGTTTTCAGTTACATCTTTTTCTTGGCCGTCCATTACAAAAACACTGCGAAACATTTTTGTTCCTACACTGTTTTCTATCATCTGGAGATATGTTTTTTTTAGTAAAAATTTTGGTTTTTCCATAGTCTCTAAAATAGCCTCTACAACTTCAATAAAGTTTTGTATGTGTATATTCATCAGAATCATAAATACTTCTATGTGGTGGATCATTTTTATCATAATCACTTGAACTAATATAATAAAAAACCCTCAATGCAGTTCTTACTTGTTTCTTAGGACAAGTTAATTGTTTTACTGAATGATATGGTGATTCTTTTTTATTCTCAAACATAATAAACCTATTAAACAACGGTGATACTTCATCAATCAATTCTCCATCTCTATCTGTCCAATATTGTTGATGACCACCCCAAGTTTCTTTCCAATCTGGATTCAAGAATAAAAAACAAGTTAGTTTTCTATGTAATCTTAATCTATCATTCCAATTAAAATCATAATGTACTTTCAAATCTTTATCTTTTCTAAATCTACTAAACCCCGCACCAACCAAATGTGGGTCTGGTAACAATCCTACAATACCAGTAAGTTGTTCTAACTCATAAAGAAACTCTCCACTATGTAATAAATCATAAGTTATTTTATGTGCTGTTTTTGTATAAAATAAATCATTATATTCTTCCATCGCAGAACCCGCTCTACTAAATAGTGTCCATCCACCTCTTGGTGCATTTAAACATTCATCGTGTAATTTTAAACAAGTTTTTTCATCTAAGAAATTATCTACATAGATAAATGGTACGATAGATTCATCCCATTCTCGTTTTTTATAAATCATATAACCTTAACCTCATATCCTCTATTTCTCCTACCCCACCACAAATTTATTGTACACCACTTTTTAATATCACTCTTATAATTTTCAGAATTAAACTGATAAGTATAACCACTATTTTTCAATTTTTGATTATTGAATAAAACATCTTTTATATTATAATTAAACTTTTTCTTTACAGGATATTTTTCAAAGGGATTTTTTATTATCATAGATTGAAATTCTATTATATCACTTTCAATATTCTTATTTAAATTAAATTGACTTAAAAAATCTCTAATATCATTAAAAAATTTATCCCTATTTAATGCAATAGTTATTGATGTAGCCTCTTCAAAATCCCAATGATAATTATCAGTAATTTCAGTTGTTTTTCCCCACAATGATTCCTTTTTAAATATTCTTTTAAATAAATTTTTTATTTCTAAATATTCAGTTCCTAATAAACTATTTGGATGACTTACTATATAAGAATAAAGTCTTTCATAAAAGTCTCTATAAGATATGCCATAAACACACTTTAAAAATCGTGAAATATGTTGTACATGACCAAGATTATAACCAACCATAAACAACCATCTCCATAAACTTGCTTCAATATATTCTTCTCTTGACATTGTTTTACTACCAACTACCATATGTTCAGTTTCACTTTTTAATTTATCTGGATAATCATGATGAAAAAACGCAGGTGTTGTTTCTACAATATCAATATCGTATTTTTTAATATATTCTGGATCAAAAAATGGTGTATTAGGTAATGCTGTCATTGGATATACACCTATATAATCATGGTATTCCAAATCTAATATCTGAAATATACCATTTTTAAATGATTCTACAGTTTCCATTGGTAATCCGAGAATTAATTCAACATAACTAATTAAGTCCTTATCTTTATATAAATCAAAAAACTCTTTTAACTTTCCATCATCAACATTTTTTCTTTTAATTGCCTCCAAAACTTCTGGATTCATTGATTGTAAAGCTATTGTAATCCCCTTCATCATCTGTGCATCTGTTAACATTTCACCAAGTTCTATAACTTTATCAGCCTTGGACTTGGCCCAATCGATTCTAATAGTATCTGGATAACCTGTTTTCTTCTTTAAATTTGTCAAATATCTAACTTGGTCAATATGTTCAGGAAACAACCCAAAATTGGAATCTGCATTATAAAAAAATTCAATTTTATTTTTAGATAACCAATCCAATTCTCTAAATACTTTTTCATTTGATTGTCTTGCAATTTTCTGAAAATATAAATCACCTATTTCACAAAATGTACATTGGTAAGGACAACCCCTAACACTTTCAATACATCCTTCAAAGTCATAATTATGATCTTTATTTTTAATCAATACATCAAACAGTCCGTCTAAATATGGACTTGTCATTGAATCAATATCTTTAATTCTTGATCGAATCGAAGTAGAAAAGACACTTAAATCAAATTCTTTAACTGAACATCCCAATACATTTTTAAAATTTGGTTTTTTCTTTAAATTTTCAAGTAATATTTCTTTAAATGTAATCTCACCTTCACCATGAACTGCTACATCTATATAAGGATGTTCTATAAAAAAATTAGAAACTCTATCTGACTTAGGTGTACCTTGACCACCAAAAACCACTATACAATTTGGATATTTTTCCTTTATTTTTTTAGCTAATAGATAATTAGTTTGAGTATTCCAAACAAAATTTGAAAATCCAACTACTGAGGGATTATCTATTTTACCCATAATTGTATCTATTTCATCTCGATAATAAATCCAACCACCTAACTTATAATTTGATTTAATTGTATCATCTAATACACAATATCCCCAAACCAGTCCAGTACTATATGGTAATTTTACTTGATTAGCAGTAATATCACTAATTTCAATTAGATATAAATTATTAATTATTATCTCCTATTAAACTATCTCATCAATTAATCCCAAAGTTTTACAAGTTTCAGCATCCCACAACAAATCATGTTTCAATATTTCATCTAACTTTCCCATTGGAACTTTGGTATATTCTTTATATACTCTTTTAATAGTAGTCATCATCAAATCAAGATTCTGTTTCTCATCTTCAAACTCTGAATATTTACCCCAAAAATTTGTGGATAATTGATGAATCAACATATACGAATTTCTACTCATAAATCTTTTCTCACCTACCACTGAAAGAAATGTGGCAGCACTCGCACAAAATCCATCTACATAAGTATGTACTGGAACTTTTGTTCTTAATATTGTATCCATAGATGAAATACCAGCAGTGATTGAACCACCTCCTGAATTTATCAATACTTTAAGTGTGGGTGGATCTATATCTAAGGTATTTGCTAATGTCAAACTCTTGGATTCTATCTCACCTATCTTTTTATTTAATTCTGCTGCACTTTCCCTATTCACACCAGCATAATAATAAATCTTGTTCTCATGAACTGCTATGTGTTTTTCTGGTTTATTATTACTTGGTTGTGCACCTTTTTTAGTAGGTGATTTCTTTTCACCCCAATACTTTTCTACCATTATAACTCCTTCTTTATGTCATTAATAACTTTATTAATACTTATCTTTATATAAATCTTATTTATATCACCTTGAAACTGATAAATAAACTTATTCTTAAAATATAAATATGACTCTCCTGACTCTTCTATAATTTTATTTAAATCCTTCTCTGAAAAAAATGTAGGATTCCAATTTTCATAAAAAGTTTTTTCATAAAAATATTTTTCAATATTATTTCTCATTGTCCAATAATCAAGTTGATATACTTTAAGTTCACTATTACCTATATATGCTTTAAAACTATCATTCAATACTTGTGTCATACTTCCATCTGGAACTCTCGGAGTTTCCAATCTATGTATATGAGTGAAATTTGTTAAATCATTAAATTTTACAACACAATCGTTTATTACCGCTTTAACTATTATTGCCTGTTCTTCTTGTGCTTGAATTTCAACACCACCCAGTTCATCATAAACTTTTGCCCTAAATGTTTTTGGCCATATAGGACTTCCATTTGGTCTATAAATTAATCTTTCATCTAAATTTACTTTCTTTCCTTTTTTTACTCCCCAAATAATATCAAAATAATTGTAATACCACTCACCCAATAATTTATTCATTAAATCCACTCTTTCTATATAAGGATCAAGTTTTCCAATATCTATCAATGAATCAGACTTTGCAAACTTCCAATTTCCATCACAGTGTGTTATTAAAACATCTATTTTATCTTCACCTAATCCTACTGAATATAATTGATATGGATTATCATATTTTGATGGAACATTAAAAGTCTTTAATACTTCCCAAACAAAATGATTTTCAAATACATTGTCTGCACCAAAATACGCAACTATTCCTCTATTAAATTCTGGATAATCTTTCCACCTGTGTAACGCAATATCCATTCCATATTTTGCTGCCATAGATGAACTTGCTATCTCCTTTAGAAATTTAACATTTATCAAATGTATATTATTATATTTATATCTCCGTAATTTTTCTTCAACTACTTTTTCAGTATTATCAAATTCTTCTTCAGTAGAACAATTATTTATAATCAATACTTCAAACTCATCAGGAGAAGCCGTTTGATTAATAAATGATTCCACACAACCACCTATTAACTTTTCTTCCTTGTACGCCATTATTATCAATTGATATTTAACAGTAGATTTACAAGGTAAAATTTCTAACTTGGTTACTAAACTCTCATATTCATCTTTATATGTTGGAGGAATTTCTTTTAAATAATCATACATCTACTTTATGACTCCTAATAATTCTATTACCATGGCCATAGCATTAATTTCCTTATCAACTACCTGACTATCACTTAATTCATACTTTCCTAATACTAAAATACATTCGGCGATATGTCCCTTACCATAACTATCTACTTCATCATATAGTAGTCTAAATAAGTCTGCGTAATCCTTAACTTGACTATCTGCTAATAACTGACGGATGTTTTTGAATGCATTTTTCCTATCTTGTTTCTTTAATATTTCTAATAACTTTAACTTATAATCATTCTCTACAATACTCTGTTTATCTATTACCAATTCACCTTCTACTGATTGTCGTTGTGCAGAATTGATAACTCGTCTTATATCTGGATATGC
>Ga0310345_10005433_pt1 | contig 11307 bp, 23 predicted proteins | sample HC15DNA20500_MG_FD_204667 | JGI IMG/M metagenome (GOLD analysis project Ga0310345, IMG submission 204667) | Marine microbial communities from station ALOHA, North Pacific Subtropical Gyre - HC15-DNA-20-500_MG | ecosystem: Environmental > Aquatic > Marine > Oceanic | place: Pacific Ocean: North...
AATAGGTATCACCAATGTTTAACCATAACGTGCCATCTTTCTTGAGAACTCTTCTGACTTCTCTGAATATATTAACCATGTTGTCTATATATTCTTCTGGTGTTTCCTCAAGACCTAACTGTTTGTCGACCCTGTTAGCACCACACTTCTGACATATTTTTTTGTAGATAGCATCACCAACCATAGGATTATTCTTATGTCCTGTTATGGTATGCTCACTCTTCTTTGACTCTCTGACATGAGGGCAGTCAGAGTCACCGCCAACCCACCTGCCAGTACCATAGTCACGCAACCCCCAGTAAGGTGGGGATGTGACACAAGTTTGTATCTGTTCATCTTGTATCTTCTTCAAGCCATCCATCGCATCTTCATGTATGACGAATGGCAAGTCCCATTCATCTTCCATAGTCACCCCCTATTCATTGAATACAATTTTAACTGCGGTTTATCTACAAGCTTCTGTAGAAATTCATACATCATCTTTCTTTTCTCAGGGTTCATCTTGTTATAAACCTCTGTTACTTCTGGTAGCTTGTGGTTAGCCATCCTTTGTACCCATTCATATGGAACACCCTTGTCAATCAAACGAGTAACGAAGGTACGTTTGAATGAATGGATATCTGTCTCCATAATCTCTGGGAACTGTTCAGCCACACGCTTCCTAGCTTCCTGATATGCATAACAGTTCATGCGTTCTACAGGATTGTTGTCATCATCCAAGAATATATAGTCATCGATGCATCTTGTAGTCCACTTCTTACTTAGTACCAAGTCAGTGGCTATATCATTGAGTACAACATAGGCGTGGTCTTCTGCCATATGCTGTTCAGACTTCATGAATGATTTGGGTATCTTGAAATAATATATGTCATCTTCTTTGTTAAGGAAACTCCATCGAAGATTACACACTACTGAGTCACGCTGACCAGTGTTGATACTGAACAGAGCCATGTCCCTTAGATAACTTGGCAGATGATTCAACAATGTAACCTGCCAGTTGTAGTCCAAGTGTTTCTTTTTCTGCGGTGCCTTCAACCTATAGAAGACAGCTTCGTCCTTGTCCAGTAATCTGATCGGTGTCCAGTAATCAATCAATCCATATTCAGATACCGCCTTCTTACCCAACAAGTTAACGAATGCCAACTCCTTGTTAACCGTAGTCACTGACACACCAGAGTTAGCACGATGTAATATGTACTGGTTCAGTACATGTAAGTCACAATCCCTGACTTGCTTCGGCCTCATACCTATGTTGTTTAGATTCATGCCACCAATGAAAGGCATAAGCTTGCCAGAATATTCATGATCCTTGTTGGCTGTCTTCTTAGTGATTAACTTGAGGTGGATATCAGAAGCTTCTTCAAAGGTTGCTTGCTTCGCCTTCTTCGTACACCTTTCATGTTCAAGTTCACTAATGATACTTGCCAATGCAAGGTGTGCTTCATGTTTGTTGCGAGTACCAGTTGTTATTCTTTTCCTGATTCCCCTGTAGTATCCTTCGACTTGCCAGAATGGGGAACCTTTTCGCTTTTCAAGTCTGAGGGTGCAGGTTTGCATAGATCAGTTCCTTTCTTTATGTCGTCCAATACTTTAGCAAACAATATATTATTTGTTTGGCTTGCTTCCTTCTGTTTAATTTCCTTTTGTGCTTTTGCATTTCTCCAGTGCATTGATTTCTTCTTGTTGTGCGTATTGTTTTTAAACATTTCATCTGATCTTTTATCCAACTCATCTTGAGTATATTCTTTAATCAGATTGCCATGCTTATCATAAACTTTTACTGGATACATAAGCGTCTCCTGTTTTAAAGTAAAAAAAGCACACGAGGGAGGGGAGGAAAAGGAGGAGTTAATACTCCCCCCCCATCGTATGCAGATAGGTAGCTTACCCTCATTGTCCACAGGTGTTTATGATTACATGGGCCGTGGAGTTGACTTCATATATGATTGAAGCATGAGGATCGGGTTACAGTGTCCGCTACCACAAGGGATACACATCAAAGGTGGCCCAGTGTTAAATAGGTATGCCGTCACCATAATCTTCTGAGATGGGGACACCCCCTTCAATAGGGTCAGACCCATCGGAGTCACCACCTTCCCAACGCTTAAGATTTTTGAACTGTACTTTCTTCAGATCAAGCATCATCTTCAGCGTTACCTTACCAGAGTCCCTGTCTTTCGATGGCTCTGGTATGTAGGTGGTAACATAAACTCTACCGATTGAACCAGTTGCAACCTGTATACCCTCGTTAGTTATGAAGTCAGTTACATTCCTGCCTTCACAATCTTCAAGCGTTGGTTGCATTGTAACTGTCCTACCATCCTTCTGGAATGCGGCGTTACACCGTGTAGTAATAACGTAATTGCCATCATCATCTTTCCAGTAAGGGGGCTTGGTATCTTTGAACTTACCCTTGTATTCAGCTTGTGCCAAACCCCAGACATCATCTATCTGTTGCTTGAAATCTGAACTATCAAATGTATCAGGTTCAAAGTTTACCTTCACGCTGTACCTAGCGTTGACATCTGTACGTTCAGCAGGAACACTGCCACCCTTACCATCCCTTGCCTGTGTACTCCACTTACTGGGCTGATCCAACCAAGGATAGTTGAATGTTCCAATAGGTGTTTGATGCCTTGCTTTCTTTTTCGTAGCCATTGAGTAGCTCCTTATTTAATTAAAAGTTTCCTGACTCCCTTTGAGTCAGCTTTGAACGTGGCGATTTCATCGCCCTCATGATCCACCAACACATCATTCTCTTTCATATGGTGAATGACCTGATTGATGTTCTTTATTTTATTGCCATTCAACTCCTTGATACCACTCTTGATCTGCTTGAGTTGAGTGACAGCTTCATTGATTGTCTTCGTTGACACAATCATTTCGTTGTTAGACTCTGAGTATTCTTCCCTCAGTTTCTCGTTAGTTGACAAGGTGTACCCAACATCTGGTTCGTCAGCCGTTTGGATACAGTTCCAGATATAATATTCTTTCTCCAATAAATCATTCAGTTCTATTGAAGAGAAGTTAAACGTATGTATATTTAATACAGGAGGATAAGGTAAGAACACTACGGCTAGGTCTACCTCATGTATACCAAGAACCAGACAGTAATGTTTTATCTGTGAACGGTAGTTCAATGGGATGTCACCACTACCGTCCTTCCCCCATTTATTACGAGAGTAAGCAGTCTTACATTCAAGAATCTTTCTCTCACCTATAACCTTACGATCAATGTGTGAACCTAGAAAAGGTACACCGTTGTATAAATGTTTCTTGTTCCATACAGTACGGTTATCTCTTCGTACCTTTTTCTTTGTACGCCTGCTATACTTCCTTGCTACATAGTCTTCCAGTTCATGACCCAGTTCAAGGAACATAGGTGGATCGCCATCAGGTGCTGGATCAATAACATCAGACCATTCGCCACGCTTTACCTTATAAAGATAGTATGCATCATGGTAAGCATTCGTTCCGTCTGCCATCGAAGCATCCGTACCGAACAGACCTGTCATCCTATCTTTAAGTTGTTTGTCAGTTAAACTCATAAGCAACTCCTAATTATAACTTCGTGTATATCATAGGTCAATGACAAAAGGGGGGCATAACCCCCCTGTTATCAATTGTTTGAGGAATTTCTTGAATGCCACCACATCTTAACCATTGACTTACATATGGCATCGAATGTTGACTGACTCAGCTTCTTCATCTTTGAATAGTCACCATCCCAGTTAGGATCATTGTGTTCAAAGGAGTCATCACCCATATCCCTCAATGCTACTACCATTGCATCATCAAACTCTTTCCTAGTCATAGTTACGCCGCCATCGCTATAGGTTTCCACTCTTCAGCAGTAAGGTCAATGATCTTACCACCCAACTCTTCAAGATCGCTTGCTCTATCATATGAATCTACATCCTGACTGTATGCAGTCACGGCATTAACCAAACCATACTGACTGAGGTCAGCACCTTCGATCAGCTTACGAAGGATACCTTCTTGCTCTCCCTGTAGTAAGCCAGTGCTATTACCGAGAACTTCAACAGCCTTGACAGGATTACCTTCAAGCTTACGGTCAGTAGTGTCACGAAGCTTGTTGACATTAGACTCAAACATCTTCTCATCAAATGCCGCCTTCACAACATCACGAGCCTTCAACATGAATGCCTTGTCATCAGCCCTTAATGTTTCATCCGACAAGATACTGTATGTCGTGTCGTTGACGTTAGCCCTAGCACCAACATGACGCTTGCCGAACTTGGCATCGTTGACCTTGACACCATTCAAACAGATCAGTCTGTGAATGAATGGGGCTACCTCAAACTCACCGCATCCAATCTCAGAGTTGCTGATCCAAAGACCTGCCTCAACCACATCACCCTTCTTAATCTCACTAACCATCTTGTGCATGACAGCCTTGATGTAAAGTTTCTTTTCAGTCACCTCACATGAAGCAATCTCAAGACCATTAGTTTGTTGTTCGAGAAGGAATGGCAGGATGTCTTCAGCTATATTGACATTATCAATACGCTGATACCTGTTAGACATTATGCCACGCACCTTACCAAACAGGGTACGCACCATCAAATCCTTTGGCTCTTCATGAAGCCAATGGTTTGCATTGAATGCCAATAGATCAGGTGCATCCGCTAACATCCTGTCAAAATACTTGGCAGGTATACCGAACTTAGCACCCAACTGGCGTGATGCGTGTTGAGTTAAAGGCATGTCCATCTTACCACCATCAGCATCCTGCATCATGACCTTCAAGCTACCATTAGCTTCGATGCTCATGAGTTGAGAGGGAGATACATAATCCTTCTTGTTATCTGCCTCATGTTGGATAGCCTTTGCTAACTCTACGATGTTAGTCTTTCCTTGTTTCATTGTGTCTCCTTTCGTTAGGGTTTAATGACCATGCTTCTTGTTAAACGCTTTAACAAATTCTTTTAAAGCTAGTGGTTGTCTTTTCTCTTTGATTGCTTTCTCAACTCGGTGAACCACCTCTGCACCACCATGTACCTTGTGGACATATAACATTGTCATAGTTGTATCGTGTTTGATTTTATCCTCCTTAGATAATTTGTTATAATCAGAATCAGATAACATAGACATACTTATTATCCCAGCTTTACACTTCCTAACTATCTGATAATTAAACTTGGCATACTTTGCAACCTTTTCTGCTGTAGTCATTCTTCTTATCCCAACATTATGAATAGCCTTGAACTCATGACCTCTTTCTTTTTTCACAATCTGTCTTGCCGAGGTTAGGAAGTTAGCCTTATCTCCGTCATAAGCCACATCACCCTTGGCTATATCAGACAACTCTTGATAGGTAACCTTGTCATCTTCTTTCATTGAGAATAATTTCTTCATCAACTCCAAGGTTTCCCAAGCCCGATGAAACTTCTTTCTCTTTACCTCTGTTGAAAGAACCTCAACTGCAAAACTTTTTCTACGTTTCATTGTGTCTCCTTTCATTTTAGTAGCATGTGACGCTGTAGTTTGTCTCTGCCCATAACTTAGCACCACATGACAGTGGTTTATCAGGCCCATATATGAATGTAACAGGCCCGTCACACCTTACATTGTGTGCGTAATGCACTACCCTTCCACGCCCATACCTTATACTGATAGGCGGTTCATTCTTACCATCCTTGCCATTACTCTTGATGGTATGACTGTTAACGTGGATATGTAACGGTGCTTTCTTCGGTGAGATAATGCAATACTCTTGCTTCTCATCCCAGTTAATTGACATTAGGATTCTCCTCTCACGCTATCATCTTCAATAACAATGCTCTCTTTACCTGACACTTCATCAGCTAAAGGTTCACCATCTTCATCTGTTTGGTATTCACATGGTGAACTGTCGGAACAAAGAGTTACTTGGTTGCCATACTCATCACCCGGCCCTATATTTCTGTCGAAAATTTCATCTACAATTTCAACATACCTAGCCTGATCGTAGTGCTTGATAGGTATATCCTTTAAGATTTGCTTGACATACAGCACCCTCTGGTACATCACATCTGATTTAGTGGGCATAATCTACCTCCACTTTAAGTGTTTTATATTTGTCTCTTAATACACCAAGACAATCATTCGATTGTTCTTTGGCAGACTCGTCTGCTTGGTTACGCCCTGTCATGCAACCCAAGTCCCATGATTCACGCAACAGATTGTTCAACTCAGCACCACTCATTGTTACCTTGCCATTCACTTTTTTCTTAGCCATCACTTGTCCCCTTTCATATGAATAATATCTATTAATGTTTCGATACCTTCAATCACTGGCCTCCATAGATTGTAATGTCTCTGGTTAAACTGTTGATTCAATGCATCATTAAGATGATTCTCTAGTGACGCATACTGTTGCTTTAATACATCGTGTTCTTCACGCAATAAACTATGACGTTTCTGCCATCCACGATCATACGCATACAGGTCAGCAGACTTGGCATCTTCCCACTTCAGGTTGCCAAAGACATCGAACTTCTTCCCAACAACAGGCTGTCTTGCCCTCCATCTTATCTCTTGATGTGCGTTAGGAGTGTGGTACTTACGCAACTCCCACATCATATCAATTGGTACATTCTTTAGTACCGAACTTAACTTAGCCATCACTCACCTCCTTATCAAACTTGGGGATAATTTTATCAAGCACCCTGACATGGGAATCACTGATACCACTGTCATCCCCATGCATTTGTATCTCCTGCTTGATATCATTCCGCAACAACTTCAATGATCTTGCTATGAACGATGCTTCACCTTTTGTTACTGTTACATCCATGCTTATCTTAGCCATCACTCACCTCCTTATCTGTTGTATATAAATCGTGCTTATCTGTACATACAGTACCTAAAGGTTCATCATCTATGTAATCCTTATCCAGATCAGTAAGCAATTTTCTTACTGATTGACATTGCTCCTTACTATTATAAGTCTTGGAATAATAGTGTGGTCTGGTATCAAACCATGATGGTTCATAGGTAAACATACCCAACACTAAACCTGCTACTACAATTAATACAGCCATCACTTATCTCCTTATCTATAGGGTGACATGTATCTACTAGCAATCCATAAGCCTGCATAGAACACAGCTATTGCTATGACACAGTAACCTGAGAATATTAATGCACACTCCCACCATTCAGGTAGATTGGTGACGTAGTACACTACTGAATCCTTGCCATCTGTTTTGTGTGCCATGATAGTTAACTTGTCGTCCATTACTTGTCTCCTTGAAATATCCATAGTAAGAAAACTGATAAGCCTAGTACCATGTAGACTTTGAATACTATTGCCATGTTTGCTAACATTATTCCTCCTATTCGTACTCACCATCTTCATCTAATTCGTAAAATGTTTTAGGGTCTACCTTCTCACCGTCATACCTATGGTGCATTATGTAATACCAATTCCTAGTACTCAGGTTGGCACACCATTCGCATGACCTATACTTAGCACCATCATCACGATAGTCTTTCACTGTTGCTTCATGCTTGCCACACACATCACATATCATTACACCACCTCCTTATGGGTCAATGGTTTTGCCTACTGACCTGTGCCTACGCACCATGTCATACATGTTCTGTGAATGCATCGCTTCAAGCTGATCCATTGCCTTCTTAGATACACGAGTGAACATGCCTTGACGTAAACGCTTTGACAAATCAAGCAGACGTTTCTTTGTCTCTGCCTTGTTCAATGTGCTTGCCATACATCTCTCCTTTCTGGGGAGTTAAGACAACTCCCCTGTCTGTATGTATACTTCATCACGCACATTCTCTGCCGTGATACCATAGTCATTCATTAACTTAGCTACTATGTCAGGGTATTCTAATGCGAAGTCTTCAAGCGTTTCGCATCTGCTCCAAGTATCTTCTACGTTAACAACATGATGCTTGACACTTGATGTTACCCCTGTTCTGGTGTCCCATAACCTAGACCACCTATTGATGTCATCAGGATCAACCTCACCTGCCTTTCTCTTACTCACCAACTTGGTATAGTCCAGTTCCAATAGATGCTTACGCAAGTTGATAAGGAATGCTACATCCAATACTTCTTTTGCTGAGTGTTGGTTATCATAGCCAACAGATAGATTAGTACATTCACCCACAATATCTGTGTAGTTAGCAGTATCTGTGAACGAACCACCATCATCTGGTCTGAACTTCATGTCCAAACCTTCGGCTAATGATTCAGCAAATTCATCACTGCAACAACGCCCACTCATTTGATGAGTGATAACATCTCTTGTTCCTTTACGATCAAGGGCGATTGCATACTTGATACCTTTCAACAACTCAGGAGTATATCGCTGTATATATGAAGAACCTTTACCACCTTCTTCTTCAGCACGATGGAAAACATACAAGCCTTCTTTGCCTGCATGAATTAGCTCTAACATGAGCCATACTCCTGCTGTATCGTCAGCACCAAGGCAATTAGAATCCTTCTCATTTAAGGTTATATATTGTCCCTTGGTCTTTACGGATTGAGTACCAGATACCATGTGAACAGTGTCAGTATGACATGACCACATCACCTCTGGATCATCACCTATTATCTTGATAAGATTACCTGCTTCATCATCGAAGACTCCGACAGGTTCTATATACTTGGTGATGAATGTTTCATCCATCTTTGAATAGGCAGGACGCATGTAACTTAACATCTCTGCTATTCTCTTAATCATTATGCCTCCTCTCTACTTAGTTCTTCATCATCGCAACAGCCACACCTAGCAACAGTTACGGTTTCGGTTTGTATTCTAACGATGCTACTGCAACTATCTTTGCGGTGTAGTTCATCGTCATCATTGAAACAATCTTCACACATCTCATCGCCATTGTAATCTCCTGCTGTGTCATCCATGTCTACGGTTTCACCGCATCCATTACAATAGAATGCGTAACCATCGACACAACTCTCACACCAGTAGTCGTTGCCAACAGAACATGCATCATCTTTGCTACCATACTCATCACATCTGTCACATGTCATGTAGTATTCGTTGTAGCACCCTTCACATATCCTGTCATCGAAGGGGGTGCAAGACCAGTCATCCTCTGAGAAACTCTCTTCGCATGAAGTACAGTACCAATCACGACACTGACTTAAGATTCCATCTGTGTTACCTGCTGAGTAACCATCACCATCAGTGATTTCAAGATAGGTACCCTGATCCTTCACCCTTCCATCGAAGTCTATGTATGGAGCAATCAATTGCTTATCGTTGTTTGGATTAAGCCAACGATACATCTTGGCACCATACATAGAACCTTCAGTGTAGCCGAGTGCTTTCAATCCAACCCTCAACTTATCTTCCCATCCATCTCTGCCCTTGACATATCCACTGGATAGTTTCTTCTCAGGCCATACAATGCATCGGGCTTTGACAAGCATCGGGTTATCAGGGTCTACGACATGGGAGATTGCTAAGTCACCATACCCCATGATTTCACATGGCATGATGGGTTTGCATCTATACCTCTCTGGTAGGTAAGTCATGCATGATGGACAACCCCTGTGTTTCATCTCAGATGGTGTGTCATCAGGGTCAGCACCATCTATGATGATATTTCTGGAGTGTTCCAAGACCCATCGGATATGGTCTGGGTTCATGGCAAGAAAGACTGGTGTCTTTGCTACTCTAAGCAGTAGCTTACAAGCCCAGTCTTCTACGAACTTATCCATACTGGATTCGTTGTAGCTGTACTCTGTACTCATGAACTCGGAGAATGTCTGGCGTAAATACTTACGCACCTTCATTACAGTCTGGGCATCTGCCTCACCTCTGCGTTCATCAGGGGTGAATGACACCATTCCCTTGCCTTCCATATCTATGTGAGCATAGTGCATGGAATAGATTGGCGACCGTTGATGAAAGTTCTGATCGTGCCACGGTACTTTCTCATACCGTCCACTTGACAGACGTTCCGATTCACGGCGTCTCCACTCTACCGTAGGTTCCTTCGGAAGCTGTGGCATAAAGTCCTCCTTTCGTAAGGATAGGATTTATATTAACTGCGGTTTGTACTGCGGATTACACTAACTTATTACATCTGTTCCTGTTAACTTACTTACTACTGCATCTGTTAGACTGATAACTTTTCTAGCAAAAGTCTCTGGTGTTTCAGCTTGTGCTAATAGTTCATCAATCTTTTCATCGAGTTGGTCTTGGTCTTTATCCCAACCCAACCCATACTTTTCGTTCAGTCTAATCTGAACATCAACTGGTAGATACATAATCATTCTCCTTTGGTTAAGTCATGCATTAATCTTTCCCAGTAGACCAACAGTAAGCCGAGGTCTACTAAGATAAAGCCATACTGCTTGGTATAAATCCACATCGACAGCCATCCTATGTTGGCAAGCACAGCCATGATAGAACCAAGCTTTCTACCCTGACCGAACAACCTTATAGCTATCAATGTCCATAGGCTTAGTAAGATTTCAATGTATATCATAGGTTGTAAGGCACCCCATCATCATCAATGTTCTCCAAATGATCCTCAGTATTTAGTATATCTTCTGGCGGTGTTACCCCATCACTAAAGACAAAGCTGTGTATATCATCCTTGAGAAGAAGGATGAATGTTTTACTCAATTCCATTGACAATTCATACTCCTCTTTACTTGTCAAGCCAGTAAGACTACCATTACGACTGCCTGACTCTTCAAGAATCCTGCTTATTACAACCCTCCAGTTCTTTGACATGTGAGTCATGCCATCTACATGTGTCATGTTAATACCTCCTTATAGTTTATAATACAACAGTTTACAGCGTTGGTCAACTCTCATGTATGAAGGACATACCGAGGAAAGCTTCCAACTTTTTCTCCCAATCATACTTCATTTCACAATCAAACTTCTTTGTAGCTAGGTCATGCTTGAGTTGGACTACAAATCTATTTAAGTCACCACCCTGTATGACATATAGCTTGTCATCATCGAACATCTTCGTAGCTAATACTCCGTACTCATATGGATTATCTGCCATCACTTACTCCTTTCTTTTACATCATCCCTCTTAATGATGATGAATTCATGACTCAATTGTTCAGCCATCTGTTCCATAGTAATTGCTGTGTCATCAGCACCAAGATCATGATGATGCCACACATAATCTAATACCTGTAACCAATGAGCAATTTGTGCCATCACTTACTCCTTTCTTTAGTTAACCTAATTGACTGATAAGCTTATCCAATCTGTTCAATGTCTCATCATAGTCAATGGTTTGATTAAGGAATTCATACTCTATTAAATCTGAGTTCTCTTC
>Ga0310345_10005434_pt1 | contig 11307 bp, 7 predicted proteins | sample HC15DNA20500_MG_FD_204667 | JGI IMG/M metagenome (GOLD analysis project Ga0310345, IMG submission 204667) | Marine microbial communities from station ALOHA, North Pacific Subtropical Gyre - HC15-DNA-20-500_MG | ecosystem: Environmental > Aquatic > Marine > Oceanic | place: Pacific Ocean: North...
GATTACCCGGCGGAATGGAAATATCTCGGTGGACGCGCACTGTCCGCTAAAATTATGTTGGCCGATTGTGATCCTACCTGCGACGCCCTAGGGCCGGAAAACATTCTTGTCATGGCCCCCGGCACCTTGTCGGGAACGTCTGCGCCAACCTCTGGCCGCATATCGATGGGATGTAAAAGCCCATTGACCGGTGGCATCAAGGAAGCCAACGCTGGCGGCGATCCAGGGCAGGATCTGATGAAACTCGGTATTCGCGCCATCGTAGTATCGGGGCAACCGACAGATCGCGAGAAAAGATGGGGCCTCAAGGTTTCCGCCAATGAAATCGTATTGGTAACGGCCGATGACTACAAGGGCATGTGGAACTACGCGGTGTGCGAGCGGCTTCTCTCGGACCAACCGAAAAGCGCTTCTGCTATTTCTATCGGTCCAGCCGGAGAAATGATGCTTAAAGGAGCGTCGATCGCATGCACAGACGCAGACAAGGCCAGAAGACCCGCCCGCCAAGCTGCACGGGGTGGTGTTGGCGCCGTCATGGGTTCGAAGTGCTTAAAGTGGGTCCTTATCGATCCAGGCAAACTACCATTGCGGCGGCCGGAAGACCGCAAGACCTTCGCCTCATATATGAAACAATTTAGTAAAGACTATCGCGCGACGCGGCATGCGACATTCAAATATGGAACCAGTTCCGTTGTCCCTGCTGCCAACATGCTTCACACCTTCCCATACAAAAACCGTACCGAGGGCCGTAATCCCGAATTCGAAGGCCTTGATGGAGCCCGAATCATCGAATCTTTCGAGACGCGTGGAGGAGAAATGCACAACTGTATGACTGGTTGCATCGTACAGTGCTCGAACATCGTTCACGACAAAGACGGGAATTACAAAACCTCTGCGCTTGAATTCGAAACTCTTACCTTGCTGGGGTCCTGCTGTGCCATCAACAATTGGGAGGATGTCGCGGATTTGGATCGCCTTTGCGACGAAATTGGACTCGATACTATCGAGACAGGTGCCGCGATCGCTGTATACATGGATTCGGGTGGTATGGCATGGGGTGATGCCGAAAATGCGAAGAAACTGCTCAGTGACGAAATCGCGAATGGCACAGAGCTGGGGCGGATTGTCGGTAATGGCGCACTTGCTATAGGTACCGCGCGAAATCACGCACGGATCCCGGTGGCGAAAGGCCAAGCCATGCCGGCTTGGGACCCACGACCATTGAAAGCAACTGGGATCACGTATTGCAGCAGTGCTCAGGGGGCAGATCACACCGCCGGCCTCGTAATAGACCCAAAGATCAGCGGTGAAAAGGCAGCCGTCGCCTCCCAGGAGATCCAGATCGTCAACGCCATCTGCGATTCCACCGGCTTCTGCATGTTTCTTGGGCCATCAATTGACGAGACGCGTCAGTTTTTTACACCATTCTTCGGTGAAGAAGTCACCTGTGAACAAATAGCCGATATCGGTTGGGAATGCATGCTGGACGAATGGACGTTCAACGACTCGGCAGGTATGACCGAGGCTGACGATGATATGTCCGACTGTCTGCGAGACGAAGGTATCGGACCCGACCAGGCATTTAAATTCGATGTAACGGACGACATCATTGCAATGGCGAAAATTAGACAGCCAAATACGGAAAAATTTTATTCGAAGTCGCCTGCTGGCTGAGGAATAATCAGTGTTGGGTGTTGTTCAAACCGGCTGGCTTATAAATGCCCTGTAGACAATGGGCGGAGCAAGTCGAGTGGTTCTAAGTACCGCAACGGATAGCGACGGTCGGGTAATTAGTTAACAGACCCGGGGGTTCTCTTGCTGAGGATAGCCCCCGGGCCCGATTGCAACTTTTTCGACACTGGGTAACCTCTTGCGGCTGGCAATGTCAGTTCCACAACGGATTACCCAGTGCCAAATAGTGCGTCCAAGGGGATCTCGAACGACCAGCAAAAGCAATTCGGCGAAAGAAACGCCGCGACCCCGCAACCGGAGACCACCATTCGATGGCCTGACCCTGCGTGACTGTCGCCGTGTTGCGCGTACGCAATTCGGTATCCCTACTCTACACCCCGAGCAAGCGGACGCTTTGCGTTCGGTACTCAAAGGTCAAGATACACTTGTGGTTCTTCCAACCGGCTACGGAAAGTCGCTCATTTACCAAATCATTTCGACGTTGTGCGACCGCCCAGTAATTACCCTATTCCCTCTGATTGCACTCATGCGCGACCAGGAGTTGGCACTGGAACGCTACAATCTCCCTGCGGTGCGCTTGGATAGCACTCTCGGGAAACGTGCACGTACCGAGGCGCTGGCACGAATTCAACACGGCGGGCGATTAGTTGTGCTAACCACGCCAGAGACACTTGAAAGCGATGACATGCGCGCCGCGTTGAAAGAAGTCCATCCGGCCTTACTCTGCGTTGACGAAGCGCATTGCATCTCCGAATGGGGACACGATTTTCGCCCTTCTTACCTACGAGTAGGTAGCGAACGTGGCTCACTTGGTCATCCAACAGTGCTCGCACTAACGGCGACGGCCACCCCACGTGTGCGCGACGATATCGTCGCGCGTCTGGGCATGACGGAGCCGATGGGCGTTGTAGCCTCGCCGCCACACCGCGACAACCTACGCCTCTCGGTTAGAAACGTTCCTGGTAATCTTAAACTTGTCGCAGCCGGGAAACTAATACGGCGCCTGCGTCGCCCAGGTATTGTGTACTGCGCCACCACGAAGGCGGTGGATGAAATCTTTGGTGCGTTGAAAAAAGCGCGAATTCCGGCGACTCGTTATCATGGTCGGATGACCAAGACTGAACGGGCGCGGGCGCAAAAAAAATATGGTCGACGCCGGGCACGCATGGTGATGGTCGCGACCAGCGCATTTGGGATGGGCATAGATAAGGCCAATATCCGTTACATTATGCACTATCAGGTACCTGGTTCCGTAGAACAGTATGTACAGGAAGCCGGGCGGGCCGGGCGTGACGGCCGCCCTGCACAATGCGTCCTTTTATTTGACCCAGCTGACCTGGAAATTCAGAAAAGACTGCACTCCAAAGGGCACGTCAGTACCAGACAACTCGAAAGTTTAGGCCACTCTCTTGCGGCGTGGGCCGACAGTGGCAACAGTGTCTCAGTTAAGGATCTCGCTCTTTCAGCGCAAGTACCTTCGACATCTTGTCGCGCAATGTGTAATCAACTTGAAGAAACCGGCATGGTCGTACAGGAGACAGGCAAAAAGATCTGCGTCCGAGTGGACACCGCAACACTCCAAGCCGCAATATCCGATTTGGCTAAACGTTTCGACACGGTCCAACGTGAAGATATGAGGCGTATTAACGCGATATCTGACTATACGGCTGCAGACGCTTGCCGGAGTGTTTTTATAAGACGGTGGTTCGGCGAACCCGACCCTCCGACATGCGGTAAATGCGACCACTGCAGACGAATGGCCGCCATAACCGTGGTACACCCTTCTTCAAAAAAACGCTGAATTCATATTGCTCCATGAGAAAGTGACAAGCGTTTCCTAATTAAATACGCGAAAAGTCTCGGAAAATCAGGCGGACAGATCAGAGTGACATATGCACGGCTTGTCCAAAAAAAGATTCCTAGGTGCGCTGATCGAGCATCCGTACATAGTGATTGTGGTAGCTCTACTCATTACTTTCGTTGCACTACAGGAGCTCGTTGATCTAAAAAATAGAAAACTTGGGATAGAAATTGATACGTCAATTGAGAGCTTGCTTCCCACAAGTGGGCCTGACCTAGACACTTACACCTTCGTACGAGATCAGTTTATTGGCGATGACCTACTCATCGTCGTTTTGCAGGCCAGTAACTTATTTAGCCCCAAGGGACTGGAGTCATTTCAAAGGCTGACCAGGGCACTCGAAAAAATCGAAGGCGTTGTCCGGGTCGACAGTCTCGCCTCAGCTATCTTTGTACGCACAGATGACGAGTTCACCAACGTCGACGAATTTCTCACTGAACTACCCACGACTACTGAAGCAGCCCAGATACTCAAAAACGAAGCTGTCAACCACCCGCTATACGCCGGCCACCTAGTATCCAAGGACGGCACGGCGGTCATGTTGGCAGCGCATTTCGACCCCAGCCTTAATTCCGGTGAGGTTCAAAAAGCCGTCGACGCCGTCTCCGCCGCTTGTACCCGTGAAGCCAGTGGATTCGAGCACTACCTGACCGGACCAGTTTTCGTCCGTTCCGCCACTGGCCTTGCGTTGTTTGCGGATCTTAAAACGATGTTTCCGCTAGCGATATTTGTAACGTTTCTCGTCTGTCTAGCTGGCTTACGGTCCTTGGCAGGTGTGACATTGCCACTATTGGCGAACGCGGTTGCTCTATTAATCACGATGGCCGTTTTTATCCGAACGGGCCACGAACTGGATTTTGTCACCATTATCATGCCGCCGGTTATTTTCGTAGTCGGCTTTGCTTACGCCGTGCATGTTATAAGCGATTTTGAACGCGTCTGTGATAGCAGCATAGACAAAATCACGGCATTAAAAGCATCCCTAGAAGAAGTCTTCGTACCACTAACCCTAACCGCGTTTACCACCTGTATCGGATTTTTGTCTCTCACAACCAGCAACATTGGAACTATCCAGACATTCGGCGCATTTTCAGCGTTGGGCACAGGCCTTAGCTGGTTATGTGCTGTAACTTTGATACCAACGGGGCTGCGTTTTCTTCCGTCCAAGGACCACGGGACGGTCAAACAAAGTCGCCTACTTTTGCTGGTTCCAAGGCTATCGAAATTTGACCTTGAACACCGCAACCACATTCTGATAGCCGGGTTCATGCTAGCCGTGTTTGCGCTCGCCTTTGCTTCCAAAATCGAGGTTGGCACAGATTATCTGCGAAACTTCCCAGAGGACAGCGAGATACGTCGTAATTTTGACGAAATCGGCCGAACCTTTTCTGGGGCGATACCACTGCAAATCCTGATCGAAAGCGATATTCCCGATGTGTTCAAAAATCCGGCTGAACTTCGCGTTCTGGCCGAATTGCAACAATGGATTCAGAGTCAGCCTGAGGTAAGAGGTACGCTCTCCTTCGTCGACTACATGCGCACGCTACATCGATCTCTCGTACCGGAAGTCGAGCCCGAAGACGAGATTCCGGGGTCACTCGAATTATCCGAACAACTTCTCGCGATGAGTGCGAGTGACTACTCCAAGGAATTCATCGATTCGACCTACAAGACGACATTGATACATGTCCGGTCTACCGCCGTTGGCTCCGATGACTTGGGACGCCTAGCGGAGCGAATTGAAGACAGACTAAGCCAACTACCTACGTATCTCCGTGGACAGGTTACTGGTAGCTCCGTTCTGATCGCTCGCACCATGGACGACATAACTCGCGGGCAAATCGTGAGCCTCTCAGTTGCATTGTTAGTGATATATCTCGTTCTATCCGTCCTGTTCGGTTCTCTGCGAGTGGGTGCCATCGCACTCATTCCTAATTTATTGCCACTCGTGACTTTCTTCGGGGTACTCGGCTTGACGGGAATTACATTGAATCTCGCCACTAGCCTCGTGGCGACAGTCGCGCTGGGGATCGCTGTCGATGACAGCATCCACTACTTCTCACGATTCAATTACGAAGCCCGCCGATTGGCCAACGAAAAACGTGGTGTAGAACAAGCGATCGGCGCCGTCATTCGCCCGGTGACTTTCACTACACTTGCGTTGTGCGCGGGCTTCCTCTCACTTATAGCCAGTGACCTGCGTAACCAAATCGAGTTCGGAATACTCGCCGCGGTAACTTTGGCATTAGCTTGGGTAGTGGACCTGACAGTCAGCCCGGCCCTGAGCAGTGGATTACGGTTCATCACCTTGTGGGAGGTGCTAACTATCGACCTCGGCGATGAGCCTCACAAGAAAATCCCACTGTTTAAAGGCCTATCGCACCGCCAAGCCAGAATAGCGGCCTTGTTTGGCAGAATAGAAGCCTACGCGCCGGGCGAAAGGATTATCGAGCAAGGTCAAGAAGGGCGGGAGATGTGTATCCTCATCGAAGGCATTGTAACGGCAAAGGTAAAACGCGATGGCGACGATTTGCCATTGCAACAAATTCGTCCCGGGGACATTTTCGGAGAGGTGGCTTTATTTACCAAAGAGCGGATGGCGCACATCGATGCCGAGGAATATGTTCGCGTGCTATGGCTCAATCAGGAAAGTCTTGAACGAATACAAGCTCGTTATCCCAAAATAGCGGCGCAGATGTTCTGGAATCTAACCGGCACCGTGGCGGAGCGCCTGGTTCAAACCACCGCACGCCTGTAACAAGCAGTATCTAACAAAAAAATCGTTTATCGGCTACTGCTTGAACCGCGACTCAGTATCGACCGTACCGTATGCTTCGGCGTGTTCTTGCGACCATTCCTCCAAACGCGCCTGTCGGGTATATTTTTCTGTCATGTAATCGCCAGCCCCGATTGGAGGATATTTCTGAGGCGTTTCGGCACTTCTACAGGTTGGCGCACAATCAATGACGGCATCGTAGTTGCATTCGTAAAAATAGATCAACGATAAACGCGATCGATTATTTCCGGATCCCAAAGCCGGATTAACTACGCGATGGCGCGTCGAAACCCACCGATCGTTGGTCCAGCGCATGAGGAAGTCGCCGATGTTGACGACCAAAGCCTCTTCAATAACCGGCACATCCACCCAATCCCCATTCCGATTGCGAGCCTGCAATCCTTCTTCGATCGCGCAAATCGTCAAATTGTCATAATCCGAATGCTCCCCCGCACGTATCTGACCGGGTTCTGGCGTGTCAGTGATGCTGGGGTAATGGAGTATCCGGAACATACTGAACGGTTTGTCAATCGAATCATCGAAGTAGTTCTCCGGTAAGCCGAGCGCAATGGAAAATAAGTGGTGTAGGTCGACGCCGAACTCGGTCATGACTCGGAAATACTCTTCCAATAGCGGACGTAATTCACGGGGCGCTGGGGGCCAGATATTAGGCATAAAAAGAGTTCCGGACGCTTGTGATTTGTAGTAGGCGTCATTAAGTAGATATGCCGCTTCGGGGGGTCCCGGTGGACCAATTGACAAACATTCTTTGAGATCAGGCGGCGTCCGATGCCCTATGCCATAGGATAGCCCCTCAGACAACATCGGACTGTAGCCCCGAACGGAAAAGTCATCCGGCCGCTCGGATTTCATTTTTTCTGATTCCGGCAGACTAAAAAATTCGGAAGAGACTTCATAAACTCGCTTCGTCAGCTCAGGCTCTATCGGATGACCTGTAACCACAAGGAATCCGATATCCCGCAAGACGTTGTCGATCTCTGCCGCGAGCCGTTTTTGTGAGTTCCTGTCATCGGAGTAAAACGGACTGAGGTCGATGACTGGGACGTTCAGAGTAGTCACGGATGTACCTTTATCATGGCTTACTTGGAGGCGGGGTCTCTGGATTCACTCCGCCCCCAGAGTCATTGGATATCACTATATTCCGATTTGTCACCATTTTCCGGATCCCTCGTTAGTCAAAAGCCGCATGGTAAGCATCTAGCGCGGGGGAGCCGCCCAGGTGCGCGTACAGCACCCTCGATTCTGGATCAAACTCGCCGGCTCGCGCCATGTCGATTAGGCCCGCCATTGATTTGCCCTCGTATACTGGATCGGTCAGCATGCCCTCTAAACGCGCGACCGTTCCTATTGCGCTAAGCGTGACTTCGTCGGGGATTCCGTAGGCCGGCCCGGCGTAACGCGAGTCAATAATCACGTCGCTGTCAGTGATCTCTTTGTCAAGTTCGACCAATTCAGCCGTTTTACGGGCGATCTTAGTCACTGCGGCACGCGTCATTTCGGGAATGCCCGCAGTATCGACGCCGATGATTCGACGGGATCTCGCTTGTGACTTAAAGCCCACCACCATCCCGGCCTGCGTCGACCCCGTACAGGTAGCAACGACGATCGTATCGAAAAAGACACCGAGCTCTTCTTCTTGTTGTGCTATTTCATCGGCAAAATTCGCGTACCCCAATCCCCCCAACGGGTGGTCAGATGCCCCCGCAGGAATAGCGTAGGGTTTACCTCCCTCGGCGCGAACGGCGTCTAGGGCTTTCTTCCAGGTTTCCTTCTCTTCCGTCGAGTAGCCTTCACCCTCCAATAAAGTTTCTGCTCCCATAAGACGAGACAGTAAAATGTTACCCACCTTATCGTACACCGCGTCACTCCAAGGGGCCCAAGTCTCTTGTACTAATCTGCATTTCATCCCTGCGGCGGCCGCGACGGCGGCGACTTGGCGAGTGTGATTCGACTGTACTCCGCCTATCGAAACTAATGTGTCACATCCTTGTTCTATAGCGTCCGGTAGCAACCACTCGAGCTTTCGGATTTTGTTACCGCCGTACGCGAGTCCAGATGAAACGTCGTCTCGCTTGGCCCAAATCTCAACCCCTACCTCTTCGGAAAGACGTTTTAAGGGTTGTATTGGTGAAGGGAAAAAACCCAACTTGTGGCGAGGAAAGCGGCTTTCTAAATTCAGCACCGAAGTATCAACTCGAGTTTTTTTAATGAGCAACAGAATATATACGGTAACGAACTATATGTCCTCATTCGAAACGAGATTCGGTGTCCGCAGTGCCATAAAGATTGACATTCTTATCGTCCCATTTTTCGAAACGGATCTGCCGAGTGTATTTCTCTATTATGTATTCTGTCGCCGTGATGGGTGGGTACTTGGGAGGGTGACCTAGTCTTTGGCAGGTCGGCAAACACTCGATGACAGCGTCGTAGTTACACTGCACAAAATGGATCAAGGACATACGACGCTGGTTATCCTCGGAGTCCAACAACGGGTTGATGACCCTGTGTCGGGTAGAAACCCAGCGATCATTGGTCCAACGCATCAAAAGATCTCCAATATTTATGACCAAAGTATCTTCGAGAACCGGGACGTCTACCCAATCTCCATCTCTGTTTCGGCACTGGAGCCCTGGGTCGATCGTACAGATGGTGATATTGTCGTAATCTGAATGCTCTCCGGCGCGGATCTGCCCGGGCTCAGGCGCAGTCTCCAGTTTCGGATAGTGAACCGCGCGAAAGGACGTGAATGGTTCATCGATAAATTTGTCGAAATAATCCTCCGGCAATCCCAGTGCAATGGAGAACAAACGGTGTAGGTCGAAACCAAACTGTCGCATCGCACGGAAGTGCTCCTCGACAATCGGACGAAGCTCCGGAGGTTTTTCTGATGAGGTTGGGATCTATAGGGTGTCCTCTAACCACCAAAAATCCGATATCCTGCAGCAGAAGATCCACTTGGGTCGCAAGCTTTTCCTTTGCTCGTTTATCACCCGAATAGAGTGGTCCGATGTCAATAACTGGAACAGTAAGCGTCGTCACAAAAGGCTCCTTCGGGCCTACAGATCGCCAATAGCATTCTTAGGCCGTTAATTTCAGGTGCTCTATTATCTCCGCGCAAGTAAGCAAATCGGCGTACTTTTGACCCATATCGAACAAATTCGCCTCATGTGGGGCGATCGCACGATCACCGACCGCATCGGTAGCCACGATAGTTCGAAAGTTATGGCTCATTGAATCGACGACAGAAGCGCGAACACAACCAGAAGTCGTACAACCGGCGATGATAACCGTATCAACATTTTTTAAAATTAACCATGCGGCGAGATCGGTGCCAAAAAAAGCAGATGGCTGCGTTTTTCGGACGATATACTCACCTCGGATCGGAACAAGCTCCGGGACGATTTGGCTGATCGGCGATTGCTCCGTCAAGCCCACCAGGCTCGGCGCCTTTAAACCGAAAACTCCGAGGTCTGTACCATCATCAGCATAGACGACTCGCGTGTAAGCAACTGGATACCCGCTATCACGAAACGCTCCCAATAATATTTGCGTCTGCGCAATAGCTTCCCCGATATTACCTCCGCCGAACTGTTCGGGATCATTAAAGCCGTTCACGAAATCCACAACCAACAACGCCGGTGTTTTACCAAAGCCAGAACTGTGGCCAAAACCCTGTTTCGAATAGACATCCAAATCATTCATAGCGCATCTCATCCGGTTGATAGCAGAACCTCTATTGTAAAGCGTGATAACGTTGTGTGGCGAAAAGACAAGACAAGGGCAAACCCATTATGAAACTAGCCGGCGTCAAAGTAGTCGACTTGTCAATGTTCCTCCCCGGCCCGCATTTCACCATGATGATGTCCGATCATGGGGCCACTGTGATACGGATAGAGCCATTTAGCGGGGAACCGGTTCGAAAAGTCGGGCTGAGTAAAGCCGGGCATTCCGTTTGGTTTCGGAATACGCACCGAGGCAAAAAAAGCCTCCGATTGAATTTAAAAGATCCAAGGGGCAAGGAGCTCCTCCTTCGGCTAATTAAAGAGGCCGACGTGTTGGTTGAAAGTTTTCGACCGGGAGTCATGCAACGCCTAGGGCTCAACTACGAAGAGGTCCGTAAACACGCACCGCAAATCATCTATTGTTCGCTGTCATCATTCGGCCAAAGTGGTCGCTATCGCCTAAAAGCGGCACACGATATGGTCATGCAGGCCATGGCCGGAACGCTGAGCTTCAACGTCGGTCGAGACGGCAAACCGACCAACCCCTCAATGCCGACCGCTGATATGACCGGTTCGATGATGGCATTCTCAGGTGTACTGATGGCCTTGCTCGCACAGAGGGCCACCGGACAGGGGGATTTCATAGACATCGCCCTGCACGACTGTCTACTTTCGTGGACGCCTAATTACACCGGACCTATATTCGCTGAACACCGAGCACACGAAGTTAAGACTGAGCGTAATTGGGGTGGCTCAGCTTTTTATAATATCTATGCGACCGGCGACGAGGATTGGATTGTCCTCGGTGGTGTTGAACACAATTTTTGTGAGAATTTTTTGAATAAAGCGGGGCGCCCGGACCTTATCCCGTTGTGCTTCGAGCCCCCTGGCCGTGCTCAAGAGCCGGTCAAAGATTACTTAGTCAAATTTTTTTCCAAACGGACACTCCAGGAGGCACTAGGTTGGTTATCAGACATCGACGTCTGCTACGCTCCCTTGCGGACGCTGCTCGACGGTCTGTTTGACCCAAATACTGCGGAACGCGAAATGCTTGTTACGGACGATGAAGGGGTGGAACATCTGGGCATCCCAATCAAGTTTCAAAATGAGCCTGGAGTCCTAGATTTCTCTGTTCCCAATCTAGGTGAACACTCTCATGAAATCGCCACCGGTTTGGGTTACAGCGAAACCGAGATACAGATAATGAAAGACGACCGAGTCATTTGACCAAACAA
>Ga0310345_10005436_pt1 | contig 11306 bp, 13 predicted proteins | sample HC15DNA20500_MG_FD_204667 | JGI IMG/M metagenome (GOLD analysis project Ga0310345, IMG submission 204667) | Marine microbial communities from station ALOHA, North Pacific Subtropical Gyre - HC15-DNA-20-500_MG | ecosystem: Environmental > Aquatic > Marine > Oceanic | place: Pacific Ocean: North...
ATCGCCGTTATGTGATGAATCCCCAGAATCTTGCTCGCCATGTTTATACCCTCGCATGTTTTTAAGCTAGTCTATCGTCACGAAGACCGACCTCCGCGGCCTGCCGTCGGTCGTCCTCGTCCTGTGTCCCTTCCCTGTGACGTCCTCGACGAAAATGATGTCTCCGCCCGAAAACGCCCTTTTCTCGCCGTCGCTTACCTCTATCTCTATATGCCCTTCGAGGAGTATTATGTACTGCCTGCCGGGGGCGTGGTGCCAGTCGTAATCGTAATCGTGGTCGTTCTCCCTGAAGATTATGTGACGGGCCGGGAACCTGTCGGACAGCCGCCCGAGCTCTCCCGCCTCCGCAAGCTCGATCTCGAGCTCACCGAAATGAGACTCCCCTTCCTTGTCGGCATAGACGGTAGTAATGATCATGCACCCCTCCTTCCGGGCCGAACGCCCTGTGGAGATAAACCTCGATGCACCTTACGCGCTTACTTAATACCGCGAATATTCCGGATCGAGATAAATGTACAGCCTCTGTATCTTCCCGTCCCTTATCTCGAACACGTCGCACCACTTGCTGTCGCTCCAGGTCACCCCGGTCTTGAGCTTCCCCTTGCTCGAGCCTTCGGCCACAACCATGTCGCCCTGGATTATCCAGTTGATGTACGCGTGAAAATGCGTGAAATCCTCGACCAGTGTGCCGAGGTGCGAGAAAAGCTTCTTGTACTCTTCGGCACCCCTCGCGACCCCCCAGTTCGGGAAATACACCTCCGCGTCCTCCGCGATAAGATGATAAAAATCCCTCCCGTAGTCGAGGCTCTTAAGATATTCCGCCGCTATCGATTTTCTTTCCTCGTCCGTCATTTTTCGTCCCCTTATGCATTAGATGCTGTTCCTTCAATACTACTCGATGTATAGTTTATAAGTCCGGTGTATTATTTCAACCGGGTACATTTTTAATATATAGTCACTGTTTGTATACCGAGGTGGTGTAATGGAAACGAGAATAAAAGACACAACGTGCCCCGTGGGAAGCGCGATAGACGCCTTCGGAGGGAAATGGAAGCCGGACATTATCTATTACCTCAGGCAATCCCCGAGGCGCTTCAACGAGCTCAGGAGGCTGATACCGAGGGTAACGCAGAGGATGCTCACTCAGCAGCTCCGCGAGCTCGAAAGGGATGGTCTCGTCAACCGGAAGCAGTTCATGGAGATTCCGCCGAAGGTAGTCTACTCGCTGTCGGATCTCGGCCTCTCGCTCGTGCCCGTATTCGACATCCTCGAAGAATGGGGAGCCCGCAATATTGGGAGCATCGAGAAAGCACGCGCGCGTTACGATTCCTCGCTCAAGAGCCGCGCCTGACAGGGGACGCGCCCTTTCCGCCTCCGCTTCCGAGAACCTTGAGCGTCCACAGAAACAGCGGCGACATATCCTTCAACACCCCGAAGCAATAATCGACGAACCGCCCGGAATAAGCCTCCTCCGGAACCGGCCCTTCGTAGTATACGAAGAGTCCGTTATGCAGCAGAAGCTCCGAGTTTTTATGAGCCGCGTCGTAACCGGGCGGGATTCTTTTGTAATGCCTCCCCCCGATCTTGTAAGAAGTATTCTCCGAAAAACGCTTCAGTATCCTTCCGAGCTCAGCGCCATTTTTTGGATGGACGACGGCGTCCCTGTACACCCTGATGTTCTCCGGCGGGAAACGGTATTCCCCCGCGCCGATGAAAATCGAGTCCTCGTTCAGGTGGACGTAAAAATTGGGATTGTCGAGCTTTTTCCCCGGCCCTTCCCAGAACAAGATCCCGAGATGTGTCTTGTAGGGGATCTTGTCCTTGCTGAACCGCGTGTCCCGCCTGAGCCTGAATATCGACTTATCTATCTCCGGTATGGCTTTCACGCCGGGCGAGAGCTTTTTTAAACACTCTCCGAGCTCGACTACGAAATATCTCGCCGGCGTGAGAACGCACTCCTCGAACGCATCCCTGTTATCGTCGAACCAATCCTTGTTGTTGTTCTTCTTGAGATCCCGGAGGAACCCGAACGTATCTTTTGAAAAACCGTGGAAACCTTCACTCATCAAGATATCCTCTCAGGTTAAGGCGGCTATTTCAAGCGGGGACGCAAATTCGGATTTGGCGGCAAGAACCAGGATGCGGAGAAATTTCCAAGACGGTATATTTTTAGAGCGCGCGAAGCGAATCCCGGACAAGGAGACAAGTCATGGCAGCCAACGGCAAATCGAGTAAAACACTTCAAAAAGAGATCGCGGCCCTCGATTGGGGCAGCATCGCATCAGGGCTCGACGACTACGGCTACGCAGTTATCGGCCCGCTCCTGACCCCGGAAGACTGCGGTTCCTTGTCCACCGCCTACGGCGACGACGGACGCTACCGGAAGACTATCGTGATGGAAGACAAGGGCTACGGCAGCGGAGAATACAAATACTTCTCCTACCCCCTGCCGCCGATAGTCGAAGGGCTTCGTGAGGGGCTCTACCCCTTCCTTGCGAGCATAGCCAACCGCTGGAATGAAGCCATGTCCATAGACGTCCGCTACCCCGGCGACCACGAATCCTTCAAGGCCCGCTGCCACGCCGCCGGGCAGGCGAAGCCGACCCCGCTCATCCTGAGGTACGAGCCGGGCGATTACAACTGCCTCCATCAGGACATCTACGGCGAGCACGTCTTCCCGCTCCAGGTGGCGTTCCTCCTGTCCGAACCGGGGCGCGATTTCGAGGGCGGCGAGTTCGTCCTCACCGGCCAGCGCACGCGCATGCAGCCCAGTGTCGAGGTCGTCCCGCTCCGTCAGGGCGAAGGGGTCATATTCCCGGTGCGTGAGAGGCCGGTACGCGGCGTGCGCGGCTTTCACAGGGTGAACATGCGGCACGGCGTCAGCCGAATCCGCTCGGGAGAGCGATTCACCATGGGCGTCATATTCCACGACGCTGAGTAACCCGCCCCCGTCACATACAAAGTGATCACCAACTATTTTAATTCGGGGGCAAGAAACGGAGTGTTCCCCCGGGCGCACCGCGCTAAACTCCTTATAAAACCACGAGCCGGGGGTTAAACTAATGACTTATATGACGATGCACAAAAGCGGGGCGACGCTCCCGCCGGAAGACGAAAAGTGGGCGGCGGTCCTCGGAAGGGACCGCAGCATGGACGGGGCTTTCTACTACGCCGTCCTGACGACGGGCGTATACTGCAGGCCTTCCTGCCCGGCGCGGAAAGCGCGGCGCGAGAACGTTCTCTTCTTCTCAACGCGTGAAGACGCCCGACGGAAGGGCTTCAGGCCGTGCAGAAGATGCCGCCCAGACGAGGATGGAGATGCGGCACGCACCGCTGCGATCGAGAAAGCCTGCCGGGCGATAGAGGAATCCGGTGGTTCTGTCAGTCTTGCAGAGCTCGCCCGCGCGGCAGGCATTGGCCGATTCCATTTCCACAGGCTCTTTAAGGAAGCCACCGGCGTCACTCCAAAGGCGTACTCGAGCGCCGTCCGGAGAAAAACCGTCAGGGAAAAGCTTCCCGCCGAGGCCAGCGTCACCGACGCCGTATACCGCTCCGGGTTCGGTTCCAGCTCAAGGTTCTACGAATCCTCCGGTAAGATGCTCGGGATGAAGCCGCGGGAATTCCGCTCCGGCGGGAAAGGCGTGGACCTTCGCTTCGCAGTCGGGCAGTGCTCGCTCGGCGCGATCCTGGTCGCGGCATCGGAAAAGGGCGTAGCCGCTATCATGCTCGGCGACGACCCCGAAGCCCTAGTGCGCGAGCTCGAGCATAGCTTCCCGAAGGCAGAGCTCTCCGGAGGAGACCCGGACTTCGAAAGGCTCGTCGCAACGGTAGTCGGATTCGTCGAAGATCCGTCCCGCGGCATCGGGCTCCCGCTCGACATTCGCGGGACGGCTTTTCAGGAAAGGGTCTGGCGGGCGCTCATGGAGATACCGGCAGGCGAGACGGCGACCTACAGCTGGATCGCCGCAAGGATCGGCGCTCCCGGGTCGGCCCGTGCCGTCGGCTCGGCCTGCGCGTCTAACCTCCTCGCGGTCGCCATACCGTGCCACCGTGTCGTAAGGACAGACGGCTCCCTCAGCGGCTACAGATGGGGCATCGAGCGCAAGCGCTCGCTCCTTCGCCGCGAGTCCGAATGAGCGCCTCGGGCGACAAGCGCCGGTTTAGATAAAGCCCTCAGCCTTCCACTCCCGGACAACCTCCGGAATCCCTTCTCGGTACGTGGGATATTTCGGCGACCAGCTCGACGCGGCTTTTAGCTTCGCGCTCGAAGTGTTGTTAGACGCCGTGAAGAATTCGACTGCATAACTTCCGGCAAGAAAGCGCGCGAGCCATACCGGGAACCTGTAGGGCCGCTGTGCCCCTATCCGCCCGGCGAAGTAACTTAGGAAATCGCCCGTCTTGACCGGCCTGTCGTCGACGACGTGCCATATCCCGGGCAGGTCTTCGAGGGCTGCCGTCACAAAGGCCGACGCCGCGTCGTCTATATGTATGAGCGACCACAGCGCCTCGCCGTCCCCGATGATGGGAAACGCCCTCTTTTTGAGTCCCGCGCCCATCTGCCTCGTGTGCGCCGTGTCCGCGCCGTAGAAAAATCCGCACCTTAGGACTGTAGCGACCATGCCGCGATTCTCACCGGCCCCGAGCACGATTCCCTCACCGTCTAAACCCGATTGAACTGTAGGCGACGGGACAACTGGAGAACCCTCGTCATAAAACGAGCCGTCTTCGGGGCGCGCGACCCATACGACGTCCTGGAATATGAGCTTCCGTGCGCCCGCTTCGACGGCGCAGTCGGTGACGATTTGAGTCCCCTCGCGGCGTATGCGGTCGTTGAGCCTGAAGTCCTCGGGCCCCAGTCTCTTCTTGACAGGTATGGACGTCGCGGCGTGTATGACTACGTCCGAGCCCTCGATATCCTTTAAAACGGCGTCCTTGTCAAAGAGGTCCGCGTGCGAAGGCACTCCGCCCATCGACCTGACCGTCTCTTCACCCCTCGCGCTCCTTGCCATTCCGACGACAGTATGCCCGAGGCCGGAGAGCTCCTTTACCACTCTCTTTCCTAATACCCCAGTCGCTCCGGTTATGTATATCTTCATATGCTCCTCCGGTAGATCCATCCCCATTAAGCGGCCGAACCCGATCTTATTAAAGCGTACAGGATTCCCCGCCGGAGGTCATGGAGAATTTATTCGGCGCGCAGGAAATGCGCCCGGGACGCGGCTCATTCGCCGAGGGTAAAGGTATGAAGCGGACTGTACGTGGAGCCAGCCCTTCCGAGGACGCTTCTCACTACGGCAATCTCGCTGATTGTGAACCGGACCTTTTCCGGGATGGGGAGCGGGCCGGTAGTCCTCATTCTGCCGTTGACTCTGCCTATGGTCACGTGCGGAATGAACCTTCTCGTCTCCCTTTCGAACCCGTGAGGTTCGAGTCCTTCGTCTATTTCGCTTTGGAGTGCAGAAAGGCCGGGGTTTTCCGATAGCCCCGCATAAAGGATGCGCGGCCTCAGGAGGTTCGGGAATCCGCCGAGGTTTCCCGTGCTCATTTCAAAGAGGGCGTAATCCCGTACGAGTGAGGCAGTTATGAAAGCAGCGGCCTCGGCGGTAGCGTCGTCTACTTCGCCGAGGAACTTGAGCGTGACGTGGAGCTTTTCCTCTTTCTCCCATTTCACGCCCTCGGCGACTTTCCGGAGCGAAGCAATGTAGCCGCCCAGCGCGGCTCTCGCCTCGTCCGGGAGAAGCGCTGCGATGAAGAGTCTCAATCGATTCTCGCAGGCCCGGCAGCGCGCCCGGCTACTTGCACCAGGTCGGGAAGGACTTCCCGCCGCCCTGGCTGAGCCGCCTCTGGTTCTCGCCGTTCATGTACATGATGTACATGTCCTTGGCGGCGTTCCTCGTGGAGCTGAATGCTATGTAATAGCCGTCCGGCGACCATGCCGGGTTCTCGTTCCTGCCGGCTGCCGTAAGCCTCTTTTCGTCGGAGCCGTCCGGGTTTACGGTGTAAATATCCGCGCCGCCCCCGCCGAGCTTAACGTAGGCGATTTTGTTAACGCGCGGGTTCGTCGACCACGAAGGGTCGGTGGCGTAACCGCCGCCGCTAATCCTTCTGACCCCGCTTCCGTTCGAATTCATAACGTATATTCCGGGGTTCCCTCCCCTGTCCGAAACGAACGCTATCCTGCCACCGTCCGGCGACCACGTCGGCGAAACGTCTATGGCGTTACTCCTGGTTATGTTCACCGCGCCCTTCCCGTTCGGGCCGGAAACGTAGATATCGCCGTTCGCGCTGAAGGCGAGCTGCTGCCCGCTCGGCGACCACTCCGCACTCTGCTCGAGCTTAAAGGCCTTCGTCAGCCTCGTCTCCGAAATGGACGCGCCGAGCGTTATCACGTAAAGGTCCTGGTCCCACACCTTGTCCGAGTTAAAGACGATCTTCGAGCCGTCGGGCGAGCAATGCGGCGACATCACGAGCGAGCCGTGCCTCGTGAGCTGCTTTATGTTGGCCCCGTCGTAATCCATGAGGAAGAGATTTCTGTCGCGCGTGCCGCCCATGACGAACGCGATCTTGGAGGTGAAGAATCCGTCGTTCCCGGTTATCTGCTTCATAACCTGGTCGGCGAACCTGTGGGCCGCCTCGCGCACCTTGCCCGAAGTGGCATCGTAGGACCTTCCGAGGATCGGCCTCTGCTCGCGGACATTAAAGAGCTGAACGGCGAACTTTATCTTCCCGCCTACCGACTGGTACTGACCCGCGACCATGTAATCGGCCCCCGCATCGTATATAGACTGGAAGTTTATGCTCGCCGGGTCGCCCGATACGGCGCTTCCCGATGTCACTTCGAAGAGTGCGGCGTTTAAAAGGTCGTTCCGGAGGACCTCCACGAATTCCTGTCCCTTGGCGTCGGGCGAGCCCACGCTCGAAAGGTCGGGTACGAATACGGGAATACGCTGAATCGTCGGCCCGGTAACGTCGGGAAGTTTAATCTGCGCGAACGCGCTCCCGGCCGCGGATACGAAAACAGCCAATATAACTATGAGCGTCCTTAATACCATATCGGTCCTCCAGTCTTTTGGGTCGGTACAGCCTGATTAGAATCTTGAGAATAAATTTAGCCTATGGATGAGTGAAAAGCCACAGCTATTCGGGGCATGGGCGAAATCCCGGGCGCATTACTCTTCGAGCTCGACGTTCCAGTAAGAAACGTCTACAAAATTGAGAAAAGGCTCCCATTCCTTATACCGGACCGCCTTCAGGTAAACGTTTGAAAACGGGTCCCACACGGGCTTACGCGGCTTGGTCCTGAGCTTCATCCTCGCCTGCTCGGGCGTCCTCCCGCCTTTTTTCCTGTTGCAATCGACGCAGCAGCAAACGACGTTGTCCCACACGCTCTTCCCGCCCTGCGACCGCGGTATCACATGGTCTATCGTAAGCTCCACGCGCGAGAACTTCTTCCGGCAATACTGGCACATGCCGCCGTCCCGCCTGAATATATTGAGCCTGTTAAACTTGGCTTCCTTTCTTATGAGCCCCTCGTATCTGACGAGGAGTATCACCCTCGGTGTCCTGAAAACGGTGCTCACGGTCCTTACAACGTCCGCGTCGTTTTTCATGGCGGATATCTGCGACCACGACTCGAAATCGAACGTTTCGTAGTCCGAGCCGACGGCTTTCGCGACGCCGCTATACATCATTACGAAAGCTCTTTTGACGCTTGTTATGGTAACCGGAACGAAATAACGATTCAGGACTAACACGGGAGCGGTTAGCATTTAGTATGTTCAATTTACCCTTTTTTAAAGGCTACTTCAAGTAAATAAGTGTTAAATTTCCGTTAAAACACGGGATTTTCGCTCGATTTGCGCCGGCAAAAAACGATTGTACTTGACTTATCGGCCCCTCCATTCAAATTATTAACCGGAGATACACATGAACTTACTCGACGTCGTATTCTACATTCAGCTCGCTATGATCGCAGCCCTCTTCCTAGTGACGTATGTCTTTGTGGCCAGGAACGGCGAGCTCAAAAAAGAGATCGAATCCGAGGCCGCAAAACGGCTCGGCCAAAAGGCTGGTTAATGTATCCCGAGCTGATCAGCATAGGAAATTTCAGCATCTCGAGCTTCGGCGCTATGATGGCCCTTTGTTTTCTCGTGGGCTACTGGCTCATAACGATCGAAGCCAAACGGAAGAAGCTCGACCAGAGAGTCGTCGGCAACATGTTCCTCGCGGCCATGTTCGGCGGCATCGTCGGCGCGAAGCTTCTTTATGTATTCGAGAACATCCCGCTCTCCGAGATCCTCGCCAACCCTGGCGCGAGCCTCCTTTCGCGGGGCGGCCTCACGTTCTACGGCGGATTCTTCGGGGCGATAATACTCACCTGGATAATAGCCTATCGTAACAAGATCAGCATGTGGACGGTCGGCGACCTCGCCTCCCCGTCCCTCGCGCTCGCCTACGCGATAGGGCGCGTCGGCTGCTTTCTCGTCGGCGACGATTACGGCGTTCCGGCCGACGTGCCATGGGCGATGGCGTTCCCGAAGGGCCTTCCCCCGACGGACATCCCCGTCCACCCGACCCAGCTCTACGAGATCGGGCTCATATTAATCGTATTCGCTATCATATGGAAGATCCGGACGAGGATGAGGCCCGCGGGATGGCTCTTTTCGATCTACCTCATACTCGCAGGGCTCGAAAGGTTCTTCGTCGAATTCTTCCGCAGCACTACCCCGAGCCCGATACCAGGCCTCTCGCTGGCCCAGGTTATGGCGGTCGCCATTATCATAATCGGCATCGTGAAGCTCTATTCCCTCCGCGGCGCCGGCGAAAATGCCCCTGCTCCCGAAAGCCCCGAGAAGTCCGGCAGGAAGAAACGCGCCCGCGCGTGACGGCTCCCCGCCCCGCCCGGCGAGCGTTTTAAGCCGGTCCTTTCCATAACATCCCGCTTGGGTATCTTTTATGCACGATGAAAGGCACAAGCAGGCTCGATCTCGCCCTCGCCGCGCTCACCGGCATCCTCTATCCGCTGACGTTCATGATCCCGTATTCCGGCATCCTGTCGTGGGTGCTGCTCGTCCCGCTCTTCTGCGCCATATCCGGCAAGACGCCCCGAAACGCGTTTCGGCTCGGCCTACTCGCGGGAACGCTCTCGAACCTCATCGGAACCTACTGGCTCATCGGCACGCTCAGCAGGTTCGGCGGCTTCCCCATACCCGTGAGCGTCATCTTCATCGTCATACTTAGCGCCTTTTCCGGGCTCTCCTACGCACTCTTTTCCTACATCGTAACGCGCCTCGGCTTCATGCGCCGCCCGGGCCTTCTGTCGGCCCTCCTCGTAGCCGCTGTCTGGACGTCCGTCGAATACTTCTTCCCGTTCCTGTTCCCCTACGGCATAGGCAACTCCCAGGCAGACTACATCCCGGTCGTCCAGATATTCGACCTGTTCGGCGTCTACGCGCTCAGCTTCATCATCGTCCTCGTGAACGTCGCTATAACGAGGGCTATCATGCGCCGCGGGGGCTCGCCGTTCCCTGTCAGGGAAGCCGCTCTCTCGGCCGTCCTCGTCGCGGCCGCCATCGCATACGGCTACGTCCGTATTGGGCAGGTGGACGCCGAGATAGCCCGGGCCCCCAAGCTCAAGATAGGCATGGTGCAGGCCAACTTCGACTTCCTCGAAAAGTCCGAAAGCCAGGAAGATATAGTCACCGAAAAGCACAAGGAGATGTCGCTCGCCTTGAAGGATGCGGACCTCATAATCTGGCCCGAGACAGCCATACAGGCGTGGTTCCCCACGGATACAAACTACCTCGCGCTAAGAGACACCGTAGGCGTGCCCTACATGGAAGGAAAATACTTCATTGTAGGCGGCATGTCGTTCACACCGAAGGAAGAGAATATCGAGGTCATCACGAGCGACAACGTCATACAGTACAACACGGCATTCCTCACCGACGCCGAGGGCGGGATACTCTCCCGCTACCATAAAAATAAACTCCTCCTCTTCGGCGAATACCTCCCGTTCTCGAAATACTTTCCGGCGATAAAGAAAATAAGCCCGGCGTCGGGCGACTTCACCCCCGGGGACGAATACGACCTCTTCGAGATACCGGAAAAGGGAGCCCGGATTGGGCCGATAATATGCTACGAGGACATACTCCCGCCCTTCAGCAGGAAGTTCGCGGAAAAAGGGGCGAACCTCATAATCAACATCACGAACGACGCGTGGTTCGGAAGAACCATCGCCCCCTACCAGCACCTCTTCGTCTCTATACCGAGGTCCATCGAAACGAGGAAATATCTCCTCCGTTCGACCAACACCGGCATCAGCGCGATCATCGACCCCGTGGGCAGGGTGGTCGCCGAAACGCCCACTTTCGAGAGGATGAACCTCGAAGGCGAGGTCGGCCTCATGAACGGCGCGAACACGTTCTACACCAGGGTTGGCGACGTGTTTCCGGTCGCGTGCCTCATATTCTGGGCCGTCTTCGGCGGGATATATCTCTTAAGGGGAAAGCGCGCCGCGTAGTGCGGCAAGGAAGGCGTCGTTCTCGCCCGGTGTGCCAATCGTAACCCTGAGGCAGTTTTCGAGCCGCCCGGGCCTGTGGAAGTTCCTTATTAAAACGTCTCTCTCGATGAGCCCCTCGAAAACAGAATCCGCATTCGGGACCCGGAAGAGTATAAAGTTCGCGTCGCTCGGAAACGCCTCGACGCCGGGGATATCGGAGAGAGCGCCGAACACCCTCCCCCTCTCCTTTACGACAAGCTGAACGTTCTCGGCGATAAACTCCCTGTTTTCGAGGACGACGCGCGCCGCGCACTGGCTCACCGAATTTATATTGTAGGGATATCTCACCTTGTTGACCTCGTGCGCTATCCCCTCCCCCGCGTAGAGCATCCCGAGCCTTAGCCCGGCGAACCCTATCTTGGAGAGTGTCCTCATCACGGCGAGGTTCCCGTGCTCGCGGACGAGCGGCAAGAAGCTCTGCCCCGAAAAATCGCCGTACGCCTCGTCCACGACGACGAGCCCCCCGGCGAGGTCTATTATCTCGAGTATCCTGTCCTCGGAATAAGCGTTGCCCGTCGGATTGTTCGGCGAGGCGAGGAAGATTATGTCCGGGTCCTTTTCCTCTATGAGAGTTTGCATGCGCCCCATGTCGAGGTCGAACTTCTCGTCGAGCCCGGGCTCGAGGATCGTCGCCCCGAGGGCAAGCCCGCTCAGCCTGTACATCGAGAACGTCGGGGCCGGGCAGACGACCTTCCCCGTCCCTCCCGTAAACGCAGTCACTAGCATGCCTATTATCTCGTCCGAG
>Ga0310345_10005437_pt1 | contig 11302 bp, 17 predicted proteins | sample HC15DNA20500_MG_FD_204667 | JGI IMG/M metagenome (GOLD analysis project Ga0310345, IMG submission 204667) | Marine microbial communities from station ALOHA, North Pacific Subtropical Gyre - HC15-DNA-20-500_MG | ecosystem: Environmental > Aquatic > Marine > Oceanic | place: Pacific Ocean: North...
ATATTCAAAACCCCATGCTTTAATAACATCAAAGACTTCATTCAGTTTTGGCATTGTTGTCCATAAAAACAGCATACAATCATCTGTTGCAATACTATTTACAGGTAATTTTTTAATATCATCTATGTTCATTACAGGATATTTACAACAAGCTCCCCTATTACCAGCCAAAGCCTTATCATTATACGACCATGGTGGATCAATAAGCATTATGTTATAATGTTTGTTGTTTGGAAAATCCATGTATTCTCTCCGTCATTATGTTATAATAATCTTTATCTCTTTCTATTAATATGTAATCCCTATGTGTCATACGACAGGCTATACCTGTTGTTCCACTACCAGCGAAAGGATCTAATACGACATCAAGAGGTCTTGAACCCATTGTGATTAAGTATGCCATTAGTTTTATAGGCTTTACTGTAGGATGGTTGTTCTTCATAATGTTATCTCTCTCATTACCACTTCCTGTTTTTAGTGATTTGTGAATAGTTCCATTCATACCACCACCTATCTTATCAGGCATATGGTTTAACCACTTATTCTTTTCACTCTTACTTGCTTTGGGTGTTATCATAAACTGTGAAAACCAAGCATCTAAATCATAATATCGTGAGAATGATCCTGAATCTTTGGGTGTCATTGTTGTAGGGTGTGTTGTAGCACCACCTTTTGTTGTATTGACACCAAAGCCCTTTACCACATTAAACCCAGCACCTGCTGTTGTTAATCCACCTGCTGACTTTGTGTCCATTCCTGTATTTAATGAATCATTACTAACTAATAAATTGGCTGGAAATCTGCCAGCAGAACTAGCTTCTGAATTATGATCATCCTCTGCTTTAAATCCACTTGTCTTGAATACTGTATCATCTGTTCTAGGTTGCCTGTTGGTTATCCTCATAGGTGCTTCTACTCTATCACCTGAAAGCCCTGTAAAAATATCACCACCAGCTTTTCTTACACTCCAACTACCACCCTCTACCAATCTCTTATCTTCTACTGCTGTGTCTTTTGATAGTGGCACTCTACAATCATCAAACCATGAAACACCCTTTCTATCTTTCATAGCCTGTTCAAGATATGTCTTTTCATCTAAAGGTTTCATTACTACAAGTATTACTTCTACTGCTGGTTTTGGTTGGAATCCTGCGTATGATCCATCTAATTCCTTTGCTTTATCTGATGTTGCCACAGCTCTCTTGGGTTTCCCCTCCGTTGATCTTTCAGATACATCATTAAAACCCACACTTACGTTATAACTTCTATTCTTTCTCATGGGATTTTCATACTCTACCATTTCAGCCTTTACACCAAGCTTCTTATCTACTGCTTTTGAAACATTCATAGCTTTAGGAAATCCTGTAGCGTAAGCCCAATACATACTTGTGAATCCTGTTTGGAATCCAGCCTTTTCCAAGTTCACAACCATGTGAGATAATACATCTTGTCTTGGTGCTGACATTATGTATGCAAAAGATCCTGGCTTTAAAACTCTAAAACATTCTTTCCATGTTTCTGCACCTACCACTACCTTATCCCAATCCTTTCCCATAAAGGAATAACCGTAAGGTGGATCTGTGACCATGAGATCAATCGAGTTTGAATCTAATTTTTTAAGTGCTTCCAAGCAATCCATGTTAAATATCTCTCTTGTCATTCTGCTTTCCTCCATGTTCCATCAGGGTTTTTTAATATCATGCCCTCTCTTTCCCAATTACTTATCCACTTTTGTGCAGTATCTTCATCAAACTTTCCCGACTTTACTAATTCTTTTTTAAATAAGACCATGAATACTTTGTGATCTTCACCACCACATTGTTTCCACAACAGGTTGGCTGTCTTTTCTTTACTCAAACTTGCTGTGTTATATCCTGTTATGTCAGCGTTACCATATGTTCCCTCTTCGATGTCCATCTCAAATGATTTGTATGTGTCCTTTAACAACTCAAACACACAATCAACATCATCCTCACATACAACATCTCTGAAATATAATTTTGCGTGTGCTTGTGATAATCTTACTATTGCTTCAAGCTGTCTTGTCCCTATTGGAAGTGTATCACCATCATTCTTTGAAGCACTTCTTATCTTTTCATAGAATCTTATTATTTTCATTTCCATATCTTGATTAAGTTTTGGTTTTAACTCCCTAACATAATTAAGAAAAGCAGTAAGCTCTCTCTCATCTAACAATGGTTTCACAAGTTCACCACCTCTGAATACTTTTAATATATGTTGTGCCTTTGCTACATCCCTGTTTGAATCTACCGTATCTCTAACTAAAAACATGAGATCAAATCTTGAAAGCAGGGCTGGTGGTATGTCAATGTTGTCCCCTATTGGAACTTCAGGATCATATCTGCCATACTTTGGGTTTGCTGCTGCTAGTATTGAACACTTTGCTTCAAGTCTTATACTAACACCCACCTTAGATATTGAAATCATTTGCTGTTCCATGGCTTCGTGCATTGAACTTGTTGTTTGAGAATCCATTTTGTCAAACTCATCTATCTGAACAAATCCACCATTGGCTAATGTTAAAGCTCCACCTCTAAGTACGCTTCTACCATCAGATTGTTTTTCCATTCCAGCAGTAAGACCTGCTGCTGTGCTACCTTTACCACTTGTGAATATTGATTTCTGTGTTATCTTATTTGAAAACTTTAATAATTCTGATTTTGCTGTTGAGGGATCACCCCACAAACCAACGTTAATATCTGCACGTTTTACACCACTTACACCTTTTGCAAGATGTAATAGTATTGCTAGTTTTTCTGACTTTAATCCATATATGTGTGGTGCTATAGATCCTATCAGTTTGTTTAAATATCCATCTTTTAATGATTCTTTCTTTATTTTTTCTAACTCTAATCCTGTTGGCTTTATCATTTCTGTTTCTTCTAAATCTTCTATTGCTATAATATCAATGCTTATCCCATGTTCATTCTTTTTAGGATCTATTATTGTTTGAAATATACCTGTCATTCTTTTCTTCTGACCTATGAATACATCACCCACCAAATCACCATAAATTTTACCTGTGAATGTTACTGGTGTATTATGTTTTGATATTTCTAATGGTTCTTGCATCCATATCGTTTGCACATAATCTGTTCCTAATGAAGATTGATCAGGTATCAATGGTATCTTACTACAACCCCTGTTACCACATCTAATTAAAGGTAGTTTATGATTCATATCACATTCAACATCTTCCTCTTGCCCACATGATTGACACCTCATGGTAGCTCTTTTTATGTATGATTTCCTTTCATCAACTGCTATTACCTGACAGTCAAAAGAAAGTATATTATTTTCATGTTCTCTTGGTCTTAATTCCTGCATTAATACAGTTGGCTGTCCAACCACTTTGAATTTTATACCAGCAAAAGCACTTCTTACATCAATTTTGCTTCCATGTTTTACACTCAACTGTCTATATAAAGCCTCTCTAAATTGTTCCATGAACATACCTTGGTATTCCAGATAAAGATCTCTGAAATCAGGATCAGATATGTCTAATGATAATGTACTGTTTGGTCTTAACGCATCTATGACATCTGTATGCTTTCGTGCATTAAGCACATCAAAAATCCTATCCCTTAATGCTGAAGTTGTATAATCTAAAGACATTTCAACACTCTCTTGTTAATCAAATTACCTAGTTGTGTATGTCGTTTTTGTAATTTTTTAAAATCATCATCTGGCATTTCCTCTATCAATGATTTCCATACTGAAATTTCTGAAAATACATCAGGGAATCCTGATTCATAATCATCTATTTTTATCTGTCCTTTGGTATTTTTTTCTACAAATTCTTTACAAGCTAATGCCAACATTGAACTGAATGATAAATCATTTGGTCTTATCTTATTTAATTCACCAAAGATTTTCTGTGTATCTTTAGTAACACTAATACATTTTATTCCCGACATATGTATTATAGGTAGTGGGTGTTAATAAGCCTTTGTAGCTTAGCTATATATATTATATAATTATATAGCTCCTTTTTTAGCTATGGCTTTTTGGTGGACAACTAGATTCAAATACAATCTGTGATGAAACACCCAATTCTTCCATTTTATGTGTAAATTCTAGTGCCTTTTCATACTCTAACATTGTTTTTAATTTCTTTCCATCTCTATTCCATGTAAGATAAACGAACATAGAGTTGTATGTGTTGGTTAGGATATAAGGATTGCTGATTATAATTTGTTTATAAATATTTTATATCTTTTTGAATACCCTTGCCTTTGATCTTGATCCACTAGGAAATTTACAAATATCCATTTCAGATGATAATAATCCCTCTTCTTCCAATATTGATAGGTGTTCTAATGCCTTTCTTCGTGATATACAAAAAGACTTTGCGACCTTACTAGATATTGTTCTCTGTCCTTTCTTCAACGCTTTAAGAATTTGATATTTCATAGGTAGAACTATGAATATATCATCATCTTCATCTAATGCTATACTGTATTTACTCTTAATAATGCTTCACCATTGGTTTTATATCTAATTCTGCTATGTGTTTCACAACTTCTATCTTACCATTAGGTTCGATTATAAATTCAACCATGCCTATATCAGGCGTAGTCCCTGCCACACCACTTCTAAACAAGTGTGCATCTGGAAACTTCCATGCTGGTGTACAAACACCATGCGTATGAACAAATTCTATATGGACAAAGTAATGTACATGGCTTCTTACAACCACATCTGCTCTGCCTATCTTATCTCTATCAAAAACTAAACCAGCCATCTCTCTTGCCAATGCTGTAGTTCTATATGCTGCCCATTTGTTAAACCCTACATGGTGTGTAAAGTTGAAGTGTTTTCCATTAATCTCTACTAACGCATAGTAATCTGTCAATCCTGATCCACCGTAAGCCTTGTATGGTTTTGCACCCATCTTACTTGCTATAATTTCTTCAAAGTTTGTTCCCTCTACCTGAACGTGATATTTTGATCCTCTAATAAACATTAGATTCTCGTTTGGTATATCACCAAGTAATTCTGAAGCATCATTTAATTGATCATTAACATTTGTTGTCCAACTTTGTTGCCCATTTTGTTTTGGGTTTCCACCGTCACAGGGTTCGCCATTCACTACAAGTAGTGTTGGTTTCTGTGTAAGGTCATCTATGCAATCATACCACGCACTATTTAATGCACGTTGTAATTTATTAGGTTTATATTCTGAATCTAATTCTGAATTATATGGGTGTTGTGTACACACTGCTGTACTAGAACCACAATGAATATCCGATACTACTACTACAGATTTTGATTTCTTGGACATGGTATTCTTATATATTACCCACTACTTAAAGCTTTCCCAAAATCTTTGGTTTCTTCACAAACCATCTTCTTAAACAATATTTTCTGATAAAACTTACTGCAACATACCAAACTGAAATTGACAGCATACCGAGAGGATCACCTGTTTGGATCACATCAATGTAATGAGGTAACACCAAGTAGTTTAATGCTGTGGCTATCATCATGCCAACTAAGACATCAAATGCAACTTCTAATGCTGATCTTTTTCTTGAATCTTTTTTCATTCTAATTAAAGAGAATAAATATTATATAAACCTTTCTTGTTTATTACTCATGTCACTTGTATCTTTTAGCTGTGCTTGTTTTTTCTTTTGTTCTGCCAGATATGCTTTATATTTAGCCTGATGCTCTGGTGAATCTGATAAATGATGTGGACATGGATCTGCCATATTATATTCCTTATTACAAGTATCACAAAATTTTACTATTTTTCTTAATTGAATCATTAATGTCCTCTTATAATCAGGGCTGTCAGGGTTAACTTTACCATTTGTTTTTAAAGGCTTTATATACTTCCACTTACCATTGGGTAGTTTCTGCCACTTTCCATTAGATACTTTTTTAAACATAGTCATCTCCACCTAAATGTCTGTCTTTATAATCCCATCTGCCTACACCTGTTCTACCACCCTTACTTCTTTTGGCTTTCCATTCACGAAATAGATAACCAATGGTTAGTCCACCAACTAGGTAGCACCCACAAAGAAACCAAAGTAGAATATCTTCATTCATTTTTTTGCCTCTCATAGTATGCCCTATACTTTCTCTTTAATTCATTAAGTCTTGGTAATATTGCTAACACACCACCACAGCATTTACATCTGGGTGCTTTCCACTCTGCTTTACATACCCATAACTCACAAGTTCTACAATGACTGTGTGTAAGAAATGGCATAAATTTAGGCTGTGGTATTTTCCACTCATCACATAATCCATGACATCTAATTCCCATTTTCAAATTCCTCCAACAGTTTCTTTAATTCTTTCTTCAATATATACTCTTCTATGTGATTTTCTCTTATTGCAGATGAGGCAAATTTAATACGTTCTTCTATGTTAGTCATTCATTCTCTCCCAATCTTCACTATGACATGGACACCTACAATGTGAATCATGTCCATCCATATTTGCACAAGTAGAACAATTCAATTTCATTTAGTGAACTCACCAACACCTATATGACCTGTTACTTCTTCATGTAATTTTACTGTTTCCTTATCCTCAAATTTTAAATTACATTTGTAACATATCCATTTATATTTCATTACCATACATACCCCTTATCTGAACAATCCATCTCTGCACCACAGTTAAAACATTTTAAGTGGCATGGTTGTATCTCTTTCATAATATCTGCACACCTACTGCAAACTTCTTCTTTCATACCTTAGTAAGAAAAAAAAGATATATAAGGGTTTCGGTTACTCTGTTGTTAATCCATTAGGCTCATACATTGTCAAAGACAACATAGGTCTGCCTGATGTATTGGATTTCTTTTCCTGTACCCATACATTTAGTCCGTCTGATGCATCTTTCTCAACACATTTCTTTACAGCCTCAATCCAAAAAGGTGATTTTGCTTGACCTACTATGGCTTTGGCGAAGGTATAACGGAGTCCCTCTGTAGTTGTGATTTCAGCACATTTAGCACCAACCTTTTCTACGTCTTTGACTTCAAATTTTTGAACTACGAATTTTTCGCCAACGACAATAGGTTTAGATGTAGGTGTTGCACCCTCAATCTCTAACACTTCTGTTACGTTCATGTATTAGTATAGATCAGGTTGTTATATAAAGCTTACTGTCCTTTCTTAGACCATACATAAAGTATTTGGTCTGCAAGTTTGGATCGTATTGTTCCGAAAAGTTGTGTTTCTGTTTCAAGATCAGGGTACATTAAATGTGCCAAGTCATGTGCTTTCTTAATCGCTGCAACTACAACTTCTGCTGCAACTGTTAGTGTGTCAGGAACTTCTACATCTGGCATTACAAATTTTGTTTTCTCTTTCATAAACGGTGTTGTTGATGTTTTGAATGAAGATTGAAAACTTGTTTGAACTGTGCCACCTTGTTCGGTAAAACATTCCAAGTCGGTACACATAGCTTTAGGTAGTTTTTGGTAATACATACCTTGACCTACATTCCATGTTTCGCCACAGGTCTTACAACTGCCTGAATATTTGGCTGTTATTTTAGTTCCCATAAGAATATCTATATACTGTTAAGTATTTAAACCTTTATATGAGAATAATCAGAATGGTATTATTAGTATGTATGGTATGTTTAGTATCTACAGTATTCATGGGTACTGCATTTGGTGACTATTTTAGGACTATGGGTGTGTACCATAAATTTAACCCACAGGTATGTATAATGCTTCCAGAGGAAAAACCTGAAGAAATATCTGCTATTACAAACTCTGCAATAGGTGAGTGGGAAAAGAAACTACTTGAAAAAACAGGTGGTAATTGGCAATTCTTTGTTTTTGAATATGATTTTATTGAACATGATAAACTATCGGTAGATGATTATCCTAGATGTACTGTATTCATTAACTATGAATATGCCACACCTGATAGTTCGGTAGGCAGAACTGGCTTTGATTTTTCTAGTTCAGACAGATATTATTATTGGATTGAAATAGACACCCACGCAGAAGAGAAAGTGATTCAGATTACATTAGGAGATAATATGAATACATCAACTGTTGGAGCTGGTGTTGTTGCAAAAGAACTTACATCGTCTGATATTTATAACATAGTTTTACATGAATTTGGACATGGTTTAGGAGTTGAACATTACTATGTAGATACTAATTGTATAAAAGAAGAATGTGATTATAGCCCTATCATGTACCACCAGATAGATGTGTTTGCAGAAACTACAAAATCTGTGACGGATAAAGACCTTGATATGTTGATCCGTATATATGGGGAAGATGGATTCGGGTTAAAAAAGCCAAGATATATACCAAGAGTATGTCAAATATCTGACATAGGATTTTGCCCATAACACTTATATATGATTTGATTCATTTATAATATAATGGCAAGAAGAAAGGCTGGAAATAATCACACAACAATTTCTATATCATGGAAAGATAAAGAAATATTTAGAAAGTATGCCAAACTTGTAAAGAAAACTAGAAATGGTGAAATGTATGAAAGTGATGCTGTTGTGTTCAACGCTATTTTAAATTATTATATTGATCATGTAGAGCCAGCAAGTAAAACTGCTAAATCAACATACCCAACAAAATCCTAAGCACTTTTTTTTCTTGATGTATAATTTTTTCTACAAGTGTTACCACAGTATATTCTTTGGCGACCTTTATATCTAAAAGGTAGGACTGCACCACACTCTATACATTTGTGTACTACATCACGCCTCATATATAAATAGTATTTAAACCCTGTATTTAAACCTTTTGCCTATATAAAGCATTTAATTGCCAACACCAGATGGTGCTGTGTGTGATTGTTCATCTTCCCATGCCTGATGTTGTTCACACCAAAATTGTCCTGCTTTGTTTGTTTTCACATATTTTATTCCAAATGAATTTTTATTATAATCTGGTACGCCTACTTTTCCTGATTTACCACCACCATATTTTTCATCTGTTCCTGGCTTACCACCAGTTTGTCCATAGATAGCGTTAAATCCTGCTGAATCTTCCTTGCCTAATCCAACTGCTGCCAAGCCTTTTTTCTGACCTGTTGCTGCATCATACTCTGCTTCTTTATGTTTAAATTGTTCATCTTTACTGTCATGTGTTTGTCCTTCATAATCTTCCTTTGCATCTAGTGGTTCTTCTATTGTTGAAACACCACCTAACAATGGCTCATCTCTACCTTGTTGTAATTCTACATCTGATTTAGTATGTGTGTGTTCTGTTTCTATTGATGGATCTATCTCTCCACCCTCCTCACGCTGAACATATAGCTTCTTTGATGTTTGTTGCATACCTGTTCTACTATGATCTTCTGATTCTGAATCTTTTGTGTCACCTGTTTCATATGTGAAGCCTGTCTTGGTTAGTAATTCTTTAATCTCTTGTGGGAGTTGTTCCCATGCCTTAGCAATAAATCTTGGTGATGGTGCGTGTATTTTTTGTAATGCTTCATATCTTTCAGTATCATTCATCTTATCCCATACCTTATTTACTATTATATCCTTAACAAAAAACGTATCATTTATATGTATATCAGAAATCTGACCATCTTCCTTAAAAACTTGTATATAACTGTTTCCCATTTTTACAACAATACCTCTATCTTCCTTGCCATTCACATAGAAGTGTATGTCGTCTCCTACTTTTGTGTGTGTTATCTTGTTCATATCTATCTTCCTAACTCTATTTCCTTGACTTCCTATATAAGTTTCACTACTTCTGGCATCTGTATCATTTTCACCCCTACCTTGTACAAATCCCATGTCCAAATTACCATATCCTGTTTCTTTTTCCTTACTATTTTGCTGAACTTCGCCTACTTGTGCCTCATGTTCTAGCCTAGAATCAAAAGTTCCACCTGATTGTCCACCCTGTCCCTGCACATTTCCCTGTGGAACTTGTGGTTTTTCTGTATATTCCATTGGTTCGGGTGTGCCTTCCAACGTACTTGTAAATCCAAATTCTGAACTACCACCACCTTTAACATCAGGTTCAGGTTTTTCCATTTCTGCGTGTATTCCAAACCCATGATGTTGTGGCTTGTCTATTTCTTGATTATTATTGGGAAGTGGGTTTTTTTCTACCTCTTCATTTGGGTTTTCATCTGCCTCACCCTCTGCTTGATAAGCTGGAGGTGGGTGTTCCCAAGCATCTAATTCTGCATCTCCTATTGCCTGTGGATCTAATTCACCGTCTGGTATGAATATTGATCTACCAGATACTTCTTGCCATTGTCCTGCTTCACCTGAAGATGGGTTTCTTATAGGTGGGTGTTTCCATGGCTTTTTGACTTGATCTACCATATATAACAACCAACTTCTTCGTTTATAAAGTTTCTATCCAAATAAGGCATCTTTCAAGCCTTTTCCGACATTAAGCACATACCAACCATCACCTGATTGGACAGCTTTACAAGCCAAGACCAAACTATCTGGGTAGTCATCATGCTCATCAGATTTAATTTTCATTATGCCTGATTCTGTATATTCTCTTCTAAGGTATGATAATTGATAAACCATCTTATCTATGTTCTTCAATTTGATTTTATGGTTTTCAAATAATAGTCTAAGATTCTTGTACATTTCTGCCTTTTCATGTAAGGAAAAAACAACCCCTCTTACTGGTAATCCATTCTCTCTACCGAGATCTACAAGTCCACCACCAAGACCTGTTTCGTCTATGTATATTGTTTGAACATTATACTTTCGTGCAAGTTCACCCATTCTTCCAGCGACCTGTACCACATTAGATTGTCCTTCATTTTCAACCTCTTCTACAAATACTGTGTTGTTTTCATCAACACCACAAATAGTATATACTGTTTCATCACGACCTGTTCTGGCAACATCTACACCCATATAATATCTAAGCCTGCCTCTCGGTGTTCCATCTGTTATCGCTTCCATGATCAAACTGTTAGGAATTAACGCATCACCAATATCTAAGAACTCACCTTTAATCTCTTGAACATATTCTTCTCTTGTTAGTTTTTTAATTTCATTTAAGAAAGCTGGATCTTCTTCAACCAATGGGTTCTGTGTAGATTCTACATGAAACTCTGTCCACATTCCATCTGGATTTGTTGGCTTTGCATTTTGACACGCCTCGAAAAAATAGCCCGACTTGCTAAATGGGGTGCTTGTCAGCCACACCCTTGCTTGTGTTGCCAAACCTGATGGAAGAAATGCTTTAAGTATGTCCGTCTTGATGAAAGAACACTCGTCAGCAATAATTACATGGGGTGAGTAACCTCTCAATGATACACCTGTTTCGCCTGTTGCTCTT
>Ga0310345_10005438_pt1 | contig 11299 bp, 12 predicted proteins | sample HC15DNA20500_MG_FD_204667 | JGI IMG/M metagenome (GOLD analysis project Ga0310345, IMG submission 204667) | Marine microbial communities from station ALOHA, North Pacific Subtropical Gyre - HC15-DNA-20-500_MG | ecosystem: Environmental > Aquatic > Marine > Oceanic | place: Pacific Ocean: North...
GTGTGCTTGGGGCTGATGAGAATGTCTTCAGCTCAGTTCATCAGTGCCGATGAACTGGTCGAGGTTGAAACCGCCCTCTCGGTGGATCATGTGCATCCGGGAAGCAGCTTCCAGGTGGCGGTCATCGCCACCCTCGAGGAGGGTTGGCACGTCAACGCCCATCAACCCAACCTGGAATACTTGATCCCCACCCAGCTGGACCTGGAGCCCATTGAAGGGCTGACCTTTGGCGAGATCCTGTACCCGGAGAGTGTGCGGCTCAAATTTCAATTTGCCCAGGAGGAACTGGACGTTTACGAGGGCCGTGTCATCATGCGGTTGCCCGTAACCATATCCGGCGATGCTTCAGGTGAACCGTCAATCCGGGGCAGCTTCCGATATCAGGCCTGTAATGATGAAATCTGCCTGGCTCCGACTCGCAAGGACGTCGCCATTGCCATCCCCATCGCCTCTCTGGAGCAGCCCAGTCGACCCATCAACTCCGAGCTTTTCGATTCCGTTGCGGTGAGCCTTCCGGGTGATCCGCTTACGGGAGGGATTCTGAGTTCGGCCCGGGGTGACCTGGGGCTCCTGATTGAAGAGCAGGGGCTGGGAGTGGCCTTTTTTGCCATCTTTGTCCTGGGCCTGGCCTTGAACCTGACCCCTTGTGTGTATCCCATGATTCCGGTCACCCTGGGCTATTTTGGGCGCCAGAGTGAGGGTAAAACGAGCCGCTTGTTTGGGCTGGCTCTGATGTACCTGGTGGGGATCGCCATTACCTACTCGACTCTGGGGGTTGTTGCGGCCCTGACGGGACAGCTGTTCGGGGCCCTGCTGCAAAATTCCTGGGTGCTATTGGGTATCGCTCTGGTGATGGTGGCGCTGGCATTGAGTTTATTCGGAGTGTATGAACTCCAGGCCCCCAATTTTATTCGACAGAAGGTGGCGGGGGGCTCCGGCAGCGGAGTTCTGGGCGCATTGAGTATGGGGCTGGTGGTAGGGATTGTGGCGGCTCCCTGTGTGGGGCCGGTGACGGTCGGGCTTTTGACCTATGTGGGGTCAACTGGAAATCCATGGCTGGGATTCTGGATGTTCTTTACCCTCTCGCTGGGCCTGGGAGCGCCTTACGTGTTACTGGGGACCTTTTCGGGTGGGTTGAACAAGCTGCCCAGGTCGGGTCTCTGGATGCTCTGGGTCGAGAAGCTGTTTGGATGCGCGTTGATCGGGGTGGCCTTTTATTTTGTGGCTCCGCTGGTTCCCGACGCAATCGTACCCTGGATCGTACTGGCTCTGGCGGTTGGGAGTGGAGTATGGCTTGGATGGCTGGACAAAACGAGCGGCAGTGGAAAGGCCTTTTATTTTTTCAAGAAGGCCACGGCGGTGAGTATTCTTCTGGTGGGCCTGTACGCCGTGGTTCCTCAGGCTCCCGGCGGAACCGTCACCTGGGAGTATTACGATTCGAATGTGTTTGACGCGGCCCAGCAGGAAGGTCGCCCCGTCATACTGGATTTCTATGCCGACTGGTGTATCCCCTGCCGTGAACTGGACCGATTCACCTTTACCGATGACGAGGTCATCGAGGCGGTTGGTCCCTTCACCCGGCTCAAGGTGGACCTCACCCAGTACGAGTCACCCGAGGCAGAACTGCTGAGAAGGCGGTTCGAGGTGGATGGAGTGCCCACTATAATCTTCATCAATCCTCAGGGAGATGAGGTTCAGCCCTCCCGTGTGGTGGGGTATCTGAACGCCAACGAGTTTCTCAAACGAGTCGAGCGAGCCCTTTAGGCGGCGCTGGTCTTCGGCCAGCGCGTTCCACGTTCCACGAAAAGAAGGGTGGAGCCTCGGCTAGCTGGCTGAAGCAAGGTCCAGAACCCCGAAGGGGTGATATGAAATGAGAGCCCCAGGATTGGAAATTTGGTAAACAAGGGAGCCCTGTAAGGGCGATGTAGGTACACCACCATTGGGCCCCTACAGGGCTCTTTCTATTGTTGACCTAAGCAACCTGGGGCTCACGCCCCAGGCTATTCTATTCCGCCCTTTCAGGGCTGGGGAGAAGAACTCAGGATGTACTGTGTAAAGGATGTCCTGAAATGGAACCACTCAGTGCACCGATTTCGGAGGGCCGCTACAACGTCCGGCTTTTCTTCTAACGTTAAACGTTAAACGGTGAATTCACAGGCTTCTCAGTCCTGTAAATTAACTATGATGTCCCCCGGACGGGCGAAGTTGTAGCGTTCGCGGGCAATGCGCTCGACTTCCGACGGATCGGCCTTCAACCGACTAATCTTTTCAAGATATTCCTCGTGTCTTTTGCGAAGGCTGTGGTTTTCCATTTGCAATCCCCGTAACTCTGCCCGATACTGACGCAGTTGTACAAATCCACCATCTCCGAAGGTCAGGATGTATACCAGGGCAAGACAGATCGTGAACAGCAAGATCCAGGAGGATTCACGTTTTGCCTTGCGGCTGAATTTCATAGGCAACCCAAATGTCTGAGCACACTCTCATTCTATCGACCATCGACAGCAGGGAAGCTGCCGAGAAAATCGCCCATCATGTAGTGGAAGAACGACTTGCAGCCTGCGTTAACATTATTTCTGATATCACATCCGTATACAAGTGGAAGGGCGCCCTGGAACGTACCACCGAGATCCTGATGGTCATAAAGACTACCCGGGAGCGTTTGCCCCGGCTGATCGAGCGCATCAAAGAGCTTCATACCTATGAACTTCCAGAAGTGATTGCTTTGCCCATTCAAGACGGGTATCCACCCTATCTCGAATGGATCGTCTCGGAGACTGCAGAATAGCGTGGATGGGAGACAAAAAAATAGGGTTTCTGGAGAAAATCCGGGTCAGGATTAAGACTCTTGAGACGATTCGAGCTTTGAGGCGGCCTCGGTTTTGGCGTCCTCGTCCCGTCCGGTTTTCAAAGAACTCTTGAAGTTACGAATTCCCTCTCCCAGACCCTTTCCCAGCTGGGGAAGGCGACTCGCCCCAAAGATCACGATCACTATCACTAGGATAACGAGTAATTCCGGCATTCCAAGAGCTCCCATAAATTTACCTCCCTTTTATCTTACGTCCAAGGGTTCCTCCTGTCAATAAAACCCGGATTATGTACGAATTCTTTACTGCATCGCCGTTATCATCCGTCCTGACTGTGTTGCACTGGGTCAGCCTCCTCGGCGTACCGCAAGAGTACGCCTGCGGGTGCCGCCCTCCCGTCGCGCGCCTTGTCAGCCCGGCGCTATCGGCGCTTCGTGACAAGAACCTATGCATGATTCGGGTTATAGGACCACCCGCTTATCTCCCGTGCGTCGAGTCACTCGCTCACGATCCAGATATTCGAGAAAGGGGATGGCATATTTGCGGCTGATCTGGAAGAGTTCCTTGAATTCCGGCACCGAGAATGTTGTGCCACTCGGAAACGAGTCCGTCAACCGGGTTTTCATGGCGGTGATCTGGTCAACTGCCACTACCACATCTTCGCTCACTCGGACCAGTTCTCCATGCTGCAGGAGAAAATAGAAAAGATCTCGAAGGTTCCCAGAAGTTTCAGGGAACTGTTTGAGGACTTCATCCAGTGTGGGTGGCTGAAGGCCCTGTTTTTTGAGCAGATTTAAAATGTCCTGCTTCAGTTCCTCCTGCTCGGAAGTCAGTGTCACTTGACGTCCGTGCAGAAATACCAAGCTGCGGCTGGCCTGGATTCTCTCTTCTTCTTCGAGCTTTTTCAAGACGAACTGAAAGTGGGAATTGGGAGTCCTGCTGAAGAACTTCTTCCGGAGTTCCTCCCGGGACATACCGGTAGTCAAGGGGTGACTGGAGTGGAACCGTTCCAGGAACTCCACAATTTGGTCTTTCAGGACTTCCAGGTCGGCTTTGTGGACTGCCCAGACAGGGTCCTGTTGGGTCAGGATCACGGAATCCAGTTTTTCCAGGAGGTCCAGGAGCGGGTCTTCCAGAAGACCGGTTCGAGCGACCAGATCGGACATCGAGACACCCGATTTGCCGTGCAAACGTACCAGATAATCGGTCAGGATGCTGTCAATGTTCGGATTGTTTTCCTTCAAAGCCGACCACAGCTTCCTGAGTTGTGGCACCACCTCGGGTAGATCTTTTTTGTGGTGTTTGCGCGGATTCACATCCAGCACAAGCCCTCCTCCAATGGTCGTCATCGGTGAGTAGCGGCGCAGGATGAAGTGATCCTTCGGGCAACACACCGTGGGATGCTGGAATCTCAGTTGGGCCAGGCACGAGTCGCCGGGACCGAGTTCTTCTTGTTCAAGAAGGTGAACTCGGCCGATCAGTTCGGCGCTTCCATGATGAAATCGAATCGCCCCACGGTTTTTCAAAGCCTTGGGGGCAGAGGGCAGCAAGTGGATGACGGCATCGATCATGGAAGAAGGGGAGAAAGTGTCGGAGCGCGACAGGATCATTCCTCTTGAGAGGTCTTCTTTTTCAACTCCGCTCAGGTTCAATGCAGTTCTTTGGCCCGCTACCGCCAGATCGGACGGCTCATTGAAAGTCTCGATGCTTCTTACTTTTCCCGGCTTGCCGGTTGGGTAGACCGTCACCGATTCACCCTTCTTGAGCACTCCGGTATAAGGCGTTCCGGTGATGACGGTTCCGAATCCGCGAATCGTGAAGACCCGGTCAATGGGAAGACGGAAAACCCGATGAGCGTTCTCAACGGCCATGGCGGCGTGGTCCGACATTTCGACTTCTTGCCTCAGTTGCTCCCTGAGAAGTTCCATTCCTTCGCCTGACACACTATCCACGGCAACCACCGGGGCCTCCTCCAGAGGGCTGTCAGCCACAAGTTCGCGTACCTCGGCTTCAACTACCGCGAGGAGCTCCTCGTCAGCCAGGCTTTTCTTGGTGATGGCGATGATTCCTCTGGGGATCTCGAGCAGTTTGCAAATCTGGAAATGCTCGATCGTTTGAGGCATCACCGATTCATCTGCTGCCACAACCAGCAGAACCAGATGGATTCCACCGATCCCCGCCAACATGTTCTTCACAAACTTCTCATGTCCCGGTACGTCGATGAAGCCCACGGTGGTTGATCCCAGTTCCATGTGAGCAAATCCGATGTCGATGCTGATTCCACGCCGTTGCTCCTCCTCCAGACGGTCGGTATTTATTCCAGTCAAGGCCTTCAGAAGGGTTGTCTTCCCGTGGTCGATGTGTCCTGCCGTTCCTATGATCACATCGCACATTGTAATCGAAAACGAGGAGGTTTTGACAGCCGGGTGGGAGGCTCGTAAAATGCTTATTCTTAAGTTGTTGGCAAGAAATGTTAGAGAACTTATCGACTAAATTACAGAAGACCCTCCGCGACCTGAGGGGTGAGGGGCGCATTTCGGAACGGCACATCGAGGCGTCGATGCGGGAAATCCGCATGGCTCTTCTCGAATCGGATGTGCACTTCACTGTGGTGAAGGATTTCGTCTCCAGAGTCAAGGAGAAGGCTTTGGGGCAGGAAGTACTCGGTGATCTGATGCCGGGTCAGCAAGTGATCAAGGTGGTGCGGGACGAGCTGACGAATCTCCTGGGTAAGGAGACGATTGACCTGAAAATGTCCAAGGTCCCTCCCAGTGTGATCCTGCTGGTGGGGCTGCAGGGAAGTGGCAAGACTACCAGTACGGGTAAATTGGCGATGTGGCTGCGCAATCAGAAACATCAACCGGTTCTGGTCTCGACCGACGTTTACCGTCCAGCCGCGATTGAGCAGCTTTCCATCGTTGCAGGTGAAATCGATATCCCTGTTTATCGGGAGGACGGTCGTGATCCCGTCCAACTCGCCACCCAGGCGCTCCAGCATGCTCGCAATATGGGTTTTGATGTATTGCTCGTCGACACGGCGGGTCGTCTGCATATCGACATGGAGCTGATGGAGGAATTGGAGCGAATCACGTCGGCTGTAAACCCCACGGAAACTCTACTGGTGGCCGATGCGATGACCGGACAGGATGCAGTCAACTCCGCCAGAGAATTCAACCAGCGCCTCGACCTCTCAGGAGTGATATTGACGAAAATGGACGGTGATACGCGCGGCGGGGCGGCCCTGTCGATCAAGGCAGTATCGGGGCGACCCATCAAGTTCATTGGAGTTGGCGAAAAATATGATGCTCTAGAGGTATTCCATCCCGAGAGAATGGCCAATCGAATACTGGGCATGGGCGATGTTTTGAGCCTGATCGAAAAGGCCGAACAGGTGGTGGATAAAGAGCAGGCTGAACAGGTTCTCAGGAAGATTCAGAAAAATGAGTTCACCCTCGAGGATTTTCGCCAACAAATACTCCAGTTACGTCAACTGGGGCCTTTGGAGGAGATTTTCAAGATGCTTCCTCAGGCAGGACCCTTGAAGGGACTGGACAAGGTCCAGGTAGATGAGAAGCAACTGGGGCATCTCGAGGCCATAATCAATTCCATGACCCTGGAGGAACGGGCGCATTATAAAAAAATCAATTCTTCGCGGCGCAAGAGAATCGCCCGAGGGAGTGGAAGGCCGGTTTCTGAGGTCAATCGGTTGTTGAAACAATATGTTCAGACTAAAAAGATGATGAAAAAGGCTAGTAAGGGCTTTCTTGGCAAAGGCTTACGTAAAATGAACTTTCCGATTTAGGTGCTCTCTGATAGAATAGGCCGTTACATTAATTTGGAGGTACACTCATTGCTCAGAATTCGCTTAAGTCGCCGCGGAAAAAAAGGAGATCCTCACTACCGAGTTGTGGTGGCAGAGAAGAAGAATGCCAGAGACGGACGCTTTGTTGAAATCGTGGGTTACTACAATCCTGCTATGAAACCTGTCCGGCTCCACCTGAAATTGGATCGCATTGATCATTGGGTCGAGCAAGGTGCACAACCATCGAATACCGTAAGGAGCCTGATCAAAAGAGTTAAGCAATCTGAGTGATCGAACTCGATCTTGTGCTATTCGCGGCTGGAGTCATTGATCTGAATGAGGCTCCCGCGAGCCCACTTATGATCTGAACTTGAGCCGGGTGGATTCCCTGATATCCAAGTTCAGTTTCAGAGGGAGGGACAGATGAAAGAGCTTATCGAAATGATTGCGAAGGCTTTGGTGGACAGTCCTGATCAGGTCGTCGTCTCAGAGGTTGTGGGCGAACAAATCACAGTCCTGGAGTTGAGGGTGGCTCAGTCGGATCTTGGCAAAGTGATCGGCAAGCAGGGACGTACAGCCCGTTCTATCCGAACCCTTCTAGGAGCCGCCGGAATGAAGCTCCGAAAGCGATTCGTCCTGGAGATTCTGGAGTAGTTGCCCGAGTTCTCAAGTATTGCCCGAATCGTCAAGAGTCGCGGAATTCGAGGCGAAGTCGCAGCTGAACTTTTGACTGATTTCCCGGAACGATTCTCCTCTCTACATAGGATCCGCATTTTGAAAGAGGGGCGGGAGTTTCTGGAGCAGCTAGAGAAGTACTGGTTTCATAAAGGCCGAATCATTCTGAAGTTTCAGGGACGTGATCGGCCCGAAGAAGTGGAAGAGTTAATTGGTGGTGATATTCAGGTTGAAGACGAAGACCGTGTATCACTTCCCCAGGGCAGTTATTTCCACTCGGATCTGATAAATTGCAGAATCCTGGAAGGTGAGGCGTCCCTCGGTACCGTCACCGGAATTCAGGAGACGGGTTCCGAAGGCTGCAACCTGGTCGTGAAGACCGCTGGAGGTGAGGAATTTCAAATTCCTTTGGTAAAGGCGTTTGTTTCGAAGGTGGATGTCAAGGAAAGGGCTATTCAGGTAAACCTCCCACCGGGTCTCACCGATCCTATCGGTTGAGCAGTTCGCAAGTCCGAATTTAGTGATGCGAATCAGCATAGTGACGATTTTCCCCCGACTGTTCAGTGGGGCCTTTAATTTTGGGATGATCGATCAGGCTGGGAAGAAAGGGTTGATGGAAACTCACCTCCTGGATCTCCGGGACTTTGCGGAGGACCGAAGAGGGACCGTGGATGACCGTCCTTATGGCGGCGGAGACGGGATGGTTTTGAAACCGGATGTGGTTTTTGAGGCCGTGGAAAAATGCCAGCAGGATGGTCCGGACGGACACGTGGTTCTGCTGTCTCCTCAGGGCAGACGATTTGATCAGAACAAGGCAAAGGAGTTATCTTTAAGGACCCATCTCATTCTGATTTGTGGCCGTTATGAAGGGGTGGATCAACGAGTATCCGACCATTTGGCGGATGAGGAGATCTCGGTTGGAGACTTTGTTCTTTCGGGTGGAGAGTTTGCAGCCCTTTTGATGGTAGATGCAGTGAGTCGCCTGATTCCCGGTGTGGTTGGGAAGGGAGGGTCGGTATTACAGGAGTCCTTCATGGAGGGCCTGCTGGACTATCCTCACTACACCCGGCCAGCGGAGTTTCGAGGCTGGAAGGTGCCGGACGTCCTGCTCTCCGGCGATCATGCAGGCATCGAACAGTGGAGACACCAGGAAGCCCTTGGCCAGACCCGAAGCCGGCGGCCTGATTTGTTGGGCGAAGAAAAGAATTCTGGGAATCAGTTGGACAATAAAGAGCATATAAGAGGTGCAAAATGAAACTGGTCGATAAGGTCGAACAGCGACATACCAATAAGGAAATACCGGAATTCAGGGCCGGAGATACGGTTCGTGTAAACGTGAAGATCCGAGAAGGAGAAAAATCCCGAATCCAGGCCTTCGAGGGGGTGGTGATCGCTATCCGGAGAAGGGGGTTGGGTTCGACCTTCACTGTGCGAAAGGTCTCTTTTGGGTACGGAGTCGAGCGGATATTTCCTCTCTATTCGCCCATCATCGAGACCATTCACGTGGTGAAAAAGGGACGAGTTCGCCGGGCCAAGCTTTATTATTTGAGACAGCTCAAGGGAAAGGCAGCCCGCATCAGAGAGAGACGGTGAACCCGTTTGGTGCACGGTTCAAATGGCACCTTCCCTGTTGTGGGAGCTCCCAAAAGTGCTGGTTAGCCGTGCCTGGTCAACCCCCGCAAATCGATGATCTCGGGTCACGCATTTGAGTACGCCCCCGGATGATTCCCCTCTTTTTCCCTTTCCTCCTGAAAGTAGGATCAGCAAAGTCCTTTTCGTTGTTTATGTACTTTATTGTCTCGAGATAGGGATTTTTCTACTGATCTATCCCTGGATTTTTTCGTGGGAGCAAAATTTTCTTCTCTATCAGTTTCCCTTTCTGAAAGGCCTGTTTCTAAACTTCTTTTTTCGAGGCGCAGTTTCCGGTTTGGGAATTGCTAATCTTATTTTAGGGGCCTGGGAAGTTGCCCATAGTTACCAATATTTTAAAAAAGCATAAATTTTCGTTGCCGACTCGATTTGCGGTTTCCAATCGACTCGTCCTTTCCGACCTTGACCCGCTCGACTATCTGGAATTACTGTTCCAGACATCAGCCCATATCGTACAGTGGCGTGAAAAGGATCTCCCTCTTCAGGAGAACCGGATCCTGGTTCGCCGCGGGGTGGAGTTGGCCCGGCAGCATAGCAAACTGTTTTTTGTGAATACCCTCTTTGACGTAGCCTTTGAAGAAGGTGCAGATGGGGCCCACCTGACGTCCGGCCAGGATGTTGGAGAAGCGCGAGGTTCGAGGGAGAGCCTTCAGGTCACCACCCTGATCGGAAAATCCGTTCACACTCTCGAGGAGGCGGGAAGGGCCGCACGGGAGGGAGTCGATTATCTCCTGGTCGGTCCCATCTTCGATCCTCTTTCCAAGGTGTCCCACGCCACTCCTTTGGGGATCTCGACTCTTCGGAAAGTGGTCGATGCGGTCAAGACCCCGGTCTTCGCCATTGGCGGTATCGAGGAATCCCATTTTGAGGAGATTTTCAAGACGGGAGCCTGTGGTGTGGCCGGCATCACCTGGGTCCACCGTGAGGTGGAGCAACTCCTCGCTGAAGCTCGGATTGGAGAAACTCCTCGCTGAAGCTCGGATTGGAGAAACTCCTCGCTGAAGCTCCGTGGGATTTCGAATTTCGGGTTTTCTGTCAGCCGGTAGGCATCACAATCCTTGGTCAGGGGTCAGGGGTCGCTGCTTGTCATTCCGGTGGTGCCCCCAGGCCGTAGAGAGATCCTTTCTGTGCGGTGATCGATGTTTCTTCGGCTTCCAGCAGCTTTTCATACAAGGCCTGATCTTGAATCTCGATGGCAAACTCCTTGAGCGGTTCCAGCTGGGGGAGGAACTCGCCGATGCCTTTGTTTAACTCCTTGAGAGATTTTTCGAGGTCCTTTTCCGAAGCCGTCTTGTATATGGCCTTTTCATCGATATTGATCATGATACCGTCGATGGCTTGCCGGTAAGCGTGGACCATGTCCCAGTAGGTGTGAAATTCCAGCGGGTTTTCCTCTTCCTCCACCCATTCCAGTTTATCTATCCTTCTGCGAATTTCTCCCAGACGGGACTCCGCGATTTTGAGGAAGACCTCAACCCTCTTGGTCAGTTCCTGCGCCAGTTGGATCCAGGTGTACTCTTTGTCGGTGAATCGATCCTTGGTTTGCATCCAACTCGTAGGAGGTTCAGGCAGCATCCATGCAGTTGAGAAACCCAGAGCACCGAGACTTCCCATCGATCCGCCGGGTTCCGATCGACCGGGGGGAGGCCGCACAGTTAATCCTTCTCCTAATAGAAGGGTCAGCAGGAGTTTTCTCAGTTTCGCCATGGTCTGGACGGTGACCTCAAACTGATCGAGATACTCAAAAGGTGCAGCGGCCTGAAGGTCCTTGATGGTTGTGATGAACCTTCGCAGCCGGATTTCCAGCTGCTTTACCTGCTTGGAGCGGAGGTCCTTGGGGTCTTCGACCTGGTTAGATTCCTGCTCGACGTAGCGACAAAGAGCCTGTATCTGAAGCAGTAGATCGGCGGATTCTCTCAACTCATTTCTCTTGACGTGTCTGGTCAGAAGAGTGGAATGGCGGGCAAAGACCTTTTTGAACAGGTCGATCCGATTCCGATACCGGGGTTTTCTTCGATAGTCTCGGAACTCCTTGTCGGTCAGAAGATCCTGCAGTTGAAGATCGACCTGCTGGTTTTCTTGAACCGGGCTTAGCAGGATACCTGTGAGAATCCAAAGGCTAACTAGGAACTTCATATTACATTCTCTCGGGAACCGGTATTCCCAGTAAATCCAGGCTCTTTACCAATCCCCGGCGTGCCGTGTCTGCAACCGTCAGGTAAAAACACTTCTTGATCGGATCGCTTTCAGAAAGAATATGATAGGTATGATAGAAAAGATTCAGCTGTTGGGCCAGCGCAAAGGTGTGCTTTGCCATATAGGAAACCTCCAGGGTTCGAATGGTTTGTTGAATGGCTTCCTCCAG
>Ga0310345_10005439_pt1 | contig 11298 bp, 11 predicted proteins | sample HC15DNA20500_MG_FD_204667 | JGI IMG/M metagenome (GOLD analysis project Ga0310345, IMG submission 204667) | Marine microbial communities from station ALOHA, North Pacific Subtropical Gyre - HC15-DNA-20-500_MG | ecosystem: Environmental > Aquatic > Marine > Oceanic | place: Pacific Ocean: North...
GAAGACACCCTGGTCATCTGGGGCGGCGAGTTCGGAAGAACTCCGACTGTCGAGCTGCCGAAGAAGGGTTCCAACGCCGGCAAGATCAACGGGCGCGACCACAACCACTGGGGCTACACCACCTGGCTGGCCGGCGGCGGCGTCCGGGGAGGATATGTCCATGGAGCGACCGACGACTTCGGCTTCAGGGCCGTGGAAGACCGGGTCCACGTGCACGACCTGCAGGCCACGATCCTGCATCTCCTCGGCTTCGACCACGAGAAGCTGACCTACCGCCACGCTGGCCGGGATTTCCGCCTGACGGATGTCCACGGAGAGGTCGTCCACGACCTCATCGCCTGAGGGAGCTCAACTCATTTACGGCGGCCCCAGACTTCCTCGAGCACCTTGTACACTCCAGGGTCGTGTTCCTTGAGCTCGGAACGGACGAAGGGATAGAAGTCGTTGGTCCCGAAAAAAGCCTCTGTGCACTCGGCAAAGTACTCCTTCTCATTGGTCAGGGCATAGTGGCGTACCTTGCGCCCGTTGTGCAGAAGCACCGACTCGTACTTCTTCGATTTCTTCGCATTGCGGTACGCCTGGAGGACCTTCGGGTGGTCAAATCCAAGCACCCGGTTGTGGTAGGCGTGGGCCAGCTCGTGCAAAAGAACCCAGCGCTGGGTTCTGTAAGAGTTAACGATATTGGCAACACGGCTGATATCCACGGCCTTCGCCTTGTCCGGATTGTAGCCATTGTTGACCAGCCAGCCACGATTCGGGTGGAAATGGATGGGGCCATCCTTGCGATCGCAGACCCAGATCGGAACCTCCCGCAGCTTCTCGAGCGGGCCATCGGGAACGACAAGGGTGATCTGGTAGAGCTGTAGCCCCACGAGGCGCATGGCCTTGCGAAGGATTTCGGGCTTTTCTTTCTCGAGCCGTTTCAGAACGTAGACTCGCCAGCCCTCGATTTTCCTGATCTCGTAGGCGCTGGTGGGATCGTATGGCCTCTCTTTTTTCTTCTTCGCCTTCTTTTCGTCGGCTCGCAAAGCGCCCGCACACATCACGGCCTGGAAAAGGAGACAGAGGATCGCTGACGTACAAAGAAAAGAAACCTTCCGTTTTCGCTCATTCATCATCTTGACACTCATTGGCTGACCTGGGAAATCGGGATATTGACCTGGCCCCTCGAAAGGGGGAAAGCCATCGTAGCGTGCCCTCCCGTTATTGGGAGAGCTTTTCAGGATTCCTGGCGCCCCGGGCCCCATCCCCTTGATGGGCAGCGCGAAACCGCCGGGGACTCTGGCCTCGGAGCCTGCGGAACCTGCGGTTGAAGTTAGACAGGTTATTGAACCCGGAACGAAGGCTCACCTCTACCACAGAGAGATCTGTTTCGAGCAGGAGGCGGCAGGCCTGGCTAACCCTGAGCTCGGCAAGGTAGTCGACAAAGGTCTTGCCGACCGTCTTCCTGAAGAAGCGGCTGAAGGCCTGTGGGGTCATGCCGGCGACATTGGCCGCCTCTGGCTGGGACAGCCTGCGATGATAGCGGTCGTTAATAAAGGTGCAGACCCTGTCGATCCGCCTGAGATCCAGCTCCCGGTTCGATGGAACGAAGGCGGGACTTGCCAGCTTCCTTCCGCCACCACGCGTCAGCCCCTGCAGAACGCCAAGCAGGCTGAGCAGGCGCTCCAGCCCAGCCTGCTTTTTCATTCGGAGCATTGCCGCTGCGGCCTCGTCCCGCTTGCGGGATTCGAAGTGCAGCCCACGGGCCGCGCTTTTCAGCAGCTTCGAAACTCCCTTCATCTCCGGCGAGGCGCTGAAATCCTCACCGAGGAAGTCCCCGGCGAAATGTATCACGATCGCCTTGTGCCGGGTGCCTTTGGGCGAGGACGGATCCGACAGCCAGGTGTGAGGCAGGTTCGATCCCAGCAGCACCAGGTCGCCGGCGCCATAGGGTTCGTTCGAATCCCCCACGAAACGGGCTCCGCTTGATTCAAGGATGAGGGTCAGCTCGTACTCCGGATGAAAGTGCCACTTGAAGGGAAAAGCAGGGGAAGATTTCAGCCTGAAGGCGAAGGAGGCCTGCCGGGAGCTGGTAACTTTCTGCGCGCGAGCTCTCATGGCCGCATTACTCTCCAAACCTGTATTTCATTCTCGCAATAAGAGCATACCAGCCCAGTTACAGGTTAAAAAAGTATTGTTTTTAGGTACATCCCGAACGGATTTGTTATCGAGCGTAGCTATACTGCACGACAGAAAGACCTTTTGAAGTGGCCCGGGAGACGGGAAATGACTGATTACGCACTGATGAACCACCTCCTCTACATAGGCGAGGCGGATACCGTCAGGGAGATGACGGAGAAGGCGCTCAAGGAAGGACTCGAGGTCGACGACATCCTTCAGAGAGGCCTCATCGCGGGAATGAGCGTCGTCGGAGAGGACTTCAAACACAACCGCCTCTACGTACCCCAGGTGCTGATCGCCGCCCGTGCGATGAAAGCCGGCATGGCGATTCTCAAGCCGCTGCTGACCGCATCGTCTGCAAGCGCCTCGAGAGGCACCATCGTCATGGGGACGGTCAAGGGCGACCTTCACGACATCGGCAAGAACCTCGTCTGCATGATGGCCGAGGGAGCGGGATTCACGATGGTCAACCTCGGTGTCGACACCTCGGCCGATGACTTCCTCCAGGCGGTGAAAGAAAACAACGCGGGAATCGTCGGGATGAGCGCCCTGCTCACCACCACCATGCCCTATATGAAAACGGTGATCGACTCCTTCAAGCTGGAGGGACTCGACGAGGTCGTGATGTGCATTGGGGGGGCGCCGGTGAGCGAGATGTTCGCCGAAGAAATCGGCGCCGATGGCTACGCCGCGGATGCTTCCAGCGCGGTAGAGCTCTTCAAAGAGCTCTATCCAGCCAGGGCCGGCAGCTGAGCCATGGCCCTGGAAATCAGCGTCAACGGCGAGCACTTATCAACGCCAACCGGGCCGTCCATCTTTGAGTGCTCAGAGAAGCTCGGCGTGCACGTGCCGACCTCCTGCAATAAGAACGGCAAGTGCAAGGAATGCATCGTCGAGGTCAACGAGGGAATGGACCTGCTCTCCGAGCTCTCGCGGGAAGAAGAACACCTCGGCGGAGAATTCCGCCTGGCCTGCCGCGCGCGCCTGGAGGCCGAGTCCGGCTCGATCAGCTGCCACACGATGCGGCGCGCGCAGATGCGCATAGAAGACTCCGGCTGGACAAAACCCGGGGACAGGGTTCTCGAGCCGGCTGTCCGGCGCGATGGGGAGTGGATCCTGCTCGAAGGTGAGCCGCTGGCCAGGGCGCCCGGCCCCCTCCACGGAATCGCGATCGACCTGGGAACGACCACCATCGTGCTCCGGCTCCTGGACCTCGAGTCCGGAGAACAGGTTGCGGCCGCCAGCTTTGAAAATCCGCAGCGCTTCGGCGGCAGCGACGTCATGGCACGAATTCAATACGACAGCGACCATCCGGGGCGGCTCCTGCAGCGCACCCTGCTCTCCTATCTCAGGCACTGCATAGATGATCTCGACTGCGACAGCGAGACGATCTACGAGATCGTGATAGCGGGCAATACCACCATGCGGGACCTGCTCTTCGGACTCGATGTCAGCTCGATCGGCCAGCGCCCCTACCGCTCGGTTACCGAGCATGAGCTGGAGCAGGGGCTTCGAGAATCCACCACTATCGAATCAACCGCGAAGAAGCTCCGCCTCCCTGCATTCCCGGCGGCAAGGGTCACCAGCCTTCCCCTGGTGAGCGGCCATGTCGGGGCAGATGCCGCCGCCTGCCTGCTGGCGGTCGACCTGGCCGGCTCCGAGGGCCTTACGGCCATCATGGATATCGGGACGAACACCGAGCTTATCGTCAACGGTGGAGGCCGAATGCTGGCGGCATCCTGCCCCGCCGGGCCCGCCTTTGAAGGAGGCGCCATCAGCTGCGGTATGCCGGGACTCGAGGGAGCTATCGAACGCGTCCGTATCGATGAAGATGGAATGGTGAGCTGCGACGTCATTGGCGGCTTCGAGGCCCCCGATGGGATCTGCGGCTCAGGCCTCGTGGAGACCCTCGGTGAGCTACTGCGAAGCGGGCGAATGGATCACCTCGGACGTCTCTCGGATGAGGCGGATCGTTTCAATCTTGATGAAAACGGTTCCGTCTACCTGAGCGAGGCGGACATCAGCGAGCTTGCCCAGGCCAAGGGGGCGAATGTCGCCGGCCTCGAGATCGTCATGAAAAACCTGGGGGCATCGTGCAGGGACCTCGATCGATTCTATCTCGCGGGAGGTTTCGCCAGCAGGCTCGACCTTGATTCGGCGCGCCGGATTGGACTCATCCCGGATCTTCCTGATGAAAAAATCACCCGCATCGGCAACGCAGCGATCGAAGGGGCGACCCTCGCCCTCCTCTCGATAAATCAACGGAGGGAGCTCGAGGAGACTGTAAGAAAAATCGAGCACATCGAGCTGGAGACCGACAAGGACTTCTTCAACCACTTTGTCGAGGGATGCCAGTTCAAACCCCTTGCTCCAGGCGGGAGCATGGCATGAACCATCGGCGCGTAAACCCAGCGGACCTGAGACTGACACCCATCCCCGGGGAGCTCTACCTTCGGCATCTCGGTGTCCCCTCCAAATCTGAGTTGGATGAACCAGCCGCCAGCCTCGCCGAAAACGCGGGCAAGTGGTACAGGGAGAATGGCCACCCGTGGACCTGTTCGCGCCTGGCCGCGCTGCAGGGAATCGAGGAGGACACCCTCCTCCTCGACGATGGCACCCTGCTCACGAGCAGGGTGCTCGCCGAGGGCGCACGAAGAAGCGGTACGCACAGCCTCTCGATTCTCGCTGTGAGCGCAGGAGCGGAGGTAGAGGAAGAGATCGCCCGGCTCTGGGCCGAGGAGAAGCCGGACGAGGCCATGTTTCTCAACTCCTACGCAGCGGCCTTCACAGAGCACCTGCGCGCCCTCGAGGAGAAGAAAACCCTGGCTGAATTTTCCGCCGAAGACATGACCGTCCTGCCCTATTACAGTCCCGGCTACGATGGCTGGGCTCTCAGTGACCAGGCTGCACTGGCCGGAACCATCTCGGACTCGCTGCCGGGCCCGCTCGAGGTTCTTCCATCCGGAGGCCTGAAGCCGGCCAAGTCGGCGCTGGCGGTATTCGCCGTCGCCTGCACCACCCTGCCGGAGGTCCCTGGAGATTACTGGCAGGAAATCTACGTGGAACTCAGCGGCGAAAATCGACCCTCCTGTGGCGAATCATCCTCCTACTCCTTCTCGAAAAAAGCCCTCGATGGGTGGAGAGAGAAACGGCTGGAAGTTCTTGGTGAGGGGGATGAGCTCCAGGCCATCTTCCGTTTCGATGGATCGACCTGCACCAACCTCGGGCTGCCGCTGCTCTTTGAATACCGTATCAACCTCTGCCGGCAGGGAGAAAATGACTACCGGCTCCTGGAGTTCTCCTGTGAACCTCATCCCGATGACACCGGGCATACCGGGATGTGTTCTTATCTCCAGGACCCAGAGGCCATCATGGAGAAAATCCGTGTCCCGCCGGCTCTCCCCGGCAGCAGCCTGGCAAAGGTGCTGGAGTGGAGTCCACAGGTCAGTCCCGCCGGCTGTCTCTGCGCCCAGTCCAGTCGCGATCACAAATGGCGCATCGTGCTGCAGACCCTGCACTATTCATTGCTGAACGAGAGTCGAGGAACACCCTGACATGAAAAAATCTCTCCACGAAGCCATCCGTGAGAAAATCCTCCTCGGCGATGGCGCGATGGGAACCCAGCTTCAGCAGGCCGGTCTCGAACCGGGAGGCTGCGGCGAGGCCTGGAACATCGAGCATCCTGACCGAGTGCTGGCAATCCAGAAGAAATACGTCGAGGCCGGCTCGGACTGTCTCATCACCAATACCTTCGGCGGCAGCGGGATCATGCTCAAACGCCATGAGCACGGCGGCGAGGTCGAGTCCATCAACCAGGCCGGAGCCCGTATCGCCCGTGAAGCGTTCGGCGGGAGGGAAGGTTACGTGATCGGCGATATCGGCCCATTCGGCGGACTGATGGAGCCCTACGGCGAGGTGACGGAAGAGAGCGTCCGGGATGCCTTCAGAGAGCAGGCCATGGCCCTCGTCTCAGGCGGCGTCGATGCCATCATCATCGAGACCCAGACCTCGCTCGAAGAACTCGGGCTTGGCCTGCGGGCCGCCCGGGAGGCCGGCGCGCCCTGCGTCATCGGCTCCATGGCCTACGACGTCACCTTCGATGGGGAAGAGATCCGCACGATGATGGGAATCGGACCGGAGGACGCGGCCGAGTTCATGGCGGAAAACGGGGCCGACGTAATCGCCCTCAACTGCGGCTCCGGCGTCGACGTGGCCTGGGCGGCCCGTGCGGTCGAGCGCTACAGGCGGATCAGCGACCTGCCCACCATGGCACAGCCCAATGCCGGGCTGCCCGAGCTGGTGGACATGGAGGTCGTCTACAGGCAAACCCCCGAGGAGATGACCGCGGAGCTCTCAGCACTCATCTCCGCCGGGGCGAACATCGTTGGAGGCTGCTGCGGGAGCTCGCCCGCCCACCTGCGGCTCTTCAGAAAGCTATTGGATGAAACCCAGGGAGAAAGATCATGAAAATACGTATAGCGGATGAAAACCCCGCGGCCGAAGACCTCATACCTCCGAAACAACCGGACGGCTCCGGCATCGGGGTCAACTACGCCGATGCCTACCTCAAGGTGATCGACGTGGAATTGGAGCCGGGGAAAAAGGTCACCTGCAAGCGCAAGGGACTGATGCTCACCTTCGCCATCGGAGAAGAATCCGGCGAGGCCCTCATGCGCTACATCGAGGATGGACCCGATGTGAGAAACATCCTTCGCAGGGCGCTCGAGAACGCCGCCAAGGATGCCGGAGCTAAATTTCTCGTCGAAGAAGGAACGATCTACCTCGAAATCTGATATGTCATCCAAAAACCTCGTCAGACAAGCCATGTGCATGGAAAGACCGGAGCGGTTTCCGGTCATGTGCCAGATGGCCAACGGGCATACCATCATCAATACAGGCGTCGACCCCATCGACTATTTCCTCGACGGTGCCCTGTGGGCGGACTGCCTCATCCGCATGAGATCGCTCTACGATTTTGACGGTGTCCTCTGCCACAAGCCGGGGCGAGTCCACGGCCTCATGGCCCAGGTCGAAAGAATGGACCGAGATGCCGAGAGCCCGACCCTCTACCTCCAGGATGGAGCCCGGATCGAATGCACCAGGGATGATGACGCCTACTACAAGGCGACGGATGAATTCACCTGGCCGGACATCGAAGAGCTCGACCTCGACAACCTGCTCTCCTGGGCTCCCGAGAGCTACAAGGCGTTCCAGGCCAGCAAGGCGACCCTGCCGATCGATGACCCGGACTCCTTCGAGGAGCACGTCTTTGACACCCTGGATCTCGTCATCGCCGCCCTGGGCGATGACTATTCCGTCCATGGAGAGGTACGCGCGCCCTTCGACCACTTCCTCAACATCCTGGGAATGGAGAACGGACTGATGTACCTGCTCACCCATGCCGAAAAATGCGCCGAGGTCCTCGACGTGACAGCCGGCTGGTCGGTCGCCCTGGCTGTGGCCCAGGTACGACGCGGTGCGGAAGCGATCAAGATTTCCAGTCCCTTCGCCGGCAACGCGTTCCTGAGCCGCGAGATGTACTGCGACTTCATCCAGCCTTACGAGGCCCGCATCGCCGCTGCCGTGAAGGCGGAGGGCGCGGCGGTCTATACCCATACCTGTGGGGCCATCGGCGACCGTCTCGATCTCCTCTGCGGGGCCGGCGTCACCGGTATCGAGTGCCTCGATCCGCCTCCGCTTGGAGATGTAGATATCAACGAAGCCGTCGAGAAGCTGAGGGACAAGATCTTCATCAAGGGCAACGTCGATCCGGTCAACACCCTGCTTCGAGGCGACAGTGGAAAAATAGAGGACGATATCGGCAAGATCCTCGCGGCGGCAGAAAAAATGAAAGGCTTCATCCTTTCTTCCGCCTGTTCGGTCGCCCCCCCTACCCCGCCGGACAATCTCAAACGAATGGTCGAGCTCTGCAGGAAATTCAAGCCGTGAAAAAGCGCTGTTGACTGTCCTGCCTCCGCAGGCTCAGATGGGTGGAGCGTCAACTACGCGCCCCTGCAGGCCGAGGTTAAATCGACATGAGAATCCGTCTCCTTAACAACATGGACTCCACCCTCGCGGCACTTTTATTCCTCGCCCTCCTGGGTTGGAGCGGCCCGGGCCGGGGCGAAGACTGGAGTCCGCAAAAAGTGGAGGCGACCTTCAGAAACAAATGCAATCACTGCCACACTGTGCCGGATCCCGGGAGCTCATTTGACCGGGCCTGGCTGGACCAGGTCAACCGGACCGCCTGAACGGGGACTCCCCCCGGGGCCCGGCGGGCCCTCATCGACCTCCTGAGTTCCAGGAAACTTCATGCGCCCATCAGAATCTCCTCGGCCCCCGCGAAAGACGCCGGGACGGAAGGCCGAAAAGCGGGCTATGTCTCCAGCGCCATCACCGACGGCGAATTGTTCCTGAAGGGTCCGCAGAAAAAAGTCTATCGTCTCGAATGGAAATCCAGTGACAAAGACCGGCGGCGCGCCCTGCCCCCGGGACCCTACACCATCACCGGCTACAGGCTCGCCCGAACAGACGAGCACGGGAAGAAATGGTTTCTCTCGGCCACCTCCCACGGGTACAGGAAGATCCATGTCCTCGCCGGAAAACCGCTCAAAGTCGAGATTGATCCCCGGATTCATCTTTCCACAAATGCTGAGGTACAGGCCGGAAAACTGCGTGGAAGCATGATGATCAGCGGTGACAGAGCTGGAGGGCGCCACGGAATCCTTCTGAAGGCCGTCCGCCGCATCGGCCTGTCGATCTACCGCTCGGGAAAACGGATCCCCATCCCCTACCGTGTTCTCGATAATAAAAACGCGAAGCTGGCCTCCGGCACCATGAAGTACGGCTGAGGAGGGGGAGGCTGGGTCTCGGAGAGGCTCTTTGACAGCGCAAACCGTTTTGAGCTGACGCTCCCGAAAGAGTTGCCGTTCGAGGTCGTCGGAAAACGTATCAGCAGGATCGGGAAATAGGCCGGATTTCACCGGCCTGCGCCTGGAGACATCAACTGGAGACAGTCAAAATGCGACCTTGTGGAATTCTAACTGCAGTACTTGTCTCAATCCTTTCCTGCAGCACGCTCATGGCCCAGTTCAACTACGACGAATCCAAGGTGCCGGCCTACGAGCTGCCGCCGCTGCTGAAGCTCAAGGATGGAAGCCCGGTCAAAGACGCGGCGACCTGGAAGAAAAAACGCCGTGGCGAGGTGCTCGAGCTGTTTCGCAGCGAGGTCTACGGCCGAAGACCGGGACGCCCCGAAGCCCTGCGCTTCGAGGTAACCGGGAAAGACAAGCCGGCTCTCGACGGCAAGGCCAGCCGCCGAGAGGTGAGGGTCCACTTCACCGCCGCCGAAAACGGTCCGACCATGAACATCCTGTTGTACCTGCCCGCGAAGGACAGGGGCCCGGTGCCCGCCTTCCTCGGACTCAACTTCCGAGGCAACCCGACCATCTCAAAAGACCCCGGGATCACCCTTCGCAAAGGCGATACCGAAGCTGCCCGGGGCAAGAGCGCTGGACGCTGGCAGGCGGACATGATCGTTGCCCGCGGCTATGCGCTGGCCACCATCTGGTACGGCGACATCGAACCCGACGACAAACGCAACGCCTTCTCGCGCGGCATCCACAAGGTCTACGGTCCCGCGGACAAGATCCCCGCCGATGGCTGGGGCTCGATCGCCGCCTGGGGCTGGGGCCTGAGCCGGGCGCTGGACTATTTCGAGACGATCGACGAGATCGATCACAAGCGGGTCGCCGTCATCGGGCATTCACGCCTCGGAAAGACCTCGCTCTGGGCCGGAGCGGAAGACGAGCGCTTCGCCCTGGTCATCTCCAACGACTCTGGCTGCGGCGGCGCCGCGCTGAGCCGCAGAGCCTTCGGCGAGACCGTCAAGCGAATCAACACCAGCTTCCCCCATTGGTTCTGCGACAATTTCAACAAATACAACGGCCGCGAGAGCGACCTGCCGGTTGACCAGCACATGCTCATCGCCCTCATGGCCCCGCGCCCGGTCTATGTCGCCAGCGCGGCGAAGGACCGCTGGGCAGACCCCCGTGGCGAGTACCTCTCGGCGAAAAACGCCAACCCGGTCTACCGACTGCTGGGTACCGAGGGACTCCCCGCCGACAGGATGCCCCCCATCGACAAGCCCTCGATGGGCCAAATCGGCTATCACATTCGAAGCGGTGGTCACGATGTCACCGCCTTCGACTGGAAGGCCTACCTCGACTTCGCCGACAAGCACCTGAAAACACCCTAAGCCCCTACCGTGAAACGATATTCAGGTTCGCTGCCTATCCTCTTCCTGCTATTCCTGATTCCCGCTAACCTGGGAGCCCATCCTCCCGGGATCAGCAGCGTCGACATCGAGGAAAAACCGGGTGGAGCCCTCGAGCTGCTGCTGACCCTCTCGCGGTTTGACGCCGAGATCCTCTCACCGATGGATGCCGACCGCGACGGCAGGATCTCGCCGGCTGAGCTCGACGATGCGCGGACGGATCTCGAGGCCCTGCCGTCCATGATCCTCGAGCTGAGCATCGATGGGGTGCCGGCCAGGGGCGTCTGCGAAAAGGTGTGGGCAGATGACAAGGACAACGTGCTCTTGCTGGTGTCCTACCCCGGCCAGGGCGGCAGGCATATCACCCTTGAATCGAACATCTTCGACCGCCTGCCCGGCGGCCATCTCCAGATGGCGAAGCTGTCGACGCCGGGGCGGGATGAAGCCATCGCCACCGACACTCTCACTGGGCGGGATCGCGTCTTTGACTCGGAAATCCCCGGCGGCAGGCTGGCCTTCCTCATTCTCGGGATCGAGCACATCCTCACCGGCTACGACCACCTGCTCTTTCTCTTCGGACTGCTGATCATCGGCATTGGCTTTCGGGATGCGGCGCTGATCATCACCTCCTTCACCATCGCCCACTCCATCACGCTCACCCTCGCCACCTACGACCTGGTCCACCTGTCCTCGAATGTCGTCGAGCCGCTCATCGCCCTCTCGATCGTCTACGTGGGAATCGAAAACATCCTGAAAAAAGAGGTCCGCTACCGCTGGGCCCTGACCTTCGTCTTCGGCCTGATACATGGACTGGGCTTCGCCTCCATCCTGCGCGACCTGGGTATCGGCGACAATGCCGG
>Ga0310345_10005440_pt1 | contig 11298 bp, 10 predicted proteins | sample HC15DNA20500_MG_FD_204667 | JGI IMG/M metagenome (GOLD analysis project Ga0310345, IMG submission 204667) | Marine microbial communities from station ALOHA, North Pacific Subtropical Gyre - HC15-DNA-20-500_MG | ecosystem: Environmental > Aquatic > Marine > Oceanic | place: Pacific Ocean: North...
GGCACCGAGAGAAGTTGAGAAACCGGGGAACTTGCATATGGTGTTACCAGCCGATAGGCTGGCAGATCCAAAGACAGCTTCATGACGTCATTTTATTAAGGAACGACCCATGCGCTTAATCACTCTCCTGTTCATCACACTCTCTACCGCAGCAGTCACCCTGCTGACCGTCCATGCCGAAGAGGAAGACGGCCATGCGGACATCGCTCCGAACGGCGCTGCCTGCCGGATCCGTGCCACCAAGGGAAACAAGGTTTTCGGAACCCTGACATTCAAGCAGCACGACGGCTGGGTCCATGTCACCGGTCGCGTGCGTGGCCTGACCGAGGGAAAACACGGCTTTCACATCCACCAGTTTGGTGACACGCGATCTGCCGATGGCAAATCGGCTGGCGGACACTTCAATCCTGACGGTCATGACCATGGTGGGCCGGATGCTGACAAGCACCATGCCGGTGACCTGGGCAACATCACTGCCAATGCCGAGGGCCTGGCCGAGGTAAACATCAAGGCCAAGGAACTCAAGGTGATCAGCATCCTCGGGCGTTCCATTGTGGTCCACGGTGGTGTGGACGACCTCAAGAGCCAACCCTCGGGCGCCGCGGGTCCCCGTGTCGGCGTGGGCGTGATCGGCATTGCCGGTCCGCCGGTCAAAAAGGCAGCGGCGAAAAAGACAAAGTAACCGTTGCCGGGTCGCTGCTAGGACCAGCTGGAAAAGTGATCGCGAAAGCGGCGCTGGAGCCGGCTCACGCGCTGGTTGAGCCTGCGCCCGAGCTGGCCAGCCGGAATACCACTTCCCACATCGCCGAGGAAGCGGACCAGTTCATCGTGTGCCGCCGGGCAGCCGTGGAGCAGGAAATGGACCCAGGCCCAGGCCTGGCGGTAATGAGGAAGCTGCATCTGGTCCACCTGCCGGATCTGTTCCAGGCTCGACAGCGGAATCGGCTCACCCTGGGTGAGTTGCTGCTGGACCGCCGCCAGGTAATCCTTACGGCTGGCGCGGCGGGAAGGGGGAACCTCGAAGTACTCTGCCAGGCCCTCGTCGAGCCAGAGCGGGAGGGCACGGAAACTGCCGTGGAGCAGGGCATGGATGAATTCATGCCGCAGGTCCTCCTCGAGCGAGGGCCCACGACTGGCATAGATCGTTGATCTTTTCGACTGGTGAACAAACAGTGCCCGGCGATCCGGTGCCGAGGGGAGCGTACGGCGCACGTAGGCTCGCATCGCGGCGCGGTCATGAAACAAAATGACTCGCACCGGGGTATCGGGAAGTCGCAATTCCAGCGCCCGCCTGAGGTCCTCCCTCAGCTGGCCCAGCTGCTGAAAACACTCCAGCTCCTGTGGCACGAAATCGGCCATCACCTGCAGGCCACCAAAAACTGCCTGGTACTGCCATCGGCGCGGGGCGGCAGCCAGGTGAAGGAGGGGCCTGCAGCAGAAAATTCCGCCGATGGCACAAAGAAAACTGCGTCGATCTACAGGTCGCATGTTTCTGCCCTGACAACCGGGAAACAAGCCGCCGGGAGTATAGCGGCGAAAAAGGAATGGCCAAAGGCGAGTTCCCTGCCCGCTTACCGAAACCCAATCAGGTGGGTTATATTGGAAGCTACTGCGAGACAAGCCTGCCCATCCCGGGACTGACATCTCTCCCCTCAAGCCACGGCATCTTTTCGTGAAACACGCAGCCATTGGACCGATTTCTGTTCATTTCCCGGAACGGGTGGAAACGAACGACGATCTCCAGGCGGAACATCCGGCCTGGAACATGGACCTGATCTACGAGAAGACAGGAATCGCCGCTCGCCATATTGCCACCGAGGATGAGTTCGCCTCGGACCTCGGCGTCCAGGCTGCCGAGAATTTATTTACCGAGCACGGGATCGATCGAGCCAGCATCGATTTCCTGCTGTTCTGTACCCAGACTCCCGACTACCCACTTCCCACAACTGCCTGCCTGATGCAGCAAAGGCTTGGCCTGCCCACCTCCTGTGGGGCCCTGGACTTCAACCTCGGTTGTTCCGGGTATGTCTATGGCCTCGCCCTGGCAAACGGCCTGATCCAGAGTGGTGCAGCATCACGGATCCTGTTAATCACGGCTGAAACGTACAGCAAGTATATTGACAAGGGAGACCGCAGCCTGCGAACGATTTTTGGGGACGGAGCGGCTGCCACGCTGATTGAAAGCCACGATCAGCCTTCCCTGTCGAGCTTCAAGTTCGGTACGGACGGCAGTGGGGCGGACATGTTGATGCTCACCGAGGGAGGCATCCGTTGTGGGCCCGAGTCACTCCAGCCCCGGCACCGGCACCGCTGGAAAAGCAACCTCTACATGGATGGCCCCAGCCTGATTAACTTTACCGTCGAAGAGATCCCCCGACTGATCGACAACGTGCTCACCACCGCCGACCTCGATCCCGACCAGGTGGATCTCTACCTGATGCACCAGGCAACCTTCAAGATGCTCGACCAGCTGCGGAGGCGGCTGAAACTTGACGAGCAGCGTGTGCCGATACGGATGGAATCCTATGGCAACACGGTCTCCTCGACCCTGCCGGTATTGATCTGGCAATTGCGCAACGAGAAGGTCCTTGATCCTGCCCGCGTCAACCTTCTCATCGGTTTCGGCGTGGGACTCTCCCTGGCTGCCTGCAGCTGGCAGGATCTCCTCCAACCTGAACAGGAAAGTACTTGATGCCCTCACTTCAAGGATCCTACCTGGTCGCTCCTCCCCGCTTGCACGATGACAATTTTTTTCGTGCGGTGGTGTTGCTTATCGAGCATGACGAGGAGGGGGCCATTGGAGTCATCCTCAACCGGCCCACCTCCGACTCGGTCGACGAGGTGATGCGTTTACTCGAGGCAGATGACGAACAGGGGATGGCCTTTGAAGGAACCACCAGCGAGTTTATTTACTATGGTGGCCCGGTCCCGGGGCCACTGGTTGTCCTGCATACAGCCGTCGAGTACTCCGAGAAACAGGTCCTGCCAGGGATTCACTTCTCCAGCCAGAAGAACAACCTGCAGAAGGTGATCGCCCGTGCCGAGTCCCCCTACCGTGTTTACAGCGGCTATGCAGGCTGGTCCCCCGGCCAGCTGGAACAGGAACTGGAACGGGGTGGCTGGTTCGTCGTGCCGTCTGACAGCGACACGGGAAATCCTGACCTGTTCGCCGAAACCGAGCAGTTGTGGCATGCCATGTCCTCCTCACTCGGCATGGATATCCTTGGCGATTCGATCAACCCCTCCGAGATCCCCAGCGACCCCTCGGTCAACTAGTAATTCATCATGAGCGACTCGCTTCCGCTTGACCCGGCCAGCTGTCGTAACCGGCAGCAGCGACTCACCCGCTGGATGCAAGAGCAGGGCATTGACCTGGTCATCGTCGTCACTCCCCAGAACGTCCAGTGGCTCACCGGCCAGTGGTGCAAGTGGGTCTTCCAGTCAGCAGCGGCGATCACGGCTGATGGAAAAGTCACCCTGGCATTACCCGACACGGTCCCCCCCTCGGCTCTCGCAGACCAGCTGGTGAGCTACGAGGCCCAGTGGCATTCGACGCTCCGCAATGACCAGGTGGCGGCCTTCAGCCCGTTACTGGTGGATGCCCTGGATCTTCAGGAACAGGTCACGCTGGGTGTCGAGTTTTCTACTTTCCCCCAGCACCTGCTCGAAAAACTCTCACCCCGTCTCCATGGCAACCTGGTGGACGTGGAACCGGAGCTTTATCGTTTGCGGCGAAAGAAGGAAGCCGACGAGCTGGCACGAATCCAGGTTGCCATCGGGGCCACTGAGAAGATGTACGAGCGGGCACGGGAGATTATCCGGCCCGGAATTGGTGAGCTGGAAGTCTTTAACCAGTTGCAGTCCGCGGCGGTCGACCATTGTGGTGAAATGCTCACCGGGACCGGTAATGACTACCAGTGCAACTCGCCCGGAGGGCCACCTCGCGAGGGAATCGTGGCCGCTGCAGGGGAACTCTACATCCTGGACCTGGGCCCGGCCTACCGTGGCTACTTTGCCGACAATTGCCGCACCATTGCTGTCACCGAGTCCAGCTCCCTGCAGCAGGACGCCTGGTCACGGATCATGGATGTTTTCCAGCTGGTGGAGGAGACGGTTCGGCCCGGTGCCAGTGCCGCCGACCTGTTCCGACAGGTCGAGCAACTGCTCGGGCAGGCAGCGGTGGGGAATTTTACCCACCACCTGGGACATGGAATCGGGCTCTTCCCCCACGAGGCACCCCACCTGAATCCTTTCTGGGATGACTGTTTCGAGCAGGGGGACGTCTTCACCGCAGAGCCTGGCCTCTACGATCCGCAACTGGCTGCCGGCATGAGAATCGAGAACAACTACCTGGTGACAGCGGAGGGTGTGGAAAAGCTGACAAATTTCAGCATGGAACTGTAGCAGCGCCCGCCGGACCAGGACCCTTGCACTTTGTTGCCCCGTAGGGGAAAACGAGATCCATCAGCAACGTGAAATATTCAACCGAGGAGTTTATACGATGCGTCGAACCTCATACCTTCTCCTTGTCACCCTGCTGGGTGCTGGCCTGGTCACTTCCCTTTTGACCGACGCCGCCGCACGGGACAAGAAAAAAGCAGACCGCGTTTTTGAAATGCGAACCTATACCACGGCACCCGGCAGGCTGGATGCACTGCATGCCCGTTTCCGTGACCACACCAACAAGATCTTCGTCAAGCACGGGATGCAGCTGGTCGGGTACTGGACCCCCACCGACGAGGAGACCTCCTCCAACACGCTGATCTACATCCTTGCCTATCCCTCGATGGAAGCACGACAGGCATCCTGGAACGCATTCAGGGATGATCCGGACTGGAAAAAAGCGTTCGCAGAATCGAAAGCGGATGGGCCGATCGTGACGAAGGTCGACAGCCGGTTCATGACGCCAACCGATTACTCGCCGATCAAGTAATCCAGGTTCGCCAGGATGTGATTCGCGGGACGTTACCTGCCGAGCGGGTTCTCGTACCAGAAGACCCCCAGGTTGTCACGTTCCTCGCAGCCAACGACGTCCAGGTCGCCATCCCCGTCCAGGTCGATGGTCGCAAGCAGGTCGAACTTGACCCCCTGCGTACCACTGATGTCCTTCACCCGCCAGGGTCCGGTGGTCGCCTTGCCGCGGGTCAGCCAGGTCACACCGGGGTGTGATCGATCGCCACCGGTGTTGGTGTCATGCACGATATCGGCTCGCCCATCCCCGTCCAGGTCCGCGATCGCTACCGCCTTTCCGTAGGGGGTCCCGTGTGGATTGGGAATGAGCTCACTTCGCCACGTCACTCCCTTGCCCGGCAGCCGGAAGAATGCCAGCATCCGGGCATTCCGGGTACTGAGCAGGATGTCCTCGCGGCGGTCCTGGTCCAGGTCTCCGACCGCCAGGAACATGACTTCCAGGCCATCCGCCCCGATCCGATGTTCCCGCCAGTCCCCGCTGGCATCGCTGCCCGGGTGCTCCAGCCAGAGCAGCCCACGCGAGGGACCCTTGCGGTCACTCACGATCACATCCTGGTCCCCATCCGCGTCCAGGTCCCGCGCGGCGAGTGACATGATCCAGCCTGCCTTGTAGAGCGAGTGGAATTTCCAGGCCTCCAGGTCCCGGGCATCGGGCGGTGCCTCCAGCCAGCCAACGGTCGCCTCGCTCCCCTTGGAGCCGACCAGCAGATCGATCCCGTGCCTGCCGTCGACCTGCTGGGGCAGGGCATACATCCACATCTGCCTGCCCGCGGTCACCGGCAGGCCGGTTGTTTTCCAGCCCTTGGGGTCGAGGTAGTCACTCCTGGCAGCCGGGGCCCAGTGCACGAAGACCGTTCGCACGCTCCCCTCGCAGCAGCTGACCACGTCCATTCGCCGATCACCGTCCAGGTCGACCAGCACCGCATCCTCCGGCGACCTGACCTCTCCAACAGTCACCCGGGGCCACTCGGCACGGGCCTTGTCCGGTCCCGGGTTCAGGTAGACCCGGATCACGCCACCTTCCTCCCAGCCAGTCGCAATATCGAGTCGCCCGTCCCCGTTCGCATCTGCCAGCCGAACTCCATCCGCGCCGCGTGACGTGCGGTCAATCGTGTGCCGCTGCCAGGGTTCCGCCTGAAGCGGCAAGGAGAAGAAAAGAAGGCTGGCAGCCAGCCAGGCGGTGGACCTGGAGAAACCGGTGGTCATGGCACCTCCACCGCCGGAAACTTGCGGATCGGGCTGTAACGCTTGTAGGTCTCGAAGATATCCCCCCCGTCAATTGCCCGCGGATCGCCACTCTCGCGGAGGTGGTGATCGAGCTGGGCCGTCAGCCGGGCAGCGATCGCGGCATGCTCGCGGGACTCGTAGAGATTCTCCAGGCAGCCGGGATCCTGACTCATGTCATAGAGTTCGAACTCGGGACGCTTGTCCACGGCGAGGTGAAAAAAACGGGAAACCAGCGGATCCTCCCGGCCATTGACCAGCATGGTCAGGCTGGGACAGGCGTCAATATCATGATAGGCACCATGCATCGGTCCGAGTGTGCCATCCGCATTGAGTTTCCTGGGAGCACCTGCCGGCCAGCGATTAGGCTGGAAATTATGGATCAGCAGGTAGTCGTGGGTCCGCAGGGCTCGCTGGGGATAAGCCAGGTTCCCATAGCGTGAACTGGAGTGCCGTTCCCGGGCACCATAGACCGCCGTTCGCTGCTTCTCGGCCAGCCCATCTCGTCGACTCGCGATGATCCCCACCAGGCTGCGGCCAACCATCTCCCGGGGGATCTTCGCGCCCGCCGCCTCCAGCAGGGTGGGGGCAATATCAACAAAACTGACCATGTCCTCCAGCTGCCGGCCGGGCTGCCTGTCCATCGCCGGCCAGCGAATCGCCAGTGGCACATGGAATCCATACTCGAAGCAATTCGCCTTGGCACGCGGGAAAGCCATCCCGTTGTCACTGGTGACAATCACCAGCGTGTTGTCGAGTTCTCCAGCCTCCTCCAGGATTGTGAGCATCACTCCCAGCTGGCGGTCAAAATGTTCGATCTCGATATAGTAATCGAGAATATCCGACCGGATCAGGGGCGTGTCAGGCAGGAACGACGGGACCGTGGCATCCTCGAGCGACTTGCCCAGCCGCAGTCCGCTCCCCTGCTCGAATCGGCGGTGGGGCTCATGGGCGCCGTACCAGAAACAGAAGGGCTCTCCGGCAGGGCGGGCCTTGAGAAAGTCACGGAAGTTCTCGGCATAGTCCTTGTTGCTGATTCCACTCGCCGGGCGCTCCAGTGTCTTGCCGGCGAAGGCGGGACCGGCCGGGTTTCGTGTCCGGCCCCCGGCCTTCCAGTTCCCCGGCCCCCAGGGCTTGCCGGTGTAACCGACGTGGTACCCCACCTCCTCCAGCAGGTCCGGGTAACAGGCAAATTGAGAGGAGAAGCTACTGGCGTGCGTGCCGGCATGTTCCAGTTGCCAGGTATAGCGTCCTGTCAGCAGCGAGGCCCGCGAGGGACTGCACCCCGGCGAACTACTGAAGGCATTGTGAAACAGGAGTCCCTCCCTGGCAATTCGATCAAAGGAGGGGGTGGAGACTCCCTGGTCCCCGTAAATCGACGCGTGGGGGTAGGACTGGTCATCTGAAATAGCGAGCAGGATATTGGGGCGATCCGCCGCTTCCAGCCAGGAAGCTCCCAGCAGCAGCAGGCAGGCCAGCGGCACGCTCGTCCTGGCAGTCTTACCGATCATGCGACTCTCCCGCTGCAGAGGTTATTTCTTCTTTTCCGGGAACTTCCATCGTGCAGAAGGTGCGTAGGCGGCATCCATCTGCCCTGTCAGTTTCTTTACCAGGTCCGGGTGTGCGGCTGCGACATCCACCTCTTCACCCAGGTCCTCTTTCAGGTCGTAAAGTCGCACCGGGGAGTGAATCGGCTGCTGAACAGCCTTCCAGTCGCCACTCCTGAGTGCCCTTGACCCACCCCGTTCATAGAAGGCCCAGTAAAGGTACTCGTGCTCTGTCTGGGTTCCCTGCTGCAAGAGGCTGGGGAGGAAGGAGAGGCCGTCGATGTCGCCTGGCACCTGCTTCCCGGTTCCTGCCAGTTCTGCCAGCGTGGGCATCACGTCCCAGAAAGCTCCTGCAAAATGGCTGGTCGATCCCTCCTCGATATGACCGGGCCAGCGCACGATCATGGGCACGCGGATGCCCCCGTCGGTAAGATCTCTCTTGACCCCCTTGAGCGGTCCATTGGAGTCATTGAAATCAGAGTTATTCCCTCCCTCGCGGTGAGGCCCGTTATCGGAGGTAAAGAAGACAATTGTCTTCTCGTCAATGTCATGGTCCTTGAGCCGCTGGAAGAGGACGCCCAGGTCCCGGTCCATCCGGCTGATCATGGCGGCATGCCCTTTTTGCGGTTCCGGCCAGTCAAGCTGGGCATACTGGCCGAAGTCAGGGACCTCCATGCCGGCCTGGCGAGCCTCGTTATTGGCGTGGGGGATGGTCAGCGGCAGGTAAAGAAAGAACCGCTTCTTGTGGTTCGCATCGAGAAACTTCATCGCTTCGGCCATGATCAGGTCATGGCTGTATTCTTTCTTCTGTGTCGCCACCCCCTGGCCAAACTGCCCCTCCTTGGGGACGACATTGGCAAGCTTCACTCGCCGCTCATTATTGACCAGGAAAGTGGGATAATAATTGTGGGCATGGTGTTGATCGAGGTACCCGTAGAAGGCATCAAATCCCTGCCGCGTGGGCAGGCCGCTGGAACCCTCGTGACCCAGCCCCCACTTGCCGTACATGCCGCAGCGGTACCCACCGGCAGCCAGCACCTCGGCAACCGTCACGTCCGAGGGACGCAGGTTGTCCTTGCCGTTGCCCCGGATGAAACAGCGCCCGGTATGGTAACCGGTCATCAGGACACAGCGACTGGGCGCACAGACCGTGCTGCCGGCATAGAAATCGGTAAACCGCATCCCCTCGGCCGCCAGCCGGTCGATTGCTGGCGTCTTGATCCGCTGCTGGCCATAACATCCCAGGTCCCCGTACCCCAGGTCGTCGGCCATGATGAATATAATATTGGGCCGATCAGCGCCCTCAAGAGGCGTCGAGGTCGGTTGGAGCAGCGTGGCAAGTACCAGCAGGCAAAGCAGGCGACGAAAGGTCATCGAATCTCTCCGTGGGAAACAAACGGATTTCCGGGTGCTGCGTCTAGTCTACGAAGCTCGACGGGCTCGTGCCAGCAGCTCAAAGATCGCCAGGAATTCCAATTGCATCGTTGCCCTTGACCGACTCACGCGATTATCATGATGCACGCATGCAGTGACAGAACACCAGCGAGGACATTTCACCATGAGCACGCACTTGACCGATCGTCGTACTTTCCTGGCCAGTTCCCTGGCAGCATCGACAGCCATTGCCGCCGGCGGATCTCTTCACCGGCTGGCCTTTGCAGCCCCGGCCAAGAAGAAGTGGGAAAGCCTTTTTGACGGCAAGACGCTCGAGGGCTGGCACAAGAACCCCGAGCGGATCGGCCATGGTACCGGGGGACAGTGGACCGTCGAGGACGGGACGATCAGCGGCCAGCAGGATCCCCCTGGCTCCGGCAACGGTGGCATCCTGCTCAGCGACAGGAAGTTCCAGGACTTTGAACTGAAGATCGACATGAAACCGGACTGGGGTGTCTGCTCCGGCCTGTTCCTTCGAGGCAACGACGTTGGCCAGTGCTTCCAGATGATGGTGGACTATCACGACGCTGGAAACGTGGGCCACATTTACGGCGAGGGAACCACCGGCTTTAACACCCGCACCTTTGACATCAACGGCACGTACGACGCCGACAAGAAGCTGGTCGGCATTACCACCGACAAGCACCTCACGGCCAAGGATGTCGGCATGGTGCACAGCTGCACTCCGGAGGCATGGGTCAAGGCCTGGAAGGTGAACGACTGGAACACCGCGCGGGTCAGGGTGGAGGGCAAGTTCCCTTACATCACGACCTGGATCAATGGTCTGAAGGTCAGCGAGTTTGACGGTGCCAGTGCCACCACCGAACGCTATGACAAGGAAGGTATCCACGCAAAACTCGGCGATGCCGGGAGTGTTGCTGTCCAGGTCCATGGGGGCACGGGATGGCCCAACGGTGCCAAGTGCCGCTGGAAGAAGATCCTGATCCGTCCTCTTGGCTGAGCCCTGTTGAAAGGAATTCCCGATGAAGAAGCACATCTCCCTCTTCTCTCTTTCTCTCTCGCTGCTGCTGGCAATTCCTGCCATGGCGGCTGAAAACTGGCATCAATGGCGAGGGCCGGAGAGTAATGGCCACAGCACCGCGACCAACGTCCCTGTGAAATGGACTGCGGACTCGGTGGCCTGGAAGACAACCCTTCCAGGCGTCGGCCAGTCAACGCCGGTGATGTGGGAAAACCGCATTTACCTGACCTCGGCGAGCCAGGATGGGAACCAGCGGCATGTCTTCTGCATTGACCGCACCAGCGGTAAGATCCTCTGGCAACACAAGGCCTGGGAGGGAGAGGCCGAACCGACCCACTCGATGAACAATCGTGCTTCGGCCACCTGTGTCACGGACGGCGAGCGGGTGATTGCTTTCTTTGGCCGGGGCGGCCTGCATTGCTACGACATGGACGGCAGCCTGCTCTGGTCCGAGAAACTCAGTACCTTCCCCGGCCCCTGGGGTACCGCCGCGTCGCCGATCATCGTCGGGGACCTGGTCATCCAGAACTGTGACGCCGACGAGACTGCCTTCATCACCGCGCTGGACAAGAAGACCGGCAAGCAGGCCTGGAAGGTCGAGCGGCAATCGATTCGTGGCTGGAGTTCCCCGATCGCGATCCAGGTGGGGGAAAGAAAGGAAGTGGTGCTCAACGGACACAGCCAGGTAACATCCTACAACCCGGCCAACGGGGAGACGCTCTGGACCCTGAAGACCAGCAACGGGCGTGGAACTCCAACGGTCACACCGACCGGCGAGTTCCTGGTCACGCTTTGTGGCCTTTCCGGTGACATGCTTGCTGTCCGTCCCGGGGGAAGCGGTGATGTGAGCGACTCGCGGGTCCTCTGGCGAACTCCCCGCACCGGCGGCCGGGACCTGCCATCCCCGATCATTTCCGATAATTTCCTGCTCATCGCACGGCTTCGACCCGGACTGGTAACGTGCTACGACGTGACCAGCGGCAACGAGGTCTGGACGCAGCGCATGGAGGGAGGATTTTCTTCCTCCCCCATCGTCGCCGGCGGACAGGTCTACATGCTCAGCGAAACCGGCACGACCTATGTCATCAAGCCGGGTGCCAAGCCAGAGGTGCTCGCCACCAACTCGGTGGGCCAGGAGGC
>Ga0310345_10005443_pt1 | contig 11297 bp, 10 predicted proteins | sample HC15DNA20500_MG_FD_204667 | JGI IMG/M metagenome (GOLD analysis project Ga0310345, IMG submission 204667) | Marine microbial communities from station ALOHA, North Pacific Subtropical Gyre - HC15-DNA-20-500_MG | ecosystem: Environmental > Aquatic > Marine > Oceanic | place: Pacific Ocean: North...
GAGGTCTATCATTATATTCTGCAGATTTATCAAAGGGAGAAACGCTATAAGGACGCTGAGACAAAACTTTATGAAGCAGAAGAGTATTTCGACAATGAAGAATCCTTTTACTTCATGCTGGGCGCGTTGCAGGAGAGGCAAAAAGAATTTGATAAAGCCGCAGACACCTTCAGAAAAGTAATCGACCTAGATCCTAAACATGCTTCAGCCCTGAACTACCTCGGCTACATGTGGGCCGAGCAAGGTGTACGGCTTAATGAGGCCCTGGATTTAATTAAGAAGGCGGTTGCTTTAGAACCAAACAACGGAGCCTATCTGGATAGTTTGGGCTGGGTCTATTTTAAATTGGATCGGATCAAGGAGGCAGAACTTTATTTGGTGCGTGCCTTGGATCGAGTGCGTAGGGACCCCACGATTCACGAGCATTTAGGTGACCTGTATTATAAAAAGGGTGATTACCAAGAAGCTCGTTTAGCTTGGCAACGATCCATCTCTTATGGTCAAGATGAAGACGAAACACTTAAGGTCAAAAAGAAAGTAACGGATTTAGAAACGAAGCTGGTCTTATCCTCGAAAGAAAAATAGGCTAACAAGGCTATCTTCGATGGTTACAGTCCAATCTCGGTGGATTGGACTTTTTTTGTGCACGATTTTAGCTCAATAGTTCATGAAATCAGTGCTTATTAAGCTACGAAGTTATGCCAAAGTTAATCTGGGCCTCCACATTCTGGGAAAACGGACGGATGGATACCACGAGATTCGCACTGTTTTTCAGGCCATTGACCTTCATGATACGTTGGAGATTTGGATCATAGATGGTTGTGATCTTGAGTTTGAAAGTAACGTTAGTGAATTAAGTAAACGTGACAATCTGGTCATCAGGGCGATCCAAGCTGTTAGTCGCTATACGGGAGTGAAGGCCAATTTTGCTGTTCGGCTGGAAAAAAGCATTCCGATGGGTGCCGGTTTGGGTGGTGGAAGCAGTAATGCCGCTGCTACGGTCATGGGGCTGGATCAGCTTCTCAACTTGAGAATGTCCAAGCAGGACTGGTTTAAAATTGGCAGTCAGCTAGGTGCAGATGTCCCATTTTTTTTCGTAGGAGGCCGGGCTCTTGGTTTGGGTAGAGGTTCGGAGGTTTATCCGCTGCAGGACACAGTCCCTTGCTACACGCTGATTGTTGTTCCATCCCGGCCGATGCCAACCGCGGAGGCCTTTCGGCGTTTGCGGTTGACAAGCCTGGTCAACAAAAGTAAGATTCCGGTTTTCTGTCCAGCCATCTTAGAAAGCTTGGAATCAGGAGATAAGCTGGAAAATCAGTTTGAATCAGTAATTTTTCAATGGCAGCCTGAACTTAAGCACCTGAAGGAGAAGCTGCTAAAATCGGGCGCCAAACGGGCTGGCCTCACAGGGAGCGGCTCAGCTTTGGTGGGTCTTTTCCCTTCTAAAAGGGCACTGAGTCGGGCTCAGCGGGCCCTCGAGGGTGAAGATGTCCGGCTCATAGTAACGCGGACCATGACTCGGGAACAATATAAGAATTCCCTTGTCGAATGTCTCCACCAGGCAACGAGATGATGGGGCGTCGTCAAGTGGTAAGACACGGGTCTTTGGCACCCGCATTCGGAGGTTCGAATCCTCCCGCCCCAGCCAACTGTTTTTCCGACGACCTTGTTTTTAGTTAGAAGAAAGTTTTAACTGCAGAACTCAGAGGTGAAGCTCTTGACGAATGACATCAAGATCTTTACAGGAACCGCTCATCGTGCTCTGGCCGAAGAGATTGGTCAGTCGCTCGAAGTTCCCTTGGGTAAAGCTTCTATCTCGCGATTTAGCGATGGAGAATGTTATTTCCAAATTCTTGAAAATGTTAGGGGTGAAGATGTTTTTGTCATCCAGCCTACGTGCCCACCAGTTGACCGCAGTCTGATGGAGTTACTATTAATGATCGATGCTTTCAAGAGGGCATCAGCTCAACGGATCACTGCAGTTCTTCCCTACTTTGGCTATGCCCGGCAAGATCGCAAAGACAAACCCCGAGTTCCCATCTCAGCTAAATTGGTGGCGGACGTATTATCCACAGCAGGAGCTAGTCGGGCTCTTACCATGGATCTACATGTGCCTCAGATCCAAGCTTTTTTTGATATTCCGGTCGATCACCTATTTGCAGCTCCGGTAATGATTGAGTATTTCCAAAAGTATCAATTGACAGACTTAGTAGTAGTTTCTCCAGATGCAGGAGGTACAGAGAGAGCACGTGCCTACGCGAAGAAGTTAAATGCAACCCTGGCAATTATTGACAAAAGGCGGGTTAAGTCCAACGAGGCAACGGTGGTTAATATCATTGGTGAAGTTAGGGGGAAAACAGCTCTGGTGGTGGATGACATGGTAGACACTGCAGGTACCCTAGTAAAATCCGCAGAGGCACTGGTCAGTCAAGGTGCTAAAAAAGTGTATGCTTGTTGCACCCATCCGGTTCTTTCAGGTACAGCTACCCAGCGAATTGCCGAGTCGTGCTTCACCGAAATCGTTGTGGCAAATACGATTCCCTTGTCGCCTAATGCCGAAGGGTGTCAAAAGATTAGAGCCTTGAGCGTGGCGAAGCTCCTGGGACAGGCGATTCGATCGATTCACGAGGAAAGTTCGGTGAGTTCCTTATTCATTTAAAAGCTTATCAAATAAAGGAAGAGCAATCTTATGAAGTCATTCCATATCGCCTCAGAATTAAGGTCGAGCTACGGTAAGAATGCGGCGCGCAGGCTGCGCAGCTCGGGGAAGATTCCTGCCATTCTGTATGGTCAGAAAGAGGAGTCTCTTTCCTTGACGTTGGATCCAAGAAATCTACAGACTATTTTACACTCTGCCTCAGGCCATAACACGATTTTCTCTCTGGAGGTTAAAGATCAAGGTACGACCAGTGTGATGATGAAAGATTGGCAGTTTGATCCGATCAAAGAGACTCTACTCCATGCAGACTTGCTGAGGATCGCGATGGATAAGATGCTGCAAATTGATGTCCCTATCGTATCCGTGGGTCTCGCCAGAGGAGTGAAGGATCAGGGGGGGATTCTTGAGTTGGTACTCCGGCAACTGGAGATTCAGTGTTTGCCGACAGACATCCCAGACCATATTTCCATTGACGTCTCTGATTTAGATATTGGTTCCAATGTCCGGGTCTCTGATTTGCTTGTGGATTCGAAGCTAAAAGTCTTATCTGATTCCGATTTGGTAGTGGCTCATGTCATCGCTCCAAAGGAAGAGCAAGAGGAGGAAGTTGCTCTAGTGGAGGGAACGGAAGAGAAATCTGCTGAGCCTGAAGTTATTAAGAAGGGTAAAAGCGAATTGGAAGAAGGGGCCGGTGCAACCCCGAGTGAGAAGGAGAAAGGGGTCTAGGCCGGGACGGTCAACAGAACACCTTTTCTCCCTGGACCGGAAATGAAGATCATTGTCGGGTTAGGCAACCCAGGGAAACGCTATGACGACACGCCGCATAATGCGGGTTTTGCCGTTGTAGACCGGATTGCATACGAGAGCCAGAGTATATGGGAATCCAACGATTGCTTGGCTTTGGTCGCTACAGTATGGTTAAGCGGGGTATCCTTATTGCTGGCCAAACCACAAACCTACGTCAACCTAAGTAGTCGATCGGTTAGCTTATTGTTGTCCGAGTACCGAGTGCCTATTGACGATCTGGTTGTCGTCTGCGATGATTTAGCCTTACCCTTTGGCCATATTCGTATTAGAGCTAGGGGAGGGGATGGTGGACACAACGGCCTTAAATCAATCGTAGAAACCTTAGTAACCCAGGAATTTACTCGGGTGAGACTGGGCACAGCACCTAGACATGAGGTCGTAGATGCATCCGAGTATGTTATTTCTCCCATCCCTAAGGAGTCAGCTGATCCTTTTGATCAAATGATCGTTAAAGGGAAAGAAGCAGTGAAATGTATTTGTGTGGCTGGCGTCACCACAGCGATGAATCGGTTCAATTAGATGATTGCGGAACGGATTCATTCGTCATAAGGCAGCTTCAGCAATTGATATGGAAATTCTAGGAGCAAAGATCGATGAGACGGTATGAAATTATGTTTATTCTGCGTCCTTCCTCAAGCGAGGCAGAAATAAAGGAATTTTCAGGACAGATGGAGGAAGTAGTAACAACCTTTCGCGGGGAAGTTCATAAAATTGACGAATTGGGCAAGAAGAAGCTTGCCTATTCAATTGAAAAGTTTAACGAGGGATATTACCTTCTTTTTGATATCAACGGAACTGGGGAATGTATAAAAGAGTTCGAGCGACGATTAAAAGTAACTGATCGAGTCCTCCGATACTTGACCGTTCGCGTGGACGAAAGTCTAAAGCGCGCCGAGAAGATCAAGACTGCTCGAGTTAAAAAAAAGGCACAGCAACCTAGTAAGGGAACTGAGTCTGAAGCAACTGCTCCAGCACTCTAGCTAGTTCGCTGGTTGTTAATGAGTGAAAACTTTATCTGATAGTTTCCATCAGGTCTTAAGGAGTAATTGAGATGCCGATCAGACGAAGCTCTGCTCGTCCAGGAGCAAAGCCAAGGCCCAGAAGACACTTTATCCGGCGAAAAAAGGTGTGCCGGTTTTGCGCCGAGAAAATCGACTATATTGACTACAAAGATACTCGGTTGCTGTTTGCCTTCATTCCTGAACGAGGTAAAATATTGCCGAGGAGAATTTCTGGTGTTTGCGCCCTCCATCAGCGTAAGCTGATGGAGGCTCTCAAGCGAGCCCGCAATATTGCCTTGATACCTTTTGCAACGGGTTAAATCCTAGTCCGAGAGAACGCTGATTTTTTTATCATCGTTTTATCTGTAGGCTAGAAGAACGGAGGGAGTGAATTTTCAATGGAAGTTATTCTAAGAGAGCGAATTGAGAAGCTCGGCGATCGTGGAGATATGGTTAAGGTTAAGGCTGGTTATGCGCGTAATTTTTTACTACCTAAGCGAAAGGCCGTTTTGGCGAGTCCTTACAACGTGCGCCAAGTGGAGCAAGAAAAGGCTGCAGCGGTTCGACGCGAGGCGATTGAGAAGAACGAAGCAGAGTTGTTAGCCCAGCAGGTTTCACAGGTGACGCTTCAATTTACTCGTAAGGTTGGAGAACACGAGGTTCTGTATGGATCAGTGACCGCTGTAGAAATCGCTGAGGCTTTGGTGGAGAAAGGTTTTGAAATTGACAAACGAAAGATTGAGCTAGAAGAATCTATCAAATCCTTGGGCCATCATGATGTCGCTATCAAACTCCATCGGGAAGTAACCGCAGTTTTCAAACTTGAGGTCCTCAAAGAGGAGTAAGGGGTCCTACACTTGCCCCGAAGGGCGTATTTGCCCCAACAAGAATTAAACCACTGGTTTACGCCTAGAAGCTTTCAACTAGCCATCACCGATCCTGATCCATGCCTGCCGATATCACCCTAGAAAAAGGTCTTCCTCAGAATGTCGAAGCCGAGCGCTGTGTTTTGGGAGCTATACTCCTGGACAACGAGTTGGTTAACCAGGCTATAGAGCTTCTTTCAACACAAGACTTTTATTTGGGCAGTCACCAAGTGATTTTCCAGCACATGATCTCACTGGTCGAAAACTCTACGGCCATTGACTTCGTCACGTTGACTGAGTCTGTGCGCAGTCACGGCCAGCTGGAGAAAATTGGTGGGGCCTCCTTTATTTCCTCCCTTATTGACGGTATTCCTCGATTAACTAACATTGAACACTACGCGCGGATTGTCCAGGAGAAGTCCACGCTTCGTAGCCTAATTAAGCGCTCCAGCGAAATCATTACTTCCTGCTACGAGCACCAGGACAATGTGGAAAGCGTGTTGGACAGTGCGGAAAGGGCAATTTTTGATATTGCCGAGTCCAAGATTCGTGCAGGCTTCGTGAGTATCAGCGACCTAGCAAAAACCAGCTTAAAAAAAATTGAATCAGCGGCCAGTCTACGGCAAATGGTCACCGGCATTCCGTCGGGATACACTGAATTCGATAACCTTACTTCAGGGTTCCAACCAGCGGACTTGATAGTATTAGCTGCCCGACCCTCTATGGGTAAGACGGCCCTAGCGCTTAATATTGCTGCTCACGCCGCCATGGCTTCTAAGAAAAGTGTAGGTGTGTTCAGTCTAGAAATGGTAGGAGATCAATTATTACTACGAGTACTGTGTGCAGAGGCTCGGACTGATGCACATCGGCTGCGTACCGGACGCCTAGCTAAGGAGGAGTGGAATAAGATAGCCCGGAAGCTTGGTGAATTGGCGGGAGCCCCCATTTTCATCGACGATAGCCCTGGCATAAGCTTGCTCGAAATGAGGGCAAAAGCCAGGCGTCTGAAAGCAGAGAGTGGACTAGATTTATTGATTGTAGACTACCTGCAATTGATCTCCGGGGGGAGAGGACGGTTTGAAAATCGTCAGCAAGAGATTTCTAGTATATCTCGGGGACTGAAGGGATTAGCGAAAGAGTTGGATATCCCAGTGATCGCGATTTCTCAGCTCAGCCGAGCGCCCGAACAACGTACCGGTGATCATCGCCCCCAGCTCTCAGATTTGAGAGAGTCTGGCTCCATTGAGCAAGATGCAGATGTGGTGGCCTTCATTTTCCGAGAGGAGATCTATAAACCAACTGAAGAAAATCGTGGGATCGCCGAACTGATTATCGGCAAGCAACGAAACGGTCCTATTGGTGTGGTCAAGCTAGCCTTTCTCCGAGAATATACTCGATTCGAAAACCTGTGGCAGGAACAGGTTTAAGGTAAAGCTAGCTTCTTCCTCTTCTTCTGTAGTTGCCTCCCTAAATAGCTAACCCTTTTAGGATAATGAAGCCATGTGAATTTGCTAAGATGCCGTCCAATAAATCGTCGGCATCGGGTGGTAGAGTGGCGAGCCCTAAAATGAATCGACAAGGAAGACCAACTTGCGTGGAGGTTCACCTAAGCCGAATCAGGGAGAACTTTATGGCTCTCCGCGCTTTTCTAAAGAAAGGTGTTCGAATTGTTGCAGTAGTAAAGGGTGATGCTTACGGCCACGGAGCAGTTCCGGTAGCTCGCTGTCTTGAAAAGGCAGGGGTCGATAGCTTGGCGGTGGCCATTCTAGAAGAGGCCCTAGAGTTACGGGCTGCTGGGATACGATTGCCGATTTTAATCCTTAATGGATTTTGGGCTGGCCAAGAAGAGCAACTCATTCGGCAAGAGTTAACCCCAGCGGTGTATCATGACGGAATGGTCAGTCGTTTATCCCGCGAAGCTCGACGCCTGAAAATCCCAGCGTGCTATCAAGTCAAGATCGATACCGGTATGACTCGGCTGGGAATACCTTATGAACAGGCGAGTGAGATGATCAAGCGCTGTCTAGAAAAGGAATGGGCGATCTGTCAAGGCTTCTATACTCATCTGAGTTCAGCCGAAGAAATCGACAGTTCTACTAACCCGTTACAAATCGAGCGCTTTAAAAGCCTGTTGGACACCCTGCCAGTGAACCATTTGCTAACAGGTTATAGCCATGTGGCAAACAGTGCGGGAATCCTCAACTTTAGCCATGCATGGTTCGATGCTGTCCGGCCAGGACTAGTTTTATATGGAGTCAATCCTTTGGCTAATCCAGCGCCGTTAACAGTGGAGCCTGCCTTGAGCTTCAAGACCTCTGTTATGCAAATTAAGAATGTCAAAGCTGGTACCGCGGTGGGATATGGAGGAACCTATATCGTTTCCAAGGACAGTCGTGTGGCCATTCTTCCCGTCGGATATGCTGATGGATTAAATCGACTCATTTCGACAAAAGGCTGTGCCCTGCTACATGGCCAACGAGTTCCTATTGCAGGACGAATTAGTATGGACTTAACCGCGGTGGAAGTAGGGGTGCAACTGCAGGTTTGCCCAGGAGACGAGGTTTGTCTCATCGGCAGACAAGGGGCCGCAGAAATATCCGTCGAGGAAGTAGCCGAATGGTGCTCGACTGTTCCCTATGAAGTGCTGTGTCGGATTGGACAAAGGGTGCCCAGAATTTACCATGATTAAATCGACAGTTCTTCGCCACCACAGCAATGTGTTTATATGGTTTCAAAATGGCTAGGTACATACCCTGACTGCAACGAATAAACTCCATTTCCCCAGACTAGATTCAACAAAGAGATTTTGGGAATAATAAGGCAAGATGTTTTCTTGTCTGTAGACAATACCTTGAGAGAATCTTAGAGTGTCCAGAGCGCTCTTCTCGACAGGGCATCTTGAATTTAGTACAAGCCTTAGTAAAATACTGAAATTCAGCTGGATAAAGTTTCAAGCCCACCGAGAATGTTTTGGGGCAGGGGCGCCAGGTACACGGAATAAACAAGATGAATAGACCAAAAAAGACAAGAGGTAGGGTGCTGATAGGAGTGTTTTTTGGTCTAAGTTGCTTGGCGAGAACTAGTGTTGCTGACGAGAATGATATTCAGGTTCGGTGGAAGGACAGTCTGCGCTTAGAGACCAAAGACAAGAAAGTTCAAATTAGATTTGGTGGAAGAATTCAGTATGATTTCGCTAACATGTCGCAGGATGCCAATATTGAGCAAAGTTTAGGTTCCCTTCAAGATGGGACAGAGCCGAGGAGAGCGCGAATGTATCTCTCCGGCATTCTTCATAAGCACGTTGACTTCAAAGCCCAATACGACTTCGCCGGAGGTCTGACGAAGTTCAAGGATGTCTATATTGGTTTGACTGGAATCCCGTACCTTGGAAAGATCAAGGTGGGACATATGAAGGAGCCCTTCAGTCTGGAAGATCTGACCAGCAGCAACAATATTACCTTCATGGAACGCGCTTTACACGTCGGTTTCGCCCCTTCCCGGAATGTTGGTGTGTTGCTCTCTAACCATATCGAAGAAAGAATTACCTGGGCGGCCGGCATTTTTCGTAACACCGATGACTTGGGAATAGGCCAGGGAGATGACGATTTTAATTTCACAGGACGGTTGACGGGAACACCGTGGCTTTCGGAAGAAAGCAGGCAGGTTATCCATCTTGGATTTAATTTTAGCCATCGTAGTCGAAGCGCTGCTTCTTTTAGATTTCGCCAGAGACCTGAGGCTCATCTGACACCAAGGTTTGTGGATACGGGGACTCTTCTAGCCCAATCGGCCAATCTGGTGGGACCTGAGTTCGCTTGGATTCAGGGTCCAGTGTCCATACAAACTGAATATGTTCACGCTAGCCTCGATCCAGTCGCTGGAACCGCCAAATCCAATTTCCAGGGTTACTATTTATTAGGGAGTTTTTTTCTCACCGGAGAACAGCGAAACTACCGTGCCTCGGAAGGTCGATTTAGAGGGGTCAAGCCGAAGAATAACTTTAATATCAGTGAGAAATCTATGGGTGCCTGGGAATTAGCTTTTCGCTACTCTTCGTTGGATCTAGAAGATAAGTCGGTGGCAGGTGGCAAACTCCATGATTGGACTGTTGGAATTAACTGGTATCTTAATGCGCATGCCCGAATAATGTGGAACTACATCCGAGCTGATCTTGACACCGTGGGAGCCGCCGATATTCTCCAGATGCGCCTTCAGTTAAATTTTTAGTAGCCAAAAAATTGATTTAGATAGCCTTATCGAAAGAACTTGTATTAGTACTTTAGAGAAAAATATCAAGGAAGGCTCGCTGAATCAAATTAGATTTTGGTCATTTTGAATCATTGACACTCTTCTGTGAAAAGCGCCCTAAACGAGACTTAAAAATCATACAGGCCTAAAGTAGCTTACTCAAAATCATAGTTTTACTTCGGAGACCTTCCGATATGGGTAAGGATTCTTTTTGTATTAATAAGATCGTGAAGACAAATAGGAACAACATGCTGTTTCTAATAATTGCCACGTTAACGCTGTTTCCTAGGATGATGGTTGGTCAGTCTACAGGAAAACTCAAAGGCCAGGTTATCTTGAAGGAGACTGGTATGGGGGTTGGAGGTGCTGAGATATTGGTTGTGGAGTTGGGCCAAGTAAGGCTCACAGATAGTAACGGTTACTACGTGTTCAAGGGCATCCCCGTGGGCACTTACCAAGTCATTGCCCACTTGGACAGCACCATGACCGAACAGGTCCGTTTTGTGTCTATGGAAGGAGCCCAAACGATCCACGCTGATTTTGTCCTGGAGTTTTCCGTTTTCAAACACGAAGTCACAGTGACTGCAAGTGGACGAAAGGAAAAAGCCTTCGACTCGTTTCAAAGTGTAGATTTTCTAGATTCCTTTGATTTGACGGAGGATTGGAGAGGATCGCTGGGAGAGACGCTTGATCACCGAGTAGGTACCGGAATTGCGAAGCGTAGCTTTGGCCCGGGGAGTGCTAGGCCTATTATTAGGGGCTTCGATGGTGACCGAGTACTCATTATGAAGGATAACATCCGTACAGGAACGCTATCTTCACAGTCAGGTGATCATGGGGAACTGCTGAACCTCGGTGAGTTGGATCGTGTGGAAATTATCAAGGGCCCCGCATCCCTCCTATATGGAAGCAGCGCAATGGGTGGCACTATCAACGCCATCAGTAACCACCATGATTTTTCCCAACATGCCCACCGGCATGAAGGACTTCGCGGTTTTCTCAGAGGTTTGGGAGGATCAGCTAATGCCCTGGGTGGCAGTACAGCTGGGGTTGAGTACGGAGTCGGCAACTGGATGATTTTCGGAAGCGGTGGGGGGCTACGCACCCACGACTACAACATTCCTGGTGGAGACACGGTTTTCAACTCCCGCAGCCAGAACTCCGGGGGACGGGTAGGGGTAGCCTACTATGGAGACCGGATGTTCTTCAGCCTTGGTGGTGACTACGATACAGGCGAATACGGTATTCCCTTCGGGGCGGAGTTTCACCACCAGGAGGAAGAAGGAGAAGGCAATGAGGAAGAAATCGAAAGAGTTTTAATCGATGCCCGACGGTGGTCAACCCACATTAACTGGCGCCTTCAGGACCCGTCCCCCCCCATTGAATACTTCGTTCTCAAGTTAAACTACAGCCATTGGCTCCACGATGAAGTGGAATTCTTTGAGAGTAGCGACAGGAGAGTCGGCACCAAGTTCGGCAACAAACAGTTTGTCTACCGGGGGCAGTTTGAACAAAAGAAAAGAGGGCCTTTAAGTGGACGTTTTGGCTTCTGGGGAATCACTAGGGACTACAACGTCACAGGAGAAGAAGCGTTCTCTCCTCCAGTCGATCAGGATGGATTTGCCGTATTTGCTTTGGAAGAGCTCGACTATGAGCGATTTCGTTTTCAAATTGGAGGCCGGCTAGAGTGGAACCGGTACAGTCTGGATTTTGCCG
>Ga0310345_10005444_pt1 | contig 11296 bp, 6 predicted proteins | sample HC15DNA20500_MG_FD_204667 | JGI IMG/M metagenome (GOLD analysis project Ga0310345, IMG submission 204667) | Marine microbial communities from station ALOHA, North Pacific Subtropical Gyre - HC15-DNA-20-500_MG | ecosystem: Environmental > Aquatic > Marine > Oceanic | place: Pacific Ocean: North...
CGCCTTGTTGAGCCCGGCCAGCTCCCCGCCGCCGGCGGCGGCAGCCTCAGCCTCGAACTTCTTCAGGGCCGCCCGCGCACGGGCGAGGCCGGCGTTCAGTTCCTTGCGCTCCCGGGCGGTTCCCTGGTTGCGATCGTAGGGACGCTCGGCCCGGTCCACGGCCGCGAAAACGTCCTGGAGACCGTAATAATGCCGCTGGGTGAAAGGGTCGAATTTGTGATCGTGACATCGAGCGCATTGGATCGTCAGGCTGGTGAACGTGTTGATGGTATTGCTCACCATCTCGTCACGGTCGATATGGCGCGCTACCCTGCCGTCGATCTTGGCCTCGGAAACTTCAACGTGACCGATGAAGTCCCATGGTCCCGCGGCGATAAAGCCAAGACCGAGAACTCCATCCGGGTCGCCGGGGAAAAAAACGTCGCCGGCGAGTTGCTCCTCCACGAAGCGGGAATACTTCTTGTCGTCGTTGAACGAACGGATCACGTAGTCGCGGTAGGGCCAGGCGTTGGCCCGCAGCTTGTCCTTGTCGTAGCCGCAGGTGTCGGCGTACTTGACGACATCGAGCCAGCGGCGCGCCCAGCGCTCCCCGTAATGTTTTGAGGCGAGCAGGCGCTCGACCAGCTCCTCGTAGGCGCGCGGCGACTTGTCCGCCAGGAACCGGTCAACCTCCGCGGGAGTGGGGGGAAGACCGAGCAGGTCGTAAGAGAGCCTCCTGATAAGCGTCAGGCGGTCGGCCTGCGCCGAGGGCTTCAGACCCTTCGAGAGCAGCCGGGTGAGAACAAAAGCATCGACGGGGTTGCGTACCCAGCCCGCCTCCGCCCCCTCCAGGCGCGGAACAGGCGGCCGCTCCAGCGGCTTGAAAGACCACCAGTCAAACGCCGCGACTTTTCTCTCAACCAGCTCGATCCCATCGGGCCACGGCGCCCCCGCCTTGATCCATTTCCTCACATCCTCGATTTCTACGGCGGACAGGGGCTCCCGGTTTTTCGGCATCCTCGTCTTCTTGTCCTGCGCGGTCAACCGCTCGAGCAGGAGGCTCGCGCCGGCGTCACCGGGAACGATGGAGGCCCCCTTGCGCCCCCCCTTCAGCAGCACGTCCCGCGATGCCATCGAAAGCTTCCCCTTGGGCTTGCTGTCGTTATGGCAACCAAGGCAATGACGTTCAATGATCGGGGCGATCTTCTCTTTAAAAAGATCCTCCGATGCCCCGGCCGCCTGGATAGATGCCGCCAGCAGCAGGATTGGCGTGAGCAGATAACTTCTCGTGTCGCGCATATTCAGCCCTTGGTCTTATTGCCGCCCCTTTCACGGCAGGGCGGTAAGGCCATTATCCCGAAGCAGGCAATTCATTCAAGAAATCGAGCGTCCCCGACATCATTTGGTGTCCGGATCGATGACCTCAACCACCGTCTCACCCTGGCGAATGACGAGGATCCGATCGACCGACAGCCCCTCGTGGACCTGCTCTCCTCCCCCGGGCCAGCTGACCACGAGGCGTTCGATACCGGCAGCGCGGCCAAGGCCGAAGTGAAGGCGGGGGTCGTTGACCGACAGGTAGCTGGCGGCGCTGCGGCGGGTCCTCCGCTGCTCGAGACCGCCAGCGACAACCCGCACCCGGGCGCCTATTCCTCCACTGTTCAGTCCCTTGCCGACGAGCTTTACCTGGACCCAATGTCCCATGGAGACCCCCACATTTCGAAGAAGCTGGGGGCTTCCCCGGGAATTACAGACGACAATGTCGACATCGCCGTCATTGTCGAGATCGCCGAAGGCCGCTCCGCGGCTCACCTGGCGAGCCCCGAGCGCCTCCCCGCCCGCCGCAGTGCGGTCTTCAAAGCCGCCATCCCCGCGGTTGCGGTAGAGCCTGTTGCCCTGTTCGTAGCGGGCCGTATCGACGATGTCGCTGGCGAAGGGATTGAGATGCCCGTTGGCCACGTAGATGTCCTGCCAGCCATCGAGATTGAAATCAAAAAAGCCCGCGCCCCAGGAGACCTCGGGAAGGCTGCCTGAATCGGTCGCCGCCACGTCCGCGGCGTCCTCGTAATCTACACCGCCGCTGGACCTGTAGAGATTGTTGGCCTGGGCATAGTAGTTCGTCACGAAGAGGTCCGGGTGCCCATCGCCATCGAAGTCGCCTGAGTCCAGCCCCATGCTGCCGAGCGGGCTGCCATCCTGGCCCAGCGCGGTGCCGTTGAAGAGGCCCTGCTCCTCGAACTGTCCCTTCCCATCTCCGAGAAACATGAAGTTTTCGGACATGTCGTTGGCGACGTAGAGGTCGGCCTTCCCATCTCCGTTGAAGTCCCCGGCCAGCACGCCCAGCCCCCGCCCGGGGTCCACCGACCGGATCCCGGAGGCATCGGAAACATCGACAAAGGCTCCATCTCCACGGTTCTCATAGAGATGGTCGGGCGCGGGATCATAGCTCGTCGGCGGCCAGTAGCCGGGCACCCCGCGATAGACCAGGGGAGCGTGCTCGACCTTGGTGTCGTTCATGTAGCCGGCGACGTAAAGATCGAGGTCGCCGTCTCCATCCATATCGAAGAAAACGGCGCCGGCATCCATGGACTCCCCTGCAATACCCGCCTTTGCGGCGATATCGGCGAAGCGCCCGCCGCCGAGATTGCGATAGAGCCTGTTCGGCCCGAGATTCGTTACGTAGAGATCCTCCAGGCCATCTCCATCGATGTCGGCGGACGCGCAGCCCAAGCTCAGCGAATCATCCGCGGTACCGGAAGCCGCCGAGACATCCTCGAATCTCCACCCGCCGACATTCCTGTACAGGCGGTTGCCGGCCGCGGCGAGCGACCCGGGACGTTGGCCATTGGTGAAATAAACGTCAAGCCGCCCATCTGAATCGAAATCCAGTAGCGCCACACCGCCGTTGACCGTCTCCACCACCCGCCAGCTTTTCCCGTCGTGCCCATTGTCGCGCTCGAAATCGATCCCCGTCGAGGAGGTCACATCTTCAAAGGAAGGAAAAACAGGTGCGGCGCCCGGGAGCCCGGGAGGCTCGGCCGATCGATTGCAGGAGCACAGGACCGCCATCAACAGCAGCCCGAGCGACGCAAAAATCCGGTCATCAAAGAACCCCCGTCGCATCACCCTCCACCTCCTGGCGACCCCTGCGCCTGGGAATAAAAAATCTTCAGGCGCGCGTCGGCCGGATGCCTGCGGATGCCCTCCCGCAGGAGCTCGAGACAGCCCTTGCGGTCTCCCGACTCGATAAGAGATACGCCGCATTGAAAATAATTCTCCGGCGACGGCCGCAACCTCAAAGCTTCCCGGGAAAACTCCACTTGGCGGCCCTGCAGGCTCTTCTCCCGGCTCGCTATACTGCGCAGAAACTCCCAGGCCTCGGCGGACTTCCTGGCATGCGCCGCCCGCTCCAAGAGCTCGAGCGCGGGCCCCAGGCGCTTGCGTGCCAACTCAAGCAGGCCAAGGTTCCACAGGGCTTCCGGATGCCCGGGGCTCGAGGACAGGAGCTCTGAATAGGCCGCTGCCGCATCGGTTGCGCGCCCGGAGCGCTTGTAGATCGAGCCCTTCAGGGCCAGGGCCTTATCGTAACCGGCATAAACCGCCAGCGCCCGATCGACAAAGCCCAGGGCCGTATCCATTTCCTGAAGCTCACGGTGTACCCTGGCCAGCGCGAGCGCCGTATCCGCCTCGAGACGGCTCGACGAACTCTCCATTTTTTCCGAAAAAGCCTGCTGCTTGCCTTCTTCGTTGCTTCGTTGAAGAACTCGAAATCGTTCCAGCGTCTTCTTGCCCTCTTCCTTCCGCCCGGAACGAAGCAGGAGCCGCCCCAAGAGGTAGTTGGCGCTGCGATGCGCGGGATCGAAGCGGATCGCCTTCTCCAGCGCGGCAATCGCCTCCTTGCCCAGGGCAACGGCCTCCGGCGCCCCGCCCGATCCGCGTAGCGAACGAGCAAGCCCATCCTGCGCCTCGGCCAGGCTGTAGAAGACCTGGGCGCTCTCCAGCCCTAGCTCGATGACCAGCTTGAGCTCTCCAACCGCCTCGGCGTGTTTTCCCAATCCAGCAAGCGCCCTGGCCAGGGAGAGCCGCGCGGGCGCTGACTTTTCTCGCGGCGTCAGGGAAACCGCCCGGGTGTTCGCCTCGACGGCAGCGAGGTAATCCAGCTTTCCGAGATTGCAGGAGCCGAGCCGAAGCAGGAGATCCGCCCGGCGCGGGTGCTTCGAAACCGCGTCCGAAAGCACCTCGATGGCCGCGCCGTAATTGCCCGAGCGCTCATGCACTCCGGCCAGCACTCCAAGGAGCGCCGGGCTGCCCGGCCGGCGAGCAAGCTCCTTCCTGGCCATCTCCAGGCTGCGGGCGTAGGCCTTGAAGTCCTCCTGCCGCTGCGGGACGCCGCGGAGAAACCCGGCCCCGAAGACCAGGATCGCTATCGCCGGGAAAATTCTCATCACGAGCCCCCTCCATTCACGAGCCGCGGCGCAGCGACCCCCTCTTCAACCAGGTAGACCCGATCCATCTCCAGGCCCCCGAGGCGTTGGCGTTGCTCCTGTCCCGGCCACCAGATTTCGATTTCCTCGATGGCTTCAGCCTTCCCGAGGCCGATCTCCTGCTGCAGGCTGGCCGAGCCGAAGCTGCCGCCGGTCCCCGCCAACGCATGGATCTGGCGGACGCCTCCCGGTTCCCTGGCCGTAACCTTGATCCGAGCCCCTATGGCAGATCGGTTGACCCGGGTGCCGCGCAGCCTGAGCGTGATCCAGTGGTTCCCGTGCCCCGGATTCTCAAAGAAAACGTTCGGAAAAACATCTCCTGTATACCAGCCGCCCATGACCGCATAGATGTCCTGGTCTCCATCCGCATCCACGTCCGCAAAGGCGATCCCATGGCCCTTCTGGAGGTGGCCGAAGCCGCCGGCGGTGGTCACGTCCTGGAAGGCCCCTCTCCCATCGTTGCGAAACATGCGGTTGGGCATCAAGGTCCTGTAGTCCGGGGCCCCCGTGCCGAGATAGAGATCCGGATAGCCATCGTTGTCGAGGTCTCCGAAGTTGGCGCCCATGACCAGGAGGACCCTGTCGAGCTTCGCCGCGCTGGTCGCGTCGTCAAAGGAGCCATCGCCGCGATTGCGGTAGAGTCTTGGATGGCCCGCCGCGCGCGGGCGGCCAAGGTAGTCGCCGGCCACCCCATCGATACCCGCGCCATCGAAGCCCGCCACGAAGAGATCAAGCCAGCCATCGTTGTCATAATCCCAGAACCAGGCGGGAAAGCTGTTAACCGGCTCCTCTACCCGGGCCGAGGTGGCGACCTCTTTGAAGCCCCAGCCTCCGGGGGTGGCGCTCTCCTTGCCCTCATTGTGGAAGAGAAGATTCTTCGCCCCTGAGCGCGAGACGTAGAGATCCACGAAACCATCATTGTCGTAGTCGCCCCAGGCCGCCCCCTTCACGAATCCCAGGCGGGCCAGGCCACTGGCGATCCCGCGGTCGATAAAGGTGCCGTCACCGTTGTTGCGGTAAAGCCTGCTGTCGTAGATGCCGGCCGTGTTGGCTTCGTTGCCGATGAAGAGGTCGAGCCAGCCATCGTTGTCATAGTCGCCCCAGGCGGCGACCTGGGTCGGGGAAAACGCGAGCAGGCCGGCCTTCTCGGTCACGTCATCAAAAACACCGCCGCCGAGATTTCTAAGCAGCGAATTGGGAAATTGCTCGGCGCCGTCGAGCCAGCCGCCGCGCAGAACGAGGATATCGAGTGCCCCATCATTGTCGTAATCGGCATGACAGAGGTTCAGTCCGCCGAGCTCTCCGGCCAGGCCGGCCGCGAGGGTCCGATCATCGAAGCCCCCCGCGGCATTCTGCGAGAACAGTTTCAGCTGGTCTCGAAGCCCCCAGGAAGAAGCCACGATGTCGAGGTCCCCATCCCCATCGAAATCATCTACGCAGCAGCCTCCGGCAAGCCCCACGGCAGCGACCCCGAGCTCCCCCGCGGCGTCACGAAACCGGCCCGGATCGTGCTCGGACTGAAAGACCTTCTCCTCGATGAGGTGCTCCGGCGGCACCTCCTGCGGGTATTTCCCAAGCGTCATATAGGCCAGGTTGAGCAGCCAGCGGGCTCCGAAATCCTCCGGATCCGCAGCGAGACTCTTCAGCAGAACCCTGATCGCCGCGCTGGAGGGCTCCTGGAGCCGATGTATGCCCGCCCCCCGGATGGGAAAAATACAGGACTCGGGGTTGTGGCCGGCCAGGCAATTCTGTTGCTCCGCCAGGCGCAGGAAGGAGATCGAGACATCCGCCCTGAGCATTTTGAAAAAGCTCTCCTTCATTCGCTCCGGCGCGGTCGACTGCCCTACCATCGCCGAGAGCCTGTTCAGCTCGCCGATCGCGGCGCTCGTCTGCCCATCCCAGAGCAACTCCCGGGCGAGGCGATGACGAAACTCGAGCATCTTTCCCGCCTGTTTGCTGGAGACAATTCGCTGACGGTAGGCGGGGATCCAGCCTGGGCGATTGGCGCGAAAGGGCTTTTCCTCGGCCGGGGAGTACGGAGCCGCCTCCCACGTGGCGACCAGGCGATCGAGACGCAGGGCCATGCTCGCCGTGCCGGCCGTGGGAACAGCGGGCGGCGGCGGCGGCGAGCAACCCGCAAGCACGACAGCCGCGATGATCCATCCTGCCTTGGTGGGTGTTTTCACGACGCTTTCATCCTCTATTCTAAGAGCATCCTGCCCCGCGCGAAGGCGGGAGAACAACCGATTATTCTACATCTACTGTTATCGGTCGAAAGAAGTGGTTTTTACTCGAGAGCCCGGCCGGCGATGCCCTAGCCGCGGCAGGCCCTGCCGCTAGGCGATACAGCCCGTCGTCCGGTTTTGATTTGCATGATTCCCTCCCCCTGTGGACGATCAGGAACTGCGATGAAACAGGAACCCCCCGGTGGAGGTAGCAATGGTCCGTAGATTTTCCAGAAGAGCGTTTCTCAAGGGCGGCTCTCTCGCCGCCGGCTCGACCCTCTGTGGAGGCTTCAGCATCCTCCCGGGCGGCGAGCCCCCCAGCGAAAAACTCAATATCGGCATCATCGGCGCCGGCGGCAAGGGCGGCACCGACCTTGCCGGGGTCAGCAGCGAGAACATCGCCGCGCTCTGCGACGTCGACAGCAGGCGGGCCGCCCCGGCACTCAAGCGCTATCCAAAGGCCGCGCGCTACACCGACTACCGCAAGATGCTGGAAAAGGAGAAGGGCCTCGACGCGGTCACCGTTTCCACCCCCGATCATCACCATGCCCCCGCCGCGCTGATGGCCATGGCCCTCGGCAGACACGTCTACTGCCAGAAACCGCTGACCCACTCGGTCTCCGAGGCCCGGCTCATGCGGGCGGCCGCGAAGAAATACAAGGTGGCGACCCAGATGGGGAACCAGGGGCACAGCGAACATGGCTCCCGGCGCATGGTCGAACTCATCCGCGCTGGCACCCTTGGCACCGTGAGCGAGGTCCATGTCTGGTCGAACAGGCCCATCTGGCCACAGGGAATCAACCGCCCCGCTGGGACCCAGCCCGTGCCCACCGGGCTCGACTGGGGTCTCTGGATCGGGCCCGCCCCGCAGCGGCCCTACCACGAGGCCTATGTCCCGTTCAAATGGCGCGGGTGGTGGGATTTCGGTACAGGGGCCCTTGGAGATATGGCCTGCCATAACTGGGATATAGCCTATTGGGCTCTCGAGCTGGGGCTGCCGGAAAGTCTGGAGGCCGAAAGCTCGCCGCTGTTTAAAGAAACCGCCCCGCAGTGGAGCGTCATCCGCTATCGCTTCCCTGCAATCCCCGGCCGACCCGCGGTCAAGCTCACCTGGTACGATGGTCCCAAGCGCCCGCCGGCGGAACTCTTCGAGGGCGAGGCCGTCACCACAAACGGCTCCATCATCATCGGCGACAAGGGCAAGCTCTACATTCCCCACTATTGGGGCGATGGCAAGCTGCTGCCGAAAAAGGATTTCGTTGGCTTCAAGGCGCCTGGCGCATCGCTTCCCCGCTCTCCCGGCCATTACAGGGAATGGATCACCGCCTGCAAGGGGGGCCCGGCCGCCTTGTCCAATTTCGACTACTCGGCGCAGCTCACCGAGGCGGTGCTCCTGGGCAACCTCGCGGTCCGCCTTGGCGGCAGGATCGACTGGGATGCGAAGAATATGAAGGCGACCGGCCGGCCGGAGGCGGACGTATTCGTCAAGCGCGCCTACCGACCGGGCTATATGTCGTGAGCGCCCGGTGAGCTTCATCGTTCAACCCCCGCGGGCTTCCTGTTAGGATGGCTTTTTCGGCCCGGGGCGTTCCCCTGCGGCCGGTTTCCCTCCGGGAGGTGCCCATGCGTTGCCTGTGTTTCATCGCCGTGTCCTTCAGTCTCCTCGCCACCGCGGGAGCCGAAGAGGTCAGTTCATCGAGGGCCCGGAAGTATTCCAAGACGCTCCAGGCCCTTGTCCGGGCGGAAAACGAAGAAGAACTCGCGAAGTTCATCGGCCGCATGGGCGAGCTGGACCACCCCCGGAGCGTTGTTCTCATTCCACCGGCGGCCACCCTCCTTCCATCGAAGGCGAACTACGAACGGGCTCTCGAGGTTATTGGTACCCTCGAAAACGGCGACTCGATCGCGGCCCTCATCAAGAGCTTCAAGAAGGCCCGGAACCTCAATGACAAGATCCTGTTGCTGGATGCCTTCGGCCATCGAGACGACAAGCCGACCGGTGAGCTTGTTCTCGAGGCCTTTGGGAACAAGCTCCTGCGTGTCCAGCTCGCCGGCCTCCGGGCAGCCGGAAGGAGAAAGCTCAAGGACGCCGTAGCCCCCCTGATCGCCATGGTCGACGCCCACTCCGTCGATCGGGACCTGCTCTGGCTCGAAAGCCGGCGGGCCCTGCTCGAGATCACCGCCCAGGATTTTGAAGCTGCCGCTGACTGGAAGAAGTGGTGGAACAGCGTCCGGGACTCTTTCGACCCCAACGCGGCCCCTGCCGAAGACAGCCGTACCGTCGTGGTCAAGAAATCCGCCAACGCGGTCGAGTTCTTCGGAACCGAGATCTTCAGCCGCAACCTGGTCTTCGTGATCGACGTCTCCGGTAGCATGGCCATGTTCGACCAGGGCTACCTCAAGCGCAAGGAAGCGGAGAAGGCGCGTATTCGCCTTGAGCGCGCCCGCAAGCAATTGCTCAGCGCCATCGAGAGCCTGCCGAAGACCGCCCGCTTCAACATCATCGCCTACTCGAACAATGTAACCTCCTGGCAGAAGGGCCTGAAACCCGCCACCAGGAGCGCCGTCAAGAGCGCCCGCCGCTTCGTGCAGGGGTTTCTCGCCCGAGGCGCAACCCATACCGATGATGCCCTGAAGCGGGCATTTGAAGATGCCGAGGCCGACACGATCGTTCTGCTCTCCGATGGCGCCCCCACCAGGGTGGACTTTCCCTCGGACTACCTCATCACCCGGATCCTGAAAAACATCTCCAACCAGAACGCCGCGCGAAAGCTCCGCATCAATACCTTCGGGTTCGAGGGAACCGGGCTCTGGCCCGACAAGATCCCCGGACAGCCGGGTGGGCCTCGCCCGACACCAACCCCGAAGGATGTCGAGCTCTTCGTCGATTTCATGAAGCAGCTTGCTGAAAACAACCACGGCTCCTTTCAGCCTGTCAAGTAACTCCCGCCAGGGCCTCCCGGTGATCGCGTGCAGCCCCTCAACAGCAAATCACTGAAGAAAGGCACCCGGGTCCTCAGCGCCGCGGATCCCGCCCTCGGCCGCTGGATTAAAACCATCGGCCCCCTCTCCTTCCGCCCGCGGCCCGGACGCTTCGGCTCCCTCTCACGAGCCATTATCTCGCAGCAACTCTCCGCTGCCGCCGCCCGGACCATCCACGGGCGCTATCTCGACCTTTTCGCGCCGGCCCGGCAGCCCACCCCGGCGAGGGTCCTGGCGACCCGGCCGCGGCGCCTGAGAAGCTGCGGATTGTCGGAGAGAAAAGCCTTCTACCTCCGCGAGCTTGCCCGGGCCTTTGATTCCGGCCCGCTTCGCCGCCGGCGCTTCGCCCAAATGAATGACGAAGAGATCATCGAGACGCTCATTCCCCTGCCGGGGGTCGGTCGCTGGACCGCGGAGATGTTCCTGCTGTTCTGCCTCGGCCGCCCCGACATCTTCAGCCCCGGAGACCTGGCCCTGCGGGCAGGAATCGAGCGGGTCGCCGGGAAGCCGCTCTCCGATGGAGAAGTCCGCGAAAAGACGGCGGCCTGGTCTCCCTGGCGCAGCATCGCCTCACTCTATCTCTGGAAAATCTCCCATTGGGAAGGCGAGCCCATCGGCTGAGGCCGTCCCCACTCCCCCTGCACGGTTTCAGCGAGTGTTCAGCGTCTCGATGATGTTAGTGTTTGAGACGAGAACCTCGCATGAAGCAGCTCCTGCATCTCGTACCGATCCTCGTGCTCCTCCAGGTGGCCTGCCTGCTGGTCTGCAGCATCGGAAACCGCCTCAGGGGGCTCCCGCAACCACGCGCCTTCACGCTCTTTACCACCCTCATCTTCCTGGTGACCTGGCCGCCATTGAGCTGGGTAGCCACCGGGAGCCTGGAGTGGTGGTACTCAACGAATCCGCTTCCCGCCGGCGATGCCGGCGCGATCGTCATTCTCTCAGGCGCGGCGGCCCCGCCGAGGCCTCACCGGCCGGTGGCGCACCTGGGGCGAGACAGCTATGCGCGCTGCCGCCACGGGGCCTGGCTCTATAAGAGCTGGCGTCCGTTGCCGGTGCTGGTTTGCGGAGGGCGCCCTGAGGCCTCTGCGGAGGCCGACACGCTGGCCGCCTATATGAAGGAATTCCTCGCCGCCGAGGGCGTTCCCCCGGAAAACATCATCGAGGAGGGCCGCTCCGCCACGACCTATGAGAACGCCCGCTTCGCGGCCGAGCTGCTGCGTGAACGGGGGCTCCTCGAGGTCGCCCTGGTAACCGACGGCTGGCACATGCCCCGCGCGGCCGCTTCTTTTCGAGCCCGGGGCCTGAAGGTGATCCCCGCGCCCTGCACCCTCAGGAGCGCGAACTTCGATGGTCCGCTGTCGGGCTGGCTTCCCAGCCATCACGCCCTGGTTCAGAACGAGCGTGTCCTCCATGAATGGCTGGGGCTGGCCTGGTACCTCCTCAGCGGGCGACTCTGAGCATCGCTGCCCCTTGACCCGGCAATGCGATTACCGCTATCGTAGTTCGATTATGAAAAACACAACTAAACCCGCAATACAATATAGCCTAGCTTTGCTCGCCCTCCTGCTGCTTCTTGGCACAAGTTGTCAGATACGGATTGTCCCCCACACGCCATCTGATGGT
>Ga0310345_10005446_pt1 | contig 11294 bp, 7 predicted proteins | sample HC15DNA20500_MG_FD_204667 | JGI IMG/M metagenome (GOLD analysis project Ga0310345, IMG submission 204667) | Marine microbial communities from station ALOHA, North Pacific Subtropical Gyre - HC15-DNA-20-500_MG | ecosystem: Environmental > Aquatic > Marine > Oceanic | place: Pacific Ocean: North...
CAGTTCAGGAACGGAGTCGGCGACGATCCCGGCTCCTGCCTGGAGATAGGCCTTCCCTTGATGGAAGACAATGGTACGAATAGCAATACAGGTGTCCAGATTTCCCGAGTAGTCCAGGTAACCAATTGCGCCCGCATAGATGCCGCGCCGGGCGGGCTCGAGTTCTTCAATGATCTCCATGGCCCGTACCTTGGGAGCTCCGGTCACCGTTCCAGCCGGAAAACAGGCCTGGAGTGCATCGAATCGATCCAGCTTCGAGCGCAACCGGCCCCTCAAAGCGCTCACCAGGTGCATCACATGTGAATATTTCTCCACCAGCATGAAGTTCTCCACCTTGACCGAACCATATTCACTCACACGGCCCAGATCATTGCGTCCAAGGTCCACCAGCATCAGGTGCTCAGCCCGTTCCTTTTCATCGCTCAGCAGTTCTTGTTCGAGTTCGTCCTCCTCCTCTGGGGTCCTGCCGCGCCTCCGGGTACCGGCAATGGGCCGATACTCCAATTCGTTTCCCTGAACCCGAACCAGCATTTCCGGAGAAGATCCGGCCACACTCAGATCTCCCCGCTTCAGGAAGAACATATAGGGAGAGGGGTTGAGATAACGCAGGGCTCGATAGACGTTGAAGGGATCCCCTTGGAATTCCACCTCAAAACGCTGGGAAAGTACCACCTGGAAAATGTCTCCGGCCGTGATGTACTCTTTGGCTCGACCGACAGCTGCATGAAAATCCTGTTCGGAGAAATTGGAGGTCACATTCCCTGTTGTCCTGGTGCCGGCGGAAACCCCCAGCCTCAACCCTCCCTTCCGCTGATCCTCCAGCGGCTGTTCAAACAGCTTCTTCTCCAGCTCCCGGATCTGCTCCTCCCCTTTATGAGAAATGATGATGATCTGGTGTTTGAGATGATCGAAGGCCAAGATATTCGCATACCAATCCATTAACACGGGGCCCGAGCCCGCATCGAGTGCGGCCGTGTCGGCCGACTGTAAATCGGGCAATCGTTCAAATTCCCGGACCATCTCATAGCAAAAGGCCCCCACGGCTCCTCCGGTGAAAGGAGGAAGATCCGGATCAACCGCTTGGGTCTCGGGAAAGGTCCGGAAAAACTCCTCAAAATTGCCGTCAAAGCTATGCTCGGGATCAACTCCGATAAAAGAATACCGGCCGATTTTCTCGGCTCCCTCAACCGATTCCAGCAAAAATGCACGCTCCGCTCCCTTGGAGACCCGCAGGAATGCGGAAACCGGAGTGAGTAAATCAGCTAAAACGGATTTATGGTGAATCATGACCCCAGTCCCCTGACTCCTGACCGGTTGGCAGCCAACCTCAACACCTGTGTCAATTCCTTCATGATTTCGTGTAATCCGTGATTCTGAATAAATTGAGATCTAAAAAAAAGAAAAGGCCGTGGAGAGTAATCTCCACGGCCTTTTTGCTCCTGATTTCTACTTCGGCCCTACGAAGATTACAGCTCTCCGGCGTTCTTGGACGATTAAATGTCCCAGTTGCGCCAGAAAAAGCTGCGAATCATCATAGTGCCTTCCTACCCGTTAAGAATAGGTAAAACCCTTTGACGAAGTCAAGCGATTTTTGTGAAACAGCCGAGCGATTTCCGCGGAAGGCGAGAGTGGTGGGTGATGGGAGACTTCTGAATTCTGGATTCTGAATCCTGGACTCCTTCTTCTACCCATTCGACATCGACCCGAGGAAATCGGCGTTGCTTTCAACCTTGCTCAACTTCTCGAGCAGCAACTCCATCGACTCGGTTGAAGACAGTGGATTGAGCACCTTGCGCAACACCCAGATTCGATTCAGGTCGTCCGGCTCCAACAGTAACTCTTCCTTACGGGTACCCGATCGGTTGATATCAATTGCCGGGAAGATCCTCTTGTCGACCAGCTTACGGTCCAAATGGAGTTCCAGGTTGCCGGTTCCTTTGAACTCCTCAAAGATCACGTCATCCATCCGGCTTCCCGTATCAATCAAGGCGGTGGCCACAATGGTAAGGCTCCCTCCTTCCTCGATATTCCGGGCGGCACCAAAGAAACGCTTGGGGCGCTGCAACGCATTGGAGTCCACGCCACCGGACAGGACCTTGCCTGAAGGGGGCACGATGATGTTGTAGGCACGGGCCAGACGAGTGATCGAATCCAGCAAAATGACGACATCCTTCTTGTGCTCCACCAGGCGCTTTGCCTTCTCGATCACCATTTCAGCCACCTGGACGTGGCGAGTGGCGGGTTCGTCAAAGGTCGAACTGATGACCTCACCCTGAACCGACCGCTGCATATCGGTCACTTCCTCAGGACGCTCGTCAATCAGAAGTACGATCAGAACAACTTCCGGATGATTGGTGGTCACTGAATTGGCGATACTCTGAAGGATCATCGTCTTACCTGCGCGAGGCGGTGAAACGATCAATCCGCGTTGTCCCTTACCGACAGGCGTCAGAAGGTCCATGACACGGCCGGCTAGGTTTGTCTTGGTGGTCTCCTGGTTAATCCTTTCATCAGGATAGATCGGAGTGAGATTTTCGAAAAAGGTTCTCTCTCGAGCCACCTCGGGATGTTCAAAGTTAATTGCCTCCACCTTGATCAGAGCGAAATAACGCTCGCCTTCCTTGGGAGGACGAACCTGGCCAGAAACCGTATCGCCGGTCTGCAAATCGAATTTTCTGATCTGTGAGGGGGAGACGTAGATATCGTCTGGACCCGGAAGATAATTGTATTCAGGAGCCCTCAGAAATCCGAAGCCATCCGGCAGGGTCTCGAGAACTCCTTCTGAGAAAATCAAGCCGCTGCGCTCGGTTTGCGCCTTGAGGATCTGAAAGATCAGCTCCTGTTTTCTCATTCCAGCGGCCCCGGAAATACTCAGGTCCTTGGCCAGGCTGTTGAGCGCCTGACTTTTGAGTTCCTTGAGTTCCTGAATGTTTAAGGACTCGAGGGCTTGCTTAGCAGGCGCTTTGGCCCGTGATTCACCTTTTTGTTTGACTGGGGGAGAACTTGCTTCACCCATAACTATATCCTCTCTAGTACTCGCCACAAATCTTTCTTCCCTAATCCTGTGGCGGAGGAATAAGGGACAACACTACTCTTGAAACCTGTTTCCATTCGGCTGAGAGATCCCTGAAGCTGGTTCGAGGACAACTTGTCCGCCTTGGTGGCAACGATCTGATAAGAAACATCAAACTCCTCCAGCCACTGCCTCATCAATTGATCCAGATCAGTTGGTTCGCGGCGAGCATCGACGATCATTACCGTGAGCTTTAGATCCTCTTCCTCTCTCAAAAACTCTTCGATCATCGGGCCCCAACGATCTCGAATCCTGGCCGGAACCTTGGCGAATCCATATCCGGGCAAATCCACAAAAACCCATCGGTCATCAATATTAAAGAAGTTAATCAACTGGGTACGGCCTGGAGTGGAACTGGTTCGGGCCAAACCCTTCTTCCCGAGCAAACTGTTGATTAAGCTGGATTTTCCAACATTCGATCTTCCCGCGAACGCGATTCTGGGAAGCCGCAGCTTGGGATACTCATCCTTGTAAGTCGCACTCTTGATGAATTGAACTTCCACGTTCCAAAGACCACAAACGACTGACTGCCGGTTACTATCATTTATAAATGGTGGATCTTACGGTTAACCGCTCCGCCTTGAAACTCTGCTCTAAGATTATTGCTATGCTCTGTGAAATCAGAGCCTTTGAGTTTATTTTCGTGGCTTACTAACCACCGTCAGCGGTTTTATCTTGATGGTCCGTGGTCTATGGTCAGTGGACTTCGGGTCGATTCCCTTGTTTTATCCGAGGAGGTCTTTGTTCGTCGAGGAACTCCTCGCCGTTCTTCTTGAGGATGGGGCTTTCCAATGCTATATCCAGCACCTCATCCATATGTTCCACCAATACAATCTTAACATCATCCAGGACTGACTGGGGAATATCTTTAAGATCTTTTTCGTTTTCCTTGGGCAAAATCACCGTCTCGATGTCACTTCGGTGAGCCGCCAGGACCTTTTCCTTGACTCCCCCGATCGGCAGGACCTTGCCGCGCAGGGTGATTTCTCCGGTCATGGCCACATCTCGGCGTACGGGAATTCCCGCCAGCGCTGAAACGATAGTGGTGGCCAGAGCGATCCCTGCCGACGGCCCGTCCTTGGGGATGGCGCCCTCGGGAACATGCACATGCAGATCCAGCAACTTGTGGAAGTCCTTACCGAGGCCGAACGCCCCGCTGCGTGATCGGACAAAGGACAGAGCGGCCTTGGCCGATTCCTGCATCACTTCTCCCAGTTTGCCAGTCAGCGTCAGATTTCCTTTACCCTTCATGGTGGTGGCTTCCGTCAACAGGACTTCTCCCCCCACCTCGGTCCAGGCCAAGCCGGTAGCCAGACCCACCTCATTGGCTTCGGCCGCCAGTGATCTGCGAAACTTCTGAATCCCAAGCAGTTCCTGCACCTGGTCCTTATCGATGACGACCTTCTTGAACTCGGACTTCTCGGATCGGGCAGTCACCACCTTACGAGCGACCTTACGGCAAACGTTGGCGATTTCACGATCCAGGTTGCGCACTCCTGATTCACGCGTATAGCTGTTGATAATTTCCTGGATGCCTTCGCTGGTGAACTCTATCTGCTCCGGCTTGAGCCCCTGCTGCTTGAGCTGTTTTTTCACCAGATACTGTTCGGCAATATTGAGCTTTTCCAACTCGGTGTAACCCGAGATATGGATGATTTCCATCCGGTCCTGGAGCGGTCGCGGAATGGTGTGCAGCACGTTAGCCGTACAAATGAACATCACCTGGGACAGGTCGAATTCGGTATCCAGGTAATGATCCACGAATTCCTTGTTGTGCTCCGGATCCAGCACCTCCATGAGGGCTGCGGAGGGATCGCCGCGAAAATCCGTGCTCATTTTGTCTACTTCATCCATCAGAAGCACCGGATTCCGGGTCTTGGCCTTTTTCATCATCTGAATGATCTGACCGGGAAGAGCCCCGATGTAGGTCCGCCGGTGACCCCGAATTTCGGCTTCATCTCGGACACCCCCCAACGAGAGCCTGACGAATTTTCGTCCCGTGGCACGACCAATGGAACGTCCCAGGGACGTTTTCCCCACTCCGGGAGGTCCCACGAAACATAAAATCGAACCCTGCTGCGTCTTGGATGAGAGTTGGCGCACGGCCAGAAACTCCAAAATGCGCTCTTTGACCTTCTCAAGTCCGTAATGGTCTTCATTTAGAATACGCTCCGCCCGCTGCAGGTCCTTGATCTCGCGACTGCGCTTGGTCCAGGGCATGGAAACCAGCCAATCGATATAAGTACGACTCACGGTGGTCTCAGCACTCATGGGAGGCATCTGCTCCAGGCGGTTGATCTCATTGGTCGCCTTTTCTTGAGCATCTTCGGACATTTTGGCTTCTTCCACCTTCGTTTTCAGTTCTTCGATCTCGTCTTTTTCTCCCCGACCCAGCTCTTTCTGGATGGCCTTCATCTTCTCGCTCAGGTAGTACTCACGCTGGGCCTTCTCCATCTGGCGGCGCACTCGTCCCTGCAAAGACTTGTCCATCTTCACCTTTTCGATCTCGACCTCGATGAACTCACAGATCCGCTCCATCCGTTCCACGGGATCGGCCACTTCAAGGAGCGACTGTTTATCTTCTACCGTCACGGGAAGATTGGCCGCAATCGTGTCCGCCAGGCGCTCTGCATCGGTACTCTGGGAAGCCTGAACGATGGTTTCGTAATTAAGATTGGGATTAAGTTTTGCAAATTCCTCAAACAGGGAGTTGAGCCGCTTGGCCAGCAGACTCACCTTGGCCTTGGACACCTTGGCCACCTGATCGAGGATGACTTCAGCCCGGAGAAAGCCTCCGTTTTCTTCGACCGCAGCGGTCCGTGCCCGTCGCAGGCCTTCCACCAGGACCTTGATATTGCCATCGGGGAGTTTGAGACTCTGAACAATGTTGGCAACCGTTCCCACCTCATAGATATCTTCTGGGGCCGGGTTATCCTGGGAAGCATCCATCTGGGTAGCCAGGTAGATCTTTTTGTCCCCCTCCAAGGCGCTCTCCAGTGCCAACACGGAAGACTGGCGCCCGATGACGAAGGGAACCATCATGAAAGGAAAAACCACGACATCCCGGATCGGGACCATGGGATAGGATCGGCTCACGGTCTCGTCAATTTCATCCATAACGTGATCTGAATCAGCAACCTTGTGTTTTCGAACTCGCTATCAATAGATTCGTTCAGCTGAAAAACGTTTCATTATTTATCACTATCCACTGACGAATTCACCTTTTGATGAACCTCCGTCAGCCCAACGACCGCGGCTGCTTGGGGGCCCGTAACCGTTCCGGATTCAAGGCCCTGAACTCCTCGATCTCTCTACACAAAACCTCCCTGCTGCAATCGACGGAAGGGATGTGTAAGGATCACCGGCCAGCTGAATATGATCCGCGGCTATCCGGCCTTTTCAAGCAACTTGAAGACGAATTCCTTGCTTTCGACTATCTCACGAGTAACCACAAACTCTTTCACTTTTTTAGTCGAAGGTAGTTCGTACATCACATCTAACATAAGATCTTCGGTGATCAAGCGCAAGCCGCGAGCGCCAATTTTTCTCTCCAGGGCCATTTCAGCGATCATATCGAGCGCATCGTCGGTAAAACTGAGTGCAACACCCTCGAAATCAAACATCTTTGCGTATTGTTTGACCAGGGCATCGGTTGGCTGGGTCAAAATCTCCACCAGTGCCTTTTGATCCAGCTCATGCAGGGTGCAGACGATCGGAAGTCGTCCTACGAATTCCGGAATCAATCCATACTTGATCAGATCCTCCGGACGCACCTGGCCCAGCAGTTCCGATTCTTCCTGCGCCCCCCACTGGGGAGAACTCAGATCCGCGTGGAAGCCCACACTGCTTCGCCCCACCCGCTTCCTGATGGTGTCACCCAGGCCCACGAAGGCGCCGCCACAAATGAAAAGAATATTGGTGGTATTCACCTGCACGAATTCCTGATGGGGATGCTTACGGCCACCCTGGGGAGGTACATTGGCCATGGTCCCTTCCAGAATCTTCAACAGAGCCTGCTGAACTCCTTCGCCGGACACATCCCGGGTGATGGAGGGGTTTTCATCTTTTCGGGAGATCTTGTCAATCTCATCGATGTAGATGATTCCCTGCATACAACGGTCTCGATCACCTCCGGCGGCCTGCAACAGTTTGAGGATGATGTTCTCCACATCCTCACCCACATAGCCGGCTTCCGTTAAGGTGGTGGCATCGACGATGGCAAAAGGGACCGAGAGCATCCGGGCCAGAGTTTGGGCCAGCAAGGTCTTACCTGTGCCGGTCGGACCGATAAGCAGCACGTTGCTCTTGGCCAGTTCCACTTCCTGGTTGCGCCGCCGTCCGATTTTGATACGTTTGTAATGGTTGTAGACGGCTACCGCCAGTTTCTTTTTACACATCTCCTGGCCGATCACGTAGGAGTCCAGGAAATCCTTGATCTCGATGGGCTTGGGAAGATTTTCCTTGACGGAGGAGGCCTCTACCGTCATGTCATCAGAGATGATTTCGTTGCACACGTCGACGCACTCATCACAAATGAAGACGGTTGGCCCTGCGATCAGCTTTTTTACGTCATTCTGACTTTTGTTGCAAAATGAACAGTGTAGAATGTCTTCTGCTTCTTTTTTCATTTTGAATCGCGAGTCTCAGCGAATTCCCCGGGGTTCCCCCTTGGTTTTTTCTCTTGAATTGGATCAGAGATCTGTCTTGAGATTGGAATCTTCAACTGGAACCTGTTTCTCTATAATCTCATCAATTATACCATACCGCTTCGCCTGGACCGGCCCCATGATAAAGTCCCGATCCAGGTCCTTTCCGATCTTCGCTACCTTCTGGCCGGTGTGCTTGGCCAGGATGGAATTGGTGATCTCCCGCATCCTGAGAATCTCCTTGGCATGAATATCGATATCAGACGCCTGCCCTGACAGCCCGCTCATGGAGGGCTGGTGTATCAAAATTCTGCTGTTTGGCAGGGCAAACCGTTTTCCCGCCGTTCCGGCTGCCAGAAGCACCGCACCCATGGAAGCAGCCTGCCCGATGCAGATCGTCGTCACATCGTTTCTGACAAACTGCATGGTGTCATAGATGGCCAGTCCGGCGGTAATCGAGCCACCGGGAGAGTTAATATAAAGGGAGATATCCCGACTCGGATCCTCCGCCATCAAAAACAAAAGCTGGGCGATCACCAGGTTGGCTACATTGTCATCAACAGGAGTGCCCACGAAGATAATATTGTCCTTGAGCAGTCGGGAGTAAATATCATAGGCGCGTTCTCCGCGGTTGGTCTGCTCGACGACCATCGGAACTAATGTCACGTCAATGCTCCTTTTCAGTAGCTGACAAACAGGCCCCCCCAGGCCCGGGCGCCACCACTCTTTTCATTCTTTATTAACCATCTGTTATTTCGGCACCATCGACCAAAATCTTCACAGCTTTTTTCTGAATCAACTGGGTTTCCAGACCCTCCATACGCCCCTCTTGCTGAAAGTACTGCTGCACCTTTTCCGTGGGCTGATCCATCGAATCGGCCATCTGCGCCATTTCCTGTTCTAACGTCTCGGAGGAGATTTCGATCTTCTCGCGTCGGGCGATTTCACCCAGCATTAAATTGGCTTTCACCTGCTTTTCGGCATCCGAGCGAAAATCCGTTCGAACCTTCATCCAGTCCACATTGGCCTTGCTGGGATCCATGCCCTGGGAGGCCATCTTGTAGGCCAGATCTCGCAACATCCCATCGATCCTGTTTTCAACCAGAACCTCGGGAACCTCAAAATCAGTTTGGGCCGCCAACTCCTCCAGCAGTTTGTTCCCCATATCGATTTCCCTGTTCTTCTCCCTCTCAACCCCCAAACGCTCTTCTATGTTTTCTCGCAACTCCTTGAGGGTCTCGTGCTCACCCAGATCCTTGGCGAACTCATCGTTGGGTTCGGGCAATTCCTTTTGCTTGATTTCACCCACTTTGACGGTAAAACAAAGCTTGTGCCCGGCCAGTTTTTCTTCCGGGTAGTCCGACTCGTACTGGACCTCAAAGGTCGTCTCTTCACCAACCCCAGTGCCTACCAGAGCCTTGTTAAAGGCTTCATGGGTGTGTTCCTCCCCCACCTGAATCACGACTCCTTCCTCCTCGAAGGGCTCGCGAGGATTTTCCGATTCCTCATCCTCCAGATACTCGCCGTGAAGATCAATTACCGCGTAGTCACCCTCCTGTATGGGTTGATCCTCCACCGCAACCAGCCGAGAGTGAGTTTCCCGTAAATTGTCCAGTTCCTCATCCACGTCTTCCGGGGTGACGGGCTTTGATTCGACCGTCACCTTCAGACCACGGTAGTCAGGAAGTTCAATTTCCGGCTGAATCTCAAAGTTGGCTTCATAAACCAGCGGCTCCCCTTCTTCAAAGGTAAGATTGTCCAGAGACGGTTCGCCAATCGGCTCCACTCCCTTCTCCTTGATGGCCTTCTGATAAGAATCGGGGATCAATTTTTGAAGGACATCGTTGCGGATACTTTTCCGAAAGCGCCGCTTGATGAGTTCGACCGGAGCCTTTCCGGGACGAAAGCCGGGAAGGCGGGCCTGCTGCTTGTACTGCTTGGCCAACTGGTCCATTTCCTTCAGAGCAATACTGGCTGGAACCTCCACCTTTAAACGCTTCTTGACGGTGGTCACGTCTTCCAACTCGACCTGAATCTCCATAAGTATTCATTGTATCAAACCGGAGGCAGGAGAAGCGCACTTCGCGCCTTTACCCGTAGTATGCATAAATTGACTACTGCAGTGCCGCATTCATCTGAGGAACGAAGACAACCTATGCATAATCCGGGTAGAGTAACTCCTCCCTGACGCTCGGAGTGGAGAATTCGGAGAATCCAGGGTGCAAGGTTCGGTTCGGATTCAGGACTTCGGAATTCGGGTTTGTGACCAGCGGCCACTAGCTGGGCTCAACACCGATCAGCTTGCCCAGGAGTTCCAATACGGCCGGATCGAATTTGCCCTTTTTTGCATCCCGTCCCATCTCTGAAAAGGCTGCACGATTGTCCCATCGATCCCGGTAAGGGCGCCAGGCGGTCAGAGCACTGTAAGTGTCCGCCACGGCAACAATCCGTGCGCCGATCGGGATTTCCTCTCCGGAGAGACCGTTAGGGTAGCCCGATCCGTTAAAGTTTTCATGGCTACACTCGACGATATCCAGGAGGTTCTTGCTCTCATAGCCCATCTTTCGAATCATGCGTGCCGATTCTCGGCTGTGTTTGGCGACCTCCTCGAACTCCTCCTTGCTCAAACTCCCGGCTCGGTTCAGAAGATGATGAGGGATGATCATTTTGCCGAGATCGGCCAGGTAGCCGGCCTGCAGGATCTCCAGCTTCTCATGATTGGTCATTTTGAGCAGATCGGCCAATGCAAAGGAGAGAAAACCCACCACCCGGGCGTGTCCCACGGCTCCATCAATCACCTCCATGGGAAGCAGGATATCTTCCGGGAAATCAAAGGCTTCCTCCACACTCTGGTGATATTCATCGTACAGCTCCGTTGGAATCACGTCGGTCTCCAGCAGGGAATTCTTTAAACCCAGCACTTCATACAAATGCAAACGATCTTTTTTCCCCGAATCGTGACGGCATCCATCTGATTCATTTTCAGACTGACTTCTGCGTAGGACAGCTTCAGCTCATCATCATCCGGATCGATCTCCAGAGCTCGACTCAAATGCTCATGGGCCTGCAGGATGTCCTGGTGTTTCAAAAACTGTGCTCCCAGTTCCTTGAGTACCTTCACATCATCCGGATCCTCCTGCAGCTTCTCGAAGTACTTGGAAATTCCCTGGATGAATTTCGGATTCTTCGTTTCCACATCGGACAACACAGCCTTTTTTTTTCACCATGATATAGCGCTCCTCCTCTTGATAAGTGGAGGCATCGATGGTCACGAACCCGGGACTGCAAATTTCCTGGATGCGGGATGCCAGGTTCACCGTATCTCCAATGGCGGTATAGGTTTGTCGGCGCTGGCCGATCAGCCCGATGATCGGCTCACCGGTGGCGATTCCCACCCGCATTTGCCAGGGGTATTTACCGGCTGCAAGGCGCTCCTGCATTTTCAGGCCGGCAACGATGGCCATCAAGGCATGTCGCTCATAATCCGTCGGGGCTCCGAACTCCACCATGATGCCGTCGCCCAGATATTTATCGATATGGGCCTTGTAATCGAGAAGAACCTCTTCCATTTCTTC
>Ga0310345_10005449_pt1 | contig 11291 bp, 12 predicted proteins | sample HC15DNA20500_MG_FD_204667 | JGI IMG/M metagenome (GOLD analysis project Ga0310345, IMG submission 204667) | Marine microbial communities from station ALOHA, North Pacific Subtropical Gyre - HC15-DNA-20-500_MG | ecosystem: Environmental > Aquatic > Marine > Oceanic | place: Pacific Ocean: North...
ATGACCGAGACGGCGCCTTTGGACATCGTGGCGCTCTCCCTCGACGGGTTCGACACCCACGCCAACCAGGCCGGGATGCTCAGCCGGCGGTTGGCCTATCTGGACGCCCTGATCGGCGGTCTTCGCCAGGGCCTTGGCGAGGCGTGGGGCGAGACAGTGGTTCTGGTCGTCACGGAATTCGGGCGCACCGCTCGGACCAACGGCACAGCCGGCACCGATCACGGAACAGCCTCCACCGCCCTTTTCCTGGGCGGGGCCGTCAAGCCAGGCGGCATCATCGGCGACTGGCCGGGGCTGGCGGAGGCCCAGCTTTACGAGAACCGCGACCTTGCCCCCACCCTGGACCTGCGCAGCCTGTTCAAGGGCGTACTGGCAGAGCATCTGGGCCTCGATCGCCGCGTGCTCGACACCCGGATCTTTCCGGACAGCACCAAGGCCGCGCCCGTCACAGGCCTCGTCTAGCGCCGGCGACGGCCAAAGGGCTCCGGGTCGGCTTCCTGCTCGTCGAAGCCGAACCGCGCAAAGCCGGCCTTGAGTTCGGGGCTGATTGGAGCCTCCAGGATCAGCATGCCGCTGGACGGATGTGGCAGGGTCAGCCGCCGGGCGTGCAACTGCAGTTTCAGTCCACCCGACAGCTCGCTGGAGGCTGCGTCCCCGTACTTGGGGTCGCCCAGGATCGGATGGCCCATGGCCTTCATGTGGGCGCGCAGCTGGTGGGTGCGCCCCGTGTGGGGACGCAGGGCCATCCAGGCGACCCGGGGACCGGCCCGCGACAGAGTGACGAACTCGGTTTCCGCCGGATCGGCATGAGGATCGCCCTTCTCAGCCGGCAGCACCATCTCGCGGTCGCCGACACCCTTCTTCACCAGCGGCAGTTCCAGGACGCCCTCCGCCGGCTTCGGGTTGCCCATCACCAGCGCCCAGTAGGTCTTCTGCGCCTTGCGGCGGGCGAAGGCGCCGGAGAGACGTGCGGCCGCCTGCGGGGTCTTCCCCAGGACGAGAACGCCCGAGGTGTCGCGGTCGAGCCGGTGCACCAGCCTTGGCCGTTCCAGCCCCTCGCCCCAGGCGCCGAGCAGTCGGTCGATGTGGTTCTTGGTCTTGGTGCCGCCCTGCACCGCCAAACCAGAAGGTTTGTTGAGGACCAGGACCTCTTCATCCTCATAGATCACCAGGCCGCGGACGAAGGCCACGTCCCGCGGGTGCAGGGCGGCGCGGCCGCCCTCGCCCTTTTCCGGGGCGTCGGGCAGCGGGGGCACGCGGATGCTTTCGCCGCCGTCCAGGCGGGTGTCGGGCTTGGCGCGCGCGCCGTCCACCCGCACCTGGCCCGAACGGATCAGCTTGTGGAGCTGGCCCTGCGTCAGATGCGGCCAGCGGCGACGAAACCACCGATCAAGGCGAACCCCGCCCTCGGCCGGGTCGACGGTGATGTTGCGAACTTCACGCATCAGGCAAACCTCCGGGCCAGGAACAGCCCGGCGAACAGGGCGGCGACCGACAGCGTGACCGACAGGCTCACATAGGCCAGCGCCCCGGCCCACTCCCGACGTTCGAGCATCAGCGCCGTCTCCAGAGAGAAGGCCGAGAAGGTGGTGAACCCACCCAGCAGACCGACCCCGAGCAGTAGCCGCAGCCGCTCCTGGTCGGGGCCGCCGCGCAGGGCGAGCCAGCCGACCAGAAGGCCCATCAGCAGGCCGCCGATCACGTTCGCACCGAAGGTGCCGAACGGCCAGCCGGCCCCCAGGCGCGCCTGACTGGCGGCGCCCAGCAGGTAACGGGCCACGGCGCCGAGGCCTCCGCCAAGGGCCACCAGAAGTAACTTGTCCATGGCCCCTTATGCCGGGGGGCGCGGCGCGACGCCAAGCGGCGAATTGGCCTTCAGGCGCGCGGCGAAAGCGCGGCGCGGACCGCCCGCGCGTCATAGGCGTTGGGATCGGCAGGCTTGGCCCCCTGCCCCATCACGATCTCGATGCTGTGGGCCACGGCCGGACCACCGCCGAGAGAGAAGCTGGTCCCCAGCCCGACCCCGACGGAGGTGCGCCCGTAGGAACCGCTGCCGGCCCCCACCGAAAACCGCGGGCCGCCGCCGCCGAGCCGTCCGGAGGAGGCCCGGTCGGTGACCTGGAACCAGTCGCGCCCCTGGGAGAGCGTCAACTCGGCCGCCCGCAGCAGGGCGTAGTTCGCCACCTCCTCGGCTGGCGCGCCGGGACCGCCCTGGTAGTTCACCCGGAAACGGTCGGGCTCGATCCGGAACTCCGAATAGCCCGCCCCGCGCGGCCCGTAGGCCGGCCCATAGGCGGTGTCCATCGAGGCGCAGGCGCCTAGGGCGAGGCTCAGCAGCAGGGGGACGGCGAAACGCTTCATGGGATCGAAACGCCGGCCGTCATCGCGGTGTTCCAGCCGCATTCGAAAGACCTGCACGGGTCCGCATCGCTTCCATGTCGGCCGGGACCGGCGCCTCGATTGTCATCATCCGCCCGCCCTCGGGGTGGGGAAAGGTCAGCGACCTGGCATGGAGCATCAGTCGCGGAACGGCTGATCCGCCCAGCATCAGGGCGCCGCCGTAGCGAGCGTCGCCGGCGATGGGGCGCTGGATCGACCCCAGATGCACCCGCAGCTGATGCATCCGGCCCGTGTGGGGCGACAGCTCCAGCAGGGCGGCCTGATCGGTGGCCGCAAGGGTCCGATAACGGCTCTGCGCCGCCTCCGCGCCTGCGTCCTGCGGTGCGCAGATGCGCATATAGGCTTCGCGACCGACCTCTTCGCGGCGCATGGGCTTGTCGATCACACCCGAGGCGGGTTCCGGGGCCCCCGGGGTGACGATGGCCAGATAGGTCTTCGATATCCGCCGGGCCATCATCGCCTTGCCGAGGGCGCCCGCCGCCGGCTTGGTCTTGGCGGTCAGGATAACGCCGGAGGTATCCCGGTCCAGGCGGTGGATCAGTCGGGGCCGCGCCTTGCCCGGTCGGGCGAAGGCGGTGAGCAACTCGTCCAGGGTGTTTACTTGGCCCCGGCCGCCCTGGCTGGACAGACCCGCAGGCTTGTTGAGGGCCAGGATGTGCGGGTCCTCATAGATGACCAGCCCGCGGACAAAGGCGGTCTCCTCGGCGGACAGGCGGATCTCGCGGGGCGGCTTCACCCCCCTGCCTTAGCGCAGAACACCCCGCCGGGTCATCGACCAAGCCAGCCAGAGCAGCAGCAGCCCGACAGCGGCGATCACGATGGTGATGGCGCCGCCCATGACGTCCCAGCCCCCGGGAACCACCAGGGCGTAGCCGTTGCTGAGGATGATCCCCAGCATCGACACGGCGAAGGCGTGGACGGCGAAGCGGCTGCGCAGCAGCAGAAGCAGCGAGCCGGCCACAGCGCCCCAGACCCCCAGCGCCCAGGCGCCGTGCATCCAGGTGGGATAGGCGGCCATGTAGGCGATCTGCGCCTCGGTCATGCCGACCTGACGGTAGTAGGCCTCTCCCTGGAGATGGCTCATCGTGTAGTCGTAGGCGCCGAAGGCGTTCCAGAGCAGCGACACCACCGCCACGATCCAGAACCAGATCGGCGTTCGATCTTCTCGCGCCTGCGCCATGGGCTCCCCTCCGCCGTCAGCCGGCAGAGGCTAGCGCACCGCCCTTCGCGTAACAATGGTCGTTCAATCGCGCGCCCGCCGCGCCGCCCGCAGTTCGGCCCACCGCTCAAGCCTCGCCTTGATCGGCCCCTCGGCCCCTTCCCCGCGCGGGGCATAGAAGGTGCGGCGGTCCATCTCGTCGGGGAAGTAGTTCTGGCCCGAGAAGCCGTCCTCGGCGTCGTGGTCGTAGGCGTAGCCCTTGCCATAGCCCAGGTCGCGCATCAGCCGCGTCGGGGCGTTCCGGATATGCGCCGGCGGCATCAGCGAACCGGTTTCACGGGCCGCCTTCTGGGCCGCCTTGAACGCCACATAGACCGCGTTGGACTTGGGCGCGGTCGCCAGATGGACCACCAGCTGAGCCAGGGCGATCTCGCCCTCGGGGCTGCCCAGGAAGTCGTAGGTGTCCTTGGCGGCGTTGGCGAGGACGAGAGCCATCGGATCGGCCGCCCCGATATCCTCCGCCGCCGTCCGGATCAGTCTTCGCGCCAGATAGAGCGGGTCCTCGCCGCCGCCCAGCATCCGGGCCAGCCAGTAGAGAGCCGCATCCGGGTCGGACCCGCGGATCGACTTATGCAGGGCCGAGATGAGGTTGTAATGCTCCTCGCGGTCCTTGTCGTAGGCGGGGCTGCGCTTCTGCAGGATCTGACCAAGCTCGGCCGTTGAGAGGGGCTTGGCCGCAGCGATGTTCAACAGGGTCTCGGCCAGCGTCAGCAGATAGCGCCCGTCGCCGTCGGCCAGCGCGATCAGAGCGTTCCGCGCGTCCAGCTCCAGCGGCAGGGGGCGGCCCTCATGGGCCTCGGCCTTGGCCAGAAGCTGCTCCAGCGCCTCGTCGTCCAGACGCTTGAGGACGAAGACCTGGCTGCGTGACAGAAGCGCCCCATTCAGCTCGAAGGAGGGGTTCTCCGTCGTCGCCCCCACCAGGGTGACGATCCCTTCCTCGACAAAGGGCAGGAAGCCGTCCTGCTGCGCACGGTTGAAGCGGTGGATCTCGTCGACAAACAGCAATGTCGACTGCCCCGCCGCGCGCCGCGCACGAGCCTGCTCGAAGGCCTTCTTCAGGTCTGCGACGCCGGAGAAGACCGCCGAGAGCTGCTGGAACTCGTAGCCTGCGGCCTTGGCCAGCAGGCGGGCGATCGTCGTCTTGCCGGTGCCGGGCGGGCCCCACAGGATCATGGACGACAGGCGACGCGCCTGGGCCATGCGACCGATGGGGCCGTTTTCGCCCAGCAGATGGTCCTGCCCCACCACCTCGTCCAGCGCCTGCGGCCGCAGGCGGTCGGCGAGCGGCGATGGGGCGTGCGGGGTCAGGCCCGCGGCTTCGAACAGATCGGCCATGACCGACTCATAGCAAATGCCGCGGGCCGGGGCGTCTGCCTCAGAGGCGGAAGTTGGCGGTGATCTGCTGGCCGTTCCGTTGGATCGTCACCTGCCAGGCGCCGGCGCCGGCGTCGAGCACGCTCACCAGGTCGCGGACGCTGCGAATCTCACGGCCGTTGACCGAACGGATCATGTCGCCGGGCCGCATCCCCGCGTTCATGGCGAAGCCGCGTCCGACGCGGATCACCATGACACCCGGCCCCATGAAGGGATCGACTCCCAGTTCGTCGGCCACTGCCGGCGAAAGGTTGACCACAGTCGCCCCGTCGAAAGGATGACGGCCGTTCAGGCCCTGCTCGTCCCGAGCCGGCGAGGCCGGGGGCGCTTCGGCCCGCAGGCTGACCTCGGCTTCACGTCCGTTCTCGCGCCGGATCTTCAACCGCAGGGTCTCGCCCGGCCGGCGGGTGCCGACCGCATAGTTCAGCCCACCGACATCGGTCACGGCCTGTCCGTCCACCGCCAGGATCACATCGCCCTGGGCAAGGCCCGCGCGCGCCGCCGCTCCGCCGGGCCAGACGTCGGCGACCAGCACGCCCTGCGGCGCGCTCATGCCGATCGACCGGGCGATGTCGGCCGTGACCGTCTGGGTGCGGGCGCCCAGCCAGGGCCGCACGACCCGCTGCCCGCCGCCCACGGCGGTCTCGACCACCCGGCGGACCATGGCGGCCGGCATGGCGAAGCCGACGCCGCTGGAGGTCCCGGAGCGCGAGACGATGAAGCTGTTGATGCCGATCAGGTCGCCGTCCATGTCCACCAGAGCGCCGCCCGAATTGCCCGGATTGATGGCCGCATCGGTCTGGATGTAGGCCGCCGCCGCATCCCCGCTGGGATCGGCTGTGCGGTTCAGGGCCGAGATGATGCCGGTGGTCACGGTCTGGCCGACGCCGAACGGGTTGCCGATGGCCAGGACGAGGTCGCCCACCTCCGCATCGGTGGAGTCGTCGATGGCCAGGACCGGCAGCGCCTCGCCGCCGGTGTCGATCTGCAGCACGGCCAGGTCGGTGCGTTCGTCGGCCAGCAGCAGACGGGCCGGAAACTCACGGCGGTCGGCCAGGGCTACGATGATCTCCTGCCCACCCTTGACCACGTGGTTGTTGGTGATGATCACCCCATCGGAGCGCACGATCACGCCCGAGCCCAGGGAGCCTTCCACCCGGTCGCGCGGCGCGCCCAGGCCGAACATCTCCCAGAAGGGATCGACCTGCCGGCGCACGACGCGGCGCGCCGAGATGTTCACCACCGCCGGCGCGGCCTTCTTCACCACAGGCGCGAAGGAACTGCGCATGTCGGCCGCCGAGTCCGGCGGCGAGCGCGTCGGCTGGGCCAGGGCCGGCTGCGCCTCGCTGCGGGCGGCGGGGTCCGAGCAGGCGGCCAGAAGGACCAGGGCGGGAATGAGCAGGCGTGCGGCGCGCATGGCCTCTCCATCAGTCTGTCGAACTGCGCCGTGTGACGAAGCTTTCGGGCGCAAAGATGACGCCAGGCTCCCGGCCCTCAGGCCGGCGCGGCCCCGGCGGGCTCCGAGGCCCGCGCCACCCGCGACCCCAGGACGAGGGCGGCGAATAGCAGGGCCGAAGCCAGATAGATGGCGAGGCCCGGCGCCTGCAAGGTCGCTTCATGCCGGATCGACCAGGCGAAGGTCAGGCCGAACAGCGCCGGGCCGAGCATCGAGGCGATCCCCTGAAGGCTCTGGTTCACGCCTTGAAGTTGCCCCTGCTGGTGCGGCGGCACGCGACGGGTCATCAGACCCTGCAGGCCCGGCATCAGGAAGCCGATCAGGGCGAAGATGGGGATGCCCATCAGATAGTGGACGCCGGTGGGGGCATAGCCATACCAGGCAAAGCCCAGCGCTCCGCCGGCCGCGCCCAGCAGCAGGGCCCCGCGCTCGCCGATACGCGCCACCACGGGACCCACCAGAAAACCCTGCAGAAGGACGCCGGCCACGCCCGAGGCCATCATGGCCAGTCCCATGACCGACGGGCTCCAGCCGTAGCGGTAGCCGGTATAGAGCACGAAGATGGACGGAAGCACCGTGTGGGCGAGCTGGAAGAGCAGGCCGATGGTCGCCAGGCCCATGAGGTCCTGCTGTGAGCGCAGCAGCTTCAGCGAGCCGAGGGGGTTGGCCTTGGCGATCTCGAACCGGGCCGTGCGCCGCTCGGGCGGCAAGGACTCGGGCAAGACGAAGAGACCGTAGAGACCGTTCACCAGGGCCAACCCCGCCGCCACATAGAAGGGCAGCCTCAGGTCGATGTCCCCCAGGGCGCCGCCCAGGGCGGGCCCGATGAGGAAGCCGAAGGAGAAGGCCGAGCCCATCCAGCCGAACGCCTTGGCCCGGCCGTCCGGCGGGGTGACGTCGGCCACATAGGCGTTTGCGGTGGAGAAGCTCGCCGCCGTCATCCCGTTCAGGATCCGCCCCACCAGCAGCCACATGAGGTTGGGCGCCAGAGCGATGATCAGAAAGTCGAGCGCCAGGCCGAAGATCGAGACCAGCAGGACGGGGCGACGGCCGATGCGGTCGGACAGCAGGCCAAGCAGAGGGCCGCAGACGAACTGCATGGCGCCCCAGGTCACGGCGAAGACCACGTTCCATTCCGCGGCCTGCGCGGTGTCCCCGCCGGTGAATTCCTTGATGAGGTTCGGCAGGACCGGGATGATCAGCCCGAACGACACGCTGTTCATCAGCGCCGTGGCGAAAATGAAGCCGAACGCGGCGCGTCGGCCGTGGAGACTGGGCACGCTCTCACTCATCTGCGGGCGATCCCCCAACAGCGCATTGGCCCATCTTCATCCTCCCCACGTTCGTCCAACCCTGGACCAGAGCGGGCGGCGTCGCAATCGCGCTCAGCGCCCCCGCCCAAGCCCCTCCAGCTGGGCTCTCCACCATTCGGCCAGACGCATCTGCAGGACCGCATCCGGGAAACCGTGACGGGCGGCGCTGGCCTCGGGCACTCGGGTGAAACCCCGATGCTCGACGCTGACCCGAGTCTCGTCCCCGATAGCCTCGAAACGCACCTCAACCTCTGTGTGAAGGTCCGGCGGAAAACTTGCCTGCCGCCACGAGAAGACCAGGCGCTCGGGCGGCGCCCAGGCCAGGATCCGTCCGATCTCGAACACCTTGCCGTTGGCCAGGGTCTCGGTCAGACGCCCGCCTTCTCCACCCTCGAAGGCCAGTCGCCCCGGCGCCCGCGGGGTGGTGGCGAACAGGGGGCTCGGCGTCCACCACAGGCCGATATCATTGACGAAAGCGTCGAACAGCCGCGTGGCGTCGGCCCGGATGCGCACGGCCACATAGATCTTGGATGTCACTGATCATCCTCGTGATCGGCCGCTGTCTCCATGTGAGTCTTCAACGCCAGCAGCTGCTCGGTCCAGAGCTGTTCGGCCTCCGCCAGCCAGGTCGCCAGTTCGGCCATCGGCTCCGCTTTTAGGGCATAGACACGGACCCGGGCGTCGAAGGCCGGATGGCTTTCGGCCACGAGGCCCGCGTCGCGCAGGGTGCGCAGATGCCGGCTCATGGCCGGCGGGCTGAGGCCAAGCGCCCGCGCCAGCTCACCGGCCGGGCGCGCGCGCTCGCGCAGGAGCTCGATGGCGCGTCGGCGATGCGGGTCGGCCAGGGCCGACAGTGTCCGGTCGAGATTTGCGCTCATGCGGGGTCCGCCGGCCTTGCGCGGGTGGTCGTGCCCAGCTCCGCATCCCAGGTCGCGGCATTCATGGACTTCACCGTCTGACCGAAGGACCAGACGTGGCCCTCCGGGTCGCGGGCCTGATAGGTGCGGTCGCCATAGGCCTGGGTCTCCAGGGGCCGAAGGATGCGGGCGCCCGCGACGATGGCCCGGGCGTAATGGGCGTCGATCCCCTCGATCAGCTGAAGGTGCACGGTCTGGGTGTTGCGCCCATCCACATCGCCTGGCGCGGCGTGATGCTCCGACCAGCGCCGCGAGACCCCGATCGTCTGGCCGCGGAAGCTCATTTCGGCGTGGACAAGCGCGCCCGCATCATCAGTGACGAAGATCTTCGGTTCGAGCCCAAAGCCCTTTTCAAGCCAGCCATAGGCGGCGACGGGATCGTCGTAGCAGATGTAGGGGGTGACGGCCGACCGCGCCTCCGGTCCCGCTGGCGCGGCCTCCCGGCCGACGGCGTAGGTCAGACCGGTGACCGCCTCGATCTCCTCAGCCGACACTGTCCGGCCCGTCTGGCTGAAGTTCCACACATGGCCTTCGAGATCGAGGCAGCGATAGGTCCGGTCTCCGTAGAACTCGTCCCGCGGAGGCTGGGTGATGCGCGCGCCGGCCTTGGCCGCCCGGGCGTGGTGGGCGTCGATATCCACGTGGGGCGGTAAGGCGATGCGGCAGAACTGGGTGCCCTGCCCGTCCAGACGCTCTGGGCTGCGCATCCGGGCAGGCGCGATCATCTCGCCCTCGAGCTCCCCGCCGACCCCGATCGACAGACCTTCGAACGCCATCTCGGCGTGCGCGACCTGGCCCTCGGCGTCCGTCAGCAGGATGGCCACCTCGAACCCGAAGGCGGCCTCGAGCCAACGCAAGGCTGCGGCGGGGTCGCGATAGAAGGGCGTGGCGGTGAGACGGGCGGACATGGCGAATATCCTTGTTTCTGGATGCAATATTTAACTCATATCGCAACTAAATGCGCAAGCGCCTGTGCGGCCCCGTTCCGAAGGCTCAAGGCCGGAGGATGGGCCGCAACACCTCAGCGTCACCGTCGTTGACCTCCGGCGCGACGCCGAGCAGGCTGGCCAGGAGCGGATAGACATCGACATTGTCGAAGATCGGCAGTCGGGCCGCGGGCGCGATGCGCGGCCCGGCCGCGATGAAGATGGCGGCCATGGTGGGATCGGCGGGATCATAGCCGTGGGCGCCGCCGACTGGCGGACGGCGCGCGGCAGGTCCGGCAGGCAGGATCTCCCAGCCCGTCGCGGCAAGGCAGAAGATGTCCGCCACCCGCCGATGCCGTCCATAGGCGAAGCGCGCGGGCAACTCAGCCTTGCGCCAACACTCCATGTGCGGATGGGGCCGCAGCAGGGCGGCCTCAGCCGCCTCGACCTGCCCGGCCGCAGGGACGAAGGTCAGGTGAACTCCCGAACTGAGCACCCGACCCTGTTCCGGTGCGACCAGGCTCTCGAGGGCGATCACGCGCTCACGGGACGTCTCGGCCATGCCATGGTCGGAGACGACGATCACGTCCGTGGTCTCCAGGCGCCCGCGGGTTTCCAGGCCGGCCAGCAGCCGCCCGATAGCGGCGTCCGTGCGGACCAGGGCCGCGTTGAGCTCGTCTGAGTCCGGACCGTGCCAGTGTCCGTAACTGTCCACCTCGTCGAAATAGAGCGCCATCAGCGACGGGCCTCTGTCAGGCGCCTCGTCCAGCCAGGCCAGCATCTGATCGGCGCGTGCCTCAGCGCTCATCGCCATGTCGAAGATCCGCCAGCGATCCGGCTGGACGCCGGCCACCGGCGCTTCGGATCCAGGCCAGAAGAGGACGGCCGTGGACAGGCCCGCAGCCTGCGCGCTCACCCAGATGGGGAGCCCCTCCCCCCACCAGACCGGATCGGTCACCTCTGTCCGGTCGGAAAGCGTGAAGGTTCGGCCGGGCAGCTGCGGGTCCAGCATCACATTGTCCACAAGACCGTGCCGGTCGGGGCGCAGGCCCGTGACGAGGGTGTAGTGGTTGGGAAAGGTCTTGGAGGGAAACGACGGCCGCATCGCGCCATAGACGCCCCGGTCGGCCAGGGCCTGCAGGTTCGGCGTCAGACCTCGCTCCAGATAGTCGGCCCGAAAGCCGTCGATCGAAACGAGCAGCACGGCGCGGTCGGCGCCATCGTCCCGTGCGCCCGGCGCGGCGGCGGTGGTGGCGCACCCGCCAAGGACGAGAAGGGTGATCAGGACGAGGCGGCGTAGGGGCGAGGCGAACATGGCGCCCGTCATAGCCCACGCCCATGACGGGTTCAGCACGGACGGCGCCCGGAGCACGAAAAAGGCCCTGGACGTCGCCGTCCAGGGCCCGTTGTTTTCGTCTCTCGCGAGCGATCAGTCGTCGTCGCGCGCCGCCGAGGTCGGACCGGAGTCCTTGCCCTTGGCCGAAGGATCACGGTCGACGAACTCGATCACCGCCATGGGCGCGTTGTCGCCATAGCGGAAGCCGGCCTTGAGCACCCGGATGTAGCCACCGTTACGGGCGCTGTAGCGCGGGCCGATGGTGGAGAACAGCTTGCCCACCTGCTCGACGTCGCGCACGCGGCTGATGGCGATGCGGCGGGCGTGCAGATCGCCGCGCTTGGCGAGCG
>Ga0310345_10005450_pt1 | contig 11289 bp, 14 predicted proteins | sample HC15DNA20500_MG_FD_204667 | JGI IMG/M metagenome (GOLD analysis project Ga0310345, IMG submission 204667) | Marine microbial communities from station ALOHA, North Pacific Subtropical Gyre - HC15-DNA-20-500_MG | ecosystem: Environmental > Aquatic > Marine > Oceanic | place: Pacific Ocean: North...
AACAGGCACAAGTTTTTGCCAACCATCTCCTGGGGGTAAATCAACGAAATCTCGGACGTCTCCCGTCTGGAAGCAGATGAGATGGCCTACCAGACGACCCCCTTCCATCTAGCAGAGACCTGTTAGCAGGTACTGGACTTACTGAGTCCCTTGGTCAGCGACAAAGGCCTGTTTCTACAACTAGAGTGGCCGCCGGGGCTATCTTCAGCCCGGCAAGGTGCTCAGCAGAAGATCCATCAAGCGCTGATCAATCTACGGGGCAATGCCATCAAGTTCTCGGAAGGTGTCAACGTGTGGCTGAAGGTGATGCCATTGGAGGAAGAGCGTCTGCGCTTTGAAGCCATGGATCGCGGCCTTAGTATCGCCGAGGAGGAGCAACAGCGGCTATTTGAGGCCTTCAGCCAGGTGGATGAGAGCAATACTCGTCAACACAGCGACACCGGTCTGGGGTTGGCCATCAGCCAGCAGTTCGTGCTGGGCATGGGCGGACAGATAGGGGTGGAGAGTCAGCTAGGACAGGGGCCCACTTTCTGGTTTAATTGCCACTGCCGGTGACCGAACAGCAGCCGACTGAGGAAGGAGTAGAGCCAGATGTTGATTCGCAGGGCTTGCGGGTGTTGCTGGTGGACGGCGAAGCCGCCAATCGAGCTATTGCCGCTGGCTATCTACAGAGAATCGGTTGTCTGATGGAAGAAGCAATTGATGGCCACCAAGCGGTGGACAAGTTCCAACCCGGCCAGTACGATCTGATCCTGATGGATCTGCAGATGCTACAGATGGACGGTTATGAGGCCAGTCGGCAGATTCGAACCCGGGAGGAGAATCTGGCTCCGAGAGACAGCTAAGAGGCTACCTCCAGTGGCAATTATTGACTTCAGCGCCAGTGTCCCTAGACAAGGTAGCGGAACGGTGCCGACAGACGGGCATGGAGGACTATGTCAGCAAACCCTTCCGCTGGTCTCATCTGCTGATTGCCATCCAGCAGTGGGAAGGCTCGCGAACTCGACCCTTCCAGGTGGAAGCGGAGGCTAAACAGTCGATCGGAGCTTTAGCCTTTTCCAGCCGGATCAGTTGATGGAGTTGAGCCAGATGGTAGGGGTGGAGATCAGCACTCTGGCTAGGACCTCTATAAGAGAGGGCCTAGAGGAGCTAACAGAGGATATTCAGGCCGAGGATTGGTCGGAGTTAAAAAGGGCTGAGCCATTGGATAGAAGGGGCTACTAGTAATTGTGGAGCCCAACGGCTGCACGCTCTGGTAGGACAAAGTAGCAGCGGAGTCCGCAATGGAGGAATCTCAAGCCGGGGATCGGGTCAAGAAACTGCTGCCACAACTGGTAGAGATATAGCAGCAGACGCAGACGATCATGCAGGACTGGCTGGATACTTTATCGGCTAAATTGATCCGGTCTAGCTAATAATTTGGAAGCATAAAATTGGAGGAACTTGATCAATGAGACAACAAAATCAAGTTGCATTTGATCTTGAGCAGCGACAACGCATTTACAATCAGGTCGTTAAAAGGCTGAATTACGCGACCGAAACATTCATCAGCGATTTCACAGCAAATATACTGAAAGCAGATAATAACGGGGTGATTCAAGACCCAGTCCTCGGTAACTTGCTGCATCGATTCTCTAATCAGCATAGTCAGATAATCCTGGACGGCTTGAAAAATGACCTGCAATTGCCAGCTACCGAGCAAGAGAACGAGAATCCTCAACAGCCAACGATCTTGATCGTAGATGACGATGAAGTTTCGCGCCGGTTATTGGCTCAGGCTTTGAAAATAGGTGGCTATCAAATTCAAGAGGCAGATAACGCCCAGGTTGGTTACCTGAAAGTCGGTTTGTATCAACCCTCCTTGATCCTGCTTGATCACGAGATGCCGGAAGTTGCGGGCATAGAATTCGCCTACCGGATTAAGCAAGATCTAGCTTATGCAACACTGCCAATCATCATGGTTACATCCCACCGCCAAGAAAAGTTGGTTCGGGCAGCGAGGACTGTTGGCATCTCCGACTTTATCGTCAAACCGTTTCAGAAGGAAATTCTACTAGAGAAAGTCTCAGCGATTTTACCGTTAGTGTCGCCTTAGAAAAACTTTTCACAACCCTCAATTTACTATAGCCCCCTAATTTACTTCGTGCAAGGGATGTCAGAAACACTTCGTATGACGCGACCAATGAGGAAATTTGAGATGAACGATATATCAGAAACAATGGGCACACCGAGTGGAATCTGGAGATGGATTCTAAGTTTCCAGATCAAAAACTGGTACTCAAGGTTTCAAGGGAAGGATGTTTGACCGATACCAATGACGCGCGACGGACCATTCAGCAAGAATGGAAAATTGAGCTAGGCAAGTTAGTGCCGGATCAGATTCTTTAGTACCTCAGCCACACGGTAACCGACGATGAGTTAACCGAACTGAAGACAGAAATTGGAGACCGCACCTACTCCCTGCGGATCGTACCAGCGCTAGACTCAGGGATTATCAACATTTATGGAACAGATATTATGGCGACCCAGGAAAATCAAATGATATTAGCGCAGTTGCGAGAACAAACTCAGCAATTGGAACAACAAGCCAAAGAGTTAATACTACATAATGTGTTTTGAGAGCACGATACGAGGCGGTGGGTAGGATTTCAGTCATCGATTTGCAGTTGGTCTGTCGAGAGATGGTGGACCAACTGAGTTGACTGGCCAAGGTTAAAAATTTATCTCTGAAACTGGAGTTAAATCCAGATCTGCGGTCACAGCGAGAAGGCGACGAGCAGAAAATCCGGCAGATTTTAGTCAACCTAATCGGTAACACCATCAAGTTCACTACCGCAGGTCGGGTGACCGTAAGCGTTGCGTCACTGGATCCAGAGCGAGTTCAGCTTGAGGTCATCGATAACGGTATTGGCATTGACGAGGATCAACGAGAGTTGAAGCCTTTTCTTGGGTTGAAGAAGGTGCTAACCGTTGCTATGATGGCACCGGTTTAGGCCTGTCCATCAGTCAACAGTCTATCATGACGATGGGGGTAGAAATCGGGGTGATAGTCAACCAGAGGTGGGATCTGCCTTCTGGTTTGAGTTACCTATGCCCCTAATAGATGAGGAACAGGTGGGAGAAGAGTATTGGGTTCAACCGGAGATCGACTTCAAGGGTTTACGCGTGGGGGGTGGACGACGATCAGATCAGTTGGGTAGTAGCTACTCGCCACCTAACACAGATGGGGTGTCAAACCGAAGAAGCAGTCAACGGGCAACAGGCAACAGGCAGTGGATATGTTCCGGCCGGGTAAATACAACCTGATCTTGATGGATCCGTATATGCCGGAAATGGATGGTTACAGTGCTAGTTGCCAAATCCGACGGATCGAACAGACCGTCGACAACGTGGATCGGATACTGATCTTAGCCTTGAGGGTCAGTGTCTTCGAAGGGGTGTGGGCAACCTGTCAAGAGGCAGGAATAGATGATCATCTGGGCAAACCGTTCAAGATATCAAAACTAGCCAGCAAAATTGAGCACCTGTTAGCAGGAAGTCCGAGCCTGGCAAGTAGTGTCTTCACCCCGTCTTCCGCTCTCGCGGATGACCCCGCAAGCCTCCTGTTTAATTCGCAGCAGTTGCAACAGATAGCATTGGGAGATCTCGATTTCCTGCTGGAGGTAGTAGGATCGGCGAACCAAAATGCAGAAGAACGGTTGACTTAATTGAAATTGGCACTCAAGGAACACGATTGGTCCAACGTAAAAGAGCAAGCGCATGAATTGAAAGGGATAATGAGCATCATTGGTGCTTATGGGGCTAGTTTAATCGCTGCCAAGATCCAACTCTCAGCTGAGGCCGGGGATGAGGCTAACTTGACGAATAAATACCGGCAGTTGCTTTCAGTTTGTCAAGAAATACGGGCTCAAATTGAGGCTCGTTTTCAAGAACTGAGTCCGTTTTTGGCCCCAGTTGTGAGACTAAGTCAGGTTGATTTAGCCGGCTATTTTGACCGAAACCTAATTTCAGATTTCTATCCTTAACTGATTGAGATGGAGCAGGAGCCGGTGGGTCATTTGATGGAAGCCCAGGTAGTTGTAAGTAATTTTTTTGGATTAACCGATACCGCCGCATTTAAAAATTGGAACGTGTCCTGAATCGCGAGAAACCCGCTGATTGGCATGGTAACTGGAATAGTCGTTCCCGTTAGCATATATCCTTTTCGCTGATCAACTGTGATCACCTGGAAAAATTTGACTCGCATTCCTCCACCCGCATCGCCGGTATAAATCAACTGATAGGCATTTTTACCATCCAATTCGACGGCCTCAATGATCAGATCGTTGAGGCCTTTGATCCCTATCTTTAAGGCCAGCAAACTTACATCTAGATAGACGTCCAGTGTTACATCTTTAGGAAATGTCTCCACTTCAACGCTGAAGTTGGCGATGACGCCTTTGTTCGCCAATGTGGCTTCGTCGGTCGTCATCATAAAGAGTAGTTTGGGGATGTTGCCTTGCAGTTCCCAGTGTGTTAGCTCTTCAGGTAGGCTAATTCGGAAATTATAGTCTGTATTGGTATAGGTGCGTCCTTCGATACCGGTTTGAAATTGCGCCACTGCCAAACCGACGCCAAACCAGCCAATCGCTAAACCGACAACAGTTGACAGTACCAATCGATATCTATAGCTCATTCACTTACTCGCTTCATTGAGATCGAGACGTAGCCAACTGTAAATCGACCACGTCCCGGTTATTTTCGCCGTTTAGCCGTTGAAGACGGTCTTCGCGGCACCCGGCACCAACTTCTAATTCAGGATCAACGGCTTCTATTTTTGACTTAACCGATTTGGATTTCTTTGCCAGATTCCTGGCTTTTGTAAATACCATCCAGGATTGACAGAACCTGCTTAGACTGCTCAGCCGGTACAGGTGATGGTGCCCCGTCAACAATGGCTTGAGCAAACTCGACACACTCTTGAGCGTGTGCTTCCAACGTTTCAGGGAATTCAGTCAACTCTTTTTCGTGAAACTCCTTGGCTTGGTTATCGCTCCATAGGAACTCGCACTTAGGCCAGTGACAACCGGCTTTGGTGCCGTAGAGCCACATCTGCATATCCTCACCAGTAGTTCGGTGGTGCATCAGCCAACTGACCTCTATGACCAGAGTGGCACCATTATCGAAACGAACAAAGGCGACAGCATAGTCCTCAACATCGAATTCTTTGGGCATATCGGCTTTACCCCAACCAGTAAAGGCACCTTCCTGCTTGGCCAAAGGCGCAGCGGCTACCCCGCTGATCGCTACTGGATTTGGGTTCCCCATCAACCATAGCGTCAGGTCGAGGATATGCACGCCGATGTCGATGCAGGGGCCACCACCACTATTTTTCTTCAAAACGAAACCAGAACCTGTAGGCGCACCCCAACGGCGGATCATCCAACTTCGGGCGTGGTAGATATCGCCGAGAATTCCTTTATCAATCTCAGCTTTCATGGCTTTGGAATTACCCTGAAAACGGAAGTGTTGGGCTGTCATTAGCATTTTGCCAGATCTATCCCGGGCCTCAATCATGCGCTGAATATCTTCCGGTGTAGGAGCTAGAGGTTTCTCGCAGATAACGTGCTTTCCCGCCTCCAGTGCCGCAATTGAGAGGGGGGCGTGGTACATGTTGGGGACGCAAACGTCGATAATATCGATATCCGGATCGCTAAATAGTTCAGTGTGATCGGTTACCAGTTTTTTAACGCCGTGATTCTTTCCCCAGTCGGAAAGAATCTCTTCCTGAATATCGCAACCGGCGACTATCTCGGCGTGTTCTGATGCTTCCCAACCGGGCAGATGAGTGTTTGAAATCCCACCTACCCCGACAATACCAACTTTCAAAATTTTGGACATGAAATTTTTTCTCCAAACAGATAAGTTCAAAAAACGGTATAGATTATGCCTCTTTTGTAACTAAAATGTCAAACTACAGAACAAAAGATTTCAGGCTTGCATCGCCAACTGGCATTTGCTACCATTCCACCGATGCGAACCCACCCACCTGGATTAACCGGCAAAACACAAGAAATCCTGAAGAAGATTCGTCGAATCGAGGTTTCCACTCGCCGATTGGTGAATAACGTTTTTGCCGGCGAATATCAGAGCACCTTTCGGGGGCAGGGGATGGAGTTCGACGAAGTCCGTGAGTATCAGCCGGGGGACGAGATTCGAGCTATCGATTGGAATGTGACTGCCCGGATGGGGCAACCGTTTGTCAAAACTTTTGTTGAAGAACGGGAACTGGTAATGATGTTGTTGGTCGATGTCAGTGGTTCAACGGATTTTGGCACGCAGCAGCAGACCAAAGCTGAGACTTTGGCCGAAGTGGCTGCGGTCCTGGCCTTCGCCGCCATTAAAAACAACGATAAAGTTGGCCTGATCAACTTCACCGATCAGGTTGAGACCTTTATTTCACCACGCAAAGGCCGGAAGCACGTCTTGCGCTTAATCCATCAAATCCTCCACGCAGAACCCACAGCCCAAGCTACCGACATTGGTTTAGCCTTAGAGTATCTAAATCGGGTCCAAAAGCGACGAAGCGTCGTATTTCTGATCTCCGATTTCCGGGATCGAAACTACGGAGAATGGTTACGGATCGTCAATCAAAGACACGATCTCATCGCTATCATGGTAATAGATCCAGGAGAGTTGTCGATTCCTGATGTGGGGCTAATTGAATTGGAAGATTCGGAAAGCGGAGAAACGGTTCTCCTCGACACTAGCAATCCGCTCACACGAGAGGCTTACATAGCGTGGTGTCAGCAGGAGATCGCACAGCATCGAGAGACGTTACGTTCTAATAAGATCGACCAGATCGAGATTCAGACCGATCGTCCATACGTCGCTTCGTTACGACGTTTCTTTCAAGGTCGTCAATAATCGATCGATGGGCTATTGCCAGTAGTTTCGGTCTAAGCTACGATATTGAATGGCTTCGGAAACGTGAGACGATTCGATAGAAGGGCTATAGTCCAGATCTGCAATGGTACGGGAGACCTTCAAGATCCGGTCATAAGCGCGGGCGCTTAAGCCTAGTTGGGTCAGTGCAACACGCAAGAGTTCTTGGGCTGTATCTGCCACCCGACAGTACTGTCTAATTTCTTTGGGTCGCATACTGGCATTGGAGTAGATATTGGTGCTCTCAAATCGAGACTGCTGCATCTCTCGGGCTCCCTGAATTCGATTGTGGATTTGGGACGACGGCTCGCCATCTGCACTGCTAACCAGATCCTGGTATTTCACTGCCGGCACTTCCACCTGAATATCTATCCGGTCGAGTAGAGGGCCTGAGATACGAGAGATGTACTTCTGCATCTGATCGGGACTACATCGGCACTCCCGAGACATATCGCCAAAAAATCCACAAGGGCAAGGATTCATCGCTGCTACTAACATGAAGTTGGCCGGATAGGTTAAGGCGGCGTTGGCACGAGAGATGGTCACTTGTCCATCTTCCAGTGGTTGGCGCATCGCCTCCAACACATTTTTACGAAACTCAGGTAGTTCATCCAAAAATAGAACACCATTATGTGAAAGGCTGACCTCGCCCGGCTTCGGAATTCTGCCACCGCCAATTAGACCTGCGTCGGAGATGGTGTGGTGAGGAGAACGAAAGGGACGGGTGACAACTATCGGCATTTGGTCATTGACCAATCCTAGAATGCTGTTGATTTTGGTCGACTCCAGAGATTCTTCCAAATCCATCTTGGGCAGGATAGTCGGAATTCGCTTCGCAATCATGGTTTTACCAGAGCCGGGTGGTCCAATCATAATGATGTTATGTCCTCCGGCTGCCGCAACTTCGATGGCACGCTTGACGTGTTCCTGCCCTTTAACGTCTGAGAAATCAATCATGTGCTGCGACTGCTTCTCTAGTTCCTCCTCCGCATTGTAGAAAAATGGGGGAATGATGGTCTTACCATTCAGGAAATGGATCACCTGTTGTAGACTCTCAACCGGATAGATGTCCAGGCCGCCGATCATGGCCACCTCCTTGGCATTCGCCTGTGGAATCAGGAGGCCGCTTAAATGGTTGGCCCTGGCACTCAAAGCAATGGGTAGGCTTCCATTAACCGATCGAATCCGACCGTCCAAGGCTAATTCACCGACCGTCATTAGTTGGTCTAAGCGATCGGTTTCAACCTGGCCAGTAGCAGCTAAGATACCGAGGGCGATCGGCAAGTCAAACGCTGAGCCCTCTTTCCGCACATCGGCCGGGGCCAGGTTGATAGTAATACGACTAGAGGGAAAATGAAAATCGGAGTTTTTTATAGCTGCCGTGACGCGATCCTTACTCTCTTTGACAGCACTATCGGGTAAGCCAACTGTATTGAAGGAGGGTAATCCAGTCGAAATATCGGTTTCGACCTGAACGATGTAGGCGTCTACGCCTAACAGGGCGCTGCTTAAAACACGTGCCAGCATACCGGTGTTACTCCAAATCCGCTAATGTGCTTACTATAACACAACGAAAATCGAGATTCAACAGACCTGTCGGGATCAGGTGGATTTTAAAGGTAGGGAAGATTCTTCGTCTATTTCGGCGAAGAATCTTAAAATTTGATTAGCGGCTTTTTGGTTTAGCCGGTTGTCCTGTTCGTCCGGACTCGTAAATAGCATCCATTAGTTCGGATTGGATAATTCCATTTAGTGGCGTCGTTCTCGGCTCCGCGCGACCCATAATAGTATCGATAAAGTTCTTATCCGGTCCCCCTGCATTCATCTCTTCAGTGATGGGTGGGTTTTCAATCTGTTTGGAACCTTCAAAGACTTTGATCCAACCGCCACCCCAACCATCGATATCAATCCGACCTCCATCGAAAATATACGTCATGTGAGAACTATCGCTCGGACAGTTACCACTGACGACAATGCTAGCAAAGACGCCATTCTCAAAGTGAACATTGATCGAAGAGTTGATGTCAACCTGTGTGCCGTGATTATCAATGAAGGCAAAGACTTCAGCCACGTTATTTTCTACTGACCAACAGAGGCTGTTCAGCAAGTGGGCACCACTATCGTAGGCTTGTCCACCACCAGATAAAGCTGGATTTTGTCGCCATGCACCGGCGGTGCCACGTTTCCAATTCTGACTCAAATAACCGATAATCAGTTCCAGTTTACCCAAACTCTGATTACGAATTTGCTCTCTTAGATAGTAGAAATTGGCGGTGCAGGAGGTGTTGTATCCAATCACGAGCACCTTGCCTGTTTCTTCAACTTTGGCCGCCAAAGTGTAGGCGTCGTCAGCGTCCGTTACCATCGGCTTTTCCATAAGGACGTGGCAACCGGCCTCCAGCGCTTTCATCCCCTGTTCAAAGTGTAAGGTATGTGGTGTTGAAATCAGCACCGCATCCGGGGCCGTTTCTACCAGCATTAGATCCAGGTTATCAAAGGCCTGTGGTCTCGGTTCTAGGTCGGACAGGTTTTGGTCGATGTAACTATTAGAAATCTCAGTATTAACATCACAGGTGGCAACGATTTGCACATCTGGATTTTGGTTCATAACCCGTGCATGACCTGACGAATTACCACCACAGCCAATCATCGCTAAACGAACTTGACTCATCTAATTTATACTCCTAAATCTTGTTAAAAATCTGGTTAATAATCTTGCCTAATCTTAGCCCAAGTGGTTGTGACTCAGCCTTTACTCTCTCTTTTCCTCCTTTATCTAAATATCCGGCCATCAGGTCGGATATTTCCGGCTGATAGTCGGTTGCTCGAATGACATCCAGAAAGGCGACAAACATCTCATCGGTAGTTTTTTCTCCCCAACCAATTGGCTGAGGAGGATGGTTCGGACTCCTTGGATTGCCGGCCGAATTGTCGAAGTGACCAACAGCTTTGACGATAGTTCCCGTTGGCATAAAAATTGGTTGTTGAAAGCGATAAACATCTGCCAATTGAAATCCCAATCTTGTATCCAGATGAGGTCTTGACGTCAGACAATCCGGGAACGTGGCCTCGATTCTTATATCTCTGCCGATTGAGTGCATATACGGCAGAACTGAAATGGCATATACATCCTTTTCTGCTCGCCATTTAGCTTCCATTCGATAATTATTTTCGCCCGCTGGGATCTGGAATTCGTCGTTAATCGCCATCTGAATGTGAACAGGTTTAGGTTCGGACAATTTGCAAAAGTAGACACCAACTCGCGACCGATCTCGCTCAATTCGGCCGGTCTTGTAGTAGTGGATCTGTAAAACGATATCCGCCCCTTGAGGAAGCCGGTAGCCTGTACCGGCAGGGAGTAAACTGGGTGTGAGGCCCGGAGCCCAACCACCGAGCCAACCAGCAACTTCAAATCCGGTACCACCGAATCGAGCGTATCCAGGCTTGGAATCTTCAGCATCCAGTTCTCTGGCTCTTCCACTGGTATCCAAATAGACGGTAACGTGATGGACAGTTCGTGAATTGCCAGGTTGAACATCGACCGCTGAAACGGACATATCTTGTCCGAAGTTGGTCGGGATAATGAAATGACGATACTCATCTTCACCATCAGCGGGAACATCGTAAGTTTCTAGCATTTCGACAATTAAGTCGGGTTGGCCCAATACCCATTCGTTCGTAAAAGGCTATTGGAATGGGCAGTTCTTCTTTCTTGCCCTCGAGCATTTCACTCTCTGTCCATTCTGCTAGGAGTACAATCTCCCAATCCTGCATCCGCCGCTCACGCTTGAACTCACCATAACCGGGAGCAGCCTTCCAAGGCGGCATCCGCCGATTTTGGGTGTAAGTTACGATCTCCGTAGACCAGGTTTTAGCCTCTTGGTAGGTCAAGAGAGAAAATGGCGCAACCTGATCTGGCCGATGACAGATTTGGCAATTTCGCTGAAGGATGGGCGCAATGTGGCGAGCATAAGTGACTTCCTCTGAAGATGATTGGGGGAAGTGGATGGTACAGCCAAATGACTTCGCCTGTGGTACCAAGATCTGTTTGCCTTCCAGTAATTGATTTAGGGCATCGGTCAGATAAGTTTCTCGAACGCTATTGGCATACCGATTATCATCAATAGCTCCAGCATAACAGACTTGACCATCTTGATTGATGAGAAAGGCTTGTGGAGTCATGGTAGCCTCCACTCGTTTGGCTAGACGACCATCGAAATCCTTAACAACTGGAAAGACAATCTGCATTTTATCGACGTGTTTAGCAATGGCAGTTATACTGTCGTCTTGGTTGGCGTAAGTACCGAATAAAGCAACACCGGGATAAGTTTGGTGCATTTGGTTCAACCTTGGTGTGTATTGGTT
>Ga0310345_10005451_pt1 | contig 11288 bp, 14 predicted proteins | sample HC15DNA20500_MG_FD_204667 | JGI IMG/M metagenome (GOLD analysis project Ga0310345, IMG submission 204667) | Marine microbial communities from station ALOHA, North Pacific Subtropical Gyre - HC15-DNA-20-500_MG | ecosystem: Environmental > Aquatic > Marine > Oceanic | place: Pacific Ocean: North...
CCGGCTGACGGCGGCGCAGGGCCTCAACTTCGGGGTCACGTTCGCGCTCAAGAACCTGATCCAGCGGCCCCGGCCCTACATCGCCGTCGACGGCGTCGACGCGCGCGACCGGGGGCATCAGGGCGATGAGATCTTCGACCCGCACTCGTTCCCATCGGGCCACACGTCGTCGGCGTTCGTGATCGCGACGTCAATCGGGCTGAGCTACCCGGAGTGGTACGTGATCGCGCCGGCCGCGGTGTGGGCGTCGGCGATGGGCGTGGCGCGCGTGTGGCACGGCGTCCACTACCCGAGCGACGTGGCCGTGGGCGCGGCGATCGGGATCGCGTCGGGGGCCGCGGTCCACTTTCTGATGCCGGACGTGTTCGGCGACGAGGACGTGGCCGCAGTGCCCGTCCAATTCGTCGTCCCGCTGTGAGCGGCCGGCGCGAGGTCTCGAGCGGGGCCGAGTGGGAGGACCGATATGGCTACCGCCGCGCGGTGCGGATCGGCGACGTGATCGCCGTGTCCGGCACGACGGCGCCCGGCCCCGACGCGTATGCCCAGGCCCGCGCGGCCTTCGCCACGGCGCTCGCCGCGCTCGCGGCCCTCGGCGGCCGGCCCGAGGACGTGCTCCGCACCCGGATGTTCGTCGTCGACATCGCCGAGGCGGACGCGGTCGGGCGGGCGCACGCGGAGGCGTTCGGCGACCGCCCGCCAGCGGCGACGATGGTCGAGGTGTCGGCGCTGATCGCGCCCGAACTCCTCGTGGAAGTCGAACTGGACGCCGTCGTGGGCGTCCCAACCGGCCCGTAGCTTCGAGCCAGCCCCTCACTCGCGGACCATGCTCCCTCTGATCCACACCATCGTCATCGCCCTCCACGTCCTGTTCGCTGCGGCGTGGTTCGGAATGGCCGCTGCGGTCCCGTCGCTCGCGCGGAGCGCGATGCGGCCGGGGACGGCCGAGGGAGGCAAGGTGATCGCCTCGATGAACGGGGCGATCGTCCTGTTCTACGTGTTCGCGATCGCGAACTGGGTGCTGGGGCGGCGGCTCGGCTTCGAGATCCAGTACAACCATTGGGCCTACCACACGTCACTGACGCTGGGGCTCCTCCTCGTGCTCGTGCAGCTTTTCCTCATCCGGAGCGGGTGGAACAAGCTCGTGGCCGGGGCCGGCACGCCGGAGGCCGAGTCGGGGCGGAAGCGGCTCGCGGCAGGGCTCGGAGTTGGCAACCTCCTCTGGATCGCCCTGTTCATCCTGATGTACGTCGGCCGCGGCGTGATCGGCGGGTAGTCAGGCCTGGGCCGCGCGGCGGAGGCGGTCCATGAGCGCCACGCCGATCCCGACCTCGGGCACGACCTCGGCGTCGATCCGTCCGAGGCCGGCGCGGTCGGCGCGGCGGAAGGCGTCGAACAGGCGACGCGCGTAGTCGTTGGCGTCGTCGCAGACGGTGGCCTGGGCGTAGCCGCGGGGCGGCTCCGAGAGCCCGATCCAGGCCGCCTCGGGCGCGGGCTCGGCCCGGTCGGCGGACGTCACGAGGCGGACGCGAGCGCGTGGCGCGTAGTGCCGGTGCCGTACGCCCGGCGACCGACGGGCGGCTTCGGCGCCGGCGTCGACCGTGCGGGCGTCGGGGAACAGCTCGCGGAGCGCGTCGAGCGTGACGGCCCCCGGACGGAGGACGAGCGGCGTCTCGCCCGTCGCGTCCACCACCGTCGATTCGATTCCCACGTCCGTCGGCGGGCCCTGGAGGACGGCGTCGATCCGGCCGTCGAGGTCGTCGACGACGGCCTGCCACGTCGTCGGGCTCGGCCGCCCACTCCGGTTGGCGGAGGGCGCCACGAGCGGACCCGTCTCCCCGAGCACGGCGAGCGCGAGCGGCGCGGCGGGCACCCGCACCGCGACGGTGTCGAGGCCGGCCGTCACGCCGGGGGGGAGGCCCGGCCGCGCCGGCAGCACGACCGTCAGCGGGCCGGGCGCGAACGCGTCGAGGAGGGCCCGCCCGACATCCGTGACGTGGGCCACTCCGTCCGCCTCGGCGGCGTCGCCGAGGTGGACGATGAGCGGGTTGTCGCTCGGCCGGCCCTTCGCCCGAAACACGTGGCGGACGGCGTCGGCGTCGTCCGCGCGCGCGGCCAGCCCGTAGACCGTCTCCGTCGGGATCGCGCAGAGGCCGCCGTCGCGGAGGACGGCGGCGGCATCGGCGGGATCTTGGAGGAGGCGCGTGCGCACCGGGCGCTAGGTTGGGGCGCCCGCAAGATCCCACCGCCATGGCCCGCAAGTCCTCCACGCTCGCCGACTACGACACGCACGACGTCGAGGGCTACGAAGTGCTCGTCGGCCGGACCGCGAAGGACAACGACAAGCTGACGTTCAAGGTCGCCCGGCCGAACGACGTGTGGCTCCACGTCGGCGGCGGGACGCCCGGCAGCCACGTCGTCGTGCGGACGCCGGACGGGGACGACGTGCCGCGCCACGTCGTCAAGCGCGCGGCCGAGTTGGCCGTCCAGCACTCCAAGGCCAAGAACGCGAGCGGGAAGGTCGACGTCCACGTGTGCCGCGCGTGTGACGTGACGAAGCCGCGCGGGGCGAAGCCGGGCTCGGTCCAACTCCGGCGCTACGAGTCGGTCAAGGTGTACCCGCCGAAGTAGCCCCCTCCGCCTCGGCCCCGAGGCGGGCGGGGTCGGCGGGCGGAGTCAGCGCACGCGCTCTCGTTCACACCGAACGCGCCGGCCGCGACGAACCCGCCCTGGCCGAAGGGGTTGGCGGGGCGTCCCCCCGCCGACGCTGTGCCCGCCACCGGCCGACCGTCCGACCAGATCCTCCAGGGCCCCATCGCCGGGTCGCTCCTCCGGCTGGCCGGGCCCGTCGTCCTCGCCAACGTCCTCCAGACGGTCTACCAGCTGACCGACACGTTCTGGGTGGGCCGCCTCGGCGCCGTCGCGGTCGCGGCCGTCTCGTTCAGCTTCCCGGTCATCTTCCTGTTCATCGCCGTCGGTGGCGGCGTGACGATCGCCGGGACGATCCTCGTGGCCCAAGCCGAGGGCCGCGGCGACCGCCGCGACGTGGACTACGTCGCGGGCCAGACGTACGCCATCGTCACGCTCCTGTCGGTCGCGCTCGCCGCCGCCGGGTTCGCCCTCGCGGCGCCGCTCCTCGAGGTGATGGGCGCCGACGCCGAGGTCCTCCCGCTGGCCACCGAGTACCTCCGGCTGAGCTACCTCGGGCTGCCGTTCATCTTCGGCTACTTCGTGTTTCAAGCGTTGCTCCGCGGGGTGGGCGACGTGAAGACGCCGCTGTACATCGTCGGCGGGACCGTCCTGCTGAACTTCCTGCTCGACCCGCTCTTCATCCTGGGCTGGGGACCGGTCCCGGCGCTCGGCGTGGCCGGCGCCGCCGCGGCCACGATCGGGACGCAGGGGCTGGCCGCGCTCGTCGGCGCGTGGCTTCTCCTGAGCGGCCGGCGCCCGATCCGCGTCCGCTGGGCGGACCTTGGGCCGGATCTCGGCGTCGCCCGCCGAATCGCCCGGCTGGGCTTTCCGGCCTCCGTCGACCAGGCCATGCGCGCGCTCGGGCTGACGGCGCTCGTCACGCTCGTCGCGGGGTTCGGGAGCGAGTCCGTGGCCGTCTACGGCGTCGTCACGCGGATCTTCTCGTTCGTGCTGATCCCGGCGCTCGGGCTGGGGATCGCCACCTCGACGGTCGTCGGACAAAACGTGGGGGCCGGGCAGCGGGGCCGGGCCCGCCGCGCGACGAGCATCGGCACGTGGATCGCGGTCGGGACGATGACGGCGGCCGGGCTGCTCGCGTTCGCCTTCGCGCGCCCGCTCGTGGCCGCGTTCGTGCCAGGCGAGCCGGCCGTGATCGAGGAGGGCGCACAGTTCCTCCGCATCATGGCGCCGGGCTGGGGGCTCATCGGCGCGCAGGTCGTCATCGGCGGCGGCTTCAGCGGGGCCGGCCGGACGTATGTCTCGATGCTGATCTCCATCTTCAGCCTGTGGATTCTCCGCTTCCCGCTCGCGTGGTTCTTCTCGAGCCGCCTGGAGTGGGGGACCGACGGCATCTGGTGGGCCTTCCCCGTCTCCTACGCGGGCGGCGCCGCGCTCGCCGTCGTGTGGTTCCTCCACATCCTCCGTCAGCCAACCGGCGACGAGGGCGTCGAGGAGCAGGCCGTCGCCGAGTCGACCGTCGAGCGCCCGTTCGGCTGACCCGCCCCGCTTCGGGCCCGAGGCGGGCTGTCACGTCGCCTCACTGCGGAGCGCGCCGCACATGACGAGGCAGAGACCCGACACGCTCGGGTCGACCACGCGGTAGCGGACGTAGAGCCCGTCGCGGCGGTCGCCGACGAGGCCCGCCTCGGCCAGCTTGCGGAGGTGCTTCGAGGCGTTCTGGTGGCTGAGCCCGGCGGAGGACGCCAGGTCCTGGACCGTGGCCTCGCCACGCTCCATGAGCGCGCTGAGGAGGCGGAGCCGACTGGGGTCACCGAGCAGGCGGAACCGTTCGGCCGCGACGTCGAGGAGGTCGGGGGGGAGGGGGGAGGGCATCTTAGTCATACAACTCACGGGGAGTATAGCACTCAGCCGTCAGACCTGCGGGTATCTGCTTGGCGCCGGAATAGCGAGGATTCATCGTCCCTTTGTCGAGGCGTCCAGGAACTGGGCAACCTGTCGGTTGTATCGTGGGATCACAACATGTCATTACATCCTATGCCTGTCCCTCAAGACCCCTGGCCCTGGTACGTGGCCGGCCCGCTCATCGGGCTCTTCGTCCCCGCTCTCCTCCTTTTCGGCGGCAAGGTGTTCGGCCTCTCGGCCAACCTCCGCCACGCCTGCGCCGCCCTCCCGGTCTCCAACCGGGCCAAGCCGGGCTTTCTCCGCTACGACTGGCGGACGGCCGGCCTGTGGAACCTCGTGTTCGCACTCGGAATCGCTGTCGGCGGCTTCCTCGGCATCCGCGTCTTCTCGGACCCATCCGCCCCGATGGCCCTGTCGCCAGAGACGGTCGCCGCGCTCGTCGACCTCGGCGTGTCCGACCTCACGGGGTTCGTCCCGGCACAGCTCCTCTCGTGGAGCGCCCTCATGACGCCCGCCGGCGCCCTCATGGTGCTCGGTGGGGGCTTCCTCGTCGGCTTCGGCGCCCGGTGGGCCGGCGGCTGCACGTCGGGCCACGCCATCTCGGGGCTCGCCGACCTCCAACTCCCGTCGCTCGTGGCCGTGATCGGCTTCTTCGTCGGCGGGCTCGCCGTGACCCACATCGTCCTCCCGCTCCTGCTCGGATAGCCATGACCAACTCTGCCCTCCGCTTTCGCCAGTCCGACGGCGCCGGGGACGGCGCCTCGCCATCCCCCGCCGAGTGCCTCGATACCGAGCAGGTGGAGCCGGGGCTCCGCCAGCGCGCCCTCGCTGAAGGCAACGCCCCGCTCGCCCTCGCCATCTACGGCCTCCTCGGTGCCTTCCTCGGCCTCGTGTTCACCAAGAGCCAGGTGATCTCCTGGTTCCGGATCTACGAGATGTTCCGGTTCGAGAGCTTCCACATGTACGGGGTCATCGGCTCGGCCGTGGCGACCGCCGCGCTGTCGATCTGGGTGATCAAGAGGCTCGGACTCACGACCCTCCACGGCGAGCCGATCCGGCTCAGCCCCAAGGCGTGGGGCGGATCGCGCGTGCCGGGCGCGCGGTACTGGATGGGCGGGATCACGTTCGGCCTCGGCTGGGCCCTGCTCGGCGCCTGCCCCGGCCCGCTCGTCGCCCTCCTCGGCGGCGGCGTCTCGGTCATGGTCGCGGCGCTCGTGGCGGCCCTCGCCGGAACGTGGACCTACGCCGCCCTTCGCGACCACCTGCCCCACTAGCCCCTCCTCTCGCCATGCCCGCCTTCGCCCACACCCGCACGCTCGACGCCGACCTCTCCGGCGCTGAAGAGCGCGTCCGCGCCGCCCTCCAGGAGGAGGGGTTCGGCGTGCTCACCGAGATCGACATCCAGGCGACGCTCAAGAAGAAGCTCGACGTCGAGATGGGGCCGTACAAGATCCTCGGGGCGTGCAGTCCGCCGGCCGCGCACCGCGCGCTCCAGGCCGAGCCCCTCATCGGCACGATGCTCCCCTGCAACGTGGTCCTCCGCGGCGTGGGCGACGGCCAGACCGAGGTGGCCGCCATCGACCCCGTCGTCTCGATGTCCGCCGTCGAGAACGACGCGCTCGACGAGATCGCCGCCGAGATCCGCGACCGCCTCCGCCGCGCCGTCGACGCCGCGTAACCCTCTTTCAGACTCCGACTAACGACCCATGCTGCTCCGCCAGATCACCGACGCCAAGCTCTCACAGTACGCCTACCTCATCGGCTGCCAGCGCACCAAGCAGGCCCTCATCGTCGACCCCGAGCGCGACATCGACCGCTACCTCGCGATCGCCGCCGAGGAGGGGCTGACCATCACGCACGTGGCCGAGACCCACATCCATGCCGACTTCCTCTCGGGCGCCCGCGACCTCGCGGACGCGACCGGCGCGCACCTCTACCTCTCGGCCGAGGGCGAGGACGACGGCTGGGGCTCGTTCTGGGCCAAGGACCGCGACGACGTCACGTTCCTCCGCGACGGCGACTCGTTCAGCGTCGGCAACATCGAGCTCCGCGCCATCCACTCGCCGGGCCACACGCCCGAGCATTTGAGCTACCTCGTGGTCGACCACGGCGGCGGGGCCGACACGCCGATGGGCCTGATCTCGGGCGACTTCGTGTTCGTCGGCGATCTCGGCCGTCCCGACCTGCTCGAGAGCGCGGCCGGGCAGGGCGGCGCCCAAGAGCCCGCCGCGCAGGCCCTCTACGAGTCCGTCCAGCGCTTTCTCGAGCTCGGCGACGAGCTCCAGGTGTGGCCCGGCCACGGCGCCGGGAGTGCCTGCGGCAAGGCGCTCGGCGCGATCCCGCAGTCGAGCGTCGGGTACGAGAAGCGCTACAACGGCGCCATCGACGCGGCGCGGCGCGGGCAGCAGGCGTTCGTCGAGACGATCCTCGACGCCCAGCCTGAGCCGCCGCTCTACTTCGGCCGGATGAAGCAGCAGAACCGCGACGGCGTGCCCCCGCTCGCGGCGCTCCCGACGCCGCGAGCCCTCGCGCCCGACGAACTCGCCGACCTCCCGGAGGGCGCCGTCGTCGTCGACACGCGGGCCGACCGCTCGGCGTTCATGGCCGGGCACCTGCCGGGCGCGCTCTACGCCCCGTTCGACAAGCAGTTCAACACGACCGTCGGGTCGTACGTGACCGACCCCGAGACGCCGATCGTCCTCCTGATCAACGAGGCCAACGTCGAGGAGGCCGTGCGCGACCTCGTCCGGATCGGGCTCGACCGGGTCGTGGCGTACGCCACCTTCGAGACCCTCGCAGCCCACGTCCAGGCGGGCGGCGAGACGGCCTCGATCCCCGAGGTCGACTTCGAGGCCGTCCGCGACCGGGAGGGCGGGGCCGCCGTGCTCGACGTCCGCCGCGCCTCGGAGTACGCCGCCGGCCATGTCCCCGACGCCGCGAACGTCGCCCATACGCGCCTGGCCGACCGCCTCGACGAGGTGCCGTCCGGCGACCCGCTCTACGTCCACTGCCAGAGCGGCGTCCGCTCGGCGGTCGCGAGCGCGCTCCTCGCGCGCGAGGGCCACGACGTCCGCTACGTCAACGACGGCTTCCCGCACTACCGCGAGATCGGCGAGGTCGCCGAGAACGCCCCCGCCGACGCCGCGGCCTGATCGCCCCCACACCCCACTCCCATGACTGAGTCCTTCGTCCGTTTCATGGTCTCGCCCGCCGGGCGCGCGCTCCGCGTCGGCGCCGGCCTCGGGATGCTCGCGTGGGGGCTGTCCCACCGCGACGCCCCCGGCGGCGCCGTGACCGCAGCCCTTGGCCTCGTTCCCCTCGGGGCCGGCCTCCTCGACCGGTGCGTGCTCGGGCCCGCGCTGGGCTACCCCCTCGGCGGCGACGCCGCCCGGCACGCCGTTTCCTGACCCCCTTATGCTCTACGCACTCCTAGGCGCCGTCGCCATCGGACTCGTCCTCGGCCTGCTCGGCTCCGGCGGCTCCATTCTCACCGTCCCCGTCCTCGTCTACCTCGCGGGGCAGCCCGAGAAAGTGGCCATTGCCGAGAGCCTCGCCATCGTCGGCGCGATCGCCGCGGTCGGGGCGCTGCCCTACGCCCGGCAGAAGCTCGTCGACTGGCACTCGGTCCTCTACTTCGGCGTGCCGGGCATCGTCGGGACGTACGGCGGCGCCTGGCTGGCGAAGTGGGTGCCCGGGCCGGTCCAGCTCGTCCTGTTCGCCGTCGTGATGTTGCTGGCGGCCGTCCTCATGTTCCGTGGCCGCAAGGAGCCGGCCGGCGACGCGCCCCGCGAGCGCCAGCCGCTCTGGCTGATCGCCGCCGAGGGCCTGTTCGTCGGCGTGCTGACCGGGCTGGTCGGCGTCGGCGGCGGGTTCCTCATCGTGCCTGCGCTCGTCCTCCTCGGCGGCCTCTCGATGCGCCTCGCGGTCGGGACGAGCCTGCTCATCATCGCGGCCAAGAGTGCCGCCGGCTTCTTCAAGTACGTCGATGTGCTCGCTGAGGCGGGGCAGCATGTCGACTGGACGCTCATCGGCCTGTTCGCGGTCATCGGCATCGCCGGGTCGTTCGTGGGCAACGCGCTCAGCCAGCGGGTGCCGCAGGCCCAGCTCAAGCGCGGGTTCGCCGTCTTTCTCGTGGTGATGGGCGGGTTCATCTTGGTCCGCGAAGGCCCGAAGGCGCTCGCGCCAGCCGAGGCCGAGGCTGCGCCTCTGCCCACCTCGGTGACCGCGCCGGCCGCCTCCGACTCGGTCGACGTGCCGCGCCTGACGCCGGCCGAGGCCGCCGCCTACCTCCGCGCGACGCCCGAGGCCCAGATCCTCGACGTCCGCCGTCCGGCTGAGGTCGCGCTCTCTGGCCGTCTGAAGGGCGCGCTCGTCCTCGACGTGACCGCGCCGGGCTTCGAGGGCCGCGCGCTCGACGCGCTCAGTCCGGACCGCCCGGTCGTGGTGTACTGCCGGTCGGGCGCCCGGGCCGGACGTGCCGCCGAGCGCCTCGCCGGCCTCGGCTTTTCGGACCTTCGGAACGCGGGCGGCTTCGACGCCCTTCAGGCCGCCGGCCTCCCCACCAACACTCCGTGACGCCCCGACTGCATCGGCGCCCCCGCCGGTCGGGCCCGCATTCCTCTCTTGCCCCCTTCGCCATGTCACTCCTCTCGCGCCTCCTGAACCCAACCCCCGACGACGCCTCCATGTCTCCCTCCGACTTTGTCGCCCAGCGCGACGCAGACGCGCCTGTGATCGACGTCCGCACGCCCCAGGAGTACGCCTCCGGGCACCTCGCCGGTGCGACCAACGTCGACGTGATGTCCGGCGACTTCCCGGACCGGATCGCCGCGATGGACCTTCCAGAGAGCGGGCCGATCTACCTGTACTGCCGGTCGGGCAACCGCTCGGGGCAGGCCGCGAAGATCCTCCGCCAGATGGGCCACGGCGGCGCCGTGAACGTCGGCGGCTTCGACGCGCTCGCGAAGGCGGGGGCGGAGACGGCGTAGTGGTGGAGCCGGCCCTCGACCTGCTGCAGCAGACGCAGGCCGGCGCGGCGCTCGCCGTGCTGGCGCTGCTCCTCGTGGTCGAGGGCGTCCACCCGTTTATCGAGCACTTTGCTGGAAGCCGCCAGCGTGGGCGGCACGCCGTCCGCAACCTGGTGCTCGGTGGGCTGAACGCCGGGCTCGTCGCGGTGCTGTTCGCCGGGCTGTGGGTGCTCGCGGCCGAGTGGGCGCAGGCGAACGAGGTCGGGCTGTTGCGGCTGGCGGATCTGCCGGCGTGGGCGCACGTCGCGGGAGCGGTGCTCCTGCTGGACGCGTGGACGTACGCGTGGCACCGGCTCAACCACGTCGTCCCGTTCCTGTGGCGGTTTCATCGCGTCCACCACTCGGATACCTACATGGACGTGACGACGGCGAGCCGCTTCCACACGGGCGAGATCGTGCTCTCATCGCTCCTCCGGGTGGGCGTGATCGTCGCGGTCGGGGCGACGGCGTGGGAGGTCGTGCTCTACGAGACGCTGATGTTCGCGGTCGTCCAGTTCCACCACGCGAACGTGGGGTTGCCGGTGCGCGTCGAGGCCGTGCTCAGCAAGGTGATCGTGACGCCCGCGATCCACAAGGTCCACCACTCGCGGTGGCAGCCGGAGACCGACTCGAACTACAGCGCGCTGTTCTCGTGGTGGGACCGCCTGTTCGGCAGCTTCCGCTGGCGCGACCCGGCCGAGCCGGCGGAGTTCGGCCTCGAGGGGTTCGACGGCGACGACCGCCAGTCGGTCGCGGGCATGCTGCGGACCCCGCTCGACGACTAGGCCCGCCTCGACGACTAGGCCCGCCTCGACGACTAGGCCCGCCTCGACGTCGAGGCGGAGAGAGCCGGGTGGAACTCGGCGGTCCGGTCCCGGGTGCGCTCGGCCCCTCGACTCGCAGATCGCCCGGTGGATGGCCCGCCCGACCCGTTTCGCGTCCTCTCGCTTCCGTACGACGCCGGCCCAGAGGACGTCCGCCGCGCGTTCCGTCGCCTCGCGCGCCAGACGCACCCCGACCGCGGCGGCTCGACGGAGGCGTTCCACCGCATCCGGGCTGCCTACGACGTACTGGCGGGCGACCTCGACGCCGCCCGCCGCCGCTGGCGGGCACCAGCCGCGCCGCCGACACCGACCTCACGGTTTCCCGCAGGCCTCGACCGGAGCGTCTTCCCGACGTGCCTCGTGCGGTTCGGCCGGAGGCGGGACGGACGGAGGACGGTTGAGTACGACCCCGACAGCCGGCCCGCGTCGTGGCGTCCGGGCGCGGCTCCACCCCCAGGTGGGGAATGTCGGCTCCGGGTCGGGGCGACGGAGACGATGCCGGCGTTCGGAGTGTGGGAGGTCCCTCTCGACGCGCACCGGTTTCGGTGTGTGTTCGGCCCCGATTCTGGCGCTCGACACACGCCGCCGCGGTGAGCCGGCGCGAGGCCCGAGGCGGGCCTAGCCGGCCTTGAAGACCGGCTCGAACTCGCGGAGGGGCATCCCGGCCTCGCGGTCCCCCTTCGGGGGCCCGTCGGTCCGCGCCAGTTCGAGGTCGAAGGCGACGCGGTCGGCGCGGTAGTAGCGGCGTTGGTAGTAGATCGGCTTGTCGCCGGCCGTGTAGCTCACGCGCTCGACGAGGAGAAGGGGGGCGCCCTCGGGGACGCCGAGCGGGCCGGCCTCGGCGACGGCCGCGACGGTGGCCTCGATCCGGTAGCGCCCGCGGAGGACGGGGATGTCGAACTCCCGC